>Ga0307506_10000053_pt1 | contig 49695 bp, 44 predicted proteins | sample 25_S_MG_FD_202175 | JGI IMG/M metagenome (GOLD analysis project Ga0307506, IMG submission 202175) | Soil microbial communities from Populus trichocarpa stands in riparian zone in the Pacific Northwest, United States - 25_S | ecosystem: Environmental > Terrestrial > Soil > Riparian zone > Trees... | reverse complement strand
GAAGGCCACGAAGCTCGCCAGCCCCTTCGTCGCCAGGATCTTGGTGATCGCCGCCGTCAGCGTGGTCTTGCCGTGGTCGACGTGACCGATCGTCCCGACGTTGACGTGCGGCTTCGAACGCTCAAACTTCTCCTTGGCCATGATCTCTCCTCGGTCTTGCTCTTACAATCGACTCTTTAAGATCGCGGTCCCGCGGCTCAGCCGGCGGCCTTCGCAACGATTTCGGTCTCGACGCTCTTGGGGGCCTGCTCGTAGGCCGCAAACTGCATGCTGTAGTTCGCCCGCCCCTGGGACATCGAACGCAGGTCGGTGGCATAACCGAACATCTCGGACAGCGGCACCTTGCAGGTGATCACCTGGGCGTTGCCGCGCGCTTCCATGCTCTGGATGCGCCCGCGCCGCGAGGTGATGTCGCCGACCACGCTGCCCATGTAGTCGTCCGGCGTGGTGATCTCGACGCTCATGATGGGCTCCATCAGCACCGGCCGCGCCCGCTTGCACGCATCCTGGAAAGCCATGGAGCCGGCGATCTTGAACGCGATCTCGGACGAGTCGACGTCGTGGTAGCTGCCCCAGAAGAGGTCCACCTCGATGCCGGTCATCGGATAGCCGGCGAGAGGGCCGGTCTCCATCGCTTCGTGAATCCCCTGATCGATCGGCTTGATGAACTCCTTGGGGATGACGCCGCCGACGATCTTGTTGTTGAACACGTAGTCGGCTTCCGGATGCGGGCGGATGCGGATCTCGGCGTGGCCGAACTGGCCACGTCCGCCGGTCTGCCGGATGTAGCGCCCGACGCCTTCGGCTTCCTGGGTGATCGCCTCTTTGTAGGCGACCTGCGGCTTGCCGACGTTGGCGCCGACGTTGAACTCGCGCACCAGACGGTCGACGATGATCTCGAGATGCAGCTCGCCCATGCCGGAGATCAGCGTCTGCCCGGTGTCCGGCTCGGTGTGGACGCGGAAGGTGGGATCCTCCTGCATCAGCTTGGCGAGCGCCATGCCGAGCTTCTCCTGGTCGGACTTCGTCTTCGGCTCGATCGAGACCGCGATCACCGGCTCGGGGAAGTTCATCGCTTCCAGGATGACCGGGTTCTTCGGATCGCAGATGGTGTCGCCGGTGGTGACGTGCTTGAGACCGACGGCGGCCGCGATGTCACCGGCCCACACCTCGCTGATCTCTTCCCGCTTGTTGGCGTGCATCTTGAGGAGGCGGCCGATGCGCTCGCCGGAGCCCTTCTTGGCGTTGATCACCGACATGCCGGTCGCCACGTGGCCCGAGTAGACGCGGAAGAAGACGAGCTGGCCGACGAACGGGTCGCTCATGATCTTGAACACCAGGCCCGAGAACGGCTCGCTGTCGTCGGAGTGGCGCATCACCTTCGCTTCACCGTGGACGTCCGTGCCTTCGATGGGCGGGATGTCGAGCGGCGAGGGGAGGTAGTCGACCACCGCGTCGAGCAGCGGCTGCACGCCCTTGTTCTTGAAGGCGCTGCCGCAGATCACCGGCTGCACCTGGTTGGCGATGGTCGCCCGGCGCAACGCGGCTTTGAGCTCGGCGTTGGTGACCTCTTCGCCCGAGAGGTACTTCTCGAGGAGCTGGTCGTCGGTCTCGGAGATCGACTCGACCATCTTCTCGCGCATCTTGTGGGCGCGGTCCAGGTACTCCTCCGGGATCTCCACCAGCTCGTAGCCGGCGCCCATCGACTCGTCCTTGTAATAGATGCCGCGCATCTCGATCAGGTCGATGATCCCTTTGAAGGTCTCTTCCTTGCCCCAGGGGAGCTGAATGACCACGGGATTGGCGGCGAGGCGGGAGAGCATCATCGAGACCGTGCGGTCGAAGTCGGCGCCGACGCGGTCCATCTTGTTGATGAACGCGATGCGCGGCACGCGGTAGCGGTCGGCCTGGCGCCAGACGGTCTCGGACTGCGGCTCGACACCGGCGACCGAGTCGAACACGGCGACGGCGCCGTCGAGCACGCGGAGCGAACGCTCGACCTCGGCCGTGAAGTCCACGTGGCCGGGGGTGTCGATGATGTTGACCCGATGGCTGATGCCGTCGCGGGTCCAGAAGCAGGTCGTCGCAGCCGACGTGATGGTGATACCGCGCTCCTGCTCCTGAACCATCCAGTCCATGGTGGCAGTGCCCTCGTGGACCTCACCGATCTTGTAGTTCACACCGGTATAAAAAAGGATGCGCTCCGTCGTCGTCGTTTTACCGGCGTCGATGTGAGCCATGATGCCGATGTTTCGCGTGTCTTTCAGCGGTGATTGCCTTGCCATGGTCCTACCGTCTTCTTTCCTGGTCTATTCCTTGAGCGCTGCCTTGGGTTTTGCTTGCGAAGGGATGGGGACCGCCCGGAGGCGGTCCGGCCTGCCAGCGCGCTTCTACCAACGATAGTGCGCGAATGCCTTGTTCGCCTCGGCCATCCGGTGCGTGTCTTCCTTCTTCTTGATGGCGCCGCCGCGATTCTCCGCCGCGTCCAGCAGCTCACCGGCCAGGCGGGCGCGCATCGTCTTCTCGCCGCGGCTCTGGGCCACCTGGATGATCCAGCGCATCGACAGCGCCAGCTTGCGGCTGGGGCGCACCTCGACGGGGACCTGATAGGTCGAGCCGCCGACGCGCCGCGACTTCACTTCCACCGCGGGCTTGACGTTCTCGATCGCCTTCTTGAAAACCTTCATCGGGTCGTCGGTCGTCTTCTGCCGGATCGCCTCCAGAGCGTCATACAGGATCCGCTCCGCGACGGATTTCTTGCCGTCCCGCATGACGACGTTGACGAACTTCGTCACGAGCTGCGAGTTGTAGAGCGGGTCCGGCAGGACCTCGCGCTTCGGGATCTCTCTGCGCCTCGGCATCGCTTTCCTTCTCCTTGAATCGCCTTAAGACTTCGGCCGCTTCGCGCCGTACTTGGACCGGCCCTGCCGGCGGGCCTGCACCCCGACCGCGTCGAGGGTGCCGCGGATCACGTGATAGCGCACACCCGGGAGATCTTTCACACGGCCACCGCGGATCAGCACGATCGAGTGCTCCTGCAGGTTGTGGCCGACGCCCGGGATGTAGGTGGTCACCTCGATGCCGTTGGTCAACCGCACACGGGCGACCTTGCGCAGAGCCGAGTTCGGCTTCTTGGGGGTCTGGGTGTAGACACGCACACAGACTCCGCGCTTTTGCGGCGAGCTCTGCAACGCAGGGCTCTTGGTCTTCGCGACCACGCGAGCGCGCCCCTTGCGCACCAATTGATGAATCGTAGGCATACGTCCAGATCTCCTCGATCCGTTGTTTCAGTGACTGACACGGAGCGGCAAGGTCACACGCCCATCCCATGATGGGTTGTCGGCCAACACTCCGGCCCCGAACGTTGTTCAGGGAATGTCTTCCGGTTGGAAGACTTACCCGCCCCGGTCCCTGGCGGGACCCTCGGCGGCGAAACCCGCAGATACTAACTGAAAGCCGAGGGCGCCGTCAACCTTGTTCCGGCTTATTGCGCCTCGAACCTCAAGCGGTTCACAGCGGGGAGGCGGAGTATAGCGGGGGTGATGCGGCCTTGCAAGGCCCAATCGACATGAATCGCTCGAATTGAGCCTTTGCTCAGCCCGACTCCAGTGGAAACCGGCTTTCTTCCAGTAGAATTCCGCCTCCCGTGACTCTCCCTCCCTCCATCGAAGACAAGTACGAGATCCTCGCCAAGCTCAGCGAGGGCGGCATGGGCGCCATCTATAAGGTGCGCCACCGGCTGCTCGACGAGGTCCGGGTGATCAAGGTGGTGCTCCGCCATGCCGGCCCGGCCGGCGAGCTGCGCGACCGCTTCCTCGGCGAGGCGCGGACGGCGAGCCGGCTGATCCATCCGAATCTGGCCCGCATCCTCGACTTTCTGGTCGACGAGCAGGAGCAGCAGCTCCTGGTGATGGAGCACATCGACGGCCCGACTCTCCAACAGGTCCTCGACCGCTCCGGGACGCCGCCGCTGGGGCTCGCCCTGGAAATTGCCCGCCAGGCGCTCGACGCGCTCGGCGCCCTCCACCGCTCCGGCTTCGTCCATCGCGACGTCGCGCCGGACAACTTGATGCTCACCCGGGATGCCGGAGGTGGGCCGCTGGTCAAGCTGATCGACTTCGGGATCGCCAAGGCGCTGCCTGTCGACGAAGCTGAAGACATGAGCGGCGCGCGGAATCCGGGGCTCACCCAGGCCGGCGTCTTTCTCGGCAAGCCGCGCTACGCCTCGCCGGAGCAGCTCACGGGGGAGCCGGTCGATGCCCGTAGCGACCTTTATTCTTTCGGCCTCGTGCTCTACGAGCTGCTGACCGGACGCTGTCCTTTTGAAGGGCATTCGGTCCGCGAGCTGATCGCCGCGCATCTCCAGGCAGAGCCGCTGAGCTTCGCCGTGTCCGATCCAGACGGACGGGTGCCGGCCGGCTTGCGCGCGATCGTCCTGCGCCTGCTCGCCAAGCATCCGGAGGAGCGCTTCGCCGACGCCGCCGAGCTGGCCGAGGCTCTGGCGCCGTTCGCGGCCCCCTGGCCGCCGGAGGCGCTCGACGAGATCCTGGCGGAGCCGGCCCCCGCGCCCCTCCCTGAGATCTCTCCTGATGTTCCCGATTCTTCCCATGCGACGCGGCGCAGCACGGAGCCGGTCGCGCCGCCGTCTGTCACCGCGCTGCGCCGCCGAAGCCGGCCGGGCGCCCGCCTCAACCCCGCCGCCGTGGCTCTCGGAATCGCCGCGGTGATCCTGCTCAGCCTCCTCGTGCTCTGGGCTGTCCGCGCCCGCTCGCGCGGCGAGACGGCCGCGGCAACGACACCGCCCGTCGTGCAGCCCGGCTCCACATCCACGCCGGCTTCCGCCCTCCCGCCTTCCGGAGACCTCCCCCCGCGGCCCCTCGATCAGCCGCTGGCCGTCTATCCGGAGAAAGCCCTCGCCTTCGGCGTCCCCGTGCGCGTCACCGTCGACCTGACCGTCGACGATCGCGGCCGGGTCGTCAAGGCCGCCGCTCCGTTCATGGATGCGGAGCAGACGGTCCCCTCGCACCTCTTCCGCTCCTTCCGGAGCGCCGCCCTCCAAGCCGCCCGTGCCCTCCGCTTCCAGCCGGCGACCCGCGACGGCAAGCCGGTGAAGGAGCAGGTACGCCTGATCATCGAGGTGAAGCCGTAATCGAGCTCTTGGGGCGCGGCATCGAGCTCTTGCCGAGAGGAAATGAGCTGGTGGACGGCGGAAGCGAGCAGGCAGAGCCCTCCAGCGAGCAGGCAGAGGGCGGCAACGAGCAGGTGGAGCCCTCCATCGAGCAGATGGAGCCCTCCAGCGAGCAGATGCTGAGGCCAATCGAGCCGGTGGACCGGTCTACCGGCTCGTTGCGCCCGGCGGCCGGCTCGTTTCCTTTGCGCTAGACTCTCCGCTCACCGTGGCCCTCCCCCAGTCCATCGAAGGGAAGTACGAGCTTCTCGCCAAGCTGAGCGAAGGCGGCATGGGCGCCGTCTACAAGGTACGCCACACGCTCCTCGACGAGGTGCGGGTGATCAAGGTCATTCTACCCCACCTCGGCCACGGCGCCGAGCTGTCCGACCGCTTCCTGCGCGAGGCCCGGTCGGCCAGCCGGCTGCGCCATGCCAACATCGCGCAGATCCTCGATTTCATGGTCGACAACGAGGGGCGCGAGCTGCTGGTGATGGAATTCATCGACGGCCTGAATCTCAAGGAGATCCTGCGCCGCACCGGCCCGCCGCCGCTCGCTCTCGCCGTCGAGATCGCCCGCCAAGCCCTCGCCGCCCTCGGCTACCTCCACCGCCGCGGCTTCGTCCACCGCGACATCGCGCCGGACAATCTGATGCTCACCCGCGATCTCACCAGAGAAACGGACGGCAAGCCGCTGGTCAAGCTCATCGACCTGGGGATCGCCAAGGCCATCGCGACCGATCTGGACGACTCGCTGACCCGCACCGGCATTTTCCTCGGCAAGCCGCGCTACGCCTCGCCCGAGCAGCTCGAGGACAACGGGCACGTCGACACGCGCAGCGACCTCTACTCCTTCGGCATCGTGCTCTACGAGCTCCTCACCGGCCAGTCTCCCATCGCCGGCCGCACGCCCCAGGAGCTGATGGCTTCCCATGTGATGCGGCCGCCGCTGTCCTTTGAAGAGAGCGACCCGCAAGGCCGCGTGCCGTCCGCCTTGCGAGCGCTCGTGCTGCGGATGCTGGCCAAGAAACCGCAGGACCGCATCGCCACCGCCGAAGAGCTGTCCGAGCGCCTCGCCGCCTTCGCGGCCCCCTGGCCGCCGGCGGAGCTCGATCGCATCCTCCCGGCCCGGCAAGGTGAGGAGACCGCGGCCCACGCCGGCGGCAGCGCACTCCTTCCTCCCTCTCCGGAGCCGTTGACCTGGGCGGACGGCCTCGCGCCGTCGCTCGCCGCGGCGGCCCACGCGACGCGGCGCACCCAGCAGCCGGACGCGCCACCGGCCCCGCTTCCGATCCCGGCGCCGGTCCCGGAGCCGCCGAAGCGCAGCGGCTACACCACCGTCCCGAACGAGAGATCCCAGCCCATTCCACCGTCACCGGTCTCACCGCCGAAAACAGGAAAGCTCTGGATCGCCGCCTTCCTCGGGCTTGGAGCCCTGGTCGCGATCGGCCTCTGGATCGCCCCCCACGTCAGCTCCGGACCGGAGCGCCGGCCCACCCCGCCCGCCGTTCACGAGCCATCGCCGGAGCCGGCACCGGCGCTGACCACCGCAGGGATCGAGCCCATCGTCAGCGGCGAGTATCAGCCCATGCCGCTCCAAGAAGAGACACCGCTCGTCTCCGTGCCACCGGCCGGCTTCGTCGCCGCCCAGCCGCTCGACAAGCCGGAGCCCGCCTATCCGGACCAGGCCCGCGGCACCGGCCTCGCCGTCCGCGTCACCGTCGACCTCCAGATCGACGCCACCGGCCGCGTGCTCAACGCCACCGCTCCCTTCCTCGCCTCGGCGACGCCCATCCCCCAAAACCTCTACCTCTCTTTCAAGGAAACCGCCCTGAAAGCCGCCCGCCGCACCCGCTTCCAGCCAGCCACCCGCGACGGCTCGGCGGTCGCGGACAAGGTGCGTTTGGTGGTCGAGGTGCGGGAGCCGTAGAGGAGAAACGGCTTCTTTGAACGGGCGTTCATCCAAACACGACTTGTCGAGTCGTGACTTGACGAATTCTTCTTGTACTTCTAAAACGCCAGACTACGAGTCGCTCGCCGGCTTCCGCGGCGACCCACCCAGAGCCTCATCCTCCCAGCTCGCGGGCGGCCCGGGGGCGGGCTGCGCAGGCTGTCCCTCGAATTTCTCTTCATGATATTTTCTGGCACGCTTCTACGTGACACACAAGACGACTGCGAGGGGTAGAATGACACCATGGCACGCGAGCACGCCGTCCTCATCGAGGAGAGCCTCCGAATCCCGGCCGACGCCCTCAGCTTCGAAGGATTCCGGAAGTGGATCCACACGCCGGAGTTTCCCGAGACCGGGCGCATCGACTATCTGGCGGGTGACATTGAAATCGACATGAGCCCGGAAGACCTGCACACCCACGGCATCGTCAAAGTCGCCATCACACTTGGACTTGGACCGGTGACCGAATCCGAGATCGGGGAGATCTTCGTCGACAGGACCCGCGTGAGCTCTCGCTTCGCGACGCTCTCCGTGGAGCCCGACGTGGTCGTCGTCCTCTGGGAGTCGCTGCAGACCGGCCGCGTCCGCTACATCCCGGCCGCCAGCCAGGAGCCGGACCGCTACGTCGAGATCGAAGGAGCGCCGGACGTGGTCGTCGAGGTCGTGAGCGACAGCTCGGTCAAGAAGGACACGAAGCGTCTTCCCGCTCTCTACGCCCGGGCCGGCATCCCCGAGCTCTGGATTGCCGACACCCGGGGCCGGGACGTTCGCTTCGAGATCCGCATCCTCAGGGAGGGCGAGTATGTCCTCGTGGAACCGGCCGACGACGGGTGGGTGCGGTCGGAGCGGCTGGAGATGCTCTTCCGGTTGACCCGGCGGAAGACGCGGATGGAGACGTGGAGCTATCGGTTGGAGCGGCAGGAGCCATGAGAACGGTCCCGTTTTCTCTCTCCGATCTCCACCAGCAAGAGCTCGAGCGCCGCCATCGGGCAGGCTATGAGAGGAAACCCGTCCAGCCGGGCGAATTCAGTGACTGGGAAGCCGAACAGGTCTGGCCGGAGGAGCTTCATTCTCCTCCGGACGAGAGATAGGCGCGCAGACTGAAGGTTACTCGCCGGCTTCCCGGAGGAGTGCCTGCGACAGCGCAGGGCTCACCCGAAAACCTGCCCGGTGCAGCCGATCGATCTCTGACCTGAGGCTCGGCAGCTCGCCACGCAACTTTGCCGCGAGCAGAAGACCCAGAGTACCTACCGGCGCCGCTCCTACCCGATGAGCAAACCGTCGCGCATCGAGATCGTCGAGAACGACTCTCTCGGCTTTCGCTTCCATCGCAAGTGCGATGACCTCGGATTCTCCGGCATCCAGATCAGCCATCAAAACGTCGACGACCCGGCGGTCTTTGACCGCCCGAACACTCAACCAGGAGAGCCTCGCGTCATCGATTCTCACGCTGGCCTCATCAGGATGCCCGGCGATCTCTTGGAAAACCGCGGGAGGAGCGACGACTTGGTCAGCGCCCTTCCGCAAGAGATCGAGACGGTCGAGCTTGGCGAGAAAGATCAGAGGACTCGTGTCGACGACCCAGAGCCTCATCCTCCCAGCTCGCGAGCGGCCCGGATCTCGGCGTCGATCTCCTCATCGCGGAGATTGATCGCCGGGACACCGATGCGGGCGAGCTCGTAGAGAAACGACACCCGGTCCATCTCGGCGAGCCGAGCCGCCTTGCCAGATGAAAGGCGCCCGAGCTCGAACAGCTTGGCCGCCGCCAGAAAGCGCAGCTCCCGGGCGAACTCGAGGTCCGACAACTTGAGGAGCTGCGGGAGCCCTGCCGGGTAGGAGAACGTGGCCTGCTTGGTGTCGGAGCCTTCGTACATGACAACACCTCCGAGACTAGTGTACCCGAGCCCAGCGACTGCTCCTTCCTTCACCCCGGCCACAGCCACCACACCACCCCGCCTCCCGCCAGAGCCAGCCCGAAGAAGAGAGCGATCCGGCCGAAGAGGCGCCAGGTGCCGAGAGCGGCGACGATGCCGGCCTTGAAGAGCAGATTGGAGAAAGAAGCGAGGAGGATCGCCCGCCAGCCGTCGCCCGCGGCGAGCTTTCCACTGTCCACCAGGCGGGCCGTCGAGAGAGTGATCGCGTCCATGTCCGTGAGACCGGAGAGGCCGGCGACCGCGTACAGTCCCGCCGTGCCGAAGCGGTCGCGGGCGAACGCCACCGCCAGGAGGATCAGCGCATAGAGAGCGCCGAACGTCAGGGCCGACTTCATCTCCGCCGGATTGCCCTGCGTCAGCGGCTCCGCCTCCCGCCCCCGGCTCACCAGCCAGGCCCCGATCGACAGTAGCACCGAGATCCCGAGCATGACCGCGATCGGCGACGCCAGCGCCGGGAAGCTCCGCGGCGCCACCGCCGCGATCTCCACCAGCAGCCGTCCATAGACCACCGTCGAGGCGATCACCACCACCATCGTTGCGAGGCGGGCACTCTCCGGAGATTCCCGCGTCCGCCGGGCATAGCTCACCGTCGTGGCCGTGCTGGAGATGAGCCCGCCCAGAACCCCGCTCAGCGCGGCTCCCGCCTTCGCCCCGAACAGCTTGTAGGCCACATATCCAGCGAGCGACAGGCCGACGATCAGCACCACCATCCACCAGATCTGGTAGGGATTGAGCCCCCCGTACGGTCCGAACGAACGGTCCGGCAGCACCGGCAGGATGACCAGCGCCACAAGGACGAATTGCATGATCGCCTTGAGGTCCCTCTCCCCCAGCCGGCCCGCGAAGCGGTGGAGCTCCTCCTTGAATTGGAGCAGCACCGCCACCGCGCCGGCCAGCACCACCGGCACCCCCATCGGCCCCATCACCACCAGAGCTCCGACGCCGTACATCACGAGAGCCGTGAGCTCCGTCGTCTGCCCCGGATCCGCCTCCCCCTTCGGCAGCCGCGCCAGGTTCCCCGAAACCACCAGCACCGCCGACGCCGCCAGCCCCACCGCCACCACCCATCCTCCGAACGACTGGCCGAGCTGCGCCATCACCGTCCCCAGCACCGTGATGAGCGCGAACGTGCGGATTCCCGCGATCGCGGAGTCCATCCGCTCGCGCTGCAGCCCGACGAGAAGGCCGAGACCGAGGGCGACGGCGAGTTGGAGGAAGGGTTCGGGGATCATTGGGAAGCCTCTCAGGACGGATTGTAGCGTCATGGTGTCAATTTGGCCGGAGTCCGCTAGAATCGGCGAAAGAGAGATCCCAGCTTAAGCATGAGCCTATAGAACGCCTGATGGCCACACTCCCCTCTCCGCCTCCGGAGCTCACCCCCGAGCAGCTTTATCTCGGGCATCTGAAGCTCATCGACGAGATCGCGAAGCACGCCGCGCAGCGGCGGCACTTCAGCCGCGAGGAGGGGGAGGACTTCGTGTCCACGGTACGGCTCAAATTACTCGACGACGATTACAAGATCGTCCGGCAGTTCCAGGGAAAATGCACGTTCCGGACATATCTGACGACGGTGATCCAGCACCTGATGCTGGATTACCAGAACCACCATTGGGGGAAATGGCGGCCGTCGGCGGAGGCGTTGCGGCTGGGGCATGCCGCGGTGCGGCTGGATGTATTGCTCCACCGGGAGGGGCTCACCCTCGACGAGGCCTGCCAGATCCTGCGGACGAATGAGGGGGTCGAGCTGTCCAGCCAGGAGCTGGTCGAGCTGGCGGCCCGGCTGCCGACGCACAATCCGCCCCGCCGGATGCAGGGCGAGGAGGAGCTGGCGGACCGGGCGGCGGAGGGTGAGGCTCCGGATGAACGGGCGCTCGGCCTGGAGGTGGTGAAGCGGAAGCAGTCGATCCTGGAGATCCTCCGTCAGGTCCTGGCCTTGTTGCCGGACGAGGACCGGCTCATCGTCAAGATGCGCAGCGAGCTCCCGGTCGTGCAGATCGCCAGGACCCTGAAGCTCGACCAGAAGCCGCTCTACCGCCGGATCGAGAAGATCTTCAAGACCTTGCGCAATGAGCTCGAGAAACACGGGATCAGCGCGGCGGAGATCGCCGGGATCCTCTCTGTCCCGGAGCGGGATTTCGACATCTGGCGGTAGCGGGCTCTCCTATGAAACGGGAAAGGCAAATTCACGTCCGTCTATTTATTTGGCGGAGAGCACGCCTGTCAGTGCATACTCTGCCTTGGAGACGTGATGGCCGCACCTGAGACACCCACCGCACTGGCCACCTGCCCGACCGATGAGGATCTCGCGGCTTTTCTGGATGGCATGCTGGCGGCGCCGGAGCGGGCGCGGATCACTGCGCATCTCGCCGATTGCGAGAGCTGCTACGAGATCTTCATGGGCGCCGCCCAGTTCATGCAGGAGAGCGTTCCGGCTGAATCGGCGGGGCGGATCGTCCCTTTCCCTTCCAATAAGGAAGGCAGCGTAGCTCTGAAGCGCTGGGGGATTCCCACGGCGGCGGCGGCGATGCTCGTCCTGGGGGTCAGCTTCGCCGGGTACCGGATCTATTTCACGGATCTCATGGCGCCCGAGCTGGTCGCGTCGCTCCAGGGCAAGGCGGATCTGGGGAGCCGCCTCCACCGCTTCACCACCTACCGCGGCGCCGGCGATGTGGATGCCGCGGACTTCCTCTCGCGGCAGCCGTCGTTCCTGGTCGGCGCCCGGCTCGTGGATCTGCAGATCCGTCTCGATACGGGCATGGAGAAAGACGCTCCGGACCTCCTGCAGGGGATCGGGCAGGGCATCCAGAGCGCGGCGGTCATCGGCAAGGACGAGAACGCCCAGCGCTATCTCGACGCCGCGGAGCAGCTCCGGTCGGGCGGTCCGGGAGCCCTCGCGAAGATCAAGGCCGCGGCGCCGCGGTGGGAGGCGGATCTCAAGGACTCGTCCCTCGACCCGGACTTCCTCGCCTTCGGCAAATGGGCCGAGGCCGGCCGGCTCGCCGCCGAGACCCGTTCCGCCGATTTCTTCGGCCTCCGCAACCGGCACGTCCTCAACCACATCTCGCGAGTCCTGGAAGAAGAGCACAAGGGCCGCGCGCAGGCGAACTCTTCCCAGGACGATTTCGACGCCGAGGCCGAACGCAATGACGCCGCTCTCGCCGAGCTGCGCGAGATCCTCGCGGTCTGGGGCCGCGGCGGCTTCCAGTCCGGCGACTACGCCAAGCTCGCCCAGCACTTCAATACGATCATCCGGACCTACGACACCTAGTCGTTCCCGCCGGCTTTCCCGCTCCGCCACAGCTCCTCCAGCTCCCCCACCTGCTCCAGCACGTTCTTCCGGCAGCTCCTCAGCTCTTCGGCACTCCGTTTTCTCGTCCTCAGGAGGAAGTAGGCCCTCGCTTCCTGCCAGAAGCGGACGCGGTGCTCGTCGAAGAGAAGGGCGGCGTAGCCGGCGAGGGGGGCGAGGAGGAGGGCGGGCGGCGCGGCCCACCAGACTCCGGTCCAGCGGACGGCGAGGACGGCGGCGGCGGTCCAGGTGAGGGGGAAAAGGAGGACGGCGCCGAAGAGCTTGTTGGTGGCGGTCTGGTCCGCGGCGTCGCCGGCGATGCGGGGGGCGAGGGCGCCGATCAGCCGGTAGGGGACCCAGTTGAGGATCGTGCCGACGGCGGCGAGGGGGAGATGGAGCACGAGGCGCAGAAGGGTGTCGCCGGCGAAGCGGAGGACGGGAAACGGGGGGTAGGCGGCGGCGACCTGGTCGTCTCTCAGATGGAAGGCGCGCAAGAGACGGTCGTAGTCGCGCACGGCTTCGGCGACCGCGGCGACGCGAGCGGGAAAACGGCCTCTCAAGTCCTGAGCTCCCGCGATGAAGGCCTGCAGGATCGGGAAGGACTCGGCGAGGCGGCGGCGGCCGGGGAGGGCGACGCTCTCGCGGCCCCAGAGCTCGGCGGCGCGGGCGACCAGGCGGGCGTCGTCCCAGGATTCGTAGTTGAGGGTGACCTTTTCGAGCGCCTCGCTGACCCGCGCGGTGAGGGCGCGCACGGCGTCCGGATTCTCCGTTCCCCCCTCGGCGAGCTCAAGGGACGGATCGATCGGCTCGCCGATCCGGAGGAGAGCGCGAGAACGGAACTGCTGCTTGGCGTCGAAGGTCAGGCCGACGGGGAGGATGCGTGTGCCGAGGCCCGGGTGCGCGGCTTCGGCGCCGAGGACGATGCGGGCGAGGCCGGTCTTGAGCGGTTGCAGAGCGGGCTCGCTGTGGCTCTTTCCCTCCGGGAAGAGGGCAAGGGCGCCGCCCCGGGCCAGGAGGTCGTGGCTGCGGGCGAACATCTGCTCGTTCAGCGCCGTGTCCACCTGGTCCTGCCTGCGGTAGACCGGGATCGCGCCGGCCAGCTCGACCCAGGGGCGGACGAGGGGGTTCTTCCACAGGGTGCTCTTGGCCAGGAGGCGCGGATGCACCGGCAGCGCGCCGAGCAGGAGCAGGGGGTCGATCAGCCCGTTGACGTGATTGGCGACCAGGACCATCGGCCGGCCGAGAGGCAGGTGCTCCTTGCCCACCGTCTCGACGCCGCGGAAGAAGACCCGCATGACGAGGCGGAGAAAGGCCTGGAAGAGGGCGTCGAGGCGTGATCGCATGAGCCCATCGTATGTCGTATGCTACCCTCCCTGGAGCCCTTCCGGGCCGCCCTGGAAGCAATTCCAGGAGAACGTCGAGGAGAAAGCTCATGGAAAAGCAGAAGTCTCCGCTGGACACCATCGCGAATATCGCCATCATCCTGGTCTGCATCATCGCCGCCGCCGTCCTGGTCGACCGGAACGTCTACAAGTTCCTGCCGATGTCGACACAGCGGCAGCCCGGCGCGCCGCCCGAAGCCGCCAAGGGCGAGACGCTCGCCGCGCTACGCGACCATATCCCCGCGGGCACGCAGAAGGCTCTCTTCGTGGCGGTCTCTCCGACCTGCCATTTCTGCAACGACAGCATGCCCTTCTACAAGCAGCTCATCGACAAGCGGAACCAGATGAGCTCGCCGGTCAAGGTGATCGCCGCCGTGCCCGGAGACGATGCCAAGGACGCCGAGGCGAAGCATTTCGCCGACGCCGGGACGCAGCCCGATGCGATGGTGCACGTGGACTTCTCGACGATCAAGGTGCCCGGCACGCCGACGCTCATCCTGGTCGACAACCAGGGCAAGGTCCTGGACGTCTGGGTCGGCAAGCTCGACGCGAGCCGCGAGCGCGAGGTTCTCGCCCGCCTCTGAGGTCCGTGGCACTCTCCTTGCGTCCCTGCCCCCTGATGAGCCGGATGGGGGGCAGGCAGGCAAGGCCCCGGACAGTCTGTGATAGCGTCCGGCGCTTGCAAGGCGAAAAGCTGCGTGACCCATAGTGACCCATAACGATCCTACCGCTCCCCTCGACCGGCGACGGCTGGCCGGTCTCACCCTTCTGGCCCTCGGCGTCGTCTATGGCGACATCGGCACCAGCCCGCTCTATGCGCTGCGCGAGTGCTTCAACGGCGCCCATCCGGTACCGCCGAGCCACGCCAACGTGCTGGGCGTCCTGTCGCTCATCTTCTGGGCCCTGGTCATCGTCGTCACGGTCAAATACCAGCTCTACGTCCTGCGCGCCGACAACCACGGGGAAGGCGGAATCCTCGCGCTGATGGCTCTCGTGCGGCCCGTCTTGACGGGACGCCTGCAGTGGCTCCTGGTGACGCTGGGGCTCTTCGGCTCCGCGCTGCTCTACGGCGACGGGATCATCACGCCGGCGATCTCGGTGCTGAGCGCGGTCGAGGGCCTCGAGATCACCACCTCGGTGCTCCACCCTTATGTGCTGCCGATCACCATCGGCATCCTCATCGTCCTCTTCCTCATCCAGCGCCGTGGCAGCGGCGGCATCGGCGCCGTCTTCGGGCCGATCATGCTGGTCTGGTTCGCCGTGCTGTCCGTGCTGGGCATCAGCGGCATCCTGCGCGAGCCGGCGGTGCTGACGGCGGTCAATCCTCTCCACGCCATACGATTCTTCGCCAACAACGGCATCCACGGGTTCCTGATCCTGGGCACGGTCTTCCTGGTGGCCACCGGCGGCGAGGCGCTCTATGCCGACATGGGGCATTTCGGGCAGAGCCCGATCCGCATCGGCTGGTTCTCGATGGTCTTCCCGGCGCTCCTGCTCAACTACTTCGGGCAGGGCGCGCTGCTGATCACCAACCCGAAGGCGTCGGTCAACCCGTTCTACCTCCTAGCGCCGTCCTGGGCTCTCTACCCGCTGGTGGCGCTGGCGACGATCGCCACGGTGATCGCCTCGCAGGCGGTGATCTCGGGCGCCTTCTCGTTGACGCGGCAGGCCATCCAGCTCGGCTATCTGCCGCGCATGGGGATCATCCACACGTCCTCGGAAGAGATCGGCCAGATCTACATCCCCGGCGTCAACTGGCTGCTCATGCTGGGCACCATCGGCCTCGTGCTCAGCTTCCGCTCGTCAAGCAATCTGGCGGCGGCGTACGGCGTGGCGGTGACCACGACGATGCTGGTCACCACGCTCCTCGCCTTCATGGTGGCATGGCGGCTCTGGAAATGGCCGCTGTGGATCGCGCTCAGCGTGACGGTGATGTTCCTGATCGTGGACACCGCCTTCTTCGGCGCCAACATGGTGAAGGTGCATCAGGGGGGCTGGTTCCCTCTCGCCGTCGGCCTCTTCGTCTATCTCCTGATGTCGACCTGGAAAAAGGGACGGGACATCCTCGCCGCCCGCCTGTCCAAGGACGCCTTCCCCTTCGTACAGTTCGTGGAAAATACCCGGCCGGAGAGCCCTACCAGGGTGCCCGGCACGGCGATCTTCATGGCCCGCGACGCCGCGGCGACCCCCGCCGCCCTGCTGCACAATCTCAAGCACAACAAGGTGCTGCACGACCAGGTGATCCTGCTGACGGTGTCGGCGGAGGAGATCCCGCAGGTGCCGCGCGAGGAGCGCATCGAGATCACGGACATGGGCAAGGGCTTTTACCGCGTGATCGCTCACTACGGCTTCATGCAGATCCCGGGCGTGCCCGACATGCTGGACAGCCTGCGCGAGAAAGGGCTGGAGCTCGACCTGATGCGCACCAGCTTCTTCCTCAGCCGCGAGACGCTGATCCCGAGCAAGCGCCCGGGCATGGCCCTCTGGCGCGAGAAGCTCTTCGCGGTGATGAGCCGCAACGCCGTCCGCCCCACCGACTTCTTTCGCATCCCGGCGAACCGCGTGGTGGAGCTGGGCGTGCAGGTGAAGCTGTAGCTAGAGTCCGAGCATCGAAGCGGCGGCGAGCTGTCTCTTCGCCAGGTTGTTGATCATGGAGACCATGCCCATCAGCCCCATCGATTTGCCCATCGAGAGCTCGTTGCCGAACACCTGGTAGACGATGTCCTGGGGCACGGCGGCCACCTGCTCCAGCGGCGCGCCGGAGAGGCTGTCGCCGAGCAGGACGGCCATGGCGCGGGCCGAGATCCCCTGCGGGTTCTCGACCGCGAAGTGGAAATCGAGCGCGCCGTCCGGACGCACCTGGCCCCAGACATAGGCTTCCGACTCGCAGGCCGGAACCCGGTGCTCCTCCGGGAAGGGACGCCGGGCGATCCGCGGCGGCACCTCCCGGAAACGGTCCGCGATGTCGATCAGGAGCTGGATCCGCTCGCCGCGGTCGGAGATCATCCCCAGGGTCTCCAGGGTGCGGGCCAGCTTTTCAGGCAGTTGCTTCTCGGCGTCTTCGGGCATTTCAGCGCTCGATGGGCACACCGACGAGGTTGCCCCACTCCGTCCAGCTCCCATCATAGTTGCGGACCTGCTCGTAGCCCAGGAGGTGGGTGAGGACGAACCAGGTGTGGCTGCTCCGCTCGCCGATGCGGCAGTAGACGATGACGTCGTCGTCCGCCTTGAGACCGGCCTCGTTCTCGTAGATCGCGCGCAGCTCCTCGGCCGTCTTGAAGGTACCGTCCTCGGCGTTGATCGCCCGCGCCCAGGGAACGCTGGCGGCGCCGGGGATGTGGCCGCCGCGCAGAGCGCCTTCGTTCGGATAGTCGGGCATGTGCATCCGCTCGCCGGTGTACTCGGCGGGGCTGCGCACGTCGACCATCTTGCCCTTCTTCTCCACATGCTTCAGCACCTGGTCGCGGAACGCCCGGATGGTCTTGTCGTCGCGCTCGGGGGCCGTGTAGCCGGTGGCGGCATAAGCCGGCACGTCGCGCGTCAAAGGACGCCCTTCGTTCGCCCATTTCAGGCGTCCGCCGTCCATGATCTTCGCCTTGCTGTGGCCGAAGAGCTGGAACACCCAGTAGGCATAGGTCGCCCACCAGTTGTTCTTGTCCCCGTAGAGGACCACGGTGGTCTCGGGGGTGATCCCATGACGCCGCGCCAGCGCCTCGAAGCCTTCGCGGCCGAGGTAGTCGCGCCGCACCGGGTCGTTCAGATCGCGCGTCCAGTCGACCTCGACGGCCCCGGAGATGTGACCCGTGGCATAGAGCAGCGGGTCCTCGTTGGATTCGATGATCCGCACCCGCGGATCGGTCAGATGCTCCGCCACCCAGTCGGTCGAGACCAGGACCTCCGGATGGATATAGCCACGGCTTTCGATCGCGCTCACTGTGTGACTCCTTTCCCGGATCGGCTCCCGGGGCTCTAATTGTGACCTTCCATCTCATCATCTTACCGCCACCCACGCAAGCTTCCGAAGGAGCTCATCCAAATCGAAGAGTGACCACGAATTGCGCGGCACCGCCAACAAAGTGAGCACCTCGGTCCTTTCAGCGTCCCGGTTTGGTCCCTAGGATGGCACTAGTACACTGACTTTGTTCTAATCCCCCCGGCGGCGTCTCACCGGGCGTCTTACAGGGGATATTGCGAGGCAGGCACGGATGGCCGTGGGGGCCGGCGATGACCCGCCTCGGAGGGAGAGCGATGCCTGGCAGCACTCTGCGCCGTTTCTTTGTCTTTGGTTTGGTCCTCGGTCTCTGTATGCTTCCCCTGGCGAGCGCGCACGCCTCGCCGCGGAACGAAGCGCGCGCGAGCGGCCAAAAAGCCATGATTTATCAACAGATCCAGGACTTCGGACGCTCCCTCCTCCAACTGGCCGCGCAGGCTCTGGGCGTTTCAGGACCGTCGCCGGATGCCGGCAATACGTTTGATCCCTTCGGCTCGGACGGTCGCGGCATCGATCCCAATGGAGCACAACCGAAGCCGTAGCACGACGGCCGATCAGGCCAAGGAGCTTTCCATGGGCGAGTGGCATCCGGAACGAAAGGCTCTCGAGAATTTCCTCGGCGGCCGGCTGGCCGAGCCGGACAGCCGTGCCCTCGAACGCCATCTGTTCACTTGTGCGCCCTGTGAAGAGCGCCTCCTCAGCCTCCTGCCCGCCGCACCCGAGGAGCGGGGCGGCGGGTACGGGGAGCTGATCCGGGACCTGCTCGAGGAAGTACGGCCGGAGATGGGTGACCGCAAGGCGCTGCTGGCCCAGGAGCGCCGGGAAGCCCAGGCGCTCTGGCAGCTCCTGCTGAAGCTGAGCCCGGCGGAGCGTCTCCGGCGCGCCGCGGACGAGGCGCGATTCCACACCTGGGGCCTGTTCGAGCTGTTGATCGAGGAGTCGCGCCATCCCGCCGAGATCGAGCCTCTGCGCGCCGAGGAGCAGCTCCGCCTGGCCCTGGCCCTCACCGACCATCTCAGCCCCGTGCGCTACGGCCAGGGCTCCGTCGAGGCCGCCAAGTCGCGCACCTGGGCCTATCTGGGCAACACTCTCCGCCTTCTCTCCGACTTCCGGCAGTCCGAGCAGGCCTTTCAGATGGCCGAGCTCTACCTGTCGCAGAGCTGGCACGATCCGCTCGACGAAGCGCTGATCCTGGACCTCAAAGGCTCCCTGCGCCGGGCCCAGCGCCGCTTCGACGAGTCGGTCAGCCTGCTCGACGATGCGATCGGCCTTTACAGAGAGGTCAACGAGCCCCACCTGCAAGGCCGGGCGACGATGACCAAGGGTCTGGTGCTGCAGTACAACAACGACTTCCCCGGTGCCACGGCCTGCTTCCGGACCAGTCTCTTCCTGCTCGACGGTGCGCAGGAGCCTCGCCTGGTCGTGGCCAGCCAGTTCAACCTCATCAGTTGCCTGTTCGACAGCGGCCGGATCGCCGAAGCCGCCGGGCTGATCCCCGAGGCGCGGCATCTGATGGAACAGACCGGCACGCGCTCCGACCTTCTGCACCTGCGCTGGCTGGAGGCCGACGTCGCCGCCGCCCTCGGCCATTCCGCCGAGGCCGAGGAGGCCTTCCTCGAAGTGAAGGAAGCGCTCTCCGAGGCCCGTCTGGCCTTCGACGCCGCCCTGGTCTCCCTGGGCCTGGCGGCTCTCTACGCCCGCGAGGGGCGCACCGCCGAGGTGAAACCGCTGGCGGAAGAGATCATCCCGATCTTCCAGTCCTGCGAGGTGCCCCAGGAGGCTCTCGCCGCCCTGATCGTCTTCCAGAATGCCGCCGAGAGGGAGCAGCTCACCCTCGGCCTCGTCGAAGAGGTCACGGCCTTCCTGGAAAAAGCGCGCTCCAACCCCGGCCTGCGCTTCGGCAGCGAGTAAAGCGGCACACCGCCGCTGGCAGGATGTTTGCTCATCCTGCCAGCGGATGAATCAGCAAGAATCCGCGGATCTCGAAATAGGACAGGATCTCGAGCACGAGAAGCGGTCGTGGCTCGTGCAGAGGGCTTTCTCGATCCTCATGGTCCTGGCGATCCTGGCCGCGCTGGCCGGAGCCGTCGGCTCCGGCCCCCTGAGCCACCGTGTCCTGACGCAGTCCGGCGGCTCCTTATCGGTCGAGTACGAGCGCTTCATCCGCTTCACCGGCCCGCACGAGCTCGTCGTGCGCCTGGCGCCCGCTCAAGGCGGCTCGGCGCGCGTCTGGCTGGGCCGCGATTACCTCGAAGAGATGGAAATCGAGAACGTCGTGCCCGAGCCGGAGCACGTCGAGGCGGGCGCGGACCGCCTGATGTACGTCTTCCCTCTCGTCTCTCCGGGCAATCCCACCGCCGTGACGTTCCATCTCAAGCCCCACCACATCGGCCCGACCACGGCCACGGTCGGAAGGGACGGCGAGCCGCCTCTCCGCTTCCGGCAATTCGTCCTTCCCTGAAAGAGAGGCGTACCATGGAATCGGTCTTGCGCGGTGCCGCGGTCTACCTGTTCCTGATGGTCGTCCTCCGCGCCAGCGGCAAACGGGCGCTCAGCCAGGTCACGACGTTCGATTTCGTCCTGCTCCTCATCATCAGCGAGACGACCCAGCAGGCCCTCCTCGGGGAGGATTTCTCGCTCACCAACGCCTTCATCGTGATCATCACCCTGGCCGTCATCGATCAGGGGTTCTCCCTCCTGAGCCGGCGCTGGCGCTTCTTCGAACGGCTCACCGAGGGGCTCCCTCTCGTCATCCTCGAGAATGGGCTCCCCCTGGAGGACCGCATGCGGAAGGAGAACATCAGCCGCGAGGACATCCTGGAGGCGGCGCGGGAGAACCAGGGGCTGGAACGGCTGGATCAGATCAAGTACGCCGTGCTGGAGCGCCACGGCGGGATCTCGATCATTCCGAAAGCCTGAACGGCTCAGGTGAGGACTTTGGCGATGGCGTCGGGATGGAACGTCCAGCCGAGGAAGCCGGCGAGACCGAGCGCCACTCCGAAGACGGCGAAGACGACGGCGACGATGACCAGCCACTTCTTTTGCGTCAGCGCACTGACGCCGAGGAGGGCGATGGCGATGCTCAGGGCCGCCTCCGAGATGTCGAACTGATCGTCATGCACGCCCAGCCGGTCGTACTCCGCCTGCGCGCCCTCGGCTTCTTTCTTGATGTCGTCCTTCTCTTTCTCGTACTTCTTCGCCTTCCCGGAATAGGTCTCGATCTTCTTGTCCAGGAGCGCCGCCGCCACCGGGGAGATCCCGGCGCCGGCGGACTCCTTCTGGAGGGTGAGCTGGTCGAGCATGCTCTCGGCGAGGTTCTGCTTCATGCTCTTCGACTGGTAATAGGCCCAGGAGTCGACCGCCTTGGCCTGCTGCTGGGACATCGTCTGCACGATGTTGCCGTCCTTGATGTTGCACAGCGCCATGAAGGTGGCGATGAGGGCCACCAAAAGGGCGATCACGGAGTTCAGGGAGACTCCCTTCGCCCCCTCGGCATTCTCGACGGCTTCTGCAATGGTCTCGCTGATGTCGCTCATGGCGGACATGCTCCTGGACGGAAATTGGAACGGTTCGCTTGAAGCCTAAAGCAGGTCCGGGGAGCCGTCAACAGCCGGCATGCTTCTAGCATTTCGTACGGGCTGGAAGGAGAGCATCATGACGAAAGCTCACAAGCTGACCGGCATCCTCGCGCTTCTGGCGCTCTTCGCCTGCGCTTCGAATCGGGGCACCACCACCGGGGCGGCCGGCGGAGCGAGCGCCACCCCGGGCACGCCCACCGGAAGCACGACGCCCACAGGCCCAGCCACCACGGATACGACCCCAGGAGCGGTCACGCCCCCCAGCACCTCGGGCACGAGCATGGAAGGCAGAGGCCAGACCGACTGCTCCAACGTGCGCTGCATGTCCTGCCCCACCGGACAGCACCCGGCGCTCACGCCTCCGGATTGCTGCCGCTGCGTGACCGGCTGAGCCCCTCAATCCAGGCTCTTCCGGAACCGCAACGACGCCAGCCCCAGAACCGTCGTGCCGATGATCAGCAGCGCCAGCGCGTCGGGCCAGAGCACGTCGATCCCCGAGCCTTTGAGGAAGATGCCGCGCAGGATGTTGGCGTAGTAGCGGACCGGGATGATCCGGCTCGCCGTCTGGAAGCCCTGCGGCATGTTCTCGATCGGGAAGATGAGGCCGGAGAGGTAGATCATCGGCACCATGAGGACGTAGACGCAGAAGCCCATGGCCTGCTGCTGGGTGCGGACGACGCTCGACACGAGGAGACCGAGGCCGAGGGTGGTCATCAGGAAGAGGAAGGTGAGGCCGACGAGGAGCAGGAAGGAGCCGCGCAGGGGGACCTTGAAGACGCCGGTGACCAGGACGGTGATCAGGCACAGGTCCAGCATGCCCACGGCGACGAACGGGGCGAGCTTGCCGAGGATGATCTGCCAGGGGCGCAGGGGAGTGACGATGAGCTGCTCCAGGGTGCCGATCTCTTTCTCTTTCACCACCGCCATGGAGGGGAGGATCATGGTGACCAGCATCAGCACCATGGCGAGGACGGCCGGGACGTAGAACCAGCGGCTGCGCAGGTCGGGGTTGTACCAGACACGGGGCGCCAGCTCGAATTTACCGATTGGCGGTCCCAGGGAATGCCCCGCGGCCGGCCGCCGCGCCGCCGCGAGCTCGACGCCCACGCCGTTGACGATCTGCGCGGCGTAGCCGAGGCCGAGACCCGACGAGTTGGAGTCGGTGCCGTCGGCGATCGCCTGGACGCGCGGCGGCCGGCCGGCGGCGACGTCCTCGCCGTAGCCGGAGGCGATGACGAGCGCGATCTGTGCCCGGTTCTCGACCAGCCACGGGTCGACAGCCGTCACCGTCTCCTCGGCGCCGGCGAGATCGAAGGTGCCGGAGCCGGTGAAACGGTCGACCAGCTCCCGGCTCGCCGGCGTGCGGTCCTGGTCGACCAGCACGAAGGGGATGTGCTGCACGTCCAGATTGGCCGCGAAGCCGAGGACGAGGAGCTGGATCACCGGGCCGACGATCATCGCCGGGATCATCTTTTTGTCCTGCCGGAGCTGGCGGAATTCCTTGACGATCATCGCGAGGAGCACGCGCACGGTCAGATCTCCTTGCGCGACAGGCGCGCATAGGCGAGGGTCAGCACGACCGCCGCGTAGAGGACGAGGAAACCCATGTCCCGGGGATACGATTCGAGCCCCGCGCCCTTGAGGATGACGCCGCGCAGCACGACGTTGAAGTAGCGCGCCGGCACGGCGTAGGAGATCCAGCGCAGCGGCCACGGCATGGAGCGCAGGGGGAAGATGAAGCCGGAGAGGAAGATCGCCGGCAGCATGGAGGCCAGGCTGCCGAGCTGGAAGGCCATGGCCTGGGTGTCGACCATCGACGAAATGAGCAGCCCGAAACCCAAGGCGCCGATCAGGTAGACCAGGGTCGCCGCGAAGAGGTGGAGATACGAGCCGGACACCGCGACGCCGAAGAGGAAGCGCGCCGCCAGCAGGATGAGGACGGTGGCGCTCAGCGAGATGCCCAGATACGGGAGGGTCTTGCCCACGATCAGCTCGCCCGGCTTCAGGGAGGTGACGCGGATCTGCTCCATCGTCCCGCGCTCTTTCTCGCGCACCACGGAGAGGGCGGTCGAGAGGACGGCGGTCAGCATCAGGATGAAGCCGATGAGGCCGGGGACCAGGAAGTGGGTGGAATCGAGCTCGGGATTGAACCAGACCCGCGGCTCGTAGGAGATCGGCGCCACGGTGAGCTGGCCGCCGGCCTCGGTCAGGCGCGAGACGTTGGCCGCGTTGACCAGCGCCGTCGCGTAGCCAAGGATCGTAGCCGCGGTGTTCGAATCGGAGCCGTCGAGGAGGAGCTGAAGCGGCGCCGCGCGGCCGGTGGCGAGCGCGTCGGAAGTGCCCTCGGGGATGACCAGGACGGCTTTCGCGATGCGCCGCGCGGTGAGCTTTTCGAGGTCGGTGCCGGGCGGCGGCGTGGCGGCGAGGTCGAAGTAGGTGGAGTGGACGAAGGTGGCGATCAGCTCGCGGCTGGCGGCGCTCTTGTCGTTGTCCTGCACGGCGAGACGGATATGGCGGACGTCGAAGCTCAGGGCGTAGCCGTAGAGGAGCAGCATCATGCAGGGGACGCCGAGGAGCATCCCCAGGCTCAGCGGATCGCGGGCGGACTGGATCAGCTCCTTCCAGGCGACGGACCACAGCTTGCGCGGGCTCATCGGGAGCCCCCCGCCGCCCGTTCCGAATCGTCCTTCTCGATCGAGTGGATGAAGACGTCTTCGAGCGACGGCACGATCCGCTCGGCCGCGGCCGGCGTGTTGCCGTCGCGCTCCAAGAGGTCGAGGATGCGGCGTTTCCCCTCCTCCGCATCGGCCACCACGACGTGCAGGCGGTCGCCGAAGACGGAGGCCTCCAGAATCCAGTCCTCGCGTTCCAGGCGCTCCTGGGCTTCGAGGAACCGCGGGCAGGTGACCTCCAGGATGGCGCGGCCGGCGAAGACCTCTTTCATCTCCGGAACGCTGCCGAGGCCGAGGAGGCGCCCCTGGTGCATGAGGGCGATGCGGTCGCAGCGCTCGGCTTCGTCCAGGTAGTGGGTGGTGACGATGAGCGTGACCCCCTCGCCGGACATCTCGTCGATCAACGTCCAGAAACGCCGCCGCGAGATCGGATCGACGCCGCCGGTGGGCTCGTCGAGGAAGACGACCTGCGGACGGTGGAGGACGGCGCAAGCCAGCGCGAGCCGCTGTTTCCAGCCGCCGGGGAGGGAGCGGGTGACGAGGTCCTCCTTGCCTTCCAGGCCCGCCATGCGGATCGCCCAGGCGATGCGCTCGGCGCGGTCCTTGCCGCGCAGGCCGTAGACGCCGGAGAAGAAATCGAGGTTGTGCCGCACGCTCAAGTCGTCATAGAGGCTGAAGCGCTGCGTCATGTAGCCGATCCGCCGGCGGATGGCCTCGGACTGGCGGCCGACGTCCAGGCCGAGGACGGTGCCGTGTCCCGAAGTTGGCGTGAGCAGGCCGCAGAACAGGCGGATCAGCGTCGACTTGCCGGCGCCGTTGCTGCCCAGGAGGCCGAAAACCTCGCCTTCCTCGACGTCCAGCGTGACGTCGTCGACGGCGACGAACCCGCCGAAGCGCTTGGTCAGCGACGCGGCTTCGATCGCGGGCTTGCTCATCTGCCTACCGAGCGGTCCAGGTTGGCCAGAGCGACGCGGAGCTGCGTCGCCGCGGAGGTCTGGTCGAGCCCCGCGCGCAGCAGATTGGTTTCGGCGTCGAGCAGCTCGGTGGAGGCGATGACCCCTTCGCGATAGCGGTCCCCGGCCACCTTCACGTTCTCCCGCGCCGATTCCAGATTGCGCCCAGTCACAGCGAGAGCCGCGCGCGCCGTGCGCACGTCGAGCAACCGGGAGGTCACCTCCAAACGGAGCCGCCGCCGCCGGTCCTCCAGCTCGCGTTCCAGGGCATCCGCCTGCGCCGCCGCCTGCGCCGCCGCCGCCGCGCTCCGCCCGCCGTCGAAGGCCCGCAAAGAGACCGTGACACCGGCGCTCCAAGTCCCCCGAAACTCGTCGCGCTGGGGCACGATCCGCTGGTTGGGATCGGCGAAGTCGTAGCCGACCGAAGCCGCCGCCTGCGGCTTGCGCGCCGCCCGCTGAATGCCCACATTGGCGCGCGCCGCCGCGATCCGCGCCTGGAGAGCCGCCAGCTCCGGCCGCGAAGCCCAGGCCGCGGTCACCAGTTCCTCAATGTCGGTCGGATCGGTCGGATCGGTCAGATCCACCTTCTCCGTGAGCAAGAGGCGAGTCTCCGGAGGCAGCCCGGTCAGCCGCAGCAGATCCGCCTCGGAGACCGCGGCGGCATTCTCCGCCTGCAGCCGCGCCAGCTCCGCCCGGTCGCGCTCCACCTGCACCGCGAGCACCTCGTTGCGCGCCGCCACGCCGAATTCGACGCGGTGCCGGGAGTCCGTGATGTGTGCCTCATACGCCGTCACCGCCTCGCGCAGCACGCGCTCGCTCTCGCGCGCCGTGACCAGCCGCCAATACGCCGTCCGCACCTCCAGATCGAGGTCGTGCTCCGCGCCGGTGACGTCGAGCCCGGCCGCCTCGCGCTGCCGGTCCGCCGCGGTGACGGCGCTCTCGATCCGCCCCCCCGTCCACAGCGGCACGGAAGCGCCGGCATGCAGCCGGTAATTGTTCGGGATGTCCGGGAAGAGCACGCGCGACTCCCCGTTCGGCAGCGTCAGGCGAAACTCGTCGACGTGCGAATTGCGCGTATACCCGGCGGAGAGGTCGACCAGCGGCATCTTCTCCGCCTGCGCCCCGCGCAGAGCCGCCTCGGCGGCGGCCTCCTGGGCGGCGAGCTGGGAGAGGCGCGGCGAGTTTTCGCGGGCACGGGCGAGGGCGTCGGCGAGGGAAAGGTCCTCACCCAGCGCCGCCGTCGCGGACAGTACCGCTATCAAAGCGAAGCATCGGATCTCCCTAGTCATACTCTCTCTTCCTCGACAGGCGCGCCGGCCGCCTGGATACGCGCGATGAAGATGTCTTCCAGAGACGGCAGGACCGCGCGCGCGGTCTCCACCTCGATGCCCTGGGAGCGGAGATCGGCGGCCAGTCGGTCCGCCGCGGCCGGGGCGCCGGCGGCGTCGACGCCCTGGAGCGTGGCGTGCAGGCGCTCGCCGAAGGACTGCACGTCGGCCACCTCGGGCTGCGCCAGCAGGCGCTCCGTCGCCGGCCGCTTCGGCCGTGCCAGGATCTCCACCACCGCGCCCGCGGCCTTTCGGCGCAGCTCGGTCGGCGCCGCGACGGTGAGCAGATGCCCGTGATCCATCAGGGCGATGCGCTGGCAGCGCTCCGCCTCGTCCAGATAGGGCGTGGTGAGGAGCAGCGTCAGCCCCTCGCGCTGCAAATGCGCCAGGATCTTCCAGAAGTCGCGCCGCGACACCGGATCGACGCCCGTCGTCGGCTCGTCGAGCACCAGCAGCTCGGGCGTGTGGATCAGCGTGCAGGCGAGCGCCAGCTTCTGCTTCATGCCGCCCGAGAGCTGGTCGGCCAGGCGCTTGCGGAACGGCGTCATGCGCAGCAGATCGAGCAGCTCGTCCCGCCGCGCCTTCCACCCCTTCACGCCATGGATCGAGGCGAAGAAGGAGATGTTCTCGTCCACCGAGAGATCGCCGTACAGAGAGAACCGCTGCGAGAGATAGCCGATCTTCTGCGCCAGCAGATCGCTCTGCCGCACCGGCTCCAACCCGCACGTCCGCACGCTCCCCGCGCTCGGCGCGAGCAGGCCGAGCACCACGCGCAGCGTCGTCGTCTTCCCCGCTCCATCCGGGCCGATCAAGCCGAACATCTCCCCGCGGTGGACCTCGAACGTGACCCCGGCCGCCGCCACCACGTCGCCGTATTTACGCGTCATGGCCTGGATTTCGACCATGACCTCGGGAGCCTGCGCGGTCATTGCGCGCTCTTCTCCGTCCGCCGAATCAGCGCCTCGGCCGGCATCCCCGGCTTGAACAGCCCGTCATGGTTGTCGAGCCCGACCTTCACCTTGAAGACCAGCTTCTCGCGCTCGTCGCGGGTCTGCACGTTCTTCGGCGTGAACTCGGCCTGGGTGGAGATGAAGGTGATCTTCCCCTTGCGCGACTGCCCGTCGTCGGTGACCACCTCCGCCTCCTGCCCGATGCGGATGCGCCCGAGATCGGGCTCGCCGACATAGACCGTGAGCCAGGCGTCGGCGAGGTCCGTGACCACGCAGAGGCCGCCGCCGGCCTGGAGCAGCTCGCCGGCCTCGGCGATCTTCTCGGTCACCACCCCGTTGACCGGGCTGGTGACCACGGCGTCCTTGACCTGCTGCTCGAGCTGGGCGATCCGCGCCTCCACCGTGGAGACCCGGGCGCGCGAGCCGGCGATCTCCTCCTTCCGGCTGCCCGCCTTCAAGCGCGCGAGCCCCTCCTTCGCGCCACGGACGCGCGCGGCGGCGACGTCGCGCCGCGTCCTGGCATCGTCCCGCGACTTGGTCGTGCCGGAGCCGACGTCGAGAAGCCCCTGCATCCGGTTCAGATCCTTCTGCGCCCCGTCGAGATCCGCCTGGGCCTGCGCCAGTTGCGCCGCCGCCTGGCCGATCTCCTCCCGGGCCGGTCCGGCGATCCGCAGCCCCAGCTCCGCGGCGGCGGCGTCGCGCTCGGCCCGGGCCTGCTGAATCGCCAAGCCGAGATCGACCGTGTCGATCCGCGCCAGCTCCTGCCCGGCCTGGACCCGGTCCCCTTCCTGAATCCCGAACGCCTGCAACCGGCCGGCGATCTTCGTGGAGATGCGGACGTCGGTGGCCTCTACGTGCCCCGAGGCGACCAGGAGGGACGGGTCCTTCGCCTCGCGATGGCAGGCCGCGAGCGACAGGAGGGCTACGGTCCAAAGAAGGGGACCAAAACGGGTACGGATCGGGGACATAGGGGTCTTATCTCCTTGAGCTTGGATCCGGACAGTGAAGGACAAGGAGGCGGCGCCAGCCCAGGATTTCAATCCTGGGTATGGGGGAACGCACCGGAGACCGGATTGGACTGAGAGGCCATCTCCAGCCAGCGCCCCACCTCCGCGGCGTTCTGGTCCGGCGGGAAGACCGGATAGAAGACCTTCTCGATCGTCCCATCGCGCAGGTTGAGCGTGAGCCGCTGCACGAAGCGCGACCCCGCCAGCTCGAAGGTCGGCAGCCGGAGCGCGTCGATCAGCTCGAACCGTTCGTCGCTCAGCAGCTCGAACGGCAGGTGGAGGCGCTCGACCGCCTCGCGCTGGTACTCCGTGTCCTGCGTGCTCACTCCATGGACGGCGGCGCCCAGCTCCCGCAGCTCCGCCGCATGGTCGCGGAAGGCGCACGACTGCGGCGTGCAGCCACGGGCGCCGGGGACCTGGTTCCAGCCCGGCAGTGGCTCGCGGTCAGGCCGCCCGGTGTGCGGATAGAAGTAGACGACCGTCCGCCCCGGCAGCGCCGCGAGATCGACCCGCCGTCCCGATGTCGAGGGCAGGGCGAGCGAGGGGAACCGCAGGCCCGGCAGATGATCGCAGGCGCCGTCGTCCACCGGCACGGGAAGGCCGGGGGGGAGGGAGTAGAGATCGTCGGATCGGGTCATGGTCACTCCGAAGAGGGTCCTCCTGCTAGCAGGCTCTTCCACTATGACCCAGAGCTCCAAACGTGTCGAGCCCACCGCCGGCTACTCCCGGCTACTCCGGCACTGCCCACATCCCCATTCCCGGCTGATGACAGGACTGGGAAGACTCGCTCACCGCGCCCGCTGCAAGAAGAACCGGTGATCCCCCTCCTGCTTGCCGCCATTCCAGAAGGCCCAGTCGTTCTCCAGGCGGTCGCCCTTGAGCCCGATCACGCCGTTATGGACGTGCTGGTCCTTGGCGGGATCGAAGCCGGTGCCGCCGGCGAAGGCGAAGACCAGCTCGTCCGGCTTCGAGGCGGCCGGATCGAAACGGAACAGGGGCTGGTTCCCCATCGCGCAGTAGTGCGTCGCGCGCAGCTCGCCGCCGGCCAGGAAGTAGAGGGTGAGCATCTCGTGGTCGGTGCCGGGAAAGAGGGTCTCGGTCTGGAAGGCGGCTTTGGCCGGGGTTTGGGCCTGGAGCGCCGGGGCGGCGAGGAGAAGGAGGAGCAAGGCGGCGGCGGCGACGCGGGCGGCTTCGCGGTGCTTCTGGGTGGCGTAGCCGACGATGACGCCGACGAGGCTGCCGGGCAGGATGATCTCCAGGTAGTACTTGCCCTGCATCCGGGCGACCAGGAAGGCGAGGAAGCCGCCCACGATCAGTCCGAAGAGGATGCCCAGGGGCAGCGACTTGACCTTGCGCGCGAAGTAGCCGATCGCCAGGCCGGCGATCACTCCCTTCATGGTCGAGCCGATGACGATGCCGAGGATCGCCGGCCGCGTCTCCGGGGCGGAGACCATGGCTGAAAGGCCGTCGAAGATCCCGAGGACGCCACCGAGCAGAAGCCCGAAAACTGGTTTGTTCACGTGTCTTTCCCTCCGTTGGAAGAGCTGTCTCTCTCTTCTATTCGACATCACCGCGGGTTCCTTTGATGCGCCTGAGAAATCGAGCGACTGGAGGACCGGCGCGTCTCCGGGAAGCGCTTCATGGCCTGCAGGGCGCTCCCTTGTCGAGCACCGCCAGCCGGGCCTTCATCTCCGCCACCTTTCCCGGCGCGAGCTCCTTCTCGCCCTCCAGGGCGATGTGCTGCCAGCGCGCCGCCTCGGCGCAATCGCCGGCTTCGGCGTTGGCGAGCGCGACCGTTTCGGCGTGGGCGGCGCTCGACTGTGCCTGCCAGACGGCGAAGGCGAGATCGCGGGCGCGGACGCCGTCGCGAAGGGAGTGGTCCGGGCAGGCGGCGAGGAGGCGCGCCAGGCCATAGGCGAGGAGGCCGCTGCGCGGCAGGGTCTTGTAGCCCTCTTCGAGCTTCCCCTTGGCAGGGCCGTAGCGCCCCAGGCGGACCAGCGTCTCGGCCTCGCCGACGCGGGCCTTCTCGTCGGCCGGATCGAGCGCGACGGACTTGCTGTACTCGGCCAGCGCCTCCTCCAGCTTGCCGCCGTCGCGCAGGACCTGGGCCAGCGAGCGGTGCGCCTCGGCGTCCTTCGGCAGGAGCGCCGCCGCCGCGGCGAGATGGTCCTTCGCTTCCACGGAAGGGCCTTGCAGAGCCAGCAGGGTGCCGAGGTTGAAGTGCGCGGTGGCGTTGCCGGGATCGCGGCGCGAGGCTTCCCGCAGCTCGGTGACGGCGCCGGCGTTGTCGCCGAGCTGCACCAGGCAGGCGGCGAGGTTGATCCGCGCCTCGACGCTGTCCGGCCGGGTGGCGAGGAGCTGACGGTAGAGATCGGCCGCGTCCTTGAAGCGGCCGTTCTGATAGGCCGTCTTGGCGCGGGCGAGGCTGACTCGCTCCCCCGTGCGCACGGCCTCCAGCTCGTCGAGGAGAGGGTCTGCCGGTCGCACGCCCACTTGGCCCGCCTGCGCAAGCTGCTCGCCTGCCTTCGCCGTGTCACCCTGGCCGCGGTAGGCCTGGGCGAGGAGATAGTGCAGGCGGTTCGCGGCGGGAGCCCCGGCGAGCGCCGCCTCCAGGCGCCGCACCGCTTCGGCGAAGTCCTGGCGGTCCAGCGCCGTCTGCCCGAGAAGCGCAAGCACGGCCGCGCCACCCGGATCGATCGCGAGGGCCTGGCGCAGCGATGTCTCGGCCTCTTCCGCCTTCCCCTGGAGACGGGCGATCTCGGCGAGGTGCACCAGAGCGGGCACGTCCTTCGGCGCGCCGGCCAGCGCCTTCCGGTAGGCCTCCGCCGCCTCGTCCAGCCGGCCGGCGTCCTGGAGCAGGACGCCCAGCGCGTGCGGCCAGCGCGGATCGCCCGGCGCCAGCCGCGCGGCGTTCCGGTAGCAGGCCTCCGCCGGCTCGCGCAGACCGTAGGCGTGATACAGCGTCCCGAGGTCGCCGTAGGCGGAGATCAGATCCTTGGCTTCCGCATCAGGCAGGGCGGCGAGGCGGGTCAGCCACTCCTGCGCCTGCCCGAGCTGCTCCGCGACGTCCTTTTCGAGAGGCGCGAGGTCAGGGAGGCGGAGGGGCGGATCGCCGATCGCAGCGAGGGGGGAGGCGAGTGTGAACGCGAGGAGAAGCAGAAGAGCGAGGGCTCTCATTTGGCTGCGGCCGCCTTTCCCGTCCCTTCGACCAGCGTCGTATACGTCCGCAGAGGCGGCGGCGGAAAAATCTCGATGCTCCCATCCGGCCATGTCACTCGTACCTCCGTCACATCGGGAGCGTCGCCCAGACCGACCAGAACCCGGGGATCGCTCGCCGAAGCATAACTGCCGTCCGTCGCCGCCCGGCGCCGGAGAGTCGATCCACCCTTGCGCGCCACCGTCGCCAGAGCGCCCGGCAAGTCGCGCTCCCCCTTGGCTCCGGGCGGCCGGCCCACAAGCCGCAGACCCAGCCAGGGCGCCCGGCTCCCGACCTCGTTGATCAGCAGTCGCGCCGGACCGTTCGCGGTGACGATCAGCACGTCCGTGTCGCCATCGTTGTCGACGTCCCCGAAAGCCGCTCCGCGCCCCACCTCGGCGCGTTGAAAGGGCTCGCCCATCTCGCGGCTGACGTCGGTGAAGCGTCCGCCGCCCACGTTCCTGAACATCTGGTGCGTCTCGGCGTACGGGAACGGATCGCCCCGCCGCGCCTGCTCGTCGATCAGCCGCACCGCACCGTTGACCGCCAGCAGATCGAGCCGGCCATCGTTGTCGGAGTCGATCCAGCCGGTGCCGAAGCCCGTGAAGGGAAGGCTCGGAGCGGCGAGCCCGGCGGCGGCGGTGCGGTCCTCGAACATCCCGCCTTCCCTCCCATCCGATAGATTCGTCCACAGCGTGTTCGTCTCGCCGTGCAGGTGCGTCACGAAGAGATCGACATCGCCGTCGTCGTCATAGTCCGCGGCGGTGACCCCCATGTTCGCCTGCACCCTGCCGTCGCCGTTGACCGCCACGCCGGCGGGGAGCGCGATCTCCTCGAAGGCCAGATTCCCGCGGTTCCTCCACAGGAAATTCTCCATCCCATCGTTGGCCACGAAGACATCCGGCCGGCCGTCGCCGTCGAAGTCCGCCACGACGATCCCCATCCCCCGTCCGGCCTTGCCGGCGATCCCCGCGCGCTGCGAGGCGTCCTCGAATTTGCCTCCTCCGCGGTTGTGCAACAGCCGGTCCGGCGTCGCCGGAAAGGACGACGGCCCACAGTAGTCCCGCCGGCTGCTCGCGGCGTAGCACACGACATTGCGGTCGACCGCGAAGTCGACATAGTCGACCACATAGAGGTCCAGCCAGCCGTCGCCGTCGAGATCGGCGAAGGACGCCGACAGGCTCATCCGCGGATCGTCAGCCTCCGCCGCCTTCGTCACGTCGGAGAATTTCCCATTCCCCTCATTCCGCCAGAGCTGGTTCGAGCCGAAGTTCAGGAGGTACAGATCGACCCGCCCGTCATTGTCGAAATCGCCGGCCGCGACGCCCATCCCATATCCCCGTGCCTCGATGCCGCTCGCCGCCGTGACATCCACGAAATGAGGCGTCCCGCCGGTCCCGAGATCATTGCGGAACAGCCGCCCGCCCGATGGCGTGATCGGATGCGCCGCCGCCTTCTCCGGCTCCAGCACGGCTCCCTGGACGAAGAAAACGTCGAGATCGCCGTCGCCGTCGAAATCAAAGAGAGCCGCCCCGCCGCCCACGATCTCCGGGTAGTAGAGCTGCCCCGTGGCGCCGTTGTCGTAGCGGAAAACGAGACCCCATTCCGCCGCGCGGTCCACAAAGGGGGCCGCGGGCGGAGGCGCCGCACCGGCAGGTGCGGCCAGCAGGAGGGCTGCGAGAAGCGCGGTGGTGGTGGATCGGGGCATGGAGCTTCGGCGGGTAATTGTACCGCGCCGGAGGGCTCCTACCGCCCCTGCCCTTTGAGCTCCAACCGCCGGTACCAGGCCTTGCCCGTGCCCCGCTCGACAGCCACGATGCCCCAGATCACGGTGCTGTCCCTGGCCAGCGCGATCTCCAGGGGGACGGCGCCGGGCTGCGCGCGCTCCTTGCTGTCGTACTGGAGGACAGTCGGGACGGTGTCCCGTGGACCCGGCGGAGCCAGCGTCACGTTGTAGATGTCCAGCTCCTTTGCGGCGAGATCGGACGGCCAGGCGACAGCGTAGCGCAGGCGGCGTCCACCGTCCGGCTCCGGCCGGCCCTGGATCTGGCCGCCCAGATCCTTGAGATCGAGGCGCACGGCACGGGTGCGCTGCGCCTCCGGGCCGCCGGCCACCAGGTTGAGGATCAGCAGGCGCTTGTCGACGGCGCTCAAGGAATCGTAGGTCTCCCGCACCTTGAGCGATGCCTGAGCCCAGGCCCGTACTCCCGGCCGATGGACCACGATCTCGACCGTCTCCCGCGCCGCCTTGCGGGCGCCGCGCACGTAGAAGCCCGCTTCGTAGTAGGCCGCCGTCGCGGCGGCGACCTGCCGCTCGACGGCTTCCGGATCGCCTCCCGAGGCATAGAGACCGCCGACCGTCTGGGCCATCTGGCGCAGCGGGCCGTCGGCGTCATAGCCGACGCCCTGCGGAGGCGTGGCGTTGACGAGCACCGTCATCGTCCCGGAGTCGGCGAGCGCCCGCAGAGGCTCGGTGAACCGGCTCATGATGCCGCTGAAGCGCTGCCCTCCGATCGACGTCGAGGCTGTGCTCCCCGGCTTCACGCCCATGTCGCCCTTGAAGAAGATCTCACTGTCGAAGCCCTGCCAGAAGATGAGGAGCAGCTTGGGGCCGGGCAGCTTCCGCAGATCGGCCGCGGCGTAGTCGAGGGAGCTGGCGAGCTGGCGGGCGATCCCCTCATATTCGCTGCGTCCGAGCGCCTTCATGCTGTCGATCTCGCCCTGGAACTGCGACGTAGGCACATTGATATTGCGCCCACCTCCCTTGCCCTGCACGACAGGCGGCAGGCCCTCCCCGGCGTCCGTCGACAGGCGGTTCACCTCGGGGACGAGCTTCAGAAGCTCGGCCCGCAGGCGCTGCTTGCCGCTCTCATCTGCGGCCGTCGCCCCCAGCTTGCTCTCCAGCCCTCGGGCGGCCGAGTGCGTCAGCAGGTAGAGGCGATCGCCGGCAGGCACGTCCTCCAGCAGCCGGTCGGCGACCACGCGGGCATTGCGGAAACCCGCCGGAGACGAGAACGCGGAGTCGACCAGGAAGATGACGTGGCGCATGTGCGGCGGCGACGCCTTGCCCGGGCCGCGCTCCGGCCGCGGTCCCGCCGCCGGCAGGGAGGTCATCGGATACCCGTCCAGCGTGTCGAGAGGGACGGTCTTCCCTCCGACGCGCAGCTCCACCTCGTCCTGCCGCAGGTCGTAGACCGGCTGCCCTTTCGCATCGACGGCGTAGAACGGGATCATCCTGATCTCGACGTCGACCGTCTCGCCGCCCCTGACGCGGGAAATAGGCTGAGCCTGGGCGATGCCTTGGGCAAAAGCAGCAGCCGCCACCAAGAATCCGGCCACCAGAAATCGCATCATCGCGCCTCCTTTTCTCCCTTGAGCTCCAGCCGCCGGTACCAGGCTTTGCCCGTCCCGCGCTCGACGGCCACGATGCCCCAGATCACATTGCTGTCCTTGGCGAGCGCGATCTCCAGGGGGACGGCGCCGGGCTGAGCGCTCTCCTTGCTGTCGTACTGGAGGACGGTCGGCACGTTCTCCTGCGGGCCCGGCGGCGCCAGAGTCACGTTGTAGATGTCCAGGTCCTTCTTGGCGAAATCGGCCGGCCAGGCGGCGGCGTAGCGCAGGCGGCGTCCGCCGTCCGCCTCCGGCCGGCCCTCGATCCGGCCACCCAGATCCTTGAGATCGAGGCGCACGGCGCTACGGGCGCGCTGGGCCACCGGTCCGCCGGCCACGAGATTGAGGATCAGCATCCGCTTGTCGACGGCGCTGAGCGAGTCGTAGGTCTCCCGCACCTTGAGCGAGGACTGCGCCCAGGCCCGCACCCCGGGCCGGTGGACGATCACCTCGACCGTCTCCCGCTCCGTCTCGCGGGGCGCGCGCACGTAGAAGCCCGCCTCGTAGTAAGCCGCCGTGGCGGTGGCGATCTGCCGCTCGACGGCTTCCGGATCGCCGCCCGAGGCATAGATCCCGCCGACCATCCGGGCCATCTGGCGCAGGGGACCGTCGGCGTCTTCGCCGACACCCTGGGGAGGCGTCGCGTTGATCAGCACCGTCATCGTCCCGGAATCGGCGAGCGCCTGCAGAGGCTTGATGAAACGGGTCATCATGCCGCTGAATCGCTGCCCACCGATCGACGTCGAAAGCACGCTCCCCGGCTTTTTGCCCATGTCGCCGACGACGAAGAGCTCCTGGTCCAGGCCCTCCCAGAAGATGAGGAGCAGCTTGGGGCCGGGCAGCCGTCGCAGATCGGCCGCGGCGAAATCGAGCGAGCCGGCGAGTTGGCGGGTGATCCCTTCATACTCACTGCGGGCAAAAGCCTGCATACTGCTCTGTTCGCCGGCGAACTGTGACCGCGGCAAGATGATGTTACGCCCCCCCTGCTTGCCGGTCGCGACCGGCGGCAGCCCCTCCCCCTCGTCGGTCGACAGGCGGTGGATCTCGGGTAGGAGCTTCAGAAGCTCGTCCCGCAACCGGGCCTTGCCCTGCTCGTCCGCCCTCGTCGCTCCCAGCTTGCTTTCCAGCCCTCTGGCGGCGGAATGCGCCAGCAGGTAGAGGCGATCCCCCGCGGGCACGTCTTCGAGCAGCCGGTCGGCGACCACGCGGGCGTTGCGAAAACCGGCCCCGGACGCGAACGCCGAGTCGACGAGGAAGATGACGTGGCGCGAGGGCGGCGCCGGCTTGGTCACGACGCCCTTCGGCCGCCCCGAGGCCGTCGTCAGCGCCTCCGGCGTCATCGCATACCCGTCCAGTGTATCGAGAGAGATCGGCTTCCCGCCGACGCGCAGCTCCACCTCGTCCTGCCGCAGATCGTAGACCGGCCGGCCCTGCGCATCGACGGCGTAGAATGGGATCATCTTGATCTCGACGTCGACCGTCTCGCCGCCCCCAGCATGCGGGACAGCGCGCGGGATGGCGGACTGAGCCTGGGCGCCGGCTCTCATGGGCACGGCCAGAGCCAGGGCGGCCAGCAGCAGGTGAAGCGCCTTCACGGGATTCCTGGGCATCGCTGCCTCCTCCTCAAATGAGTTTGAAGAAGACGGAGGGAGCAAGGACCATTCCAGGGGGGGGCCCCTGGGAAGGCTCGGCGGTCAGCGTCCTGTCGGGAGCACGGCGCTGTCCGGAAGGGGGGACTGGCTGGGCTCCACCGCCGCCCGGAACCGCCGCACGATCGTGCCGGCCGGCTCGACCTCATGGATGCCGGCGACGCTCTTGCCGGCCTGGAGGTAGTCCTTGTAGGAGAAGGAGCCGCGGACGGAGCGCTTGAGCTTCCAGAGCGACTGGAGGGAGTAGATCATCCGCATCCAGTGCTTGGTCTTACGCCCGCGCAGCATCCAGCGGCCGAAGGGGCCGGCCTTGGTCCCCATCCTTTCGATGTGCGGCGTGCGGATGACGGAGACCGGCACGCCGGTGAGGCGCTCGGTGAGGACGATGTCCTTCTCCTCGGCGGCGAGGATGGCCTGCTTGTACTCCGCCGGCGCCGTGCATTCGGTGGTGGCGATGAAGCGGGTGCCCATCTGCACGGCGGCGTAGCCCATTCCCAGGGCGCGGACGAAGTCGTGCTCGTCACCGATGCCGCCGGCGCAGACCAGGGGCACGCCGAGATCCGCCATCTCCGCCACCAGCGCCTCGGCGCTCTTCGGCCCGGCGTGGCCGCCGGCTCGATTGTTGACTCCGATCAGGCCGTCCACCCCGGCCTCCAACCCTTTCAGCGCCCACTTGCGCTCCGTCACGTCGTGATAGACGAAGCCGCCCGCCGCGTGCGCCTTCTCGACCACCCAGCGCGGATTCCCCAGCGAGGTGACGAAGAAGCGGATTCCGCCCTCGATCGCGAGGTCGACATAGCGCTGCATCCGCTCCTCGTAGACCTTGGATGAGCGCTCTACGATGACGTTCATCCCCACCGGTTTCGAGGTCAGGCGGCGGATGAGGTCGAGGCCGGCGCGGAATTCGTGGCCGTGGACGTAGACCAGGGACAGCGGCTGGATCACTCCGATCCCGCCGGCCTCGGACGCCGCCGCCACCAGCTCGGGATTGCTGCACGGGTACATGGCGCCGCAGATCAGCGGCACCTCGATGCCGAGCTGGCGGGTGACGGCGGTGTCGAGCTGGGGATGCGCCAGATTCAATCCCCAAAGACGTCGCGGAGCCGGCTGGCCTTGAGCGCGCGCGTCCCCCAATCGAGGAGCAGGTCCGCATCCGCCGCACGAATTTTCTCCCGGGTCTGCGCGTCGAGAGCTCCAAACTTCTCTTCGAGCAGCCGCAGCACCAGCCGCTCCTCGCCCTCGCGGAGGCCCTCCTGCCGCCCCTGGTCGAGAAGCACCCGGCTCCATCTCTCAACTTGCCGTTCCATCATGTTCTTGAAGTCCTCCAATCCCAGGATTTCGGGAATCTCTTCTTCCGTCAGCCCTGTCCCCGGAAGCCTGACTACATTGAGCCACACCGCGAAGGCGCGGCGCAAGCCATTGGAGGCCGGATCATCGCCCAGCCGTTCGACCAGCCGGGCGATGCCGCGCCGGAGGTCGGAGGGGTCGCTCGTCTTCTCCAGCCAGAACAGCACCGCCACCAGGTTCTGCCGTCCCGCCAGGTCTGCGAGGGGATAGCTCGCCTCGTCGATCAGCCGATACTTCAACCGGGGCCGGAACTGATCGGCCTCCGGGTCGACCGCCTCGATCAGATCGGCCACATCCAGAGCCGGCCACCAATCCTCCTCCCCATTGTAGAGGATGACCGGAATGACGAGGGGCAGCATGCCATCCTCCGTCACCTTCCCCTCTTTGATCAAGTTCTGGTAGAACAGGGCCTCGTATCCCATCATCCGGACACCCATGAACCTGTCGACCGTCGACTGGAACTCCAGGAGAAGGTAGATGTAGACCGGCCGGCCGTCGTGGAAGCGCAGCTTCCAGACCATGTCGTCCTCGCGGGCCTTGAGGCTCTCGGCGACATAGGAAGCGTTCACGCGTTCGAGGGTCTTGAAGTCGAGGCGTTCGACCCACTTCTCGCCGAAGAAGCCATGGATCAGCTCCTCGACGAGGCGTGGCTCGGCAAACAGAAGACGGTAGCTGCGGTCGTGCAGTCCCATAATTGGAATGGGAATGTACCGCAAATTGCCCGTTTCCGGTGCTTCTTTCGGGCGCGATCATCTCCCGAGCGGAATCTCCAACACGCTCGCATGCTCCGCGTCGTGCACCAGCGTGACGTGGGCGGTGCGCGCGTCCCGGGCGGACTCGGCGGCGACGTCGCCGCCGGAGTTGTAGTTTTTCTCCCAGAACATGCTGTTGAGGGAGGTCACCGCCAGGCGGAGGCGGCTCCCCTTGCCCACGCGGCGGGCGAGCCAGGCGAAGCCGTCGAAGTCGTAGCGCTCGACCTTGCCGGGCTCGGCGGGCTTCTGGGTCTCCAGCGACTGGCGGTAGCGGGCGCGCAGCATGTCGGAGGCCAGGAGGACGCTCGAGCCGTCGGGCCGGATCTCGAAGAGGCCCACGAGGACGTCGGTGTCCGGCACGTCGAGGGAGAGCCAGAGGCTGAGCTTGACCTGGCCGGCGATCTCCGTCGCCTCCGGAAAGGGGTCGGTGTGATAGACGAGGCCGGTCCCTTCCTTGCCGTCACCTGTGAAGGCGAGCACGAAGCGCTGGTCGGTCAGCGGAGTGTCGTTCTCCTGGCTCTCGCGCTCGGCGGGGCGGACGTCGAGAGGGTCGTAGACATAGCGGTCGGGGGCGGAGGCGTGCGGCTCCGTGGTCAGGCGGCCGGAGGCGAAGACGTCGTTCGCCCGGCCTGCCGTGGAGCCCAGGTAGAAGGTGCGCCGCTCGCGCTCGACCTCTTCCAGGGTGTCGGCATACTTCCAGGTCTCGGCTCCCGGGCCGGCGACGTAGTAGGCGACGCGCTTCTTCAGGAAATCCGGCTTCGGCCCTCCTTTCAGCGTCCAGTCGTACCAGTCCCGGTGCAGCTTCTCGATGTCCACCAGGCTCGCGGCGCCGAAGGTGAGGCCGCCGACCTCGCGGGCCGGGGTCGCGGTGCCCGCGTGGTCCCAGGGGCCGATCACCAGGTAGTGCTTCTCGCGCGCGCTGCCGGCCGCCCAGTGCAGATGGCGGCGATAGAAGGCGAGAGCCCCGGGCTGGTCGCCGTCGTAGGCGCCGGTGATGGTGAGGATCGGCGCATCGATCACGGCGTACTGCTCCGGAGTGGGCGCCATGCTGTTCCAGTAGACGTCCGGGGTCGGATGCTGGAGCCACTTGCGGAAGGCGGTGTGGCGGTTGCCGAAGATATCCTCGAGCTCGCGGTACGGCCGGTGGAAGCGGTACAGGTCGCCGAGCTTCTCCGTCCACAGCGCCCGGTCTCCGAAAAGCTTCAAGTTGTTCGCCGCGCCGCTCGTCAGGTTCAGCCATTGGTAGAGATAGGCGAAGAAGATGTTCTTGTAGAAGGGGAAGTCGACGCCCGGATACGGCGCGGCGGTGGGCACGATGGTCGCGAGATGCGGCGGCTTCTCCTTGAGGGCCGCCCACTGCGTGTAACCGGCGTACGAGACGCCCCGCATCGCGACCTTGCCGTTGCACCACGGCTGGCGGGCCAGCCATTCGACGAGGTCGTAGCCGTCGCGCCCTTCGTTGACCATGGGCTCGAACGTGCCACCCGAATTGCCGCGCCCGCGCACGTCCACGAGGGCGACGGCGTAGCCCTGGCGGGCGAGAGAGACGGCGCGGTCATGGCCGCTGTCGGCGCCGTATGGTGTCAGGACGGCGACCACCGGGAGAGGCTCCTTCTGCCCCGCCGGCCGGTAGAGCGTGGCGCTCAGGCGGACCCCGTCGCGCAGGGGGATCTTGAGGCCCCAATCGAAAACGATCCCCGACTCCTGCTCGGCTGCGCTTGCCGCCGGTGCGAGGAGCGCGAGACAGAAAGCGGGCAGGCACAGAGCGCTCGTCCTCATCGGGGGTCGTCTTTCGCGAGCGGGATCTCCAGCGCGCTGGGATGCTGCGCATCGTGCCAGAGCGTGACGTGGGCCGTCCGCGCGTCCTTGGCTGTTTCGTCCGCCACCACGCCGCCGGAGTTGTAGTTCTTCTCGAAGCCCGAGGAGTTGATCGACGAGATCACCAGGCGCAGGCGGCTCCCTTTCTGGAGCCGGCGGGCGAGCCAGGAGAAGCCGGTGAAGTCGTAGCGCAGCACCTCGCCGGGCTTCACCAGGGTCTCCTTCTCCAGGGATTCGCGGTAGCGCGCGCGGAGGACGTCGCTGGTCAGGTAGACGCTGGAGCCGTCCGGGCGGATCTCGTAGAGCAGGGCCTGGAGATCGGTGTCGGGCACGTCCAGGGAGAGCCAGAGGGAAAGCTTGACCTGGCCGGCGATCTCCGTCCCCTCGGGCAGCGGCGCGCTGTGATAGATGGCGCCCTCGCCATCGAGGCGCAACGGATAGCTCTGGTCGAGGACATAGCCCGTCTGATCCTCGCCGTTCTCCTCGTCCTCCCGCACGTGCAGCGGATCGTAGGCCCAGCGGTCCGGCTCGGAGGTCTCAGGCGGCTTCTCGGCGGCCAGCCTGCCGGAAGCGAAGACGCTGTCCGCCCGACCGCTGGAGCTCAAATAAAGCGTCCGCGTGCCGTCCGACACCGCCTCCAGGGTGTCGGCGTACCGCCACTCCTCGGCGCCGGGTCCGGCGATGTACCAGGCAACGCGCTGCTTCAGGAAGTCCGGCCGCGGGCCGTCCTTCATCGTCCAGTCGTACCACTGCCGGTGCAGGTCGTTGAGATCGAGCAGGCTCGCGTCGCCGAAGGCCAGGCCGCCGACCTCCTTGGCGGGGGTGCGCGTGCCGGCGTGATCCCAGGGGCCGATCACCAGATAGTGCTGTGCCCGCGCCTCCGTGGTCGCGGCGCGCATGTGCTCGCGGTACCAGGTCAGGGCACCCGCCTGGTCGCCGTCGTAGAAGCCGGTCAGCGTGAGGATGGGGACCTTCATCGCCGCGGTCTGCTCCGGCGTCGCCGCCATCGCCTTCCAGTGGGCGTCGACCGTGGGGTGCGCGACCCAGGTCTGGAACACCGTGCTCGTATTGCCGGCGATGCGGTCGAGCTCGCGGAAGGGGCGGTGGCCGCTGTACATCGCGAAGTTCTTCTGGAGCCAGAACGAGCTCTCGCCGAAGAGGCTGCGGTTGCCGGTGCTCCCGCTGGTGAAAGTCAGCCACTGGATGTCGTACGACGCGAAGATGTTCTTCGTCATCGGGAAATCGACTCCCGGATACGGCGAGGCCACGGGGACGATCGTCGCCAGGTGCGGCGGCGCCTCGCGCAGCGTCGCCCACTGGTCGTAGCCGGCATAGGAGCCGCCCCACATCGTCACCTTGCCGTTCGACCACGGCTGCCGGGCGAGCCACTCGACCGCGTCGTGGCCGTCCTTCCCCTCGTTGACGAAGGGATCGAACCGTCCCCCCGAGTTGCCGCGCCCGCGCACGTCGACGAGGGCGAAGACGTAGCCGTGGCGGGCGAAATAGAGGGCTCGCTCCAGGTAGGTGTCCGCGATGTACGGCGTGAGCGTGAAGACCACCGGCAGCGGCTCCTTCTGCCCCGCCGGGCGGAAGACCGTGGCGTCGAGCTCGACCCCGTCGCGCAGGGGGATTTTCATCCCCCAGAGGAGATCGACCGGCGGGTCTTTGGGCTCGCCGGCAAGGGCGGCGCAGGGAGCCAGGAAGGCGGCGAGGAGACCGAGAACAGCGCAAGAAGAGCGGAATCGCGTCGTCATAGAATCGAGACCTCCGGAGAGCTGGAAGTGGATTGTAGCGGCAGTGGATCGCCAGGGGACCCTCTCCGTTTTGATACGATAGCGAGCATGCTGCCTGATCTGCCTCCAACCGAAGAGCTCGACACGCCACTGTCCGCGGCAACCCTCCAAGTCGAGGAGGAGGATACCGGAGCCGAGGAGATCCACGAGCCGTTCGACCCTGCCCAGATCCGGATCGAAACGAAATCCATGACCGTGGACCTCCTCCTGAAGCGCATCGGGGCGGAGGAGATCGACTTGATGCCCGACTTCCAGCGCGAAGGGGGTCTGTGGAAACCCCGCGAGCAGAGCCGCCTCATCGAGTCGCTCCTGATCCGGATTCCCATTCCAGCCTTCTACATGGACGCGACCAATGAGGAGCGCTGGCTGGTCGTGGATGGGCTCCAACGACTCACCGTACTGAAGAGGTTTGCCATCGACCAAAGCCTCGTGCTCAGTCAACTGGAATTCCTTCAGCAGTACGAAGGCAAGCGATTCAAGGATCTCCCGCGCCCCATGCAACGGCGCATCGAAGAAACGCAGGTCATCACCTATCTTATTCAGCCCGGCACTCCTGACGAAGTCAAATTCAACATTTTCAAACGAATCAACACCGGTGGCCTGCCTCTCTCCTCGCAGGAGATCCGCCATGCCTTGAATCAAGGCACGGCCACCAAGCTCCTCGGAGAGCTCACGGCGATGCCCGACTTCCTCCGAGCGACCGCGGGAGGGATCCAGGATCGGCGCATGTCGGACCGTGAAGTTGCGCTCCGCTTCCTGGCCTTTGCGATGACCTCGCACAAGGAATACAAAACTCCGGACCTTGACGGGTTCCTTCATCGCCAGATGAGGACGCTCAACAAGATGACAGAAGCAGAGCACGCGGCGTTACGAAACAGGTTCGCACGAGCGATGAGGCTCGCCTACGACATTTTCGGTAATGATGCCTTCCGGAAGCGCTACCAGGCCACCGATCAGAGAAAACCCATCAACAAAGCGCTGTTCGAGGCATGGTCGGTCAACCTGGACGCTCTCTCCGACTCTGAGGCCAGGATCTTGATCGAGCGGAGAGCCGACCTGAGGAAGGAGCTCATGAGCATCATGAATCAAAGAGACTTCGACGCCGCGGTGACGCAAGGAACCGGAGACATCGGCAAGGTACGGGTACGCTTCGAGCGTATCGAACACATCATCCACAAGGTACTGAATGATCAAATCCCTGCGTCTACATAATTTCAAGTGTTTCGCCGATCAGGAGATCGGGCTTGGCCCGCTCACCCTGCTCAGCGGCCTGAACGGCACCGGCAAGTCTTCCATCCTCCAGGCCCTGCTGCTGCTGCGGCAGTCTTTTCTTCAGGGGGTTCTGCCCCAAGGCGGCCTGGCGCTGAACGGAGATCTCGTCCAGACAGGCACCGCGCGGGACGCGCTCTATGAAGGATCGGAGGACGAGCGCATCCGTCTTGAAATCCAATCTGACGAGGCCGGCAACGCCACCTGGGAATTCCCCTATGACCGCGGAGTCGACGTCCTCGATGCGGCTTCCGCCCCGGTTCCCGAGAACGTTTTCAAGCTCAATCTGTTCGGGACGTCCTTCCAGTATCTTTGTGCTGAGCGGATCGGGCCTCGGACGTCCTTCCCAATGTCCGATCTCTCGGTCCGCCACCAGCGGCAGCTCGGTATTCGCGGTGAATTCACCTCTCAGTTTCTCACCGTCTATGGGAGTCAGCGCATCTTCCTTACGCAGCTTGCCCATCCTCAGGCCGTCTCTCCGGCACTGAAGGATCAGGTCGAGGCATGGCTGGGAGAAGTAAGCCCAGGGACCCGCCTGCAGGTGACACAGTATTCCGGGATGGATCTCGTCCAGCTTCAATACTCGTTTGTTTCCGGGCGAGACGTGAGCAGTTTTTACCGTCCCACCAATGTGGGGTTCGGCATCACCTTCGTGCTCCCGCTTCTCGTCGCGGCCCTCGCCTCCGAGCCTGGAGCTCTTCTTCTGCTCGAGAACCCCGAGGCGCACCTCCACCCGCGGGGACAGGTCGCCATGGGCGGGTTCCTTGCCCTTGCCGCCGCTGCCGGCGCGCAGATCGTGATCGAGACTCACAGTGACCATATCCTCAACGGCGTCCGTCTGGCCGTGCATCGAGGCGACCTTTCCCCCGAATCCGTCAAGATCCACTTTTTCTCCCGGTCTCAAGAGGCCGACCGCGCCCGCCACCTCGTCACCTCGCCGATTCTCGACCGCAATGGCCGCCTCGACACCTGGCCGGAAGATTTCTTCGATCTCTGGGACAAGAGCCTCGAGGCCTTGCTCCTGCCACCCGGGAGCTGAGCATGGCCAAAGAGCTGATCCTCAACGAGCTGTCTCTCCTTCAGCTCGCAACGGGCATCTATTCCTCCAGAGAACGGATGAAGGCGCTCGTCGACACGATCCTGGAGGCCGTCCGGGCCGGAGCTTTGAGAAGCTTGCGCTCGCCGGGTCCGATCGATGCGACTCTGTTGACGCAGGGCTACTCGATCGCGCAATGGAGAAACGACCCGCAGGTAGACCGCGAGCAGCGGAGCTACTTCCGCACACTTCAGACCAAGTCCCCCTACTTGAGCGAAGCGGATGGAGCTGCCCTGCTCGACAAGCACAGCCGCAGCGAATTCCGATTCCGCGGACAGACCGCGACGGGGCTGGGCACAGCGTTGCTCCTCGACGCTCTTTCGCTCAGCCTGACGTCCGACCTCTGCTGGGACCTTGACAGGGTCCTGCTGCACTGTTCCTACCTCGACGAAGACGCCGACCTGACCGAAGAGCCGGAAGAGGTCCGGCACGCGAGCCGGCCCTTCCATATCGCCGCGCATGCCGATTGGCTGTCCGGCAGAGACATTCCCATCCGCGACGGGCTCGATCTATGGTCTCGAAGGGAGACACTCTTCCCCTCCCTGGTCTTTTGCAGCACTGTCGAGGCACAGCTCGCAAGCCTGGACGGTGGCCATCCTCTCCTCGGTCAAATCGGCAAGCGCCTCGAGTTGCTGGAGCGGTTCTTCAAGGGGTGGGCCGAAGGGGGCTTCGATCCGGCGCGCCTCCCGATGAAGGTCACACCCGACAGCGCGGCCACGCTGGAAAGATTCGCCGCAGATCGCCTCGTTCTCTGCCCGGACGGAGAATGGCGCCTCTTCTCCTGGCATGCCCGGATGACACCGGGTGCGTGGCGGCTGTACTTCGAGCCCGACGCAGCCTCCCGCAGGGCGTTCATCGGCTACGTCGGAAAGAAGCCCCCCTCGGTGAGAGATCCGACCTGAAGCGGCGGGAATTTTTCCCCTCCCTTCCGCTCTTCCTTCTCCAGGAACAGGTGATCCGGGAAACCTCATGAGAAAAATCGAAAAGCTCCTCCTCTCCTCCGTCCTCGTGCTGGCCGCGTGTACCACCACCCAGCGGGTCACTCTCGTCGATCCTACGCAAGTGGCGGAGAGCCAGCCGGCGGTGCCGACCGATCCGAATGCCATCCTGCCGGTCGACCCCGAGATCACCACGGGCAAGCTGGAGAACGGGATGCGCTACTTCATCCGCAGGAACGGCGTGCCGGCCGACCGGGCGGAGATCTGGCTGGCGGTCAACGCCGGCTCGGTGCTGGAGGACGAGAACCAGCGCGGCCTCGCCCATTTCATCGAGCACATGGCGTTCAACGGCACCGAGCACTTCGCCAAGCAGGAGCTGGTGAAGTACCTCGAGTCGATCGGCATGCGCTTCGGCGCGGACATCAACGCCCACACCGGCTTCGACGAGACGGTCTACAACCTGACGGTGCCGACGGACAATCCGGAGTACACGGAGAAGGCGTTCGAGATCCTGGAGGACTGGGCGCACGGCATCACCTTCGATGCCAAGGACGTGGACGCCGAGCGCGGCGTGGTCATCGAGGAGCGGCGGCTCGGCCTGGGCGCCGACGAGCGGATGATGGACAAGCAGTTTCCCGTCCTCTTCCAGGGCTCGCGGTATGCCGAGCGCCTGCCGATCGGCAAGAAGGAGATCCTGGAGACCGCCACGCCGGAGACCCTGAGGAGCTTCTACAAGGACTGGTACCGGCCCGACCTGATGGCGGTCGTGGTGGTCGGCGAGGTCGATCCGAAGCAGATCGAGGCGATGGTGCGCAAGCACTTCTCTCATCTCCAGGGGCCGACCCCTCCGATGGCCGAGAGGACCCGCGAGACGTTCCCGGTGCCGGGGCACAAAGAGACCCTGGTGGCCATCGAGACCGATCCCGAGGCGACGCAGACCACGGTGGGCATCTACGCCAAGCGGGCGGTGCGCTCCCAGGACAAGGTGGGCGACTACCGGCGGACCATCGTCGAAGGGCTGTACCACAACATGCTCAACGCGCGCCTCGACGAGGTCGCCCACCGGCCCGATCCGCCGTTCCTCTTCGGCGCCTCGACCTCCGGCGGCTTCGTGCGTTCGAGCGAGGTGACCTACCAGGCCGTCGGCGTGCGCGACGGCGAGATCGAGAAGGGGCTGGCCGCGCTCCTCACCGAGGTCGAGCGCGTCCACCGCCACGGCTTCACCGCCACCGAGGTGGAGCGGGCGAAAAACGAATGGCTGTTGAACTATGAAAAGGCGGCCAAGGAGCGGCGGGTGGCGCAGTCGGCGACCTACGCCGCGGAATTCGTGCGCGCCTTCCTGGAAGGCGAGCCGGTGCCCGGCATCCGCGCCGAGCTGGAGCTGACGCGGCGCTCGCTGCCGACCATCGGCGTCGAGGAGATCAATGCCCTGGCGGCGGACTGGCTGGCGGACACCAACCGGGTGATTCTGGTCGACGCGCCCGCCAAGGCGGCCATCCCGGTGCCCACCAAGGAGTCGCTGCTCGCCGTCTTCCGCACCGTCGAGGCGAGCGACATCCCGGCCTACGAGGACCGCGTCGCCAGCGGTCCGCTCATCGCGGCGCCGCCGCGGCCGGGGACGATCGTCTCCGAGAGCAAGATCCCCGAGGTCGGCGCCACCGAGTGGAAGCTGTCGAACGGCGTGCGGGTGGTCCTCAAGCCCACCACCGGGCAGCGCGACGAGATCCTGCTCACCGCCTTCGGGCCGGGCGGCCACTCCCTGGCCACGGACGAAGAATTCCCGTCGGCTCTCTTCGCCGCCACGGTGCTGCGCGAAGGGGGGCTCGGCAGCTATGACCGTATCAGCCTGGACAAGGCGCTGTCGGGGACGGAGGTGGACGTCGCGCCGTACATCCATCAGCTCGAGCAGGGGGTCGAGGGGACGGCGTCGAGCAAGGAGGCCGAGAAGCTCTTCCAGCTCGTCTATCTGACCTTCACCGCGCCGCGCAAGGACCAGGACGCCTTCCGCTCCGTGAAGAGCCATCTGCGGGCCGCGGTCGAGAACCGTCTGTTGCAGCCCGAGCAGGCGTTCGAGGACAAGATGAAGGAGGCGATGACGCAGAACAATCCGCGCTTCCAAGCCGTCACGCCGGAGTGGGTGGACCGCGTGGACCTGGACACCGCCTTCCGCTTCTACCAGGAACGCTTCGCCGATGCCGGCGATTTCACCTTCGTGCTGGTGGGCAATCTCACTCCGGCGAAGATCAAGCCGCTGGTCCTCACCTGGCTGGGCGGCCTGCCCTCGAAGCAGGGGCGGCACGAGACCTGGCGCGATCTCGGCGTGACGCCGCCGTCCGGCGTGGTCAAGGTGGAGGTGAAGCGGGGCCTGGAGCCGAAGAGCGAGGTGCGCATCGTCTTCTCGGGCGATGCCGACTTCAGCCGCGAGCACCGGCACGACCTGGCCGCGCTCTCGGACGTGCTGGAGACCCGGCTCCGCGAGGTCCTGCGCGAGGACATGGGCGCCGTCTACGGCGTCTCTGTGAGCTCCGCTCTCGACAAGCGTCCGCGCCCGTCCTACCGGATGATCATCGACTTCGCGTGCGCGCCGGAGAAGGTCGACTCCCTGGTCCAGGCGACCTTCGCCGAGATCGACTCGATCCAGAAGAACGGCGTCGGCGAGACCTACGTGAAGCAGGTCAAGGAGCAGGAGCGCCGTGAGCGCGAGCTCGACCTGACCGACAACAACTTCTGGAGCGGCGCCATCGAGCTCTACCTGAGCGAAGGGCTCGCGCTCAAGGACCTGCCGCAGTACAACGACCTCATCGCCCGCGTCTCCTCGGACAACGTACGCGACGCGGCGCGGAAGTACCTGGACACCAACCGCTACGTGCTGGGAGTCCTGCTGCCGGAGAAAGCGGCGGAGGCGGCCGGCGGAAGATAGCCACCGATCTTCAAATCACTGGAGCGACGGAAGCGTCAATCCTGAGAAATCCAATGGGCGGGCCTCAAGCCCCCAGGCCCGCGCCTCGTCCCGCAGGCGCCGCAGCAGCACCGGCACCGCATCCACCTCGCCCTGTCCCTCGACGATTGGCTGAATGATCACGCCATGTCCTCAAAAAGACTTCCCTGCAGGAGCTTGTCCGGTTCGTCGAAGAGAGGTGCCGGATTGAGAGCGTTCGAGCGCAGCAGCTCACCAGCGCTCATCAAATGAGCTTGCAGCGCTTGTCGAGCAGGTTCCGAAACCGGAGCGACCCGCGTCGCCCCTTCCGTCCACTCCACAATACGCAGGTGACGATCCTCGATCCACTTGGCGTCGAGCAAATCCGGACTATGTGTGGTCATCACGACCTGCATCTGCTTCGAGGCGTGGCGAAGGACGTCGAGTATCGACTCCAGAGCACCGGGATGGATCGTCGCCTCCGGCTCTTCGACCGCTATCAGCGAAGGTACGGGGCGCTGAAACACCGCGGCAAGCAATCCGATCGCGCGCAAGGTACCGTCCGACATGCTGAAGCCCTCGAATTTAAGGCGCTTCTTTTCCCCCCACTCCTGCGTAAATTCAAGCGACAGACTTTTGCCATGCTTTTTTACATGCACTTGCCGGGTGTTGGGAACGATCGTCGCGAGAATGTCCGAGATGCGCTCGAAGTCTCTCCCCGACTGCCGCTCGATTTCCCTGAGCACGCTCGTCGCGTTGCTACCATCGGGCTTGAGGCTGGTTCCGCCGTCCAGCTCCTGCATTTCGCGCAGCTTGCCGGGCTCGATCGAATACACTCTCATGGCGGCCAGCGTGCGCAGAACAGGCGCGAATTTCGCCTCGCCACCGACAACGGGAAGGCTCAGCGAAGAGGGATCGAGCGAAGGTTTGACACCCCCGACATTGAATGTGAAGGCTGTACCGCGCCGATCAAACCAGGAGTGGGCGCCTTGATCGCTGACAACCGAGCATTGCTCGCGAACAACAGAGAACCCATAATTCGGCAGCGCTTTGACCTCAAAAGCATAGAAGCCGGAGGCGGCTTTGCCGTTCAGGCGGCCGAAATCCACGCGCAGACCCAGATTGGGTGGATAGCTCCGGCCGGAGGAACGGTTACGCACCGCGGAGATTCCGCCGGCCTTGTCGAAAACCGCTTGCAGCGGTGATGTTGGCGGCTGTGAGAAAGCGCCCTCTTGCGGCGGATAGCGCGGTTTATAGCCATCGGTGCTGGTGACGAGATCCCCGGCAGCATCATCCCCGTCGGCGGGTGGTGGGTGGTGGGCCGGCGGGTG
>Ga0307506_10000052_pt1 | contig 50645 bp, 54 predicted proteins | sample 25_S_MG_FD_202175 | JGI IMG/M metagenome (GOLD analysis project Ga0307506, IMG submission 202175) | Soil microbial communities from Populus trichocarpa stands in riparian zone in the Pacific Northwest, United States - 25_S | ecosystem: Environmental > Terrestrial > Soil > Riparian zone > Trees... | reverse complement strand
GATGATCGCCAAGGAAGGAATTCGAATAATCGCTGACAGCCAGGAAAGGATTGTTAAAAGGCATCGCTCCTTGCCCCACCCCGGGCGACGGCGGTAAACAGATACGCCACGGACAACATCGACGGCCTCGACGCCTACGTCGACTGACTTCGGATCGATCGGTCCTTATCGATATCGTTCCTGTCCGCCGGACCGCTCGTTCTGGCGGACAGCTTTTTCCTGGGATAGAATCTGCTCATGGCACGCCCACGCAATTTTCTCCCCCTGGCCGGATTCCTGGTCTGTGTCGTCGCCTTCCTCAGCTACTTCGTCGTCTTCGTCCGTTTCCCGCTGACGAGAGACGTGCCCTGGGCGAGCTGGCTGCTCTTCGCCGCCGGCCTCGCCCTCGCCGCCGCCGGCGTGAGCCGCGCCTTCCGCCACCCCGAAGGTCATCCGGAAAGCCGTCGCGGCCGCATCGCCGGGCCGATCTTCGGCCTCCTGAGCCTGGCCGTCGCCGGCCTCTTCCTTTACGCGACCCTGGTCGCCTCCCGGGAGCTCCCCGCCTCCCCCGGCGCGCCAAAAGTCGGCGACAAGGTCCCCGATTTCACCCTGCCCGACACCCAAGGGCGGCCCGTGCAGCTTGCGAGCCTCCAGAAAGCGGCGACAGGAACGCCCGGTCCCTGGGTGCTCCTCATCTTCTTCCGCGGCACCTGGTGACCGTTCTGCAACTCCGAGTTACGGAGCTTCGAGCAGAGCCTTCCAGACTTCGAAAAGCGCGGCATCCGCATCGTCGCCGTCAGCACCGATCCGCGTGAGACCCTGCGCGCGCACGTCGCCAAGATGGGCTGGACCTACACCTTCCTGAGTGACGAGAAAGGCGAGGCCCTCCATCGCTACGACCTCCATCAGCCGCAGGAAGGCTACCCCGCCGGCATCGCCCGGCCCGCCGAATTCCTGATCGACCCCACCGGCACCGTCCGCTGGAGGGACCTGACGGACGACTACCGCGTGCGTGCGCGGCCGGAGGCTGTGCTGGAGGCGTTCGACGGGATGGCGGGGCAGCCGGGCTGAGCGGAGCTCCCCACCGGGCCTGAGACGGGACGGGTGATCTGCCCCGGCAGGCGAGCCGTGTGCCCCGTGGGGCGGACCTCCTGCCCCATGGGGTAGCTCATTCGCCCTCCGGGTCGACTCCTTCGCCCCACGGGGCGAGCAGTCCGCCCTTTGGGGCGAAGTCTCCGCCCCACAGGGCGAGCCGTCTGTCCCGCGGGGCGGCTATCTCGCCCCAAAGGGCAAGAAACTCGCCCCACGGGTCCAGGTGTCCGCCCTGCGGGTCCAGGTGTCCGCCCCATGGGGCGAAGGACTCGCCCCGCGGGGCGAATGCTTCGCCCCTGCTCAGGCCTCAGCTCCAAGAGCGGGTTTTCAGGCGGGAGCCGCGAAGGTCACCGAGCGGACTCTGAGCGCTATAATTCCCGGAACATGGACCGTACCGGTATCCCGGAGAGGGATTGGAAGCTGCTCTCGCAACTGACGCCCGTCGCCCTGGAGCGCTTCTGCGCGCGCGTCCTGGCAGAAGCGGCGCGGATCACCGCCGCACCAGGCAAGACGAACCATGAGCGCTACCTCAAGCTGTACAAGCTGATGGAGCAGAAAGACCGGGATCTGGCCTTCGCCTTCAACGACCACCGCCGCTCGACCGCCCTCGTCAAGGTGGCGCGTCTCCAAGCGCTGGGCCTGTTGACCGAGGACGAGCTCGGCGCGTTCACGGAAGAGACTCGCGAGACGGTTTCGGTGCTCCTCTCGGCGGGGCGCTGATCCTCTGGCGAGCCGGAGCCAATCGTCTCGGAGGGAAGGCGCTCCTGAGGCGGGCTCAGAGCCAAAGCCCGTACCCTTGAAGCGTCAGCTCATCGAGATTGGCGGACCGAAGTGAGAATTTTCCGATTCCGTCCGTCCCTTACTCTCAAGGGAGGACAACCTCATGGCCTCAAGAAATCAAGTCAAAGGTAAAAATAAGCGTGGGAGTATGCCTTGTCGTTGCCTATGGGGCAACTGGGCCGCGCTCGCCTGTGTATGGTTCGTCGCTATGGCAGGCAGTGCCTTGCAGGCAGAGCAAGCGGCCGGCAGCGTTGCATCGAATGCCGACAACTTGGCGGGCATTCTCACCTCCCAGAGTCTAGAGCTCGATCGGGGGCTCTCGGCTTCGCTCGACGCAATGGCGGAGAAGACTCAAAAGATTGTGGCGACGTGGCCCAAAGAGGCGAATCCAGGGGAGGCTGACAAGGTCCATAAGAAACTGCTGGAGGGTTGGGACTCTCAGGCCACGGCGATTGGCGAAAGCCTCGAAACACTTCTTCTCAGTGCCGATCAGAAGATCTTGGCCCAACTCGCCTCCAGCCCGCAACTCGAAGGTGGCCTGAGTCAGCAGATGCGGTCCAGCCGCGAGGAAATGTCGACGGCTTTGAGCGAAGGCCTGAAGTCAGGGCGTTCTGAGATCGAGGCGCTAACCCGCGACAGTACCTCGGATCAAGCTTCGGCCGCGGTCCAAAGCGCCCTGACAAAAGCCCGCAAGGAGATCGTGAAGGCGATTAGCACCAACCTCGGCGCTCGCAGCAAGGCACTGATCGCCAGTACTCAAGGAGCGCTCTCCTTGGACATCGCTCGCGAGAAGGTCCTTCAAGAGAAGTTCAAGGACGACGATGACGCAGAATTTCTGAAGCAGTTCAACCGTGAAACCGGTCTCTCCAAAGTCGTTCGCTGCTCTTGGATGGACGTTCCGAAGCGTCTCCGTTGCCTGCCTGATGCCTTGCTCATCTCGGCCGACGACATCTCGGAGATTCACATTTACGATCTGCCGGTTGGCAAGAAGGTCACAGTCAAGGCGTTTACGGGAGTCGACAAGTTCGCTAAGGGGCCGTGTACAAAAAAAAGAGGTGATCCACCGAACCGACTCACTTGCGACGAGCGAGAGATCAATACGGATCAAGGCCGTGAAGCCGTAATCGCTGTTTACAAGAACCGAACCTTCTTTCCGCTATATGGCAGCTCTTGGTATGGTATGGGAACTACGATCAAGGCTCAGTCGTCCATGCGGCAGGATGATCGCGAAAAACTTTCTATCTTGGTTTCGGGCTCCTCGCAGGAGATATTCTTGAACGTGGCCGTAGAGGGGGAGCCAAGCGAAGATACTGTTCGATCGGGTTCAGTGCCTATTGCCTATAAGCGCTGGGGTTTTGAAGGAGGTGCATTTTTTGCATTTACAACAGGAACCGATCAAGAGCTAGTGACGGAGCCGGGTGAGAATGGGCAAGTGAAGGTTGTTCGCAAGGCGGACTCGGACAACTACTCTCAGCAAACGGGCATTTTCCTGAGCGTTTTTCCCCGGAATTACCCCTCTCTCGGCTTCGGTTTGGGCTTTCACACCGACTCTAGCCGAGCGACCTCGGTCTACTTTGGTCCCACCTTGCGGCTGCGCTCTCTGGGTGAACAAGGGTTGGTCACTTTTTCAGCGGGGCTTTCGTCGATTCCGCTGCGCAGGTTTCCTGGAGTCGAAGAGGGGAAGTCCTACGATGCCGGGAGCACTGCGTTGCAGGGAAGGCTGGAGACGACAGTCAGGCCGTATGTCCTAATCAACCTGGGATTCAGCTTCGGCCCTGTTAATAACAACGCCCAGGCTGCCCGTTGACGAAAGTTTAGGCCACCGGTGAGGTACAGCTACTGACGGTTACCGATCTTCCGGCGCTCCTTGCTTCCATTCAGGTGAGAGCAGACGTCGGAAGGAGGGTGACAAATTCCGGAAATCGACAAAGCCCCGGCCCACGGGAATACCCACCTCCTTACGCCACCAAATACGCCGGTCGGATGTCGACTTCGCCTTGGTCCAGCCCCAGCGCACGGGGTCGCAAAGGACTGGCATCTCTTACTCGAACGAAGACGGCGTTGCGCGCGTGCAGTGCCGCTTTTCCGGTGAGACGATGTGGCTCACGTAGGCTCTGATCGCGGGACTCACCAGAAGGATGTTTGCACCATCAATGAGCATTTACAGATACCTTTGAGGACAGGCGAGTCCGATCCAATAGCAACTATCCGGAAGTTCCGGATAGTTCGCCGAAAGAGCGACTCCCGGCAGGCGTCGAGCTACAGCCCGTATCTGCGGGAAGCTGTGTGACAACCAGGCGAAGGCACTTCAATAGTGCGAGCGTGGAGGGAGGCCCTCCCTGGGCGGCCAGGCACTCTTCAAGCTTCAAGGCTCCTAGTTTAGGCTGTAGAATAGTCTCCTCTTGGGGAGGGCGTGCTCGTGACCGTGGCACGGAAGAGACTCGCGAGACGGTTTCGATTCTCCTCTCGGCAGGGCGCTGAGCCACTGCTGAGCCGGAGTCGATCGGCTCGAAGCGAAGTCATCCTGTGGCGAATCCTCGCTCCTGGAGATCTCTATGCCGTCCAAATCAACAGAGGATAAACCGCCCTCGGAGTCGTTTCCAGTGGCGGAGATTCGGGAGGTAGCCCGCAGGTGGGCTCGCCTTCGCACGCCATGTGGAGAGAGCAAATGGTCGCCCTATAATGTACCCATACTTGGACCTCAGGTCCCTGGAGAAGAATGATGAACCTACGGGGCGTCGATGGTTGTCCGGCAGGCTGGATCGCGGCGTCACTCGATCTGGAGACAGGACGTGTCACAGGCGAGGTCTTTCCTCCCGACGCGGTAACGCTGCTGCAGAACAGCTCGGCGGCGGTGACTGCGATCGACATTCCGATCGGGCTACCGAGTGGCACTCGCCGCAAGGTTGACGGGGAGGCGCGCAGTTTGCTCGGGCCACGCGCAAGCAGCGTCTTCCCTGCGCCGGACCGCTCAACTCTGACCGCAAATAGGTACCAGCAGGCGTGCGCGGCTTCCCTGGCAGCTTGCGGAAAGAGTCTGAGTCAGCAGACCTACGCGATTCTGCCGAAAATCAGGGCTGTGGACGCGCTCCTCCAGCAGGACCTCGGTCTGAGGGAGCGGGTCTTTGAAGTTCATCCAGAGCTGTGCTTTTTCTTTTGGGCAGGTCAAAAACCGATGCGTTACCCAAAGCGTTCCGGCTTCGGCTTTGTCGAACGATTCGAGTTGGCGCGATCGGCGTTTGGACGAGCGGCCGAGGAGATCCGCGAGGCCATCCCTAAATCGGAGGCAGGCGACGATGACATCCTGGATGCGCTGGCCGCGCTTTGGACTGCTCAGCGCATTCACTCAGGCGGCGTCGTGCGGCTGCCGCTTGTGGAAGAGCTCGATGAGTGTGGTCTCCCGATGCAGATGTTTGCGTAGTCCGGTCAGGTCGATATGCCTCATCTCGCTGACCCAACGCCGAGCTCTATGCTGGCAACTATCCGGAAATTCCGGGAATCTGTACGGCTGACCTGAAGCTCCTAGAGCGAGGCCAATCCACCATGAACCGCATCGACAAACCCCAGCCCGGCGAATACGCCCCCTACGCCATCATGTACATCAGTCTGCTGCCGGACGACGGCCTCGTCCTGCGGCACTTGCGCGACAATCTGCGGGTGACGCGGGAGCTCATCCTCTCCCTGCCGGAGGAGACGCTGCTGTTCCGCTATGCGCCCGGCAAGTGGACGATCAAGGAGATCCTGGTCCATCTCAGCGATGATGAGCGGATCTATGCGTATCGGGCGTTGCGGTTCGCGCGCAACGACAGGACCGAGCTGCCGGGGTTCGAGCAGGACCATTACGCGTTGCAGTCCGGGGCGAATGAGCGCGATGTCCGCGACATCCTGCGGGAGCTGGCGGCGGTGCGCGAGGCGACGATCGCTCTGTTCAAGAGCTTCGACAAGGAGGCGCTGCTGCGGTCAGGGGTGGCGAACGGGGCGGTGATGAGCGTGCGGGCGGCGGTGTACCATCTCGCTGGGCATGAGCTGCATCACGTCAACGTCATCAGGGAGCGCTATCTGAAGGGAGCGGCGGCGTGAAAGAGGACGAGAGCGAGGACGGCGATCTGGGGGCGAAGTTTCGGCGGGAAGAGGCGCGCGTCGAGGCGCGGAGCGATGTGTTCAGGAAGGAGCTCGGGCTCGGCGATCTGGTGCTCACGCAGGTCCTGTTCATCATCGGCCTGCCCTGGATCGGCGTCGCGGCGAAGCAGGGGCCGTCGCATGTGGTGCTCTGGCTTCTGGCGATGGCCTTGTTCTACATCCCTTCCGCGGTGGTCGTGGTCTATCTGAACCGGATCATGCCGCTCGAAGGCGGGCTGTATCAGTGGGCCAAGCTCGGGTTCAATGAGCTGCTGGGGTTCCTGGTGGCCTGGAACCTGTGGCTTTTCGCGATCCTGAACACGTCCGAGATCGGGCTGCAGGTGACGCAATACATGGGCTATGTCCTGGGGCCGGGCAGCGAAGGGTTGACGGGCAACAAGTGGTTCATCGGGCTGGTCAATGTGATCATTCTCGGCGCTCTGGTGCTGCTGACGATCGTCGGGCTCGGCGCGGGCAAGTGGGTCCACAAGGCGGGCGGCATCCTGATGCTGGTCACCTTTGGCGCGATTCTGGCGCTTCCCTGGCTGAACGTGAGCCATGGCAGCCTGCCGGAATTTCATCCGCTGCGGACGGAGATGCCCTTGCTGTCCCTGATGAGCTTGAATCTGCTCGGCAAGATGGGATTCGGTGCGCTGGGCGGGTTCGAGTACGTCGCCATCCATGCCGGCGAGTGCCGGGATCCCGTGCGCACGATCACCCGCTCGGTGGCATTGGCCGCGCCGGTGATCGCGGCGATGTTCATCCTCGGCACGAGCTCGGTTCTGGCGCTGGTGCCGCAGGGCGGGATCGATCTGATCGCTCCGATTCCGCAGGTGCTGAGCGTGGGCTTTCAGTCGCTCCATTGGGTGCTGCCCATCGCCTCGATCACCATTCTGGCCCTGCTGGGCATCCGCGTGGCACAGTCGAGCGTCATGTTCGGCGGCAATACGCGGCTGCCGATGGTGGCGGGCTGGGACCGGCTGCTGCCGGAATGGTTCACCCGGCTGCACGCGCGGTACCGGACGCCGGTCAATTCCATCCTCTTCGTCGGCGCCGCGACGCTCGTGATGGGTGTCGTCGGCCTGATCGGCGTGGGCAAGCAAGAGGCCTTCCAGCTTCTGTGGAACGCCTCGGGCGTCTTCTACGCGCTGACCTATCTCGTCCTGTTCGCCATCCCGCTCTTCGGCCTGCGCGGGCTGCGTCCGCGCCCGCCGGTCTGGCTGCAGGCGTGCGCCCTCTCGGGCTTCCTGATGACGCTCCTCTATGTGGGCCTCTCGATCGTCCCCATCGTGCAAGTGGAGAGCCGCGTGATGTTCGCGCTCAAGCTCGCCGGGCTGATCATCGTGACGAACGTTCTGGGATTGGGGATCTACCGCGCCGCCTCGCGCGTCCGATGATGGAATCACGGTCGATCGAGGCGGGAGATCCGCGGCGCTGGAATGCGCTCCAGCGGATCGGCCTGGCGGTCGTCGGGACGGCGCTCGACCGGAAGAAGAACCGCGACGAGCGGACCGTGCAGGTGAACGCGTGGCTTCGTTTTCTGCTCCGCTTCACGCCAGATACAGGCCGTAAAAAAACACGAGAGCCTGTGGGATCCGATCGAGCCGCGGCGGACGCGCGAAGAGCCGCGTCTCGCGGGCCGGCTCCACGCGCCGGTTGAAGAGCAACAGATCCGCCAGCCGGCGCAGGTGCGGAGCGACCAGAACGAGCGCGATGATCAGGAGATGGAAAGAATAGAGCTTGACGATCACGTCATAGCACATGTTCAGCAGGAAGACCGTCAGCAGGTTCGCCGCGCTCATCAAGGCGCCCAGTCGGCAACAACTTCGCCTACGCCGTCGAGAGGTGGGAGGGCCGCAACAGATGATCGGCGCGAAAGTGCCTACTCGACCTTGTGCAGGCGGAAGTCCAGGAACGGGGGGTTGCCGGGGTCTCCCGAAAACGTCACCGATGGATCGACCCGGTAGGAGGCGGTGACCGCCGCGTATCCTGACATCGAGACACGCAGGGTGAAGGTCTCGCCGGCGAGCACGGTGTCGAAGTGATAGAAGCCGCTTGGGTTGGCCGTGGTCCGGGCGCCCTGCGAGTAGCCGCTGAGGATCTCGACCGTCGCTCCGGCGAGTGGAGCTCCGGTGGAGTCGTCGTAGATGAAGCCCGAGAGGAATTGCAGGTACTGCGGAGCCTTCAACGGATCGACCAGGAACCGGAACGGCACGTGGGTCTGGATCGTCTGGTAGCGCGCCGAGATCTCCACCTCGCCTCTCTTCGCCGGGCTGAAGACGCCGGGCCGCACGAAGACGCCGACCGCAGGGTCCGAGGCCAGCCAGGTGGCGTCGGCCGTGACGTCGTGCTGGCCGGTCCGGTTGAGGAGGGTCGCGGTGCAGGAGACCTGCGTGCCCGCCGTCAGGCAGTAAGTGCTCAGGCTCGGCTCCGTGGAGTGAACATCGGTCGGCGAGTCGCCGCAGGCGCCGAGGACGGCGGCCAGAGTCAGAAGGAGGAGGGCATGGACGAGAGATCGGTTCGGCATGATGAAGCTCCCCGGAGTAAGATCTTTGAAGCTCAATGATAACGGGTCGGCGATCTGACTGCCAGGGAGAGAGGAGCTTGCGACTGGCAAAGCCCCTGTCGTACACTCTGGCGTCTTTGAGAGACCCTCTTTGCAGGCAGCGTCTTCCAATCCTGACGATGGTCGAGGAGAAGTAAGAAGATGGCACTAGTCGACGAGCACGCGCACCCGAAGCATGGGCATGACGAGCACCATGAGCCGGGGTTCCTCGGGAAATACGTCTTTTCCCAGGACCACAAGTGGATCGGCATCCAGTATGGCTTCACCGCCCTCGTGTTCCTCCTGTTCGGCTTCACCCTGATGATGATGATGCGCTGGGCGATCGCCTTCCCGGGCAAGCCCCTGCCGCTCCTCGGGATGGTGCTGTTCAAGGACATGGGCGGCGTGATGCCGCCGGAGTTCTACAACCAGCTCGGGGCGATGCACGGGACCATCATGGTCTTCCTCGGCATCGTGCCGCTGGCCGTGGGCGCCTTCGGCAACTACCTCGTGCCGCTCCAGATCGGCGCCCCCGACATGGCGTTTCCCAAGCTCAACATGATGAGCTACTGGCTCTACTTCTGCGGCGGCGTCGCCATGCTGTCGAGCTTCTTCATGCCCGGCGGCGCGGCGCAGTCCGGCTGGACCTCGTATCCGCCGCTCTCCGACATCGCGCCCACGGGGCAGACGACGTGGCTCATCGGGATGCTCTTCCTGATCTTCTCGTCGCTCCTCGGCGCCACGAACTTCCTGGTCACCATCATCCAGCTCCGCGCTCCCGGCCTCACCTGGATGCGCCTGCCGTTCTTCGTCTGGGCGCAGTTTGTGACCTCCTTCCTGCTCCTGCTCGCCTTCCCGGCGCTCCAGGCGGCGGGCATCCTGCAGCTCATGGACCGCGTGGCGGGGACCAGCTTCTTCCTCCCCAGCGGCCTGGTGGTCTCCGGAGTGCCGCTGGCGGTGAGCGGCGGCGGCAGCCCGCTGCTCTGGCAGCACCTGTTCTGGTTCCTGGCCCACCCCGAGGTCTACGTCCTCATCCTGCCGGCGTTCGGCATCATCGGCGAGATCATCGCCAACAACACCCGCAAGCCGCTGTGGGGCTACAAGTCGATGGTCTACGCCATCTCCTTCCTCGGCTTCATGTCCTTCATCGTCTGGGCGCACCACATGTTCATGACCGGCATGGGCACGGTGATGAGCACCTTCTTCCAGACGACGACGATGATCATCTCCATCCCCTCGGTCATCGTGCTGACGGCGATGCTGATCTCGCTCTGGGGCGGCTCGATCCGCTTCAACACGCCGATGCTCTTCGCCCTGGCGTTCCTGCCGATGTTCGCCATCGGCGGCCTGACCGGCCTGCCGCTCGGCCTCGCGCCGGCGGACATCCACCTGCACGACACGTACTACGTCATCGGCCACTTCCACTACGTGGTGGCGCCGGGGACGATCTTCGCCATGTTCGCCGGCATCTACTTCTGGTTCCCCAAGCTGACCGGGCGCAAGATGAGCGAGACGCTGGGCAAGATCCACTTCTGGCCCTCGCTGATCGCCATCAACTGCGTCTTCATGCCGATGTTCTGGCAGGGTCTCGCGGGCGTCTCGCGGCGCCTCTACGACGGCGGCCAGTCCTACTCGCATGCCCAGGGCGTGCTGAAGTGGAACGTCTTCATGTCGATGGGCGCCTGGGCCCTGGCGGTGGCGCAGATCCCCTTCATCTTCAATCTCTTCTGGAGCATCTGGAAGGGCGAGAAGGTGAATTCGAACCCCTGGGAGGCGACCACGCTGGAGTGGGTTGCCACGACCTCGCCGCCGCTCGCGCACGGCAACTTCGAGCACCCTCCCGAAGTACACCGCGGCCCCTATGACTACAGCCTCCCGGGGGCGTCCCGGGATTTCACCCCGCAGCACCAGCTCCAGGAGGCTTAGGCGATGGATTTGCAGATCCCGTACAACACGGAGCCGCGGCCGGATACCGGCCTGTACAACGCCAAGCTGGGCATCTGGCTCTTCCTGGCCTCCGAGGTGATGCTTTTCGGCGCCCTGTTCTCCTCCTACGTCCTGCTGCGCACCGGCGCGCCGACGTGGCCGCTGGGGCGCACCGAGGGGTTGAGCGTGCCGTGGGCCACGGCCAACACCATGGTGCTCATCGGCTCCAGCGTCACCATGGTGCTCGCCTGGGCGTCGCTCAAGATGAACGACTTCGCCAAGTACAAGCGCTACATGGGGCTGACCTTCCTGGCCGGCGTCGCCTTCCTCTGCATCAAGGCCTACGAGTACGCCACCAAGTTCCAGCACCACCACTATCCGAGCACCAACACCTTCTTCGCCGTCTACTTCACCCTCACCGGCCTGCACGGCTTGCACGTGATCGGCGGCATGATCGTCAACGGCTACTTCTGGGGGCCGGGCGCGAAGATGTGGAAGACCGACCCGGAGCGCTTCACCAACCGCATCGAGGTGGCCGGCCTGTACTGGCACTTCGTCGACCTGGTGTGGATCTTCCTGTTCCCTACGCTGTACCTGCTCTAAGCGCTGATACCAAGGAGAGCCGATGAGCGCGCACAACGACGCCGAATCGATCCGTAAAGAAGTGAAAGCCTACATGACGGTCTTCTTCAGCCTGGCCGTGCTCACCGTGCTGACCGTGGCGGTGAGCTATTTCAACCTGCCGGTGACGATGGCGATCGTGGTGGCTCTGGCCATCGCCGCCTTCAAGGGCTCGCTGGTGGCCAGTGTCTTCATGCACTTGCGCGCCGAGCGGAAGGCGATCTACTGGCTCCTCCTCGTCACGGTGATCTTCTTCATCGTCCTCATGGCCATTCCGACGATCTCGCAGTGGGATCAGCGGATGCTCAGATGAGCAGTCTGTCGCTCCGCGCGTTCCACCTGTTCTTCATCGCCGCCTCGGTGGTGCTGTCCGCCGGAGTGGGCGTGTGGGGCGTGCGGAGCTGGCGGGCCACCGGGAGCGGCAGCGATCTCGCCTTCGGGGTGTTCTTCTTCGTGGCAGGCGCCGTGCTTGCGCTGTACGGTCTTCGGGTGCGGCGCAAGCTGCGGGCTCTGGATCCGGAGGTCTGATGAGGCGTACATTCAGTGGCAGGCTCCTCGGCGCGGCTGGCCTGGTCAGCTTCATCGGGCTCGCCCTGCCCGGGATCGCGGCGGCCTGCGCCACCTGTTTCGGCGATCCGCAGGCGCCGATGACGAAGGGCTTGAACAACGGCATCCTGATGCTCCTCGGCGTCGTCGGCGTGGTCTACGTGGGCATCGGCAAGGTGATGTGGGAATTCAGGAAGCGTTCGAAGAAACTCGCAGAGCAGCAACCGGCGCGCGCGCGGTTGCGCCTGATCCATGGAGGGAAGCACTGATGTCGACGAATTATGGTCTCCCCATGAATTTTCCGGAGGAGGCTTCCGCCCACGCCGCGCAGCTCGACAATCTCACGGCGCTGGTGCATTGGCTGATGATCGCTCTCTTCGTGGGCTGGGGCATCTTCTTTGTCTACGCCCTCATCCGCTTCCGCAAGGGACGCAATCCGCAGGCGAGCTACGCCGGCGCCAAGGGTCACTTCTCGACCTACGGCGAGGCGGGCATCGCGCTGATCGAGGTGCTCCTCCTCGTCGTCTTCGCGGTGCCCATCTGGGCGACGCGGGTCAACGCCATTCCGCCCGAGGCGGATTCGACGGTGATCCGGGTGGTGGCGGAGCAGTTCGCCTGGAACGTCCAGTATCCGGGGAAGGACGGCGTCTTCGGGCGCTCCGACGTCAAATTCATCGCCACCGGCACCAACCCTCTCGGCATCGATCCGGCCGATCCGGCGGGCAAGGACGACGTCATCATGCTCAACGAGCTCCACCTGCCGATCGACAAGCCGGTGATCATCAAGCTGACCACGAAGGACGTCATCCACAGCTTGTTCCTGCCCCAGATGCGGGTGAAGCAGGACGCCATCCCCGGGCAGGTGATTCCGATCTGGTTCAAGCCCATCAAGACCGGCCAGTGGGACATCGCCTGCGCCCAGCTCTGCGGCCTCAGCCACTACCGCATGCGCGGCTCCTACACCGTCGAGTCGCAGGCCGATTTCGACAAGTGGATGAGCGACAACGCGCCGAAGGTGGAGGCGCCTGCGGCGGCTCCTGAAGCGGCCCCGGCGGCCGCTCCGGCAGCGGCTCCCGCCGCTCCCTGATGAAACTGCACCGGGGCGCCCGTCCGGGCGCCCCGCACGGTCTACAATCCCTCCACCATGCTCGACGTCCGAGATCTCCCCGCGGTCAACGCGACGCTCAACAGCCTCTCCGCGCTCCTCCTGGTGACCGGCTACGTGCTGATCCGGCAACGCCGGCTCACTGCGCACCGCAACGTGATGATCGCCGCTCTCGTCTCCTCGACGGTCTTCCTGACCTCCTATCTCCTCTATCACGCCCAGGTGGGCTCGGTGCGCTTTCCGGGCACCGGGCTGCCCAGGACGATCTACCTGACGATTCTGCTCACCCACACCGTCCTCGCCGCGGCGGTTCCGTTCCTGGCCGGGATCACCGCCTGGCGGGCCTACAAGAAGCAGTGGGCCCGGCACGTGCGCATCGCCAAGTGGACGCTGCCGATCTGGCTCTACGTGTCGGTCACCGGCGTCGTCGTATACTGGATGCTCTATCGGATGAAGTGGTAAACCGTGGTAAGCCAAACTCTCATAGGAGACGAACCGTGAAGGCAACCGAAAAAAAGATGGACGAAGACGTGAGCCGGCGGGATTTCGGCAAGCTGACTCTCGCCGCCTTCGGAGGCGTGCTCGCCGGCTCCCTGCTGTCCGGCCGGACCCTGTTCGCGGACACCGCCGCCGCGGCCGGCGACAAGCACCTCTGCTGCGGTCTGAACGCCTGCAAGGCCCAGGGCGCCGGCGCCAAGAACAACTGCGCGGGGCAGGGGAGCTGCCACACGGTGGAGGCGCACGGCTGCTCCGGGATGAACGACTGCAAAGGGCTCGGCGGCGGCGACAACCCGGCCGTGAACGACTGCAAGGGGAAGGGCGGCTGCGGCGTTCCTCTGAGCGGCGACGGCTGGAAGAAGGCTCGCGCCAGCTTCGAGGCCTCGATGACCAAGGCCGGCAAGAAGCTCGGCGCGGCCCCGGCAAGCTGCGGAAAATGAGCGGCCGGCCCTCCGCGGATCAACCGCTTCGCCGCCTTGGCCAGGAGAGCCTCGGCCTCGGGGTCGGCCTGCGGAGCGTCCATTTCGACCACATCCTGCGCACCTGGCCGGACGTCGACTGGTTCGAGATCATCAGCGAGAACTACGTCGACTCCGGCGGGCGCCCGCGCTACGTCCTGCAGCAGCTCGCCGAGCGCTACGCCATCGTCATGCACGGCGTCTCGCTGTCCATCGGCTCCACCGATCCGCTCGACATCGAGTACCTCAAGAAGCTCAAGGTCCTGGCGCGCGAGGTCAACGCGCGCTGGATCTCGGACCACGTCTGCTGGACCGGCGTCCTCGGCCGCAACAGCCACGACCTGCTGCCGGTGCCGTTCACCGAGGAGACGCTACGCCACGTGGTGGAGCGCATCCGCGTCGTGCAGGACGTGCTGGAGCGCCCGTTCGTGCTGGAGAACCCGAGCTCCTACGTGACCTTCGCCGGCTCGACGATGGAGGAGCACGAGTTCATCTCCCGCATGGCCGAGGAGGCGGATTGCGGCCTCCTCCTCGACGTCAACAACGTCTACGTCTCCAGCTTCAACCACGACCTGGACCCCGCCGAATTCATCCGCTCCCTGCCGCACGAGCGGATCGTGCAGTTCCATCTCGCCGGGCACAGCAATTACGGCACGCATCTGATCGACACCCACGACGGCGAGGTCATCGATCCGGTCTGGGAGCTGTACCGGCTGGCGCACGAGCTGACCGGCGGCGTCTCGACCCTGCTCGAATGGGATGCCAAAATCCCGCCGTTCCCGGTCCTCCACGAGGAGGTCCTCAAGGCCAAGCGCTTCCTCGGCGAGCAGTTGGACAATCCAGCCTGGGACCAGGCCACCCCGGTGGTTTCTCCGCTGGCGGCGGCCGGCTCTCCCGTGCCGCATCCCCTCCATCACATCCGGCCGGACGTGGAATAGTGAAACCGCCAGGCCTCGACGTCGTCCAGCAGTGGTTTCAAGCCGTCGTCACCGATCCCGGCGGCGTCGCGGCGGGCCTCGCGGGAGAGGGTGCCCAGGCCCTGATCCGCCTCGACCGCGGTGCGCTCGAGCAGATCGTGCGCCGCTCCGGCAACCTCACCGCGGAGGAACGCCTCTCCATCTACGCCAACGCCTACTGGGCGCGCCTCCTGGAGTGCCTGGGCGACGGCTTCCCGGTGCTCCGCACCGCCCTCGGCGAGGACGTCTTCGACAGCTTCGCCTTCGAGTACCTCCAGCGCCATCCCTCGCGCAGCTACACCCTCGACCGCCTGGGCGAGCGCTTCCCGCAGTTCCTGGACGAGACCCGGCCGCCCGATGCCGAGTGGCCGGACTTCCTCGTCGACCTCGCCCGCCTGGAATGGAATCTCGCCAAGGTCTTCGACGGCTCCGGCGTCGAAGGGCAGACGCTGCTTGCCCACGGCGATCTCCAGGGCTTGCCGCCGGAGCGTTTCGCCGGCGCGCGCCTGGTGCCCGTGGTCTGCCTGCGCCTGCTCGCCTTCCGTTATCCGGTGAACGCTTACTACACGGCCGTGCGGCACGCGGAGGAGGGCGGAGAGGTGCCGATCCCTGAGCCGGCCGAGGAGCTGGTGGCCCTCCTGCGCCGCGACTTCGTGGTGCGGCGCTACACCCTGAGCCGGCCGCAGCATGCCCTCCTCACAGCCGTTCTTGCGGGCGCTCCGGTGAGCCGGGCCATCAAGGCCGCCGCCGCTGTCAGCCCGGTGGATGACGACGTCCTCGCGTCCGATCTCCAGGCGTGGTTCCGCTTCTGGGCCGCCGAGGGATTCTTTCTGGCCTTGGCGGATGTCGGCGGCGGGCCGAGCTGATGTAGACTCCGGCGCCAAGATTCTCCGGGGGCAGGGGTGCTCACCCTATGTGACACCTTCGCCCTCTTTGGGCTGCACCCTGGAGCTAACACGCTCCGGTCCGAGTTGGGTCCGCACCTTGCATAGATTGTGGGCCTGCCCCTGCCGGGGCTCTGAAGACGTTTAATCGCAAGGAGAGAAACGATGAAAACCCAGACTCCGAAGACGCTTCTCGCCATCCTGGCCCTCGCGCTGGGCCTGGCGGGCCAGGCGGCGGCTCAGGCACCCCGGGTGGATCGGCGTCCCCCGCCGTCCCGCACCCAGAAGCCGAGCAGCGTCAAGGTCCTCGAGACCGAGGCGCCGGCCGAGGAGGCCCCGACCGCCGACTCGACGACCGCCCAGACCCAGACTCCCCCGCCTTCTTCCGGCAGCACCATGGCTCCCGGCAGCGCGGCTCCAGCCGCTCCCGCGGCGGGCACCCAGGTCCGCGAGGAGATGGCGGTCACCGGCGTGCGCGAGTGGCTGGCCCTGGTGGACAGCGGGAAGTTCCCGGAGGCGTACGACATGGCGGGCGCTCTGTTCCAGGGCTCGATGGCGCGCGACCAGTGGGCCGCCGCCCTGGGCAACTCCCGGAAGCCGCTGGGCAACGTCCTGCAGCGGAACCTGAAGTCCGCCGTCGTCGCCCAGGATCTGGCCGGCGCGCCGAAAGGCAAGTACGTGATCAGCACGTTCGAGACGACGTTCCAGCAGCAGGCCGCTCCGCTGTGGGAGATCGCGACCTCCTATCTCGGCCCGGACGGCTCCTGGAAGGTCGTCGGCTACCAGACCAAGCCGCAGGAAGCCCCGAAGCCGGCAGCGGCGCCGCAGCAGTAAGGGAGAGAGCCGAGCCGTCCGCGGAACGCGCGGACGGCTTGTTGGATCACCCTCTAGCGGCCTCTAGCGGCGTGAGGAGCTCGCGAGCAGGTTCGCGAGCATCTCACTGTTCTGGGGGACGAGGGTGACGCGGGCGGCGCCTTCGACGATGCGCTGGGTCTCCAGGATCTCGAACAGGGCCGCCTCGATCTCCGGGTCCTTCGAGATCTCGTTGAGCGCCTTGCCGACGATCTGCGGGCGCATCGCGCCGGCCTTGCCGAGCTCGATCGCCGCCTGGCGCTCGGCGGTGCTGGTGATGATGCTCACCTGGTTGGCGCCGTCCTGCTTGATCGCCGACGTCACCTGGCGCAGCCGGTTGACCACTTTCTCCTCGATCTGCCGGATCATGCCGGCGTCCCGGAAGTGCACCTTGCGGATGTAGACGGAGCCGAGCCGGTAGCCCCACTCGTGCGACTTCTCCGAGACTTCCGCGCGCACCGTGGCGCTCATCTGGTGGCGCGTCTCGAGCATGTCCCCCAGCTTCATGTTGCTGAGGCAGCGCACGGTGGCGTTGCTGACGTTGGCGCGCAGCGAGCCGCGCGGGTCGGTGTTCTTGAAGAGGAAGGCGACCGGATCGCTGATGTACATCTCGTACCAGATGCCGATGCCCATCGGCGCGCCCTCTTCCGAGTTCACGGGCTGGCTGCGCAGATACTCCTGGTCGAGCCGCATGTCGAGCACATGGCACTTCCCCAGCCAGCTCACCAGGAACGCGCGCAGCCCGAGCTTGAACGGCAGGATGTGCAGGCCCGGCTCGTCGAGGATGCCGATCACCTTGCCGAACAGCACGTACACCCGGCAGGTGCGCTCGTTGACGATGGCGTAGAGGCCGAGGACGCGGACGAAGAACAGGAAGATCGGCACGAGGAAGAACATCGCGACGAAGGTGATGGACGCGGCAGGAAAGAAGGTCATCGCTTCACCTCGATGAAAGCGTCCTGCGCCTTGCCGAAGAGACCGAGGCGCACGTTGCGCAGATACGCGGACAGCGCGTGCGGCCCCTGCGTCTTCAGATCGTTGAGCTGCTCCGCCAGGCGCACCAGCGGCTCGACCTCGCCCTGCGCCTTGAGCGTTTCGATCTCCACCGCTCTCTTTGACTGCACGATCTTCTGATCGGCCCCGGCATGCGCGAGGCTGATGTCGGAGGACACATGGTTGTGCGCCGTGTTGATCGCCGCGAGAGCCGATTCGACCTCGTCCGGCGGATCGATCTCGGTGATCAGGGAGGCGTCGAGGGTGATGCCGTAGCGCGCCGCGGACGACTGCGACTCGCGGTCCATGTGATCGTTGAGATCCCGCAGGTTCTTGCGCAGGTCGTTGATCGAGATGCCGCTGACCACCGTGGAATCAGGGGGCTGGCTCTCGAGCTCGAGGGGCGCCGCCTCCGGAGGCGGCGCGGCAACGTGAGGCGCCTCGAAGTTGGCGATGCGCTGGCGCAGGATGGAGACGAAGTAGCCCATCACGTGCGCGATCGGATTCTTGACGCCAAAGAGGAACGCGTACAGGTTGCGCTCGGAAACGCGGTAGCGGATCTGTCCGGTCAGCCCCGTGTTGAGCTGGTCCTTGGTGACCGCTTCGAGCAACGTGCCGCCGTTGTTGGCGGTCGGCGTCTCGGGGTCGAACGCCATGTTCAGCGTGCTCGTCGCGATGGACACCTTGTGGACGCGCTCCCAAGGCCAGCGGAAATACGGTCCGCCCGGCTGGATGACGCGCAGTTGGGGGTAGGAGTAACGGTCCCGTTCGTCCGCGTTCAGCGACTGCGCGATCGGGTCGTCGAGGGTGGTCTGGTTGGGGAGCCGTTGGGCCCGCCCGAGAACCGTCTTCACCGCCCGCTCGTTCTGGCCCACGGTATACAACCCCGCGAGGAGGTAGCGGACGACGAACCAGGCGGCAAAGCCGAAGAAGATGCCGAATGTGAAGGACATGGGGAGGAGTATAGGGGAACTGCGGAGCCAGAATTGCTATACTCCCGATATGGCACAAGCGCTGACCCTTCCGCCTGCCGGCTTCGATGACCTGGCCATCGAGGAGAAGATCGACTACGTAAACTCCCTCTGGGACCGGATTGCCGCGGAGCCGGCAGAGGTCCCTGTGCCCGACTGGCACCGCCGGATCGTCGAGGAGCGCCTTGCGCGCGACGAGGCTCATCCTGAAGAGGGCGTGCCTTGGGAGGACGTCAAGAAGGAGATTCTGGGGCTGCTTCATGACCGCACGGTCAAGCGATGAAGCGCCGTCTCATTTTTCGTCCGGAAGCCAGAGTTGACCTTCTTAAAGCCGCACTTTGGCACGAAGAACAGAATCCGGGTTTAGGAGACCGGTTCATCGCTGACCTCCAGCGGGTTTTTGATCGTATCGTTGAGAACCCTTTTCAGTTCCCGAAAGTAGTCAGGGACGCGCACTGCGCTCTCCTCAGAAAATTTCCCTACAAGGTCTACTTCCGCCTTATCGATGACGTCGCCAAGGTCCTGGCCGTCGTCCATCAGCATCGCCATTCCGACGTTTGGCTCGATCGTTTGGAGAGCTGAAAGCAGAGGCTCGATGCCGGCGGCGAGCCCACAATGCTCGTGGCAAATCTACAGGTGCTCGACACTCACGGGGCGGTGACGGAGGCTGAGAAGGGGAAATAGCGCGAACGACTCAGGGCGCCTGCTATTTCTCTGGAAACGCGTCGCTGCCGGGGAACGTCCAGCCGGGGAGGACTTCTTCCGCCCCGAACGAATCGGAGAAACCAAGAATCTCCGGCTCCGAGTGCGGCTTGTGGACGACGAACAGATGCCGCTCTGTGTCTACGAGAACAACAACGCGAGCGCCGGAGCGCAACCAGAGGAGGACTTTCTCCTGGACGGTTGTATAAGTATCGGAAGGAGACAGCACTTCGAACAGAAGATCCGGGGCCCCAGGAAAGTATTTCTCGCGTTGGAATTGGGCGGCGGCGAGCCGGTCGTTGGAGACGAAGGAGACATCTGCCGCGCGAACCTCGTCGGGTTTGGAGCTCAGGAGGAAACCTGTCTCCGCAGCGAGAACGACGCCCAGGTCGTGGGTGTCCACGTGGATCGACAGGCGGACGCCGATACGGCTGGCGGTCCTGCCGTGTTGGTAACCGGGCGGCGGCATTCGGCGGAGCTCCCCTTGGACAAGCTCGTGCCCCCAGCCGTCATCGGGCATCCGAAGAAGGTCGGCGGCGGTCAACAGTTGTGAGGCGATGGTCACGGACGAAGTTTAACACGGGCCGGCCCGACGTTCAGGGTCTCGCCGAGCGTCCTCGCCGGCGGCGTACCTGTGTCCGGCTCGACAGCGGCTTGGGTCATTCCTTTGGCTCGTGCGATATCCCCAAGCGCTCTGGCAATACCAGTTGCGTCATCTGGCGCTTCCTCGAACCAGGCATCGAGGTAGGCAGCCATTCCCTCGGTCAGAGCCGGGTGGATTTTCGGGCTCGCCGGTGCCTCCACGCCCATAATACGCATTGCGCCACGAGCGATAGCACGAAGAGGGCTTGAACAATTCGGAACACCCAAGGGCTATAGTTGAAGAGCCATTTAAAGAGCCAAGGGAGCACCCCCACGAGAGAGGCGGCAAGAAGGCTTAGCCCGAAGAGCTTGAAGGACCATTTGACCGCGAGCATGCGCTGGCCTGTTCGACGCTCAGGCCCGACCATGCGGAAAATGAGAGGAAGGCTGAAAAATACGATGAGGAAGAAAAAGACCAAGCCTGTATAGATGGCATCATCTTCTGGAATAGGATAGCGAGCAACAAGGAACCACGTCACAATCATCGCCAGCGTGAGGGCGAGGAAAAAGACGGTCGTACCGAAAAGGATAGGATCCGAGGAATCGCTTTTGACGATGCCCGGTCCCGGGGGAGTCTGATACTCATCCTGAGCGGGCTTTCTCCACCATGGGCTCATCGAAAAACCTCCTTCCAGGTCAGCCTCCGCTTAGACCTGCGCCCTTGGCTACTTGGGTCATTCCTTTGGCGCGAGCGATATCCCCAAGCGCTCTGGCAATACCTGCTGCGTCATCTGGCGCTTCCTCGAACCCAGGCGTCGAGGTAGGCGGCCATTTCCTCGGGGGTGCGAAGGTACTCCGCAACATCGTATGGGGTGGTCTTGGTCTTCGTCGGCTTTTTCGCTGCGGTCTTTGGCATTTTAGTATCCACCAGTCAAGAAGAGTACCCACGAGCGAGAAGAGCATCCTTGGCCTGCTCGAGAACCTCTACTGCCTGCTTTCGGCCGACCGTGGGAAAGTCCTCGAGAAACTCGGAAAGGGGATCTCCGGCTTCCAGGTAGTCGAGGAGTGTCTGGAAAGGCACGCGAGTGCCCACAAAAACCGGTGTGCCGCCCATGATGTGCGGATCGCTGTGAATTACCGCCGCGGCGCCTTTCTGGCTGGCAAGCATGCTCCTCACCTGTTTCAGCGCGTGTCTGGAGCGATGTAGAGCGCTCCTTTGACGTTCCGGCTGGGCGCTGGGATGTTCTGCAATGCATCAAGGCGCCATGCAATCATGGCCGACAGCACCTCGGACGCATTGAGGAGGGCCTCTTCCTTAGTCTGACCTTCGGTGAACGTGTCCGGCAGGTCCACGAACTGAACCAGATAGGTCCCATCCTTCTGGACTTCAACGGTTGCGGGATATCGAATGTCCATCGCCTTAGCTCCGCCGTCCTCAACCTCAGGGCTCACAAGAACGCCCCCTCTCGCTTCGCGTTCCGGTAGATCCCGAGCTCTCCAGCCTCGAAGGTCTGAGTCGACACCGGCATTGCATGAATGGGAGCGTCGATCGTGAGCTGGACGGGATAGAGCGCGTCGACGATGATCTCGAGGTCTTTCCCCAGACGCACGGGCTCTTTCAGGAGGACCATCAGGTCGAGATCGCTCTCCGGATGCTCCTCCTCGCGTGCGGCCGAGCCAAACAGCAGAACCCCCTGCAGCCGGTCCCGGAAGGCTGCCTCGAGTCTCGTTCGGATCTCTCGGCGAATTTCGTCTTGCAGCATGGCTCCCTCTCTTCCAGGATCATTGTAGGCCAGAAATGATATCCTCTTTCCATGTCTGCCGAGCCCCACTTCCGCGTCAGCCTTGAAGGCTATCTGGCCGCCGAGCGGCAGGCCGAGACGAAGAGTGAGTATCTGAATGGCGATGTCTTTGTCATGTCGGGGGCGAGCCGGCAGCACAATTTGATCGTCTGGAACCTCTCCGGCGCTCTCTACGCTCAGCTCAAGGGGCGCGGGTGCGAGGCGTATGTCGGCGACATGCGGGTCCATGTCTCGGCGACGGGCCTCTACACGTATCCGGACATCGTGGTGACCTGCGGTGAGCCGCGGTTCGAGGACGCGGAGCTCGATACTCTTCTCAATCCCACGCTTCTCATCGAGGTTCTGTCCCCCTCGACCGAAGGTTACGACCGGGGTAAGAAGGCCGCCCACTACCGCACGCTGGACTCTTTGCGTGAATACGTTCTGGTGTCCCAGGAGGAGGTCCGGGTGGAGCTGCTCACCCGCCAGGAGGACGGCCACTGGCTCCTCTCCGAAGCCAGCCGGCTCGAAGAGGCGGTCACCCTCGGCTCGATCGGCTGCACGCTGCGTCTGGCGGATGTCTACGAGCGTGTGGCCGGGGCCTCCGATTCCCGATAGAGCAACGAGAGCGCGCCCAGCTCTCGTCGCCGAGGATGACCAGTTTTTCTCGTGCGCCAGCGGCTCGGGTTGAGCCCGAGCGATTTTTCTCGTGCAAAAACCGCTCGTGTTGAGCGCGACGGCTTTTTCTCGTAGAAAAACCGCTTGAGTTGAGCGCGAGCGATTTTTCTCGCGCAAAAACGGCTCGCGCACGAGAAAAACGGCTCGCGTACGAGAAAAACGGCTCGCGCACGAGAAAAACCGCTCCGGTCGAGGATCAGCGACACGCGGCCGACAGAATCAACAGAATCGCCGCCTCATGCCATTCAGAGACGCAGAACCGCAATCTGCCTGCCGTCGTAAGCCCGCTCCTCCAGAGAGCACCGCCCTGGCAGGGCGTCGGCGCTCGACCGGCTGTCGAAGAGGATCAGCGTGCCGCCGTGGAGCCCCAAGGCGGTCCAGGGACTCGTCAAAGTCACCGCCGCCCGCCCCCTCCCCCATCCCCTCCCCCGCGCGTGCCCCCAGCCCACCCACCCCGAGCGGGAGAGGGGCGCCACCACCCAAAACCGGAAACCAAAAGTCCCGAGAAGCGACTCCGCAGGCTCTCCCCCTCGGGTGAGGGCTTCAGGAGGGCTTCGCCGTCGACTTTGACGGAGCCCTGCCCCTGGAGCTCACTCCAGCCGCGGGTACGCCACCACCGTCAGGAACGGCTCCAGCTCCTCACTGAGCACCAGCTCGTCGAAAATCTCGGCGGCATCTTTCAAGCGCCCCTTCTCCGGCCCTCCCAGCTTCCCCATCTCCTCATCACGGATCGCCCTGTAGAGGTCCGGTGTAAAGAGGCGGCCGTCGGCGAGGACGGTCTTGTTCTGGAGCCACTGCCAGAGCTGGGTGCGGGAGATTTCGGCGGTGGCGGTGTCTTCCATGAGGTTGTGGATGGCGGCGGCGCCGGTGCCTTGGAGCCAGGAGTCGAGGTATTGGAGGGCGACGTCGATGTTGTTGCGCACGCCGTTTTCGGTCACCTGGCTGTTTTCGATGCGGAAATCGAGGAGATCGGCGGCGGTGGTGCTCACGTCCTCGCGCAGGCGGTCTTTCTGGTTGGGACGGTCGCCGAGGCGGCGGTCGAAGATCTCTTTGGCGACGGGGACGAGGTCGGGATGGGCGACCCAGGTGCCGTCGAAGCCGGCGGCGGCTTCTCTTTCCTTGTCTTCCCTCACCTTGGCGAGGGCGCGCTCGTTGACGTCCGCATCGCGCCGGCTGGGGATGAAGGCGGCCATGCCGCCGATGGCGTGGGCGCCGCGGCGGTGGCAGGTCTGCACCAGCAGCTCGGTGTAGGCGCGCATGAAGGGGACGGCCATGGTGACTTGCGCGCGGTCGGGGAAGACGCCGTGGCCGGTGGGGAATTTGCGGATGATGCTGAAGATGTAGTCCCAGCGGCCGGCGTTGAGGCCGGCGGCGTGGTCGCGCAGCTCCCAGAGGATCTCGTCCATCTCGAAGGCGGCGAGGATGGTCTCGATGAGGACGGTGGCGCGGATGGTGCCGCGCGGGACGTCCAGGTTGTCCTGGGCGTGCAGGAAGGCCTCGTTCCAGAGCCTGGCCTCGGTGTGGCTCTCGAGCTTCGGGAGGTAGAAGTAGGGACCGCTGCCGCGGCGGATCAGCTCTTCGGCGTTGTGGAAGAAGTAGAGGCCGAAGTCGAAGAGGCTGGCGGAGACCGGCTCGCCGTCGATCAGGAGGTGCCTTTCCTCCAGATGCCAGCCGCGCGGGCGGACCATCAGGGTGGCGGTCTTTTCGTTGAGCGTGTACTCCTTGCCTTCCGGGCTCGCGAAGCGGATCTGCCGGCGGACGGCGTCGATCAGGTTCGCCTGGCCTTCGAGGACGTTCGCCCAGGTGGGGGAGAGCGAGTCCTCGAAGTCGGCCATGAACACGCTCGCCCCGGAATTCAGGGCGTTGATCATCATCTTGCGCTCGACCGGGCCGGTGATCTCGACGCGGCGGTCGCGGAGGTCCGGTGCCTCGGGCGCCACCCGCCATTCGCTGTCGCGGAGCCCTTCGGTGCTGTCCAGGAACTCCGGGAGGAGGCCGCCGGCGAGATCGGCGAGGTGCCGTTCGCGGCGCAGCAGGAGCTCGCGGCGGGCATCGCGCAGGCGGCGGTGGAGGTCGGCGACGAAGCCCAGGGCCTTGGCGGTGAGGATTTCTTCGGAGCGCGGACCGTGCAGGGGGCCGGCGATCCGGATCTCGGAGGCCATCTCTTCTCCTCCCTCTCGCGCGGGGCGCGGCAAGAAAGTATGCCGCGCTGCGACGTCCAGTTTAGCCCGAATCAGTCGGCCTGGAACAGGCGGGGCTGGACTTCGAGAGGAGCCGGTGGCACGTCGGCTTCCTGAGCTTCGGCGGCGTGCGGATCGAGGAGGGCGCCGGCGTCCGCCGCGGTCGGCACGTAGACGTAGCGGCCCAGTCCTTTGCTGAAGGAGATGCCGCTGGTGCCGATGGCGGATTCGCGGGAGGCGCGGAGCTGGTTGAGCTTGGAGTCGAGGTCGTCGATGAAGTGGAGGACGAGCGCTTCGGGCGTCATGGGCTCCACCGGCGAGGCGAACTCTTTCTTGCCCTGGTGGGAGAGGACCATGTGCTCGAGCAGAAGCTGCAGGTCGAGTGGGAAGCCCTCGATCGCGGCGCAGCGGTCGCGCAGCAGGTCGCGGCCGATGACGACGTGCCCCACCAGGCGGCCTTCCAGGGTGTAGTCGTTGGCCGGCATGGCGCCGAGCTCGCGGAGCTTGCCGAGGTCGTGGAAGAGGACGCCGAGGAGCACGAGGTCGCGGTCCACGTCCTGATAGTGGGAGCAGACCCGGAAGGCCAGCTCGGCCATCGACGTCGTGTGCTCCAGGAGGCCGCCGCGGTAGGCGTGGTGCATCCCCTTGGCCGCCGGGTGCTCGCGCAACGCCGGACCGTGGAAGTCCAGGGCCTCGCGGGCCAGGCGGCGGAGGATCGGACGGCCGACCTCTTCCTCCATCAGGCGGGTGAGTCGCGCCCAGAGATCGTCGATGTCCTCCTTGGTGGACGGGATGAGGAGCGACTCGTCGAAGCCGTCGCCGCGGTCCTGCTCGTTGGCGCGCCGGCAGGCGTCGATGCTGAGCTGGAGCTGCTCGCGGTAGCTCTTGACCGAGCCGCGGAACTTGATGAACTGGTGCGCCTCGAATCCGCCGTTCATCGCCGGGCTGTCGGCCCACACCTTGGCGATGATGGAGCCGGTCGCGTCGGCGAGCTCCAAGTCCATATAGCTCTTGCTGTTGCGGTCCTGGCGGACCTCTTTCTTGGTGAGCAGGGCGAACCCCTGGACGAAGTCGCCGTTCTCCCACTCGCGGATCGGTTTGTTGTTGATCTTGGGCATAGGAAGGCCGTGGTCCATACTATGCGTTCGGCGCGCCGGGTGCCAACTTTTGCCGTTTTTCAGCGCTCGACGATCGATACGATGAGGAACGTATCTTCCGTGGCACCCCCCATGCATCCCAGCCCTTCAGTGCGACAGATCAGACGAATTCTCGTAGCACCATCCCTCGTCCTCGCTCTCTTCCTGCTCCCGGCGGGCCTGCTGTGGGCACAGGATTCCCAGACGTCCCCGGTCTCGCCCGGTGTGGATCCGGTCCTCTGGCCGGAGGCACAGCGGTCCTTTTTTCAGGACGGCCCCGGTTTCCTGCTGACCCCGGAGCAGCGGGTCGAGATGCGCTCCCTCGACGAGGCCGGGCGTGAGCGTTCCATTCAGGAGTTTTTCGCCAAAGGAGGGAAGGAGCTGCGCGCGGCCATCGACAACCGCGCCCGCCTGGCCGACAGCGAGTATCCGTCGGCCAGCGACGTGCGTTGGCAGCTCACCTTCCTGAACGGCGATCCGGCCGACCGCCTGGTGGTGGACTGCGGCCAGGCGTTCAAGCCGATCGAGGTGTGGACCTACCATCTCGGCGTCGACGCCGCCACCAACAAGGCGCGCGAGCGCGACGTGGTCCTCTACCGTCCGGGTCCCGGCGAGCCGTTCCGCCTGTGGATCCCCAGCGACTCGAAGCGCGCTCTCTACACCGCCGACATGGAGTACTGGCTGGAGCAGTGGGAGGAGCTGCGCGGCCGCATCTCCGCCGTGCGCTTCGACCTCCAGGTCTGCCGCGACGCGACGCGCAAGATCGACACCGCCACCGGCGTGCCCGGGCTCACCGGAGCGCGCGAGGGGGCGCGGGATCTGGTCAAGCCGCTCGAGAATTCTTCCTACCTGGCGGCGCCGAAGAACCTCGCCCTCTGGGTGCGGCAGGCGGCGGCCACCAAGGCGCCGGCACCGCCGCCGCCGCTGGAGGTGAAAGCTTTCGATCTCCGCTTCCCCGAGCTCCAGGGCCAGCGCATGCGGGTGCGCGCCCTCGTCCGGATCTCGACCAAGGGGCTGCAGACGAAAGAGGAGAACGGCAAGACGACCTACGCCTTCACCCTCCAGGGCATCGTCGAGCAGGACGGCAAGGCGTTCGAAGAGATGCGCGTGCGCTACCAGCTCCCGGTGCCGCAGGGCGACGAGCCGCTCGTGCTGGCGGTCGACCGCTCGCTGCGGATCGACAAACCTTTCCTGCTGCGCCTCGACGTCAAGGACGAGACCGGCGGCGCCGAGACGCGCCTGTCGCGCGGCTTCCTGGTGCCGAAATATGCGACGCCCGATCCGGTGGCGGCGAGCGCGCCGGGCGGCGATCCGCTGCCGCTGACCATGAAGACGGGCAAGGACAGCATGGTCCTCATGCCGCCGCCCGCCGACGTCGTCCTCGGCCTCTGGCGGGCCGAGGTGCTGGTCACCGGCGACCGCATCAAGAAAGTCACCTTCTTCGTCGACGGCGTCTCGCAGCTCTCGCGGACGGCGGCGCCGTTCACCGCCGAGCTGCGCCTGGCGCGCTATCCCACCGAGCAGACCGTGCGCGCCGAGGCCTATGACGAAAAGGGCGTGCTCGTCGCGTCCGACGAGGTGATCCTCAACCAGCCCCGGGGCGCCCTGGGCGTGTGGGTCGTCGATCCGCCGAAGGGCAAGCGGATCAATGGCGGCAAGGCCCACGTGCGGGCCGAGATCATGGTCCCCGACGGCCGCCGCGTGGAGGGGTTCGAATTCAAGGTCAACGACGAGACCGTGGCCAAGCTGACCAAACCGCCCTGGGAGGCGGACGTCGAGATTCCGGCCGCCGCCGACCTCGTCTACATCACCGCGGCGGTGAATCTGGACGACGGCAGCCATGCCGAGGCCGTGCGCTTCGTCAAATCGCCGAACTACCTGGAAGAGGTCGACGTCAACCTCGTCGAGCTCTATGTGACGGTGAACGACAAGGCAGGCCAGCTCGTCCCCGGGCTGACCCAGGACGACTTCGAGGTCTACGAGACCGGCAAGAAGCAGGAGATCGCGAAGTTCGAGCTGGTGCAGAACCTGCCGCTCACCGTCGGCATCCTCCTCGACACCTCGGGCTCCATGGCGCAGAGCCTCGGCACCGCCGAGCAGGCCGCGGTGGACTTCCTCCACCGTGTCATCAAGCCGAAAGACAAGGCCTTCGCGGTGAGCTTCGCCGGCCGGCCGCGCCTGGAGATGCCACCGACGGACGACGGCGAAGCGGTGGCGCAGTCGATCCTGGGCTTGCAGGCGGTGGGCGACACGGCGCTGCACGACGCGTTGATCCAGAGCCTCTACTACTTCCGCGGCATGCAGGGGCAGCGCGCCCTGGTGCTGCTCTCGGACGGCGACGACAACGCCAGCTACTTCGCCTACAAGGACACCCTGGAGTACGCCCGGCGCAGCGGCGTCGCCATCTACGCCATCGGCTACAACCTGTCGTTCGGCTCCGGAATCAAAGGCAAGCTCTCGGAGCTCGCCGAGACCACCGGCGGGCGCCTCTACATGACCGACAAGGCCGAGGAGCTGCCGGCGATCTACGAGCAGATCGAGCGCGAGCTGCGCAGCCGCTACCTGCTGGCCTACAACTCGGATCAGAAAGGCCCGCAGAGCGGCTACCGCGAGCTCGAGGTGAAGGTGAAGAAGAACGGTCTGAAGGCGAGGACGGTCCGCGGGACGTACCAGTAGGGCTCATTCGAGGAGGGGATTCGCATGAAGGCTTTCAGCGCCGTCTGTCTGCTGTCGCTCCTCGCGCTTCCCGCCGCCGGTCAGGACGCGGGGCTCCTCCTCGATGACGCCCGGCGCACCGCGTTCCTGGCTCTGGACGAAGCCGGCCGGGACGCGTTCCTCCAGAGCTTCCTCGAGAGCAATCCCGAGCTGCGCGAAGGTGTGCGAAGGCGGTCGCAGCTCGCGGGCCGGGAGTTTCTGTCGCCCCTGGACGCCCGCGCCCAGCTCCTCTTCCTCCTCGGCACGCCGCGCGACCGCAACGTCATCGACTGCGGCGCCGCCTTCAAGCCGCTGGAGATCTGGACCTACGGCCTGCCGCCGGACGAGCGCCGGCTCGTCCTCTACCAGGCGGCGCCCGACGAGGCCTTCCGCCTCTGGCTGCCGATCGACTCCAAGCAGGCCCTCTACACCATCGACATGGCCAACTGGCTGGAACAGTGGGTGGAGGTGGGGGTGGGCGGCAAGCGGATCGACCGCCGCTTCTGCCCCTCTTCTGAAGCCGTCGACCTCGCCACGGGCATCGACGGCCTGAACGGCAAGCGGACCGCCGCCTCCCGGAAGGTCGAGATGCCCGAGCCGGGGCGCGATTTCCGCTGGATGCGCCCGCAGGACCGCGCCGCCGTCCTCGCCCGGCCGGCGAGCCTGGCCGCCTGGGCGAAGGAGGCCGCCGCCACCCGCCTGCCCACGCCGCCGCCGCAGCTCGCGGTGGAGAGCTTCGCCATGGACTTCCCCGCCCGGCAGGGGCAGAGATTGATCGCCCGCGGCCTCCTCGCCCTGGCGCCCGGCGAGGCGAAGGAATTCTCCGTGACGGCGGCGGAAGACAGCGCGAAGAAAGAGCCCAGGATCCGGCTCACCCTGGAAGGCGTCCTCGAAAGCGAAGACCGCATCTTCGACAGCTTCCGCGTCATCTACCGCCTGCCCGCCGAGGCGGCGCAGGCGCAGCCCGGCGCGGGCGGCTCGCGCATCCCGCTCCTCTTCGAGCATCCGCTGCGCCCTGGCCAGCTCTTCCTCCTCCGCCTGCGCGTCCGCGACGAAGGGAGCGGCGCGCAGGTCCTGCTGACGAAGAGCGTCCGGGTCCCCGCCGCTCCGCACGCCGAGATCACCGAGCTCGCCGGGGCCGTCGCCGCGGCGCTGCCCGGCGAGGCCCAGAAGCTGCACATCGCCGGCCGTGACTCCCTCATCCTGCTGCCACCGATGGGCGAGGTCATGCTCGGCGTCTGGCGGGCCGAGAGCCTGGTGACCGGCGACCGCATCCGCAAGGTCGTCTTCCTGGTCGACGGCGAGGCGCAGCTCACGCGCACCCATGCTCCCTGGGCCGCCGAGGTGCGCCTGTCCCCCTTCCCGCGCGAGCAGGTGGTGCGCGTCGAGGGCTATGACGACGCGGGCGCCCTAGTGACGGCGGACGAGGTCGTCCTCAACCAGGCGCGCGGCACCTTCCGCGTCACCATCGCCGAGCCCAAGGCCGGCGCGCGGATCAAGGCCGACCGGGCCACCGTGCGCGCGGAGATCGTCGTCCCCCAGGAGCGCCGTCTGCAGAGCGTCGAGCTGCGCCTCAACGACGTCCCGGTCGAGACCCGCACCGAGCCGCCCTGGCAGTGGGAGATCAAACTGCCGGCCGACGAGATCGTCTACGCCGGCGTCACCGCGGAGCTCGACGACGGCACGCGCACCGAGGCGGTCCGCTTCCTGCGCGCGCCCGAAAACCTGGAGCAGGTGGACGTCGACCTCGTGGAGCTCTACACCACCGTCACCGACGGCTCGAATCAGAACGTGCGAGGGCTCACCGCCGCCGACTTCGAGGTGCTGGAGGACGGGAAGCCGCAGAAGCTCGCCAAGTTCGAGCACGTGGAGAACCTGCCGCTGACCCTCGGCCTCGTCATCGACACCTCGATCTCCATGGCGACCTCCCTGGTCGAAGCGCAGCGCGCCGGCTCCAGCCTCCTGCACAGCCTGATGACCCCGAAGGACCGCGCCTTCGCCATCGGCTTCTCCTTCCAGCCCTATCTGGTGATGCCGCCCACCGACGACGTCGAAGGGGTGAGCCAGGCGCTCGAAGGGCTGCGCGCCCACGGCCGCACCGCGCTCAACGACGCCATCGTCACCGGCCTCTACTACTTCCGCGGCACCAAGGGGCAGCGGGCGCTGATCCTGCTCACCGACGGCGACGACACGGGAAGCAGCACGCCGTGGGAGACCGCCCTCGAATACGCACGGCGCAGCGGTGTCGCCGTCTACGCCGTCGGCCTGAGCATCCCGCTCCACGACCGCGAAGCCCGCGGCCACTTGAGCGAGCTCGCCGCCTCCTCCGGCGGCCGTGTCTTCTTCGTCGCCCACGCCGGCGAGCTGACCGGCGTCTACGCCCAGATCGAGCAAGAGCTGCGCAGCCGCTACCTCCTGGCCTACAACTCCGACCGCAAGGCCGACGATCTCGGCTTCCGTCCCGTCGAGGTGAAGGTCAAGCGCGGCAAGGCGCGGACGGCGCGCGGATATTACCCGTAGCCAGTGAGAGGGACGGCCCGGGCGGGCCGTTCTCTCCGTGAACGCAGCTCCTTTTCCGGAGGAATCCGTCATGAAGCGATGTCTGCCCGCTCTGAGCCTGCTCGCCCTGAGCCTGCTCACTCTGCCTTCCGCCGTCTTCGCCGTCCAGGAGCTGGCCGCCTTCGACGCCTCCCGGCTCGAGACGCCGGAGAGCCTGGTCTTCGACCACGCCGGCAATCTCTACATCAGCCTGGCCCTCACCGGAGAGATCCGCAAGATCGCCCCGGACGGCACGCAGTCGACGTTCGCCCTCCTCCCCCTCGGGCCGCCGCTCACTCCGTGCGGTGCCCTGATCGGCATCATGGGCGCCCTCACCATCGACGAGCACGGCACGCTCTACCTGACGCTCGCCTCCTGCGACTTGGCGAACCGGGGCATCTGGCGCGTCAAGGCGAACGGCCAGGCGCAGATCCTGGCCCATCTGCCGATCACGGCGCTGCCCAACGGCATCGCCCTCCACCACGACCGCCTGTACGTCGCCGACTCGGCTCTGCCGCGCGTGTGGACCGTGCCCGTCGGCGGCGGCCCGGCGACGGCGTGGATCGAGGACCCGCTGCTCGCCCAGGCGCCGGGCTCGCCGTTCCCGGCCGGCAACGGCCTCAAGGTCTTCCGCGGCGAGATCTACGTCGCCAACTCGTCCACCGGCAAGCTGATCGCCATCCCGTTCCTGCGCCATGACGAAGCCGGCGCGCCGCGCGTCCACGGCCAGATGCCCGGGGCCTCGGGCTGCGACGACTTCTCCTTCGACGTCTTCGGCAGCCTCTACTGCACCACCGATCCGTTCCTGACCGTCGTGCGCATGGACCCCGACGGCTCGACCGAGATCCTGCTCACCGCCGCCGACGGCCTCGACGGCCCCACCGACACCGCCTTCGGCGTGCACGGCGAGGACCGTTTCAATCTCTACATCACCAACGCCGCCTTCCCCTTCTTCTCGACGGCGCACCACCCGTCGCTGATGCGCCTGCCGCTGAACGTGCCGGGCGCGCCGCTCAACCGGTAAAACCGCCGCTGAGCCCCCACAGCTCGGGGGTGGCGAATTCCAGGCTGTTGCCGGCGGGGTCGCGGAAGTAGAGGGAGTGGCCGCCGCCGGGCCAGTCGATTTCGGTCTCGATGTCGACGCCGTGCTGCCGCAGATGCTCGCGCCAGCGGCCGATCTCTTCCGCGGAGGCACGGAAGGCCATGTGCCCCTGGCCGCGTCCGCCGTGCATGGGCACCACGGCATCGCCGATCGGAACGGCGATGCGGCTGGTGTGCTCGGGATTGAAGAGGAGGAGCATGGCGTCGCCGCAACGCAGGAAGACGTGGCGCTCGGTCTGGGCGGCGGCGAGCTCCAGGCCGAGGACGCCGGTGTAGAAGGCGCGGGCGGCGTCGAGGTCGGGGCAGTAGAGCACGGTCTCCAGGATGCTCCGGGGCCGCATCGTCATCCGTCTTCCTCCTTGCGGCTGGATGTTTTGAGCATCTCCGCCGCCTGCGCGGGAGCGATCTCCAGCTCCCAGGGCCCGTAACGGGTCCGGGCGCGCAGGCCGCGGCGGAGCGCGGCCAGGAAGCGGTCGCGCGGCCAGTCCTCGGCGCCGAAGCGGGCGAGGTGCTCGGTGTCCTGCTGGCAGTCGATGAGCTGGAAGTCCCAGTGGATCAGGTTGGCGAGAAGGGTGGCGAAGGCGACCTTCGAGGCGCCGGGGACGCGGGCGAACATGGACTCGCCGAAGAAGACCGCGCCCAGCGAGACGCCGTAGAGGCCGCCCACCAGCTCGCCGTCGCGCCAGGCCTCGATCGAGTGGGCGAGGCCCTGCTCGTGGAGGGCGGTGTAGCCGGCGATCATTCCCGGGGTGATCCAGGTGCCGTCCTGGCCCTCCCGGGAGGCCGTGGCGCAGCCGCTCATCACCGCGGAAAAAGCCGTGTCGGCGCGCACACCGAAAGTGCCGCGGCGCATCTCCTTGCGCAGCGTGCGCCCGACGTGGGCTTCGGCCGGAAGGAGCGCGAAGCGCGGGTCCGGGCAGAACCAGAGCAGCGGCAGCCCCTCGTGCGGCCAGGGGAAGATCCCCCGTGAGTAGGCTTCGAGGAGCGTCTCGGCGTCGGGAATGCCGCCGACCGCGATGACCCCTTCCGGCGAGGTCCAGCTCACCGGCGGGAATCGAACGCGGTGGCGTGCCATCCAGAAAGCCATCGAGCGCTGCAATCCGGCCGGCGGGCTGCGCTCAGCTCAGGAGCCGCAACAGCACGCGGCGGCGCCGGGGCCGGTTGTCGAAATCGCAGAGAACGATCTGCTGCCAGTTGCCCAGCTCGAGCTGTCCCTCGCTGATCGGCACGGTGAGAGAAGGGCCGAGGAGAGCCGCCCGGATATGGGAGTAGCCGTTGCCATCCCCCCAGCGCAGGTTGTGCTCATAGTGCTCGTCCCGCGGCGCCAGCCGTTCGACGGCACGCTTGAAATCCGCGATCGCGCCGCTCTCGGACTCGATCGTCGTGATCCCGGCGGTCGAGCCGGGGACGAAGATGACGAGGAGACCCTCCGTGACTCCCGACTTGCCGACGAAATCGGAGAGGTCCGGCGTGAGGTCCATGACATCGGTATCGGCAGTGCTCTGCAGCTCGAGGCTTCCCTGGGCGATTGGCATGACAGGGGGATTATAGAGGGAGCGGCGGATGAAGGGAGCCCGGCTAGAGGCAAGACTGTCCGGTAGCCCGGAGCTGCCCAGGACCCTCACCCCCTAACCCCCTCTCCCACCCGCACTCACACTCGCCCGGGAGAGGGGGAATAGGAGGAGGACTCCCCCTAACCCAGGGCGCTGCCCTGGGCTAAGATATCAAGGGCTTTCAGCCCTAAAACCGGACACGGTTTCAGATGGTTTTTCCGGCCTGAAGGGCCGATTTATCTTAGCCCAGGGCAACGCCCTGGGTTGGGAGGGAGGGTTCGGTTCCCCCTCTCCCGGGAGGGGGGAGTGCGGGTGGGAGAGGGGGTTAGGGGGTGAGGGTCCCGGCGAAGCCGGCTTCAGAGCGGCTGGAGACCTCGCTTAAGCTTAAGAGCGGGCCACTCTCAGGCAGCCCGTTTGACCCGGCCGTTGTCTTGGAGCTGTCGCTCGAGGTCGATGCTGTCGCGCAGGGAGGCGGTCTCCAGGTAGGGATAGATTCTGGAGATCTGCTCCAGGGAGAGCCCTCTGTCGGCGAGAGCGAAGATCGACTGCGTCGGCAATCTTGTCCCGAGAATATGCGGTGCGCCCGAGATCTTCCTCGGTACGATCCGCAGAGTGGGCCGGGGCCACATGAGGTCAGGCCCCTTGGTTCCTTCCAAACCCTCGAAAGGGCCGAGGATGTTGACCAGCTCCTTCTTCAGGTACTGACCGCTCGCCAGGTGGAGCGGACCGGCGTCCGCATCGAGAACGACCTCGCCGGACAGGGTGACCGCCACGATGGGCCGTCCTTCCTCGAAAAGATCGAGCTCGAGCTCCCGCAACTGTTCGAGAGCCCGCCTGACCTTGGGCATCGAGGTCGCCGGCACCTCGCGGTCGAAAGCGACCTTGGGCTGGCGCAGCCAGTAGACAGTCCGCAACGCCAGCAGATCGGTGTAGGACCAGAGGAGCGGCTTCCGCGCCACGGAAGGGATGATGTGACCCTTTCGAGCCCAATAGTAAATCGTGCTCTTGGGCACGCCCGAGAGGGCTGCCGCCCGTTCCGCTGAATACGCTCCGCCGATTTCCATCCGGCCTCCATCTTAAATCTCTTCCGTGCTTCAGGCAAGAATGGCCTGATACGACCGTCCAGCGTCTGGAAACCTCTCTTTGCAAGGCTTCGGCGTGGGCCTACTATGTCCCAAAAGGAGAAACATCCATGTCCGGTCAATCCAGTAGGCCCAGCCATCCCGCCCTTCCCATCGAGCAGTCGGCGCTGCTCGTGATCGATGCTCAGGATTCCTTCAAAGTCAGCCCGCGCTGGTCCCGGCGGAGCAATTTGGATTTCGAGGCCCATGTCGGCCGGCTCGTCGAGGCCTGGCGCGCGGTGGGCCTGCCGGTGATCTTCGTCCTGCACACCGACGGGGACGCGGGCTTCGAGACGTCGAGCCCGCATTTCAAGCTGATGGATTTCCTCGTCCGCGGGGAAGGGGAGCCGCTGCTGGTCAAGAACACCCGCAACGCTTTCACCAGCACGAATCTCCAGGAGATCCTCGGCGCGCAGGGGGTGCGCCGGCTGGTGATCACGGGGATTCAGACCGAGCAGTGCTGCGAGACGACGACGCGGCTGGCGGCGGACCTGGGGTATGACGTCGACTTTGTCACCGAGGCGACGATGACGTTCCCGATCCCGCATCCGGAGCTGCCGGAGGAGCTGTCGACGGACGAGATCATCCGCCGCACCGAGTACGTGCTGCGCGGCCGGTTCGCCCGCATCGCGCGGGTGGATGCGCTCGTCGCCGAGCTGCAAGGAGCCGCCGTGCTTGAAGCCGAGGTGCCGTGCGGCGTGTGATTTTCGTCGCGCTGCCTGATTTCGAGGTGCTCGACTTCGCCGGCCCGTTGCAGGCGTTCCACGAGGCGAACGCCTGCGGCGCCGGCTGTACGATCCTCCTCTGCGGTCCGGCGCCGCGGATCTGCACGGACCAGGGGCTGTGGGTCTCGGACCTCCAGCCCCTGCCGGCGCCGGAGGCGGGAGATCTGGTGGTGATCCCGGGCCTGCGCATGGCGACTCTGGATGCTCTCGATCCCGCCGTCTTCGCCTGGGTGCGCTCGGCCCACCGGCAGGGCGCCCATCTGGCGTCGGTCTGCACCGGCGCTTTCGTGCTCGCCAAGGCCGGGCTCCTCGCCGGCCGCCAGTGCACGACGCACTGGAGCCGGGTGGAGGAGCTGAGCCGCCGCTTTCCGGAGGCCAAGGTGCTCACCAACCGGCTGTTCGTCCACGACGGCCCGGTCACCACCAGCGCCGGCATCGCCTCGGGGATCGACATGGCGCTGTCGCTCCTGGAGCGCTCGCACGGCCCGCTCCTCGTCGCCGCGGTGGCGCGCGAGATGGTGATCTACATCCGGCGCGACGGCGGGCATCGCCAGCAGAGTGTCTACCTCGATTACCGGACGCATCTCCATCCGGGCATCCACCGGGTGCAGGACTGGCTGACCGCGCATCCGGCGGAGAAGGCGACGCTGGCCGCTCTCGCCCGCCTGGCGGCCCTCAGCCCGCGCCACCTCACCCGCATCTTCCGCCAGGCCACCGGCATCTCCATCCAGGAATTCCGCACCCGCCTGCGCCTGGAGCTCGCCCGCGATCTCCTCAACGATCCGGGGTTGACCGTCACCGCCGTCGCCGCGCGCTGCGGCTTCGAGAGCGACCGCCAGCTCCGGCGGCTGTGGAAGGAGGCGTTCGGGACGACGCCGGGCGCGGCGCGCGGCTAGCCGCCGCAGGGCTTCCAACCCGCCGGCGCCATCTCGAAAGAGGCGAATTCGAAAGCCGGCGCAACCGTGCAGCCCATCAGCGTCCAGGTGCCGGCGGCGCTGCCGGCGATGCGGGCGGTCTGCCAGGCGCCGGCCGGCACGACCGCCTGCGGACGCTCGCCGGCGAGAAGGTCGGCGCCGAGGCGGAGGACCTCGCGGCGGCCTCCATCGACGACCGTCAGCTCCAGGGTGGCTCCGGCGTAGTGGTGCCAGACCTCGTCGGCGTCGCGCACCCGGTGCCAGGCCGAAGCTTCATGGTCGCGCAGCAGGTAATAGATGGCGGTCGAGGCGCCACGGCCACCATTCGGGCCGGGCGGACGGAAGGTCTCCTTGTAGAAGCCTCCTTCCGGGTGGGGGATGAGGCCGAGGAGGCGCACCACCTCCTCGGCGCTCGGCGCGCTCACTGGCAGCTTCCCTCGGCCGGGCACGGCGCGATCTCCCAGCGCACGGTGACGGCGGCGCTCACTCCCACCTGTCCCGAGGAGACCGGCGTGTCGGAGACCGCCATCGCCTCCATCGCCATGCGGCCTTTGTAAAGCGGCTGCGGCGCGACCTGAATGCCGCCTTCGGCGACCTCGAGGATGCGCACCAGACGCACGTCGAGGGCGTGGGCGAGAGCTTTCGCCTTCGCCTTCGCCGAGGACACCGCGGCGGCGAGGGCCTTGCCGCGGGCTTCGCGGTCGTTGCGCAGGCCGAAGAGCACACCGTCCAGCCGGTTGGCGCCGGCGGCGAGCCCGGCGTCGATCACCGGTCCGGCGAGCTCCAGCTTCTCCAGGCGCACCGCGACCACGTTGTTCGCCTGGTAGCCGGCGATGCGCGGCTCCGCTCCTTCCTGGCCTTGCTGGTTCTGGGCATAGACCGGATTGAGGTTCAAGTCCTGCGTCTGGATCTGATCCGCCGCCACGCCGAGCTTGCGGACGGCCTCCAGGATGGCATTGGCGGTCCGGTTCACCTGCTCCTGCGCGGCGCGGGCGGTCGGCGCCTGGGCGAGGACGCCGAGGCGGATCGTCGCCTCGTCCGGCGCCGTCCGCGCCTCGCCGTCGCCGGACACGGTGAGCACCGGCACCAACGCCTGAGAGGCGGCGGCAGGCCCCGGCCGTACCTCCTGGGTGCAGGCGGGCAGAGCGGACAGCAGCAGGGCGGTTGTCGCGAGTATTTTTCCGGCGAGTCTCTTCATCGGGCCTCCTTTCACGCCCTCAGTATACGGGGGCGGGTCAGGAGGCCCGTATGGAGAGCGCTGCGTTCAACCGTTGGATGCTCCGGTGGCCTTGTCTTTCTCCGCGAGCTGAGACCGATCGAGCTGAGACCGGGATTGAGAGCGCAGCCAGAAGCTGTAGATGTTCAGCGCCAACGAGACGGCGGTCAACGCGATTCCCCAGCGCAACGAGCCGGGCACCGTGGAGAATCCGAACATCAGACCGGCCTGGACGACCGTATGGTGACCGAGCTGGAGAGCCGTCTCGGCCGTGCTCTGCGTGGCACCGGCGGCTGTCATGGCGAGGCCGGCGAGCCCCAGGGCGATACTGGTCCCTTGCACGAAATTCGCCCGCGGCGGAGGGTCGTAGATCATCGGTGGGTCGCCCATATCCCTCTCCTTTTCATGTCAATGAGCCCGGTTTGGGCCCGAGTCCATCCTCTTCATATCCCTTCACGGCGTATCCAGTCTGGCGTCTCTCGGAACGGAAAAGTTACACCTTCATCTTACCGGATCATCGCGGCTCTCCAAGCAGGATGAACGGTGCCCAATAAAAAGGATGGGAGAAGCGCCCCTGCCGGATCATCTCGATCTTGGCCAGGCGCAGCGACTCGGCCTTGTCCGGGTCCTGGTCCAGATGGTGGTAGAAGCTGATCATCAGATCGGGAGTCGAATCGTCGTCCACCTGCCACAGGCTGACCACCACACTGCGCGCTCCGGCATACAGCAGAGCGCGGGTCACACCGATCAGCCCTTCGCCGCTCACCATGGTGCCGAGGCCCGTGTCGCAGGCGGAGAGCACCACCAGGTCCGCGTCCAGCTCCAGGTTGAAAATCTCGTAGACCTGAAGAAGGCCGTCCTCGCGGGAGCCGGCCCCCCGGGAGAGCACCAGGCCGGAGAGCTCGGGCCGCTTTTCGTCCAGGAACCCGTGCGTGGCGAAGTGGACCCGCCGAGCGGTCCGCAGCAGCGCGTTGTCCTTGACGTTCTCCTCCGTCGCCGCACCTTCGAGAAAGAGCTGGCTTTCGCCGGGTTTGTAAAGACCGGCGATGCCGGTGACCTCACGCCGCGATTCGAGGAGGCGCGGCAAGGGCGGCAGCCCTCCAGGCGCGGAGCGCAGGACATTGGACGCCGCGGCGGCGGCGATCATGGGCAGGGGATCGGCGAACCCGACGAACCGCTTCGGGAGCTCCGCCGACTCCCGCCGCTCGCGTGGCATCGCCAGCTCGGCGAGGACGCTGGCCGAGGGCACATAGGTGATCGACTTTTCGTTGATCAGGTACGGCAGGTCCTGGAAACCCTGCACGCCGGCCGCGTCCCCGGTCAACAGCGCCTCGAAGCTGAGAAATTGCAGCGGTCCATCGGGCGAGACGATCAGGTGAGGCTTGCGCGCCAGGACCTCGGCGGCGGGAGAGAGCAGCTCCCGGTAGAGGCCGGCGGCGAGCTCGCGATAGAGACCGAGGGACCGCCGGCCCGGCTTCCGCAGGAGATCGCCGAGCCGCCGCACCTCCTCGGCCAGCCGCGCCGCCGGAGGCAGAACGTAGCTGGTCAGCCCGTCGCGGGTGACCACGAAGAGAAAAGAGCGCTCCTCCCCCATCGTGAATTCGAGCAGCGCAGAGCGCTCGTCGAGGAGCGCCTGGATCTCCGCCAGGCTCAAGGGAGTCGGGTGACGCACGGCGGCGTACCGTGGATGCCGGCGCCGGACCTCTCTTTCGAGCTCCTCCCGGTCCTCGGTCGCCCGCTTCATTCCTTCTTCAAAGCGCACGGCCCGGGCGTTATCCCACACCCCTTTGCCGACGTCGTCGAGCATCTGCGCCTGAAGGACCGAGATGAGGTGGTCGATTTCCTCTTCCTTCTGCTTGAGGTCCGCCGCGATCCCCTGCCGGACGTTGATGCGGCCCTCCGCCAGCAGGTCGAGCAGGCCGCGCGCCCGCGCCTGCTCGCTGGCCGCCAGAGCGGCCGGCAGGAAGCCGCCGGTGGGCTCGCGCTCGTGCAGCCGCATCAGGATCTTGAGATGGAGCTGATAAAAGGCCTGGCGCGAGGCGAGGAACAGGACCCGCAGGCGCTGGCTGGAGACGTTGCCGCGGACGCTGTCCACCGTGCGCAGCGCCTCCTCGATGGCGGCGCGGGCGGCCGGCAGATCGCCGAGGTCGAGCTTGAGGCGGGCGATCTCTCCCTGGACCTCGGTCACCACGATGAAATTTTGCAGACTGCGGCCCAGCTCGAGAGAGCGGCGGAGATGCTGCTCCGCCGGCGCGTCCTGGCCGAGCGCGTGCAGGGCACGCCCGAGCTCGATGTGGGTCCGCGCCTCGTCGAAGGCGCTCCCCTGGTCGTGGAAATTCGCCAGCGCTTCCTGGAGCAGGGCGGCGGCGGCATCGGCCCGGCCGAGGCTCAGGTCGATCTTCCCCAGGTTGTACAGAGCCCTGCCGAGGCCGATGGGATTTTCCGCGGAGCGGCCGATCCGGAGGGCGCGGGAATAGCTGTCCAGGGCCGCCTCCGTCTGCCCCTGGAGCTGGTTGACGCCGCCGAGGTAGAGGAGGGCATACAGCTCCAGGACTCCACCGCCGTGCAGGTCCAGAGACTCTTGATAGTAGTCGCGGGCGCGGTCCAGATCGCCCATGGAGGCGTAGGCCGAGCCCAGGCTCATGAGCAGCCAGGCCTCCTGGGTGAGGTCGCCCTGGGTCCGGTACAGGGCGAGAGCAGAGGTGAAGAGCTCGATCGCCGGCTCCAGCTCGCCGCGGTGCAGCCGGAAGCTGGCGGTGCTGAAGAGCAGGAACGCTTCGGCGGAACGGTCGCCGGAGCGTTGCGCGAGATCGAGCCCGCGGGTGAAGAAGTCGAGGGCCTGGGCGGAGTCGCCACGGTTGCGGTGGATGAGGCCGATCGCGGCCAGGGTCTGCGCCTGCTCCGCGAGCGACCCGACGTCTCCCTGAAGCTGCAGGGCCTGCTCGTAATAGTCGAGCGCCTTGGCGGCGTCGCCTGTGTCGGAGCACAGGACACCGAGATCGTAGAGCACCTCCGCCTCGCCGGCGCGGTCGCCCACGGCGCGCCAGAGTTGCAGCGATGCGTTGTAAGAGTCCAGGACGCCGGCCGCCTTCTCTCCCATCCTGTGGCGGACCTGGCCAAGCTTGTTGAGAGCCCGCGCCTGCTCCCGGGCGTCGCCGAGGGTCCCGGCGAGGTCCAGAGCCCTGCTCAAGGAGGCGAGAGCCGCTTCATTGTCGCCAAGCCGCTTCTGGAGATCACCGATGTCGTTCAGGGTCCTGGCCTCTTGCAGCCGGTCGCCGGCGGCTTGCCAGGCGGTGAGCACCTTCTGGAGGTCCTGCAGGGCCACCCGCTTGTCCTCCACCTTTTCGCAATAGCTGCGCTGGCGGGCGTCCGCGGCGGCCCGCTCCGTGGCGACCCGCGCCGTGTCCGCGGCGGCGGCGGGACGCGCCTCCTCCAGGAGGAGGCCATAGGTCCCGCGAGCCGCCTGCGGGGAGTGTGCCTTGACGAGCAGGCGGTAGACACCCGCCACCGGGGTGATCCAGGAGAGCGTCTCCGGCACATGATGGCCGCCGGGGCCGTCGGACTGCGCCAGGATCGTTCCGTCCGGGCCGCGCAGCTCGAGGGCCACATCGGCACCGGCCTGCCCGGCGGTGACGCGGGCGTAGCTCCCGGCGGGGAGATCGATGCGGTGCTCGCGCACCTCGTCGCCGCCGATCTCCTGCTCCACCCGCGCGCCGACGGCAAGGCCGGCCGGAGGCGCGGGGAGGGAAACAGCCGGCGGCGGCACCGCGGCGCACGCGGCGCACAGCAGGGACAGGACGCCCAGGACGGACAGCCCACGGCCGGGTGGGAGGGCGGGAGAGGGGGGACTGGAGAGAGGCCGGATCGTCACGACAGACTTCGACCGAGCAAAAGAGATCCCAAGTCTAGCGCAAGAGACCGGAAAGAAAGGGGCTACAAAGGATAGAATCTCATCGATGATGGGCAATGACCAAGAGGTGGTGACCCGGTTTCTCCGTGGCGACGTCGAGGCGGTCGGGACCGTGGACGGGTGGATCTCGCGCGCCGCGTGGCCGTACCAGCGGCGGCTCGCCGACTCGTGGGACGACGTTTTGCAAGACGTCCGTCTGGAGATCACGCGGCTGCTCGGCCAGGGGAAGTTCCGCGGCGAGTCGAGCCTGCGGACCTATCTCTGGCGGGTGGTCAGCCATACCTGCCTGGACCAGCTCCGCTCCCGGGGGAAGCGACAGTGGACGGATCTCGACGAGGTGGAGAAGAACGCCGACAACGGCGACGGGAGGGCGCAGACGCCGCCGGCCCGCACGGAGGACCGGGACCTGCTCCTGCGCGTTCTCGGCAAGGTCTCGCCGGACTGCCGGGAGCTCTGGCGCCTGATCGTCCACGGCCTCTCCTACCGCGAGATGAGCCTGCGCCTCGGGGTGGCGGAAGGGACTCTGCGCGTGCGCGTCCTGCGCTGCCGGGAGAAGGCGGTGGCGGCGCGCGACGACCTTCTGGAAAGATCCGGACACAAGGACGTAACACAGCGCCCCTGAAAACGCCTAATAAGGTGGAGGGGTAATCCCATGAGGTGCGATCAATCCATCGAGCTTCTCCCCTGGCTGCTGAACGGCACCCTGGGAGAAGAGGAACGGCAAGAGGTGCGGCAGCACCTGACCGCCTGTCCGAGCTGCCAGGAAGCCCTGGCCGGCACCCGGCAGGCCTGGAAGATCTTCGACCAGCACATCCCCACCGCCGACCTGGTGGGCCACGCGGCGGGAGATCCTCTCTCCGCCGTCTTCGCGGAGCACCTCGCGTCCTGCCCGGAGTGCGCCGCCGAGCTGGAGCTGGTGCGCACCAGCCGCGGCCTCGCGGAGGACGACAGGATCGCCGTGCTCTCCCCGCGGCAGCCCCGCGTCGCCAACCTCGCCGGCACGAGCCCCGCCCGCCCGGCCGCCGGCCGCTGGAAGGCCGCCGCCCTCGCCGCCGGCCTGGCCGGCCTGATCGCCGCCAACGGCTGGTACCAGACCGCCGAGAGGGCCCGCACCCTCGCCGGCCGTCTCGCCGTGGCGCCCCCGCCGGTTGCAGCCTCATCGGTCCCGTCGGCCCCCCCGGCGGACATCTCGCCGCAGGACCGCCAGAACGTCGCCGAGCTGCAGAGCCAGCTCGAGAGCATGCAGAAGACCCTCGGCGAGCTCCAGTCCGCGGAAGCCGAGCATCGCCAGCAGCTCTCCCAGATCGCCGAGGCCAAGCCCCCTATTGGCCCACAAACCGGCGTGCAGACCGGTCCGCAGATCAACACCTGGATCGGGGACGTCGGGCTGAGCGGCGACGTCGTGCGCGGCGGCGGCGACGACGCGACGACCGAGGTGCCGGCGGGAGCCACTCTGGCGACGCTGCTCCTGCGTGCCGGCGATGCGCAAGGGGAGAGAGACATCGAGATCACCGATGCCCGGGGCCGCGCGGTCTGGAAGGCCGCCGGGCTCCGCCTCGATCCGGTCAGCCAGGACTACAGCCTCACCTTGCACCACGGCGACCTGGAGCCCGGCGACTACACCATCCGGCTCTACCGCACCGGGAGAGGCCAGCTCGCGCCTGCCGAGAGCTACGCGATCCGGGTGAAGTAAAGACCTCACCCTCCTCCCGCTCCTACTTCACCGCCTTCGACGCCGCGCCGTGGATCTGGAAGGTGACCGGATCCTGAAGGAAGGCGGCGACGCCGAGGGCTTCGGTCTTCCAGCGCTTGTCGATGCCGAGGACGATCTCGCCGGAACGCTCGGTGCCCACGGTGCCGGGGAGGACGAGGGCTTTCTCCAGCCGGCGCACCACGAAATCGTTGTGCAGGGTGCGCCGGGCGTTTTCTCCCGCTCCCACCGGAGTCACCAGGCCGGTCTCCCAGACCGCCACCCAGAGATCCAGATCGCCGGCAGCCACTGTCCGCGCCAGCTTCGCGCCGGCTTTCACGCGCAGGCGGCCGTCCGCTGTCAGAGGCTCGACGGTGAGAGCAATCCGTCCGGCGGGAGGAGCGGCCAGAGCCTCCGCGAGGCGCTGCCGCACCTCTGCCGTCTCCGATCCGACGCACTCGGTCTTGCCGTTCACCACGAGCTGGGGCGTATAGATCCGGTTGCTGTGGAACGCCTTGGCGTAGCCCTGCTGGCGCTGCGACCAGCGCGCCGAGTCGAAGGGGTCGCGCCAGCCGATGTAGTCCCAGTAGTCGACATGAAAGGCCAGCGGGATCACCCGGCCGGCCAGCTTCGGATCGCTCCCGAGCTGCGAGAGGAGACGGTCGGCCGGCGGACAGCTCGAGCAGCCCTGCGAGGTGAAGAGCTCCAGCACCACCGGCCCGCCAGGCTCCTGGGAGACCGGAGCCGCATCGCCCCGCACGGCGAGAGCGAGGACAGCCAGAGCGAGACACGGGAAGAAAGACAGCGCCTGCGTCGACATCGAATCACCTCCATCAGAACGGAGGATAACTCTCGAACCACTGCCTGGCACGCAGAATCTTCCAGTCCCGTTTCGTCCCCTTGAGCTCGAGCCCGACGTCGAAAGCGCCGTAGCGCGCGTAGAGGACGCCGCGCCGCCGCGAGTCGACGACCCGCAGGCGCCCCAGGACCTGCGCCTTGCCGCCGGAGACGGCGAGATGGGAGACGTCGAAGAAGTCTTGGCCGACCGTGAGGTCCGCCGTCGCGCCGACCCCCTGGATGTTGAGGAGATGGTCCACCCAGCGCAGCATCCGGCTGCGCTCCACCGGCGCGAAGAGACCGAAAAGAGGGCGCGGATCGCTGAGCGTCGCCTCGGCGCTGGCGCGCAGAAAGACCGGCTGCCCCGGCGCCAGCACCGCGCGGTCCAGGTGGCCGCGCGCCCACCACGAGCCACCGACGCCCGAAGAGCCCAGCACCACCGCATCGGTCAGCTCGAAGTCGGACCCCGAGATGTCGAACCGCTTGTCGTTCAGGTCCACCGAGCGCAGCCGGGTCTCGAAACGCAGATTTCCCCGCAACCGCTTCTGCTCGAAACGCAGCCCCAGGCCCGGAGCGTTCAGGTGGAGCTCGCCCGTCCCCTTCCATTCCGGCGCGGTGGCCTGGAACCGGCCGCTCATCCGCCCCGAGCCGCCGGTCAGCTCCAGCACCGACTGCCGCGGCAGATAGGCGTTGTAAAAGGTCAGGTCCGGCACCTCCGCCCGTGGCATGTCGATGGCCAGGCTCTTCGCCAGGAAAAAACCGCCGAGCCGCGGCGCCGCGCTGACCGCGTCGACGCGCAGCTCCCGCCCCTGCACATGGGCCTTGGCATAGCCGCGGCGCTGCAAGCGGAAGCTGTCGAAGACCAGCCCCAGGCGCCCCTCGCGCTCCTGCTTCCGATCCCCGACCGGCACGACGGACCACTTCACAGCGCCGAATCCCGTCGCCTCGTAATCGAGGAAGCCCAGCGTGATGCCGCTCGGCCGCGCGTCCAGGCGGCTGCCGGCGAGGATGTCCCCGCGGCACAGGCGCAGATCCACCTTCAGCGGACCCGGACCGACGCGCAGATTCACCCAGCGCATCTGCCGGAAGAAGAGCTCGAGGAAAGGCAGCCCCGTCACCCTGCCGCTCATCGCCAGCCGGCCGGTGACGAAGCGGAACACATTCCAGCCCTTGAAACGGGCGGGAGGATAGCGGTCGATCCGCCCGTCCAGCCGGCCGCGCGCCTCGGCGAGGATCGCCGCCCCATTCCCCAGAGTGAACGCGCCGGAGAGAAACTCGACCCGCGTCGGCATCACCTCCAGGCTCTGCCGCACCCGCGTGTCGAATCCACCGGAGAGCCGCGCCCGGCCGGCGAAGCGATACTCCTCCACCCAGATCTCCCGCACCTCGTCGAGATCGACCCCGCTGAATCGCATGTGCCAGGGCGGCCGTGGCGGCCCCTTCGGTTTCGGATACACCACCTCCGGCTTGACCCGGGGAGGATCGGAAAACCCGGCGATCTGCGGATACAGCTCCGGCCGCGCCGGCACACTGCGAGGACGCGCATCCAGGCGGCGGCGCAGCCGGAACACCACCCCTGATCCGCGCAACGGCCCGATCCGCAGCTCCCGCCGCCGCAAACCCAGCAGATCGATCTCCAACGCCGCCCGGTCCACCGTCAGAGCCCACTGAAACACCGAGCTCTGGCTACGCATCGAGAAGCCGCGCACATGCACCACCCCCGGCCACAGCGTCCACGCCGACGACCAATGCATCCACATCCGCTCCGGCCGCCGGTTGAGCTGCGCCTCCAGCCAGCCACCGCGCACATAGGCATTCCCCACCGCCAGATAGAGCGGATAGAGGAGAGCCGCGATCACCAGAGCGGCAAGGACGAGACGGCGGAGAGCGCGCTTCATCGGCTCAGGCGGGGGATGCGAGAGTCGTGCCTGGTCCGGTCGAAATCGTGCCGCACCCAACAAAACGGCGCCCGCCCGTGTCTACTCGAACGCACCTCAAAAGGAGCCGGACGGTCATGAGCGAAGCGACGCAACTCACCCAGATCTCGGACAATGTCAACCAAGGCTACATCGCAGGTCGGGACCTCTATCTAGGCGACCAGTATGTCAACCAGGAAACACTCTACTTCGAACCGGACCTTCGCGGCGTGGAGCCGCCGGCCTGGCCTACCACAGAAAAGTCTCACGAGCTCGCGGAGGCTTTGTCGACCCAGAGGTTAATTGTGCTCGCAGGGCAAGATCTAGACGACAAGACTATGGTCGCAAGACACCTTGCCTGGCTCCTTCGCCAGAACCTTCAGCCGGATGAGGTAATGGTCCGCGAATGGTACCGTAGCTCAGATCCACAAAAAATCGAGACGGCCTTTCATCCAACCGGGACCACCATTCTTTTGTTACCACAAGTTCTTCCCCACCATGTCGGTCATCGGCTGACAGAGTTACGCCGTCTTCTCCAGAGCAGCCGCAACTATCTAATCATCACCACTGAAGGAACACGCGAAGAATGGGGAATCAGAAGCGGCTCCTCAGAAGAGCGATTTTGGCGGGAGATCTCATGGGAGACATACTACGGACGCTCCTTTCTCTCCGACCGTCTTCTAGAAGAGCTCACAGCGAGCGGCGGCCGTCTCCCAGAATGGCTGCCGCGAGACCTACAACCGGGCTCACTCCTCGTAGAAGGTCTCACCCTGGAGGAAGCTGCTGCGCGACTCAGGCAGCCTGATCGCATCCGACAATTTGCCCAATGGCTCGGCACCCAGGGAGCCTCAGCGCCCAGGGACCTTCTCGCGAAGCTGGACCAGTTGGGAGGCGATCACGCGGCCATCTTCCACTGGTATCGGCAGCTCGATCGCAGGGATCAATTGCTCGCGTTGGGCTTGGTGCTCTTCGACGGCCTGCCGGACGGCCAGATCTTCGCGGCCCTGGAGTTTCTGGTCAACGAAGCCTGGCGGCAGACAGATCCCAACCTGCCGCTGTTCGACTACCATGATCTGGCCCGCCTCGGCGCATATTTCCACATCGCCGTAGCCGGAGAGGATGGAACGCGGATCGAGACTACCTCCCGGCAAAAGCGGGAAGAAATCCTGAAAGCTTCCTGGGAGTTTCAGCGTCGGCGGCTGCTGACGATCGTGCCCGCCATCACTCGGCTCATCAAGGAGCTGAACCCGTATGGAGCTCCATCAAATAATCAACGCGCGGAAGGTTTCTGGAAGAATCGTCGCGCTCGCGGCACGGAATCAAAGTCCGAGCCTGCGGACGCCCTCTGGCGCTTTTCGCAAGGACCGCAGCGGGAGCTCTTCAGCTCTCCCCGCCGAGTGGAGCAACTGCAGCGTTCCGTCATCGAATCGCTCAGCCAGATCGGGCTTCTTTCCTTCGAAGCTGTCGAAGCTTCTTTCCTTGCTCTTGCGGTCGATGGCACTACAGCCATCAAGACAGTTGTCGCAAAGGCGCTCGCCGCTTGGCGAGGGGATGGGCACAGCGACCAGCTTTTTACCGTTTTGGGAGCGTGGTGGGAAGATGGCTGCACATCCACCCTTCCCAAATCACTGCCTGTAGACGTTCCCAGAGTTGCGAATCCTTTTACAGCGATGCGCGCCACTGTTGCGCTCGCGGCAGGCTATGCGTTCCAGTATGATGCGCCGAACTGTCCTGCCCCCCAGTTGCTTGGCTTGCTGCAAGTCCTTGTCCAGGATCGAAATCCGCTGGTCCGGCAAAGCGTTCTCGAGCTCACCCTGCCCCTAGCCGTTGCCTCGCACTTGCGGCAACTCGAGCCCTTGATCAGGAACCAGCTGATCGCTGATCAAGAGCACATGTACGCCGTAGCCTTCGGGACTGCCATGGCCTACTCGCTGCGGCCGTCTGAGGTGGTGGAGATCATTGAGCGCTGGCATGCCATGGTACGCTCACAAGGCCCTCGCGATGCTGACTCCGAAATCACGCAGCGTGACAGACTTTTGTCGACAGTCGCTCTGGCCTATGGGTATATACGGTGCGACCAAGTCGACGGCCTTCTCACTCCCGATCAGATCGTCTCTCAGCTCCGTTCGATTCTCAATGCAGAGAGCCATCCTTTCGTGCGAACTCAAGCGTTGATGGCCATGGGCCTTCAGGCCGTACAGAACTTTGAGCTTGCCGCTCCGACCCTGCTGGAGCTGATTTCCGAGATTACGCTCGCAGACCGCCTCCACGTCGTCTCCGTGTTCGTCAGAGCGTACCTCAAGCAGCGCGAGCACTTGTCAGGAGGAGACGAAATCATTGATTTCGAGGGTCGCTTCTTTCCGACATGGACGAGCTCCTCTCGCCCCTTCACGGCGATCGAACTCTCACTCTTTTCCTGGCTACGCGACGACAATCACCCCGTCGCTCAACAGGTGGCAGTGCAGACGTTTGCCGCCATCTCTACATCAGGCCTGGAGGTCAAGGAACGCATCCTTACTTCTCAAAGATTGAAACCTGGAGTTGTCGTGAGCCAAAGGACCTCGATTCTTAAAAGACCCAAGAGGCTTCGACGTTTGAACCCTCTCGGCGAGATGGCGTTACTCTTCATGGCACCTCGCAAGGAAGAGGACCGAGCACTTCTAAGGCCTGTTATGGCCGAGGTCCTGGCCGTTCAGCGCACCTACCGGCCTCTTCCAACCTCTCGAGAAGGCACAGCACAGGGTCCGAACAGCGGATCGGCTGCGCAGGTTTTACAAACCCTACCGCAGTCGCTTCTGCTTCCTTCGGTACTGGGGAAATGGCGTACCGCACCGGACTCCGCGGTCAACGATCTCGCCCGCACTTTGTCCCGTACCCTGCTTTTCTACCGCTTCCGCTGGATCATCGTCGCCATCTTCTTATACGCCTCAGCGATTGCTTACATAGGGGTTCGGGACTGGATCAATAAACTCTTCCCACAACAGCCGGCACCTGTTGAGCAGCCTGCGACGACAACGACACCAGCCAGCCCAACAACGGTCGACACGCCTGTCGATCATCTTTAATGGAGTCTTCATGGTCGACAGAGAGCACTCTCTCGAGAAACCAGCAGCCGGAACCCGCAACACCACCATCTCGGGAAACCAGAACTCCGGCATCATCGCCGGCGGCGACATCCGCGGCGGCGTCACCCTCGGGCACGTTCCACCTCTGCCGGCGGCGGGCGAGCTGCCGGCGTCCGCGCCCGCTCCGGCCGCCAAGAGCAAGGCGGTCCGCATTCTCTTCCTCGGGGCCAATCCCCAGGGCGCGCCGGCTCTGCGGTTGGATCACGAGGTCCGCGAGATCGATCAGGCTCTACGTCAGTCGGAGTTCCGTGAGAAGTTCGACCTGCGGCAACAACTCGCCGTCCGTTCCACGGACTTGCAGGGCGCGCTGCTCCGCCACCGGCCGGAGATCGTTCACTTCAGCGGCCATGGCGAGGTGGACGGGATCTTCCTGGAAGATGAGACCGGCCAGGTCAGGAAGGTGGCGGCGGGTGTGCTGGCGCGCATACTCGGCGTGTTCAAGAAGCAGATTCGCTGTGTCGTGCTGAACGCCTGCTCGTCGCAGGAGCAGGCGGAGGCGATCGCCAAGGACATCGACTGTGTGATCGGCATGTCCGTCGAGATCGGCGACCGTGCCGCAGCCCGCTTCGCCGCCGCTTTCTACCAGGCGCTGGGATTCGGCAGCGATGTGCGCACCGCGTTCGATCTCGGCTGCGCTCAAATCGATCTCGATGGATTGGAGGAAGGGAAGACGCCGCAGCTCATCGCCTTCCGCAAGGATCCGGAGGAGATCTTCTTCGTCGAGCCCGTCTAGCCTGGATTTCGCGAGCGCCGTCAGCCAACCGCGAGCAGCGTCCTTCGAGCCGCTCTTTTCCGTGCTCCGCCTCCCGGCGCAGAGTCTCCATTCGCCAATGCCGTCACGCAAGCCGCCAGCTCGGTCACCAAACCGCGCGCGCGGTCACGCAAATCCCCGGCGCGATGACGCAAGTCGCGAGATCAGTGACCCAGCTCGCCAGTTGTTTCACCGCCCCCGGGATTTGTTTGACCGCGCGTGGTGGGCAGTGACACATCTCGTGAGATGGGTCACTCAGCTCGCGAGCTCAGTGACCCAACGGGCCAGCGCGATGGCTGATCTCGTGGCGCAGTGAGAGCTCGCTCTGACGGGTGACGCAACTGGCGAGATGAGTGGCCGTGCTCGCGAGCTGAGTCACGGAATTCTCGGGCTGGATGATAGGTTTCTGCAAGCTTGAGGCTGAAAGACCTGTCATGGTGTGGCTCACGGCGCCCTCAGCGTCTGTCCGGGCGCGGCGCGTAGCTGTCGGGACCGATGCGCTCCGTCTCGATGATGTCGGGATCGACCGTCTGGCCGAGCTTGAAGGTGCGCGCGGCGAGCCAGGCGAGTGTCATGGTGGGGATGGGGCCGCTGAAGGGGATGAGGGCCTCGAAGGAGGCGACGTTGCGCAGGGCCTGGAGGCCGGCGCGGTTCAGGATGAACCAGATGATGGGGGTCGAAAAGGAGTCGAGGCCCAGGTCCAGCAGGTCGATGCCGATCATCAGCGACAGCGGCACGGCGCGGACGGCGGTGAAGAAGTCGGCGTTCGGGGGCAGCCGGATCTTGCGCAGCTTGCGGATCGCCACGGTCAGGGTGACCGCGGCCAGCGCCAGCGAGATGACGATGACCACCCCGATGAATTTGAGAATGCTCTGCAGGTCCATAAGAGTCCCTCCTTCAGGATCCTACCGGAACAGGCTGCAAGAAGAGGCCCAGGCTTCCCGCGGCGCCGATCCTGCATAACCTGGTACCGATGAAGGCACTGAAGGCTCTCCTCGCGGCCACAGCCCTCCAGTCGGCCGTCCTGTCGGCCCCGATGCTGCCTTAAACCGAAGTTCTTCCCACGGCGAAGCCTTAAATTATAGCAAATAATGATGTTGAGGCTTATCGCGCTTGCGCGCTGCTGGCTACACGGGGAGGGTGACTTCCAGCAGAGAGAGGGCTCTCTGC
>Ga0307506_10000051_pt1 | contig 51655 bp, 11 predicted proteins | sample 25_S_MG_FD_202175 | JGI IMG/M metagenome (GOLD analysis project Ga0307506, IMG submission 202175) | Soil microbial communities from Populus trichocarpa stands in riparian zone in the Pacific Northwest, United States - 25_S | ecosystem: Environmental > Terrestrial > Soil > Riparian zone > Trees... | reverse complement strand
ATTTGTCACTACATCCGAATCGGCCGGGCCACCCCTCTCACGTATTTTCAAGAGTTTACGCCCCCGGGGGCCGCCGGATCCGGGGAAAACCCTCAAACATAGGCTAGTGTAGTGAGGCCGATATTCGGGAACATATGTCTCCCTCTGCTGGAACTTCGCATCGCCAGGGAGGGAAAAGTACCTGTCTGTGTGACGCACTACACTAGGGATGGGGAAAGGGAACAAGCCCGGAGTGGAACAGGGGCGGCACAAAGTCACATCCGCGGTCGGGAACAATTAGGGAAGCGCCTCGTTTATACTCCAGCGCGCAGATTATTCGACAGCTCAGGGCTCTGGCCCGGGCGGTCTTCGGGATCAGTCGTGAGCTTGAAAGCAGAAGATATCAACCGGGGCCGATGCGCCCTCACTACTAGCGCTGTGCTCTTGTCTCTTTTGTCACGTTCATAGCGGCTGGCGCACCTAATAATGCACGAGGGTCGTGTTGCGGAAGGAGGTTGTCCTCTGGTCGAGACATTCCCCAGCCTGATCGAGCTGCTCCGGAAGCGGGCGGACGAGAGGCCGGACGTTCCTGTCTACACCTTCTTGGAGGGAGAGGAGGAGCGGTGGCGTCTCACCTGTGGCGAGCTGGATTTCCAGGCTCGGGCGATCGGTGCGTTGCTGCAGCAAGAGGGGATGCAGGGCGAACGGATCCTGCTGCTGTACCCGCCCGGGCTGGAATTCATCGCCGCTTTTTGGGGCTGCCTCTACGCGGGTGCCGTCGCTGTCCCGGTCTATCCTCCCAAGCCCAATCACCCCGATCCGCGGGTGCTCGCGATCGCCCGCGACGCGCGGCCTCGGGCCGTCATGGCTCCCGCCGCTTCGCTGGACCGGTTGCAGGCGTTCGCGGCGCGCCTCCCGGAGCTCGCGGGTGTCTCCTGGCTCACCACCGGCAGGCTCACCCCAGATCTCGCGGACGACTGGCGGCATCCGGGCTCGGCGGTCGGGACCCTGGCGTTTCTTCAGTACACCTCGGGCTCGACCTCACTGCCCAAGGGGGTGATGGTGAGCCACGGCAACCTCCTCCACAACGAGGAGATGATCCGCCGCGCGTTCGCCCAGTCAGAGGAGTCGGTGGTGGTCGGCTGGCTCCCGCTTTACCACGACATGGGGCTGATCGGGAACGTTCTTCAACCTCTCTACGTGGGCGGGCGCTGCATCCTGATGTCCCCCCTCGCGTTCCTTCAGAAGCCGCTGCGTTGGCTCGCGGCGATCCATCGCTATCGGGCGACGACGAGCGGCGGTCCCAATTTCGCCTATGAGCTGTGCGTGCGCAAGACGACGCCTGAGCAGCGAGCTGGGCTCGATCTGTCGAGCTGGAGCCTCGCCTACAGCGGCGCCGAGCCGGTGCGCGGGGAGACGCTCGATCGTTTCTCCGCGGCGTTCGCACCCTACGGCTTCCGGCGCTCCGCGTTCTACCCTTGTTACGGGCTGGCCGAGGCCACTCTGTTCGTCAGCGGTGGCACGGCCGGCGCCGATCCGGTGGTGCGCGCGTTCGATCGGCCGGCGCTGGAGATGGGCACGGTGGAACCGGCGGCGCCCGCGAGTGGCAGCCGGAGCCTGGTCGGTTGCGGACAGCCCTGGATGGGGCAGGAGGTCGCCATCGTCGATCCGGAGTCCGGTGTGGAGCACCCACCGGGCCGGGTGGGCGAGATCTGGGTGGCGGGGCCGAGCGTTGCGCAGGGGTACTGGGACCGGAAGGAGGCAACCGACTGCGCATTCGGCGCGCGGCTCGATGGGCGCGGGCCGTTCCTACGCACGGGAGACCTCGGTTTCCTGCGCGACGGCGTGCTGTTCGTGGCGGGCCGGCTCAAGGACCTGATCATTCTGCGTGGCCGCAACTACTACCCGGAGGATCTCGAGCTGGCCGCCGAGAGCGCGCACCCTGACCTGCGGCCTGGTTGCGGCGCCGCGTTCTCCGTGGAGACCGAGGGGGAGGAGAGCCTGGTGATCGTCCTGGAGCTCGACCGGCGCGCCAAGGGGGAGCCCGGCGCTGTCCTGGACGCGGTCCGCGCGGTGGTCGCCGAGGTACAGGAGGTGCAGGCTCAGGAGGTGGTGCTGGTGCGCACCGGGACGGTGCCCAAGACTTCGTCCGGCAAGGTCCAGCGGCACGCCTGCCGCGCCGCCTACCTGGCCGGCGCTCTGGAGGTGGTGGCCCGGAGCGCCGCGGCGGCGGAAGACGCCCCGGAGCAGGCCGCCTGGACCCGAGAGAGCCTGCTCGCGCTCACCCTGGACGAGCGGCGAACCGCCCTGGTGGATCTCCTCGCCCAGGAGGCGGCGCGGGCGGCGCACGTCTCCCCCTCGGCTCTCGATGCCGAGCGTCCGCTGACCGGTCTCGACTCGCTCGCGGCGCTCGAGCTGCGCAATGCGGTCGAGTCGGCACTCGGTGTGGCCCTGCCGCTCGCGCCTCTCCTGGAGGGGGCGAGCCTCGGGTTGCTGGCGGACGGCCTTTCGCAGGCCCTGGAGCAGGGGAGGGAGGGAGCAGATGGAGAGGAGGCCGCGCTCCTGCTCCGGCCGGCGGCCGAGCTGGTATCCGATCCGCTGGAGGAGTCCGGGTTTCCTCTTTCCTATGGCCAGCGGGCTCTCTGGTTCCTCGAGCGACTGGCGCCGGAGGGCGGCGCGTACAACATTGCCGTGGCGGCGCAGGTCGTGTCCGGCCTCGACGCCGAGGCACTCGGCAGGGCCGTGGCGGTGTTGGCCGAGGTTCATCCGGCCCTGCGCACCACGTTCACGGCGCCGGAGGGGGAGCCGCGCCAGCGGGTGCATGCGCGACTGGACCCGGAGATTGCGGTCGAGGACGCCTCCGGCTGGAGCGCCGGGCGGCTCGGCGATCGCCTGCACGAGGTGGCATTCCGTCCGTTCGACCTCGCGGCCGGTCCGTTGTTGCGCGTTGCGGTTTTCCACCGCGCCGGGGCGGAGCCGGTCGTGCTCTTCGCGGTCCACCACTTGATCGCCGACTTCTGGTCGCTGGGCGAGCTGGCGCGCCAGCTCGCCGGCCTGCTGCACGGCGAGTGTCCGCGGGCTCCCGCCGTGAGCGTGGCGGACTTCGTGGCCTGGCAACGCGCCCGGTTGGCGGGGCCGGTGGGGGAGCGGCTCTGGGACTACTGGAGTCAAAAGCTGGCCGGACCGCTCCAGGATCTGGCGCTGCAGACGGACCGGCCGCGCCCGCCGGTGCAGACCCATCGCGGCGGCTCGGTGGAGCTGCGCCTCGGCCCCGATCTGGCCGGCGCGGTCCGCCGGCTCGCCGGCCGCGCGGGGACGACGCTCCACGCCGCTTTGCTCGCCGTCTTCGAGGCCCTGCTCCACCGCCACAGCGGCCAGGAGGACCTGCCGATCGGCTGCCCGGTCGCCGGCCGCACCAGGTCCGAGCTGGCCAGGGTGGTCGGGTACATGGTCAACGTCGTGGTGCTGCGCGGCGACTTTGCGGGTGAGCCGAGCTTCGCCGCGCATCTGGAACGGGTGCGCCGTGACATGGTGGGCGCCCTGGAGCACCAGGACTTCCCTTTTCCCCTGCTCGCCGAACGTCTGCAGCCGACGCGCGACGCCAGCCGCTCGCCGCTGTTCCAGGCGATGTTTTCCCTCCAGGGCGCGCCATTTGCGGGCGCCGAGGGGATGGCGGCGCTCGCTCTCGGCGAGCCGGGGGTCCGGGTGAAGCTGGGGGGGCTGCGCCTCGATCCGCTGCCGCTCCCCCGGCGGCCGGCACAGGTCGACGTCGCGCTCGAAATGGCGGAGCTGGCCGGCGGCCTGACCGCCGTCCTGCGCTACAACGTGGATCTGTTCGACGCCGCGACCATGGAGCGGATGCTCGCCCGCCTGCCGGTGCTCCTGGCCGCCGCCGCGGCGCACCCGGAGACGCGGATCTCCCTGCTGCCCCTGCTCACGCCGGAGGAGCGCACGGAGATCCTCGCCGGCTTCAATACGACCGCGGAGCCCTTGCCTGCCGGCTGGGGACCTTCACTCCACTCCCTGGTGGAAGCCCAGGCCGCGCGCACGCCGGATGCGGTCGCGGTGGCGATGGCCGAGGAGACGGCTTCGGAGCTGACCTACCGGGAGCTGGAGTGGCGGGCGAACCAACTCGCGCACACCCTGTTGCGCCTGGGGGTCCTGCCCGAGGAGCCGGTGGGGCTGTGCACGGACCGCTCGACGGCGATGCTGGTGGGGCTCCTGGGAGTGCTCAAGGCCGGAGCGGCCTATCTCCCTCTCGATCCGGCCTACCCCCGGGAACGCCTGACCTACATGGTGGAGGACTCGGGGGCGAAGATCCTGCTGACCGAGGAGCGGCGGGCGGAGTCTCTGCCGCGGGCCGGCCGCACGGTGCTCCGGCTCGACGCCGACTGGCAGCGGGTCGCGGGGGAGAGCGGTGCGCCGCCGGGAGTCGCGGTGGGCGAGCGGCGCCTGGCCTACATGATCTACACCTCCGGCTCGACCGGGCGCCCCAAGGGAGTCCTGGTCGAGCACGGTGGTGTCGTCCGCTTCCTGGCCGCGATGCGGCGGGCGCCGGGGCTCGCGGCGGGCGATTCCCTGCTGTCGGTCACCACCCTGTCGTTCGACATCGCGGCCCTGGAGCTGTTCCTGCCCCTCGCGGTGGGCGGGACGGTGGTGCTGGCGTCGCGCGAGACCGCGGTCGACGGCCGGCGCCTCGCCGCGGCGATCACCGCGAGCGAGAGCCGTCGGCCGGCCGCCATGCAGGCGACTCCGGCGACTTGGCGCCTGCTGCTGGAGTCCGGCTGGCGGGGCGCTCCCACGCTCTCGGTCCTCTGCGGCGGCGAGGCGCTGCCGCGCCCGCTCGCGGCCGAGCTGCTCGCCCGCGGCGCCGCGGTCTGGAACCTCTACGGACCGACCGAGACCACGATCTGGTCGGCTTTCACCCGGGTGGAGCCGGGCGACGGGCCGGTGCCGATCGGGCGGCCGATCGCCAATACGCGGGTGTACGTGCTCGACCGAGCCGGCGAGCCGGTGCCGGTGGGGGTCGCGGGCGAGCTGCTGATCGGTGGCGCCGGGGTGGCCCGCGGCTACCACCACCGGCCCGGCCTGACCGCCGATCGGTTCGTCCCCGATCCGTGGGGGCCGCCGGGGAGCCGCCTCTATCGGACCGGCGACCTGACCCGATGGATGCCGGGCGGGACGCTCCAGTTTCTCGGCCGGCTGGACCATCAGGTGAAGGTGCGCGGCCATCGGCTGGAGCTCGGCGAGATCGAAGCGTACCTGGTGGCGCATCCGGCGGTGCGCGAGGCGGTGGTGCTGGCGCGCGAAGACCGGCCGGGCGATCTGCGGCTGGTGGCCTACGTCATCCCCGCCGGGCCGCCGCCCGCCGGGAGCGAGCTGCGTGCCTTCCTGCGCGAGCGGCTGCCCGAGCCGGTGGTTCCGGGCGCCTACGTCACGCTCGACGCGTGGCCGCTCACCCCCAACGGCAAGGTGGACCGGCGTGCCCTGCCCCCTCCCGGCGGAGCGGAGCCGGCCCAGGCGGCGCTGCGCCCGGGGCTCGAGCACGCCATCGCGGCGGTGTGGAAGGAGGTCCTCGGCGTCGAGCGCGTCGGCGCGCGCGACAACTTCTTCGACCTCGGCGGGCACTCGCTGCTCCTCGCCAGGGTACACGCCCGGCTCACCGAATCGCTGGGCGTCGAGATCTCCATGGTCGACCTCCTGCGCCACCCGACGGTGGCTGACCTCGCGGTCTTTCTGCGTCACGAGCGCGGCGCGCGCCTGCCGGCCCGCATCCGCCACCGGTCCGCCAGGAAACCCGGGCAGAGCGGCGACGGCGCGGAGAGCAGAGATATCGCGGTCATCGCCTTGAGCGGCCGCTTCCCCGGGGCGGCCGACGTCGACACCTTCTGGCGCAACCTGCGCGAGGGGGTCGAATCGATCACCCCTTTCTCCAGCGAGGAGCTGCGGGCGGCGGGCGTGGAGGAGGAGCTTCTCGCCGATCCCGCCTACGTCCGGGCGGGGGCCGTCCTCGACGGCATCGACCTCTTCGACGCCGGCTTCTTCGGCTTCACGCCGCGCGAGGCGGAGACGCTCGATCCGCAGCACCGGCTGTTCCTCGAATGCGCCTGGGAGATCCTGGAGCGCGCCGGTTACGACCCCGGCAGGTATCCGGGCGCGGTCGGCGTCTATGCCGGCGTGGGCCTCGGCACCTATCTGCTCAACAACGTCCATGCCAATCGCGCCTTCCTTGCCGCAGTCGGCAGCTACCAGGCGTTTCTGGGCAACGACAAGGACTTCGTGTCCACCCGGGTGTCGTACAAGTTGGGTCTGCGGGGGCCGAGCGTCAACGTGCAGACCGCCTGCTCGAGCTCGCTGGTGGCCGTCCACCTCGCCCGCCAGGCGTTGCTCGCCGGAGAGTGCGACATGGTGCTGGCGGGCGGCGTTTCGATCGCGGTGCCGCACCGCGCGGGGTATCTGCACCAGGCCGGGGGGATCCTGTCGCCGGACGGGCACTGCCGTACCTTCGATGCCGCCGCGCGCGGCACGGTGCGCGGCAACGGCGTGGCCATCGTGCTGCTCAAACGCCTGGCGGATGCGCTCGCCGGCGGCGACCGCATCCGCGCGGTGATCAAGGGCTCCGCGATCAACAACGACGGCGCCGCCAAAGTCGGTTATACCGCACCGGGCATCGACGGCCAGGCCGAGGCGATCGCCGCCGCCCTGGAAGACGCCGGAGTCGATGCCGCGACCATCGGCTACGTCGAGGCGCACGGTACCGGCACCGAGCTCGGCGACCCGGTGGAGATCGCAGCGCTCGCCCAGGCTTTCGCGGCAGGCGATCACCGCGCGCGGGAGGTCCCCTGTGCGCTCGGATCGGTCAAGAGCAACATCGGCCATCTGGACACCGCCGCCGGCGCGGCCGGGCTGATCAAGGCCGTCCTCTCGCTGGAGCATGGAGAGCTGCCCCCGACCCTCCATTTCGAGCAGCCCAACCCCAGGCTCGACCTTGCGGCCGGCCCATTCGCGGTCAACGCTCTCCTGTGTCCCTGGCGGCGGGAGGCGGGGGCGCCGCGCCGCGCCGGGGTGAGCTCGTTCGGCATCGGCGGCACCAACGCCCACGTGGTGCTCGAAGAAGCTCCCGCTCCGGCGCAGGCGGAGCCGTCCCGCCCGCTCCAGCTCCTGCTGCTCTCGGCGCGGAGCGCCGAAGCCCTCGACGCGGCGACCCTCCGCCTGGCGGAGCATCTGCGGGCCCGGCCCGAGCCGCGGCCGGCGGATTTCGCGGATTTCGCAGACGTCGCCTACACCCTCTCCGTGGGCCGCAAGGCGTTCGCCCACCGCCGGCTGCTCGTCTGCGCCACGGTGGCGGAGGCCACGCCGGCGCTCGCGGCGCTCGACCCGGAGCGGCTGGTCGGCGGCGTCTGCCCTGAGGACGCCGGCGAGCGTCCGGTGATCTTCCTGTTGCCGGGCCAGGGCGCGCAGCACCCTGGGATGGGGCGCGATCTCTATGCCGCCATGCCCGAATTCCGTGCCCGCGTCGATGAAGCCTGCGGGCTGCTCCGTCCGCACCTCGGGCTCGACCTGCGCGAGACGCTCTTCCCGGCTCCGGGCGAGGAGGCGGCCGCGGCCGGCCGGCTCGAACGTACGGCGTTCGCCCAGCCGGCGCTGTTCGTCGTCGAGCACGCCCTGGCCCGGTTGTGGATGTCCTGGGGAGTCCGCCCGCAGGCGATGATCGGGCACAGCGTCGGCGAGCTGGTCGCGGCCTGCCTGGCGGGAGTCTTCAATCTGGAGGACGCGCTGGCCCTGACCGCCGAGCGCGGCCGGCTCATGGAGGCGATGCCCGGCGGCGCGATGCTCGCCGTGCGGCTGCCTGAGCAGGAGATCGGGCCGTTCCTGGGCAGCGGTCTGGAGATCGCCGCGGTCAACGCTCCGGCGGCCTGTACGGTGGCCGGGCCGGACGAGGCCGTGGCGGAGCTGGCGGCGCGGCTGGCCGCCCGCGGCGTCGAGACGCAGCGCTTGCACGTTTCGCACGCCTTCCACTCGGCGCTGATGGACGGCGCGGTCGAGCCGTTCGTCCGGCGTGTGGCGGCGGTCCCCCGCGCGGCGCCACGGCTGCCGTTCCTCTCCAACCTGACCGGCACGTGGATCACGGCGGAGCAGGCGACCGATCCGGCGTACTGGGGGCGCCACCTTCGCGGCACGGTCCGCTTCGCGGACGGGATCGCCGAGATCCTGAAGGAGCCTGGCCGGATTCTCCTCGAGGCCGGTCCGGGCAACGCCCTTTCCACCCTGGCGCGGCAGCACCCGGCGCACGGTCCGGTCGTCGCCTCGCTGCGCCACCCGCGCGAGGTGCGCTCCGATCTGGCTGCTCTCCTGGAGGCGGCCGGCCGGCTCTGGCTCGCCGGAGCCGAGATCGATTGGGACGGTTTCTGGGCCGGGGAGCGGCGGCGGCGGGTGGAGCTGCCGACCTACCCCTTCGAGCGCCGGAGGCATTGGGTCGAGCCCGCCGGGGAGGGCGCCGCGCCGCGCGAACGCCGGCCGGCTGGTCTGCCCTCCGAGCCCGAATCCTGGCTCTACGCGCCGTTCTGGAAGCAGTCCATGCCGCCAGCGCTCTCGATACCGGCGCCGGGCGCGGGGCCCTGGCTCGTCTTCGCCGACGACCAGGGGGTGGGCCAGCGGCTTGCCGAGCGGCTGGAGCACCTGGGATGGCCGGTGGTGACGGTTCACGCGGGAGAGCCCGGCGGAGCCCTCGCGCGGAGCGGGGCCGGCTGGACGCTCGATCCGGCGTGTCCGGCCGACTACGACGCCCTGCTCCGTGTGCTGGCCGACAGCGGGGAGATGCCGCGCGAGATCGTCCACTGCTGGACGGTGACACCCGACGGAGCACCGATGCCGAAGGACCCCGGGGCTCTCGCGAAGATGCAGGACCTCGCCTTTCACAGCCTGATCGCCTTCGCCCAGGCGCTCGGCCGCCGCGGCGAATTCGGACCGCTGCGGCTGACGGTGGTGTCGAACGATCTCCACCTCCTGCCGGGCGATCGCCGGCCGCGCCCCGACAAGGCCCTCTCGCTCGGTCCCTGCCGTGTGATCCCGCGCGAATATCCCGGCGTGAGCTGCCGCAGCGTCGACCTCTCGCTCGCCGGCGGCGACCTCGCCGGCGCGGTCGACCATCTCCTCGCCGAGCTCGCGTCCGCTCCGGGCGACGAGGTCGTGGCCTGGCGTGGCGGCGACCGCTGGGTGCAGGTGTTCGAGCCCGTGCGGCCGGCCGCCGGCGCGCCGCGGCTCCGTGAGCGCGGCGTCTATCTGATCACCGGCGGCCTCGGCGGGATCGGCCTCACCCTGGCCGAGCGCCTGGCCGAGCGGGTGCAGGCGCGGCTGGTGCTCACCACGCGGCGTCTCGCTCACCCGCTCGCTCCTCCGATCGCCGCCCGGCTGCTCGCCCTGGAGGCGAAGGGGGCCGAGGTGCTGGTGGTCCAGGCCGATGCGGCCGACCCGGCGACGATGGCCGCCGCGGTCGCCGCGGCGCGGGCGCGCTATGGCGGCCTGCACGGCGTGGTGCATGCGGCGGGCCTCCCCGGCGGCGGCATCGTCCAGCTCAAGACGCGCCAGGACGCCGAGCGGGTGCTCGCGCCCAAGGTCCAGGGCACCCTGGCGCTGGAGCGCGCGCTGGCCGGCGAGGCGATCGACTTCGTCCTCCTCTGCTCTTCGATCAACGGCGTGGCCGGCGGCTTCGGCCAGGTCGACTACTGCGCCGCCAACGCGTTCCTCGACGCTTTCGCGCAGAGCCGCCGGGCCTGCCGGACGACCTTCTGGACCGCCGTCGGCTGGGACCGATGGCGCGGCGTGGGGATGGCAGCCGATGCGGCCGCCCGGGAGAGCCTCCACCCGCTGCTCGACCGCTGCCTCAGCGCGACTCCGGAGCGGACGGTCTACTCCTCCGCGCTCAGTCCCGCGCGGCACTGGGTGCTCTCCGAGCACCTCATCCTCGGCCGCCCGACGGTCCCCGGCACCACTTGGCTGGAGATGGCGCGGGCGGCCTTCGCGCTGTCCGCCGGTGCCGGCCCGGTCGAAATCCGCGACGCGGTCTTCCTCACCCCCCTGGTGGTCGACACTGGCGCGGGCGCCGCCGAGGTGCTCACCATCCTGGAGAAAGACGGGGAGGGCTTCACCTTCCGCGTGGCGAGCCGGCCGGCGGCGGGGGAGGAGGGTTGGCGTGAGCACGCCCGCGGCCGGGTCGCGCGTCCGGCCGAATCCGCCAATTCAGCCAACCCTTCAGAGACCGCGGGTCAGGGCCTGACCGCTCCGGCGGATATCCTGGCCCGCTGCACCCTCGACCTCGCTCCCGCCGGCGCCGCCCATGCCCGCGGTCTGGAGGGCTTCCTGACCACCGGCCCGCGCTGGCGAAGCCTGCGTTCGATGCACGCCGGGGAGCGGGAGAGCCTGGCCTGGCTCGCCCTCGATGATCGCGACGGTCTCGACGATCTGGACGCCGATCTGGCGTCCTTCGGCCTCCACCCGGCACTGCTGGACGTCGCCGCCGGCTCCGTCCAGCTGCGCGCCGACGGCAACTTCCTGCCGCTCGCCTACGAGCGCTTGGTGGTGCGGGCCGCGCTGCCGCGAACGTTCTACAGCCACGCGCGCTACCGCGACGAACCCAGGGGCGACACAATCACCTGTGACCTCTCGCTCCTCGACGCGGCGGGGAAGGAGCTGGTCGCGGTCACCGGCTTCTCGATGCGACGGATCGGCGATGAGGCGCTGGCGCAGCTTCGTGCCCTCAGTGGAGCCGCCGCCGCTCCGGCCGCCGCCGCGGGCGCGGTCCAGGGGCTGATCGCCGGCCGCTACGAATCAGACGGCGGTGCCGGAGGAATTGCCCCCGCCCAGGGGGCGGACCTCTTCGAGCGCATCCTTGCCGGCGCGCTGCCGCAGGTGGTGGTGTCGACGCGCGACCTCGGCGCGGCGCTCGCCGAGATCCGGTCTTTCGACACCGCGCGTCTGGCGGAGGAGCTCGGCCGGACCGCCGGTGCTGCTCCCATGCCGGCCCGGGCGCAGGGGCTGGGACCGGCCGCCGTCCCGGGCGACGAAATCGAGGCGCGCATCGCGCGGGTCTGGCAGCGGGTCCTCGGCATCGAGCAGATCGGCATCCACGACAACTTCTTCGAGCTGGGCGGTACCTCCCTCGCGGGCATCCAGCTCGTCGCCGAGCTCAAGCGCGAGCTGGGGGTGGAGATTCCCGCGGTCAGCATCTTCGAGGCGCCCACCGTGAGCGCCCTGGCGCGGCGGCTGCGCCCGCGGGAAGAGGGCACCGCGGCGTTCGATCACAGCCGGGACCGCGCCCACAGGCAGCGGGAGGGTTTGGAAAAACGGCAGATGGAAGCGCTCGCGGCGCGGAGGAGGCGGGCATCATGACGAGCTTCGAAGAACCTGCCGGCGCGCGCGACGTCGCCGTCATCGGCATGGCGGGGAGATTTCCGCGGGCGCGGGATCTCGGCGAATTCTGGCGCAACCTGCGCGACGGCGTCGAGGCGGTGACCTTCTTTTCCGATGAGGAGCTGCTCGCCGCCGGAGCCGATCCCGCGCAGCTCGCCGATCCGTCCTACGTCAAGGCGGGGAGCGTGCTCGCCGGAGTCGAGGACTTCGATGCCGGGTTCTTCGGCTATACCGCCCAGGAAGCCGAGATCATGGACCCCCAGCAGCGGCTCTTCCTGGAGCACTGCTGGGAAGCGCTGGAGGACGCCGGCCACGACCCCGGCCGCTCCCCGGGCCTGATCGGCATCTACGCCGGAGTGGCATGGAACACCTACCTGCTCACTCAGCTCACCTCCCACCCCGAGCTGTTCGCCGGGGGCGGCGGGTTCCAGGTATTCATCACCAACGACAAGGACTTCATGCCCACCCGGGTCTCCTACAAGCTGAACCTGAAGGGACCCAGCCTGATCGTCCAGACGAGCTGTTCGACCTCCCTGGTGGCCATCCATCTCGCCTGTCTGTCGCTGCTCAACTACGAGTGCGACATGGCGCTGGCTGGCGGGGTGACGGTCAAGGTGCCGCAGATGGAGGGGTACTACCACCTCGAAGGCGGGCTCGCCTCGCCCGACGGCCACTGCCGCGCCTTCGACGCCAGGGCGCGAGGGACGATCTTCGGCAGCGGCGCCGGGGTCGTCGTGCTCAAGCGGCTGGCCGACGCGATGGCCGACGGCGACCACGTCCGCGCCGTCATCAAGGGTTCCGCGATCAACAACGACGGCTCGGTCAAGGTGAGCTACACCGCGCCGAGCGTCGAGGGTCAGGCCGAGGTCATCGCCGCCGCGCAGGCGGTCGCCGGGGTGGAGCCGGACAGCATCGGGATGATCGAGGCCCACGGCACTGGCACCTCGCTCGGCGACCCGATCGAGGTGGCGGCGCTGACCAAGGTCTTCCGTGCCGCCACCAGTCGCCAGGGTTTCTGCGCGCTCGGCTCGGTGAAGACCAACGTCGGCCACCTGGACGCCGCGGCGGGCGTCGCCGGTTTCCTCAAGGCCGTGCTGTCACTGGAGAACCGGCAGATCCCGCCCAGCCTCAACTTCGCGGAGCCCAATCCGCAGATCGACTTCGCCGCGAGCCCGTTTTTCGTCAACGCGGCGCTTCGCGAGTGGACGGTCGAGGAAGGTGGCCGGCGGCGGGCGGGCGTCAGCTCGTTCGGCGTCGGCGGCACCAACGCGCACGTCATCCTCGAAGAGGCTCCCGCCGCTCGGCTTCCCCCCGCGACCGCGCGCCGCGCGCAGCTCCTGCTGCTCTCGGCGCGGAGCGCGGAAGCGCTGGAGGCCGCCACCGGCCGGCTGAGCGCGCATCTGCGGGAGAGCCCCGGCCTCCGCCTGCCCGATGTCGCCTATACCCTGCGGGTGGGCCGCGCGGTCTTCCGCCACCGGCGCGCTCTCGTCACCGGGGCGACCACCACCGAGGCCGCCGCCGCGGCGCTCGCCGCGCCGGGATCGCCTCACCTTCTCACCGGCGCCGATCAGCAGGAGCCGCGGAACCGGCCGGTGGTCTTTTTCTTCCCCGGCCAGGGGACGCAGCACCCGAACATGGGCCTGGACCTCTACCGCGAGGAGCCCGTCTTCCGCGCCGAAATCGACCGCTGTGCCGAGCTGCTGCGCCCGTACCTGGGGCTCGACCTGCGCACGGTTCTCTACCCCGGGGACGCGGACCTCGCGGAGGCGGCACGGCGCCTGGAGCGGACCGCTCTCGCCCAGCCGGCTCTTTTCGCCGTCGAGTACGCGCTGGCCCGGCTCTGGATGGCGTGGGGCATCCGGCCGCAGGCGCTGGCCGGTCACAGCCTTGGCGAATACGTGGCGGCCTGCCTGGCCGGTGTCTTCCCCCTCGGCGATGCGCTGGCCCTGGTCGCCGAGCGCGGCCGGTTGATGGACGCGCTTCCCGGGGGCGCGATGCTGTCGGTGCCGCTGCCCGAGGCGGAGCTCGCGCCGCTCCTCGCCTCCCTGGGTGACGGCATCTCGATCGCGGCGGTCAACGAGGCTGAGCGCTCTGTCGTCTCAGGCCCCGCAGCGACGGTGGCCGAGCTGGAACGGCTGCTCACGGAGCGCGGGGTCGAAGGACGGCGTCTGCATACGTCGCACGCCTTCCACTCGGCCATGATGGACCCCATTCTCGGCGCCTTCGCGGCCCGGGTGCGCGGCGCCCGCCGGAGCGCCCCCGGAATCCCCATCGTCTCCAGCGTCACCGGCGGCTGGATCACGCCGGAGGATGCGGTCGATCCCGAGGCCTGGGCACGGCAGCTCCGCAGCCCGGTGCGCTTCGGCGCCGCGCTCGCGGAGCTGGCGCGCGATCCCGAGCGCATCTTCCTGGAAGTCGGCCCGGGGCGCACGCTGATCACTTTCGCGCGGCGCGCCGCCGCCGGCAATCTCGCGGTCACCTCCATGCGCTCTCCGGGAGACGGAGCGGAGCCGGACGGTCCGCGGGACGACCAGGAGACCCTGCTCGGCGCCCTCGGCCGGCTCTGGATCGCAGGCGTCGACATCGACTGGACCGGTTTCCACGCCGGCGAAGAGCATCGGCGGGTGCCGCTGCCGACCTACCCCTTCGAGCGCCGGCGCTATTGGATCCAGGGGCGCCGGGATCAGACGCCCAGCCTCCGGCGCGCGGAGCCGGACGGCCTGGCCAAACGGCCTGACGCCGCCGACTGGCTCTACGTCCCCGCCTGGCGGGTGACGCCGCCGCCGCGGCCGGTGCTGCCCGGAGACCTCGCCGCCGACCGCCGGCGCCGCTGGCTCCTCTTCCTCGACGGTGCCGAGCCCGAGGGGCCGGTCGAGGGGCTGGCCGCCCGCCTGATCGGCGAGGGCCTGGAAGTGGTGACGGTGCGGCCCGGCGCGGCGTGCCGCGCCCTCTCCGCCGGCGCGTTCGAGATCGGGATCGGGAGGCGCGAGGACTATGCCGAGCTGCTGGCCGGCCTCGCCGGACGGGGTTGGCTGCCGGACGCCGTGGTCCATGGCTGGAGCCTGGTCGGTCGGACCGATGCCGGGGCTGGGGCGGCCGATCCCTTCGACGCCGCTCAGGAGCGCGGCTTCAGCAGCGTCCTCCACCTCGCCCAGGCTCTCGCCGGTGCCGGGCTCGGCACGGACCTGCCGGTCGAGATCTGGGTGCTCACCTCCGGCATCGGGCGGGTGACCGGCGCGGAAGATCTCGTACCGGCCGCGGCGACCGTCCTGGGGCCGTGCCGGGTGATCCCGCAGGAGCTTCCGGCCGCCGTCTGCCAGACCGTCGATCTCGCCGTCCACCTCGCCGTCGACCGCGGCGGCCGGCTCGTCGACCGGATTCTCGCGGAGATCGCGGCGGGTCCCGGGGAACGGCCGGTCGCCTGGCGTGGCGGCAGGCGCTGGGTCGAGGACTTCGAGCCGCTGCGGCTGGAGGCGGGCGCGCGTCCTTTGCGCCCTCTCCGTGAGCGCGGCGTCTACCTGATCACCGGCGGTCTCGAAGGGAACGGTTACGGCTTCGCCGCGATGCTGGCCGCCGAGGTGCGGGCGCGCCTCGTCCTCGTCGAGAGCGCCGGCGCGCAGGAGGACCGGACGGCGCGGGTGCGGGCGCTTGAAGCGGCAGGGGCCGAGGTGCTGGTGGTGAGCGCCGACCTCGGCGATCCGGCGGCGATGGCCTGGGCGGTGGAGCAGGGGCTCGCCCGTTTCGGTGAGCTCCATGGCGCGGTCCACGCGGCGTCGGTGGTGGGGGAGCGGACGTTCCGGCCGGTGGCGGAGACCGGCCCTGAAGAGGCCGCCTGGCACTTCATGCCGCGGGCAGGTGGCCTCCTGGCGCTCGACGCGGCCCTGCGCGAGCACCAGATCGGTGTTCGGCTCGATTTCCGGCTCGCCCTCTCCTCTCTCGCCGCGGTCCTCGGCGGCATGGGCTACGCCGCCTACGCGGCGGCGAACCTCTTCGTCGACGCGTTCGCCCAGGCGAGCGCCGGGCGGGAGGATGGCGGTTGGCTCGCGGTCGGCCTGGACCTCTGGGATCTCGGCGGTGAGGCCGGCGAACCGGACGCCTCAGCAGTGAGCTCGGACCTCGCCCGTCTCGCCATGACGCGGGAGGAGGGAGGGGAGGTCCTGCGCCGCGTGCTGGCGGCGTCCACCTGCGAGCACGTGGTGGTCTCCACCTCCGACCTCGGCCTGCGCCGTGCCGCCGCGGCGCGGCGGACCGAGGCGCGGCGGGGGAGAGCAGGCACCCACGCGGCCGGCCTCCACCCCCGGCCACAGATCCAGACGCCCTACGCGGCGCCCGACGGCGAGATCGAGGAGCGCATCGCCGCGGTCTGGCGCGAGTCACTGGGCTTCGCCGACGTCGGAATCGACGACAACTTCTTTGAGCTGGGTGGCGATTCGTTCATCGCGGTGCGGGTCGCCGCGCGGCTGCGCGAGGCGCTCGCCGTCGACCTGCCGGTCGCCCAGCTTTATCAGCACCTCACCGTGCGCTCCCTGGCCGGACTTCTGTCCCAGGCCGCCGGCCAGGCGAGCGCCGAGCGCGCCGCCCAGCTCGACGAGCGCCGCGAGAGCATGGACCGGCGCAAAGAGCTGCTCAAGCGCCGGCGGGAGCGCCGTTCCACGGCCGAGGCCTGAGCGCCGGCGGCCGGATGAGATCAGAGGAGGAGAGCGACATGGTGGACGAGAACGACCGGGACGATCCGGCAGACATCGAGGCCGAAGAAGGGTCGGAGATCGCCATCATTGGGATGGCATGCCGTTTTCCCGGCGCCTCGACGATCGATGCGTTCTGGCGCAATCTGCGCAACGGCGTGGAGTCTCTCGTCGAGCTGACCGATGAGGAGCTGCGTGCCGCCGGCGTGCCGCCGGAGCACATCGCCGATCCGTCCTACGTGCGCCGGGCCTCGGTGATCGAGGGGATCGAGGACTTCGACGCGCGCTTCTTCGGCTACACGCCGCAGGAGGCGACGATCATGGACCCCCAGCAGCGCCTCTTCCTCGAGTGCGCCTGGGAGGTCTGCGAGCACGCCGGCTACGATCCGTCGCGCTATCCGAAGCCGGTGGGGGTCTTCACCGGATCGAAGACCAACACCTACCTGTTCAACGTCGTCGCCCAGCGGGCGCGCTTTCCGACCCTGGACAACTTCCAGATCGCCCTCGGCAACGACCTCGCGGCGATGGCCACCCGCGTCTCCTTCAAGCTCGACCTGCGCGGTCCGAGCTATGCCCTCCACACCGCCTGCTCGACGGCGCTGGTGGCGGTGCATCTGGCCTGCCAGAGCCTGCTGCTCGACGAGTGCGCGATGGCGATCGCGGGCGGGGCCGCGATCAACGTGCCGCAGAAGAAGGGATACCTGTACCAGCGCGGCGGCATCCTGTCGCCCGACGGCAGTTGCCGCACCTTCGACGCGCAGGCCGCGGGCAGCAACTTCGGCAACGGCGCCGGCGCCGTGATGCTCAAGCGCCTCGCCGACGCCCGGCGCGACGGCGACACGATCTACGCGGTCATCCGCGGCTCGGCGACCAACAACGACGGGGCGAGGAAGGCGAGCTTCACCGCGCCGGGGGTCGAGGGGCAGACGGCAGTCCTCCTGGAGGCCATGGCCTGCGCCGGAGTCGCGGCGGACGACATCTCCTACGTCGAGGCGCACGGCACCGCCACCGACCTCGGCGATTCGATCGAGATGCTCGCGCTGACCCAGGCCTTCGGCGCCTCGACCGCGCGGCGCGGCTTCTGCGCCATCGGCTCGGCGAAGACCAATCTCGGCCACCTGGAGACCGCGGCCGGTCTCGCCGGCCTGATCAAGACCGCCCTCGCGCTGCAACACCGCGAGATCCCGCCGAGCCTGCACTTCGAGAGCCCCAATCCGAAGATCGATCTCGCCGCGAGCCCCTTCTTCGTCAACGCCGAGCGGCGGCCGTGGCCCGCGGCCGCGGCCGGCCGGCGCCGCCTCGCCGGCGTCTCCTCCTTCGGCATCGGCTCGACCAACGCGCACGTGATCCTGGAAGAGCCGCCGGCGCCGGCGGCGACCGACGCGGACCGCCCCTGGCAGCTCCTGCTCCTCTCCGCCCGTTCCGCCGCCGCTCTCGACGCGATGAGCCGGAGCCTCGGCCTGCACCTCGAAGAGCATCCGGAGATCGCCCTCGCCGACGCGGCCTTCACCCTGGCGCTCGGGCGCAAACAGCTCGAGCACCGCCGCGCCGTGGTCTGCCGCGACCGGGCGGACGCGGTGGCGCTGTTCACCGGGGGAGAGCTCGCCGTCCGCGCCCCGGCAGCGGCCGTTGAGGTCGCCGGCCGCCGGGCGGTGTTCCTCGTCCCCGGCCTCGGAGAACAGTCGGTGGACATGGGGCTCGGCCTCTACCAGCGCGAGCCGGTCTTCCGCGCCGCGGTGGACCGTTCGTCGGAGATCCTGCTCCCGCTGCTCGGCGTGGATCTGCGCGAGGTGCTCTACCCGCGCGGCACCGGCGCCCCGGAGGAGGCCGGCGACGGCAGGCTCGACCTCAAGGCGATGCTCGGCCGCGGCGGCCTCGCCGATGGCGCCGGTGCCGCCGCGGACCCGGCCGCCTCGCGCCTCGACCGCACGCTCTTCGCGCAGCCGGCGCTCTTCGTCGTCGAGCACGCCCTGGCGCAGCTCTTCCTCGCCCGCGGCGTCAAGCCGCAGGGGATGATCGGCTACAGCCTGGGCGAGTACGTCTGCGCCTGCCTGGCCGGCGTCCTCACCCTGGAGGACGCCCTGCGGCTGGTCGCCGGCCGGGCGGCCCTGATCGACCGCCTGCCGGCGGGGGCCATGCTGGCGGTCACCCTGGGCGAGGAGGCGCTCTCCCCGCGGCTCGCCGGGCACGGCCTCTCGCTCGCCGCGGTCAACGGCGTCACCGGCTGCGTCGCGTCCGGTCCGCCCGCGGGCGTCGCGGCCCTCGAAACGGAGCTCGCCGCGGCGGGGATCGCCTGCCGGCGGCTGGCGACCGCCCATGCCTTTCATTCCGCCGCGATGGCCGGGCTGGCCGGCGAGCTCACCGCCCTCGCCGCCACCCTGGAGCGCAAGGCGCCCGCGATCCCCTACGTGTCGAACGTCACCGGCACCTGGATCACCGCCGCGGAGGCGACCGATCCGGCCTACTGGGCGCGCCACCTGGTCTCCCCGGTGCGCTTCGCCGAGGGTCTCGGCGCCCTGCTCGCCGAGGGCGACCGGGCGCTTCTGGAGGTGGGGCCGGGCCAGAGCCTGAACTCCTTCGCCCGCCTCCATCCGGGGTGCGCGAAGAGGCGGCCGGTGATCGCGGCCATGCACTCGCGCCATGGGCGCGGCAGCGCGGCGGCGGCCTTCCTCGCCGCCTTGGGCGAGCTCTGGCAGGCAGGTGTGACGATCGACTGGGCGGCGCATTCGGCGGGCGAGCGGCGGCGGCGGGTGCCGCTTCCCACCTACCCCTTCGAGCGGCAGCGCTACTGGCTCGATCCCGATCCGGAGACCCTGGCGCGCACGGACGGCCGCGAGCTGCCGAAGAGCGCGGCGCCGGTCAAGAACCCGGACCTCGGCGAGTGGCTCTACCAGCCGGTCTGGCGGCCGGCGCCCTGGCCCGTGGAGGGCACGGCGCGGCTCTCCGGGGTCTGGCTCCTCTTCGCCGACCGGCTGGGGGTCGCGGAGGCGCTCGCGGCACGCCTCGCGGCACGCGGTGCCGAGGTGGCTCTGGTGACGCCGGGCGACCGCTTCGCCCGGCCGGCCGCCGGCCGTTTCACCGTCCGCCCGGCGGAGACGGCGGATTACATGGAGCTGCTGGCAGGGCTCGCCGATCGCCGGCTGGAACGGGTCGTCCACCTGTGGAATGTGGCCCCGGTGCCGGACGAGCCGTCCGCCGGAGGCGAGGCGGCCTTCCGCGCCGCCCAGGACCTCGGCTTCTACAGCCTGATCGCCCTGGCGCAGGCGCTCGTGCGGCAGAAGGCGGTCTCCGGAGGTCTGGAGATCGTCACCGTCTCCTGCGGTGTCCATGCGGTGGCCGGCGGCGAGCCGCTCGCACCCGAGCGTTCGACGCTCCTCGGCCCGGCCGTGGTCATCCCGCAGGAGCATCCGCAGATCGTCGTGCGTGCCGTCGACCTCGATCCGGCCGATCTGGCCGACTTGGCCGATCCGGCCGCTCCGGACCGGATGGCGGAACGCCTCGTGCGCGAGCTCGGCGCACCGGCCGCAGAGGCCGTGGTGGCGCATCGCGGCGAGGAGCGCCGGGTCCGCGGTTTCGAGCCCCTGGCCCTGCCCCCCGTCGCGGCGCCGCCATTCCGCGAGGGCGGCGTCTATCTGATCACCGGCGGCCTCGGGAGCATCGGGCTCAACCTGGCCGGCCAGCTCGCGCGCACCTGTCGCGCCCGCCTGGTGCTCACCCGCCGTTCGCCGCTGCCGCCGCGCGCGGAGTGGGACGGCTGGCTGCGGGAGCACGGCGAGGAGGACGGCACGAGCCGGCTGATCGCGCGCCTGCGCGCCCTGGAGGCCGCGGGGGCCGAGGTCCTGGCCATCGCTGCCGACGTGGCCGTGGAAGCTTCGATGCGCGCCGTCGTGGCGGCGGCCCTGGAGCGCTTCGGCGTCCTCCACGGCGTCATCCATGCCGCGGGAATTCTCGCCCAGGATTCGTTCAAGACCGTCCAGCTCACCAGCCGCGCAGAGTGCGAGCTCCACTTCGGGCCCAAGGTCTACGGCCTCTACGTCCTGGAGCGGGTGCTGGCGGACCTGCGGCTCGACTTCGTCACCCTCTATTCGTCGCTCTCCGCGATCCTCGGCGGCCTCGGCTACGTGGGCTACGCCACCGCCAACCTGTTCATGGACTATTTCGCCGCCCGCCACAACCGGCGCGGCGGCGGCACGCCCTGGCAGAGCGTCGACTGGGACAGTTGGCACGCGTCAGTCGACACCGGCGGGCGGGGAGGCCTGGGCACGACGCTGACCGAGCTGGCGATGACCCCGGCCGAGGGCTTCACGCTGCTCGAACGAATGCTCTCCTTCACCGAGCCCAGGCCCCTCGTGGTCTCGACCGGCGCTCTCGCGCCGCGCCTGGCGCAATGGGTCGAGCTGCGCGCGCTGCGCTCGGCCGCGGCGTCCTCGGACGGCGCAGGCGCCGCGGGCCGGGCCCGGCAGGTCCGGAAGAAGCTCTCGGCGGGTGCGGGCCTCGAAGCGCAGGTGGCCGAGGTCTGGAGCCGTGTGCTCGGCGTCGCAGACATGGGCCGCGACGAGAACTTCTTCGACCTCGGGGGCAACTCCCTGCTCGGCATGCAACTCGTCGCCGAGCTGGGCAAGGACTTCGGGGTGGAGGTCGAGCCGGTCGCTCTCTTCGAAGCGCCGACGATCGCGGCCATGGCCCGCTATCTGAGCCCCGGCGAAGCGGCGGCGGAGGCGCCGCGGCGCCGCCATCGGCGGCGCGAGCCGAGCGAGGGCTCCGATTTCTCCGACGTCGCGGTCATCGGCCTGCACGGGCGCTTTCCGGGCGCGCCGTCGCTCGCCGCGCTGTGGAACAACCTGCGGGAGGGGCGCGACACGATCTCCTTCTTCTCCGACGCCGAGCTGCGCCAGGCCGGCGTCGACGAGAAGACCCTGGCCGATCCCCTGTACATCAAGGCGCGGCCGATCCTCGACGGGATCGAGTGCTTCGACGCGCCGTTCTTCGGCTACACCCCGCGCGAGGCGGAGATCATGGACCCGCAGCACCGGATCTTCCTGGAGTCGGCCTGGGCCGCCTTCGAGGACGCCGGCTATGACATCGAGAGCCATGACGGCGCGGTGGGGGTCTATGCCGGGGCGAGCCTCAGCTCCTACATGGCCAACCTCTACTCGAATCCCGACCTCGTCGAGTCGGTGGGCACCTTCCAGACCTTGATCGGCAATGAGAAGGACTCGCTCACCACCAAGGTCTCCTACAACCTCAACCTGCGCGGTCCCAGCCTCGCCGTGCAGACGTTCTGCTCGACCTCGCTGGTCGCCGTCCACCTCGCCTGCCAGGCGCTGATCCACGGCGAGTGTGACATGGCGCTGGCCGGCGGAGTGTCGGTGATCGTGCCGCAGGTTTCCGGCTACCGCTACGAGCCGGGGAGCATCGGCTCGGCGGACGGCCGCATCCACGCCTTCGACGCCAAGGCCTCGGGGATCGTCTTCGGCAACGGCCTCGGCACGGTCGTGCTCAAGCGTCTCGCCGACGCGCTGGCCGACGGCGACTCGATCCGTGCCGTGATCAAGGGGACGGCGGTCAACAACGACGGCGCCGGCAAGGCGGGGTTCTCGGCGACCAGCGTCGAAGGGCAGGCGGAGGTGGTCGCCACCGCCCTGGAGGTCGCCGGCGTCCCGCCCGACACGATCGGCTACATGGAAGCGCACGGCACCGGCACGCCGCTCGGCGATCCCATCGAGATGGCGGCGCTCAACAAGGCGTTCCGCGCCCAGACCGATCGTCGGAGGTTCTGCCCGATCGGTTCCGTGAAGACCAACCTCGGCCATCTCGACCGCGCCGCCGGAATCTCCGGGCTGATCAAGACGATTCTCGCCCTGGAGAAGGAGGAGATCCCGCCGAGCCTCCACTTCAAGGAGCCGAACCCGGCGATCGACTTCGTCGACAACGCCTTCTACGTGGTCACCGAGCGCACCCCCTGGCCGCGGGGCGGCGCGCCGCGCCGCGCCGGCGTCAACTCCCTCGGGCTCGGCGGTACGAACGCGCATGCCGTGCTGGAGGAGGCGCCGCCGGTGCCGCCCGCCGCGCCGGGGCGGCCCTGGCAGCTCCTGGTGCTCTCGGCGCGGACGCCGGAGGCGCTCGAGCAGCGGAGCGACGACCTCGCGGCCCACCTGGAGGAGCACGCCGGGCAGCCCCTGGCCGATGTCGCCTACACCCTGCAGATCGGACGCAAGGCGATGACCCACCGGCGCTGTCTGGTGGTCCCCGACGGTGCGCACGGCGAGGCCGCGGCCCTGCTGCGGGAGCGGACCCCGCAGCGGGTGGCGAGCGGCGCGGCGCCCGGCCGGGAGCCGCGGCTGGTCTTCCTCTTCCCCGGGCTGGGCGGCCAATACACGGACATGGGGCGCGGCCTCTACGCGAGCGAGCCGGTCTTCCGCGCCGCGGTCGACCGCTGCGCCGAGATGCTGCGTCCGGAGCTCGGGCTCGACCTGCGCGAGGTCCTCTACCCGGCGGCGGCGGAAACAGCCGCGGAGGAGAAGCCCGGGCTCGACCTGCGGCGCATGCTCGGTCGCGGCGAGGAGAGCGCCGCCGGCCGGCGGCTGCGCGACACCGCCGTCGCCCAGCCGGCGCTCTTCGTCATCGAGTACGCCTTGACCGAGCTGCTGGCGAGCTGGGGCCTCCACCCCTGGGCCATGGTGGGCTACAGCCTCGGCGAATACGCCGCCGCCTGCGTGGGCGGCATGCTCAGCCTGGAGGACGCCCTGCGCCTGGTGGCCCGGCGGGCGCGGCTGATCCAGGGCCTCGAAGCGGGGGCCATGCTCGCGGTGCCCCTGGCGGAGGACGAGGTCATCGCCCACCTGACCGCCGATCTGTCGCTCGCCGCGGTCAACGGTCCGCAACAGAGCGTCGTCGCCGGCCCTCCGGCCGCGGTCGCCGCCCTGGAGGAACGGCTCGCCGCCGGTGGAGTCGTCAGCCGCCGGCTGCAGACCACCCACGCCTTCCACTCGTCGATGATGGAGGAGGCCGGCCCGGCGTTCACCGAGCTGCTCCGGGAGATCGGCTTTTCCGCGCCCCGGATTCCCTGGCTGTCGAACGTCACCGGCACATGGATGAGCACGGAGGAGGCGACCGACCCGGCCTATTGGGCGCGCCACATGGTGCGGCCGGTGCGTTTCTCGGAGAGCCTGGAGACCCTGGCCGCGGCGGAGGGAGACCTCGTCTTCCTGGAGCTCGGCCCGGGGCAGACCCTGGGCAGCCTGGCGCTGCAACACCCCGCCTTCGGCCGGCGCCGCAAGCCGGCGGTGATGGCGGCGCTCCGCCACGACTACGAGGAGCGCGACGACCTCGCCCACCTCTACGAGGCGGTCGGCCGGCTGTGGCTCGCCGGCATCCAGGTCGATTGGCCGGCGCTCGGCGGCGGTGCACCCCGCCGCCGGGTGCCGCTGCCCTCCTACCCTTTCGCACGCCACTCCTACTGGGTGGAGAGCAAGGTCCACGGCTACACCGCCATCGCCCAGCTCACCGCCGCGCCGTCGGCCGAGTCCCTCCTCTATTTCCCGTCGTGGCAGCGCCGGCAGGCACCGCGGCTCGCTGCTCCGGCCGGGCTGGAGGCGATGCTCGATCCCCGGCTCGATGCCTGGCTCCTCTTCGTCGATCCCGCGGACGGCGGGTGCGGTGCGGCTTTCGAGGAGCGGCTCCGCGCCACCGGGCGCACGGTCTGGTCGGTCGCTCCCGGCGGCGGCTTCGCCGACCTCGGGGGCGGCGCCTTCACCCTGCGCGCCGGCGACGCCGGCGATGCCGCGGCGCTCGCCGCCGCCCTGCCGGGCTCTCCCGCTGCCGCCGTCCACCTGTGGAGCCTCGCCGCGCCGGTGGAGGAGGAGCTGGAAGCCGCCCGCAAGCGCGGCCTCGACGGTCTCCTCGCCGTCCTCCTCGCGCTCCGCGCCCGGCACCGTCGCGATCTTTCCCTGTGGACGATCTCCGCGGCGGCCTTCGACGTGAGCGGGGAGGAGACGCCGCGGCCAGCCGCGGCCACGGTGCTCGCGGCGACGCGGGTGCTGCCGCGGGAGATGCCCGGTATTCTCTGCCGTGCCATCGACGTCATCCCGCCCGCGAACGGCTCCGCGGCCGTCCTCGCCGGCCAGATCCTGGCTGAGATCGCCGCCGCCGCTCCCGAGCAGATCGTGGCGTACCGCGGCGGCCACCGCTGGGTCCCCGCCCTCGAGCCGGCAACGGCCGGCAGCGGGCCGGCAAGCCTGCGCGCCGAAGGCGTCTACCTGATCACCGGCGGCACCAACAGCCGCGGCTTCGCCTTCGCTTCCTACCTTGCCCGGCACGCTCCGGGTGCCCGCCTGGCGCTCGTCGAGCCGGCCGGCGACGGCGTCTCCGGCCACCGCACCCGCCGGATTGAACGGCTGCGGGAAGCCGGCGCCGAGGTGCTCGAGCTGACCGCGGACCTCACGGACCCGGCCGCGGTGGCCGGCGTGGCCGCGACGATTGCGACGATCGCGGCGCGATTCGGCGCCCTGCATGGCGTCATCCATGCCGCCGAGCCCGCGGGGGTGGAGGCTGCCTATGCGACGGCGGAGGAGAGCGGGGAGCGGGAGACGGCGGCAGCCCGCGCGTTCCTCGCGGTCAAGGCCGAGGGCGCCCGCCTGCTTGCCGCGGCCCTGGAGACGGCCGCCTCCGCTCCGTGCGATTTCGCCCTCCTCGTCTCCTCGCCGGCGCCGCTCGTCGGCGGCCTCGGTCTCCTCGCGGACGCCGCCGCCGGTTTCTATCTTGACGCCTTCGCCGCCCGCCGGCGCGAGGTCCCGTGGACCAGCGTCGCCTGGGACTTCTTCCTGGACGAGGCGACCGACGCGGTGCGCAGCATCGGCCTCGGCGCGGAGGCGCGGCCGGCGGAGGGAGCGGCGTGCAGCGTGCTCCCGGCCTTCTCCCAGAGGAACGATCCCTCGCCGGCCGCCGCTCTCCAGGAAGCGGCTCTCGACGCCATCTTCCGGCTGCTGCCGGTTCCCCACCTGATCGCCACGCCGCGCCGCCTGGGGACCGCCTGGAACCGCGTCGAGGCGCCGGCCGCTCCGGCGGTGGAGCCTGGCGGCTCCTATCCGCGGCCGGAGCTGTCGACCACCTACGTGGCGCCGCGCGGCGAGACCGAACGGCGCATCGCGGGGATCTGGGAAGCCATGCTCGGAGTCGACCGGATCGGCGTCCACGACGGCTTCCTCGACCTCGGCGGCGACTCGCTCCTGGCGGCGCGGCTGGTGGCCCGGATGCGCGAGAGCTTCGGCCTCGACCTGCCGGTCCGCCTGTTCTTCGAGGCTTCGACCATCGAGCAGGTGGCGCGCGAGGTCGAGGCGTTGCAGGCACAGGCGGTGCGCGAGGACGAAGCGGACGTCGCCGAGCTCATGGCGCTGCTCGACGGCTTCTCGGAAGAAGAGGTGGAGGCCGAGCTCGCCCGGCGTGCCGGGGAGAATCCTTGACCGATCCAGCGAGGGAGAGACGATGAACCAGACTCAAGAGAGCTGCCGGACCCTGGGGACTCATGACGATGCCCTGCCCTATCTGTTCCAGGCCACGCCCGGCCACGGACCGCTCGCGGCCTGGTCGGCCGCCCAGGAGCCGCTGATCGAGGAGAAGCTCCACCGCCACGGGGCGGTCCTCTTCCGCGGCTTCCGGATCGACACCCAGGAGGCGTTCGAGCGGGTGGCGAAGACCCTCGCCCACGGCCTGGTCGCCGAGGGGGGCGAGCACCAGCGGCTGAGTGACGACTCGCAGGTCTACACCCCGGTCGCCTACCCGGCCGACAAGTTCCTGATGTGGCACAACGAGGACTCGTTCAACCCGGAATGGCCGAGGAAGATCATCTTCTGCCCGGTGCGGGTGCCGGCACGCGGCGGCGAAACGCCCCTGGTCGATGCACGCCAGGTCTACCGGCGCCTGGGGCCTGCCCTGCTGCAACCCTTCCTGGACAAGGGGATTCTCTACCACCGCACGTTCGGCATGGGCGTCGGCCGGAGCTGGCAGGACATCTTCGGCACCGGCGATCCGGCGGAGGTCGAGGCGTACTGCCGCCGGCATGGGATCGACTTCGAGTGGCGTGGCGAGGGGCTGATCACCCGCCAGCGGCGCTCGGCGGTCGCCCGCCATCACGCGACCGGCGAGAGGGTCTGGTTCGCCCAGGCCCAGCACTGGCATCCGGCCTGCCTCGACCCCGGAACCCGAGAATCGCTCGCGGCTCTCTACGACGAAGACGAGATGCCCCGCGACTGCCTCTACGGCGACGGCTCGCCGATTCCCGACCAGGTGATGAATGCGATCTGCGACGTCTACCGCGAGCTCCAGAGCTCGTTCCCCTGGCAGGTGGGGGACGTCATGCTGGTGGACAACGTCCTCGCGGCTCATGCGCGCAATCCCTACGTGGGAGAGCGCAAGCTGCTCGTCGCTCTCGGCGAGCTGGCCGGCGACTACAACCTGTGACGTCCGAGAGAGGAGACTCCCCTTTGGCCAAACGCCCTGGACGATTGCGCCGGATCCTCGCCCGGCTCGCGGTGGCGGCCGCCGTGCTGGCCGTCGCCGGCCTCGCCGCCTTCTACTGGCAGGTGCGCCGCTCCTGGCCGTGGGTCGAGGGCCGCCTTGAGGTTCCCGGCCTCCAGGCGCGTGTCGAGGTGATCCGCGACGGCGCGGGGGTGCCGCACATCTACGCCGCCAACGATCACGACCTGCTCTTTGCCCAGGGCTACGTCCACGCCCAGGACCGGCTGTGGAGCATGGACTTCGACCGCCGGCTGGCGAGCGGCACGCTGAGCGAGGTGATCGGCGCGCAGACGGCGCGTCTCGATCTCTACCTGCGCACCCTGGGCTCTCGCCACCTGGCCGAGGGTGACCTGCGAGTGCTGGCGCCGGAGACGCGCGCCCTCCTCGCCGCCTACTGCGAAGGGATCAACGCCTTCATCGCGGACCGCCGCGGCCGCTATCCGATCGAATACACCCTGTTCCGTTCCTCGCCGGCCCCGTGGACGCCGGTCGACGTGCTGGTGCGCGCCAAGCTGATGGCGTGGCTCCTCTCCCAGAACCAGCAGTTCGAGCTCTCGCGGGCGCGCATGATCGCCCGGCTCGGGCCCGCGAAGGTGCAGGAGCTCCTCCCTCCCTATCGCGACGGCGCCGCACTGGTCATTCCGCCGGAGGCCGGCGGGTACCCCTGGCTGCGCAAGGCCGAGCTCCACGACGACCTCGGCGCGCTCTTCGGGGGCACCACCTTCAACTGGGGCAGCAACGCCTGGTCGGTCTCCGGCGCCCGCACGGCGACCGGCAAGCCGCTCCTGGCCAATGACACCCACCTCGAGATGGCGATGCCGTCGGTCTGGTACCACAACGGCCTGCACGGCGGCAGCTTCGACATCGTCGGCGCGAGCCTGCCCGGGGTGCCGCTGGTCATCCTGGGCACCAACGGCCGCATCGCCTGGGGCGTCACCGACATGCTGCCGGACGTGCAGGACTTCTACATCGAGAAGCTCGACGATCCGAAGCATCCGCGGCGCTACATGTCGCGCGGCGCCTGGCGTGACCTCGCCGTGGAGACCGGGACGATCCGGGTGCGCGGCTCGGCGCCGGTCCCCTACGAGATCTACCGCACCGAGCACGGGCCGATCATGAACGGCGTCATCGGCCGCCTCAAGGGCTACCCGGAAAAGCTCGCCCTGCGCTGGAGCGAGACCGAGCCGAGCCACCTGCTCGACGCCATCGCGCGGGTCGACCGGGCGGTCGACTGGGGGAGCTTCCACGCGGCGCTGAGCTCCTGGGACGGTCCGCACATGAACTTCGTCTACGCCGACGCCCAGGGCAACGTCGGCTACCAGGCGTCCGGCCGAGTGCCGGTCCGCGCCGCGGGCGACCAGGGGCTGCTCCCGATGCCGGGCTGGACCGGCGAGCACGAGTGGCAGCGATTCATCCCTTTCGAGGAGCTGCCCCGGATGCTCAACCCGAAGAGCGGGGCGGTCATCTCGGCCAACAACAAGATCGTGGGTGACGACTACCCCTACCACCTCGCCTACGAATGGAGCGACCCCTACCGCGCGATGCGCATCGCCGACCTCCTCGCCGGCCGCGACCACCTGACCGCCGGTGACTTTGCCACCATGCAGCTCGACACCTACTCGCTGCAGGCCCAGGCCGTCGTGCCGGTCCTCCTCGCGGTCGCGCCGGGCAACGACCTCGAACGCCGGGCGCACGACCTCGTCGCGCGCTGGGACCTGCGCAACGACGCGCGGAGCCCCGGCGCCGCCGTCTATCAGGTGTTCTACCGCTTCTTCCTGCGCGACACGGTCGGCGATGAGCTGGGCAAGGAGCTGGCGACCGAGTACCAGGTCTACGAATGGATCCATGGGCCATTCGTGGCCGAGCTGGTCAAGCGGCCGCGCGACCCATGGTTCGACGACGTGACCACCCCGGGCGTGGTCGAGACCGAGCCGGAGATCGCCCGGCGCAGCTTTCGCGAGGCGGTCGCCTGGCTGGCGGAGCACTGCGGCGGTGATCCCGCCGCCTGGTCGTGGGGCGCGATCCATCCGTCGCTCTTCTCCCACCGGCCCCTCGGCCGCAGTGGCATCGCGCCGCTCGAACGCCTGTTCAACGGGCCGGTGGTGCCCGCTCCGGGCGACCGCTACACCATCAACGCCGCCTGGTTCGCCAACGACGAGTCGCGCCCGTTCGCCGCCAACGGCGGCGCGGGGCAGCGCCTGATCGTCGACCTGGCCGACCCCGACAATTCCCGCTTCGTGCAGAACAGCGGGCAGGTCGAGCAGCTCTTCCATCCGCACCGTCTCGACCTCGTCCCCGCCTGGCAGAGCGGGGAGTACAGGCCGCTGCTCTTCACCCGCAAGGCGGTCGCGGCCCACCGGGCCGCCACCCTGATCCTGGATCCGCATCGCTGAGGATGGAGATGAGCCCCATGACCAGCACGACCAGCACCACCGAGCTGATCCCCGAAAGCCTCGCGGCCAAGAAGCGCCAGCTCCTCGAGCTGATGCTCAGCGAACGGCGTGCCCAGAAGCAGCAGCGGGCCTCCGAATTTCCGCGCATCGACCGCTCGCAGCCGCTGCCGCTGTCGTTCGCGCAGCAGCGGCTCTGGTTCCTCAACCGGCTCGACCCGCAGAGCCCGGCCTACAACATCCCGGCCGCGGTCTACCTGGTCGGGAGGCTCGATCCCGGCGCCCTGGCGCGCGCCTACCGCATGGTGCTCGACCGCCACGAAGACCTGCGGACCCATTTCCATACCTCGCCCGACGGCGCGCCGTTCGCCACCATCGCGTCTGAAAGCGCGCAGCCGCTGCCGCTGATCGACCTCTCGGCCCTGCCGCCGGCGACCGCCGAGGAGCTCGCCCAGGCGCTCGTGCCGGCCGTCTCCCTCGTCCCCTTCGACATCGGGAAGGATTCTCTGCTCCGCCTGTTTCTGCTGCGACTCGCGCCGGAGGACCACGTGCTGCTGCTGGTGATCCACCACATCGTGGCGGACGTCTGGTCGATCGGCGTCTTCTTCCGGGACGTCGGAGCCTGCTATGACGCGGTGATGGCGACGAGATCGGGAAGAGCGGGGGGAGAGCCGGCGCTGCCGCCGCTCGCTCTCCAGTATGCCGATTACGTCCTCTGGCAGCGCCAGCAGCTCGAAGAGACCGGCGAGCTCGACCGCCAGCTCAAGTACTGGGTGGGGAAGCTCGCCGGCGCGCAGGCGGTCATCGACCTGCCGATCGACTTCCCGCGGCCGCCGCGCCAGACCTTCCGCGGCCGCCGCCATATCGTGCGCCTGGGTGGCGACGTCAACCGGCGTTTGCAGGAGCTCGCCCTGCCCGAGGAGGCGAGCCTGTACATGGCGGCGCTGGCCGTCTTCTACGTCCTGCTCTACCGCTATACCGGCCAGCGCGAGATCCTGGTGGGCACCCCGATGGCGAACCGCAGCCGGGTGGAGCTGGAGCAACTGGTCGGATTCTTCGTCAACACCGCGGTGCTCCGCGCCGGGGTCTCCGGCGACCTGACCTTCCGCCAGCTCCTGCGCCAGGTGCGCGAAACGACGCTGGAGGCCTTCGCGCACCAGGAGCTGCCGTTCGACCGCGTGGTGAGCTCCCTGCGGCTCGAACGCGACCTCTCGCGCAATCCCCTCTACCAGGTCGACTTCGCGTTCCAGAACCTGCCCGCGGTCGAGCTCGCGACCCCCGGCCTGTCGCTCAAGCCGTTCACCCTGCGGGAGACGACCTCGCGCTTCGATCTCGAATTCGACCTCAAGGAGTCGGCGGACGGCTTCGACGGGTTCATCCGCTACAACGTGGCGCTGTTCGTCCCCGCCACGATCGAGCGCATGGCGCGCCACTACCAGGCGCTGCTCGCGGAGGTCCTGGCCGATGCGGACCGGCCGGTCGCGGCGCTCCGCATGCTGTCTGCGGAGGAAGCCGGCCAGCTCCTCCACACGTGGAACGCGACCGCGGGCCGCGGCGCGGCGGCGGCGACCGCTCTCGACCTCATCGAGGAGCAGGTGGCGCGGGTGCCGGAGGCGCCGGCCGTCATCGCGAGCAATGGCTCGACGCTCACCTTCGGCGAGCTCGACCGCCGCGCCGCTCTGCTGGCGCGCCACCTGCTGGCGGCGGGGACCGCCGTGGTGGAGCCCGTCGCTCTCGCGCTGCCGCGCTCGGCCGATCTCCTGGCCGCCCTCCTGGCGGTCTGGAAGGTGGGAGCCGCCTATGTGCCGATCGATCCCGGCCATCCGCCGGCGCGGCTCCGCTTCCAGCTTGCCGACGCCGGAGTCCGGCGGGTGCTCGCGACCGCCGCGCTGCTCGCCGAGCTGCCGTTTCTCGCCGCCGACGGGCGCGCCGTGCTCTGCGTCGACGATCTGCCGGAGGCTGCGGTGCCAGTGGCCCCGATGTTGACGGCATTGCGGCCGGGTCCGGAGCACGCCGCCTACGTCCTCTACACCTCCGGCTCGACCGGGCAGCCGAAGGGGGTCGTGGTCCATCACGGCGGCCTGGCCAACTACCTGGACTGGTGCCGGCACGCCTACGGTCTCGCCGCGCCGGCCGCGGAGCGCGCGGGGAGCCTCGTTCACTCGCCGCTCGGTTTCGACCTGACGGTGACCAGCCTCCTCGCGCCGCTCGCGGCGGGGGTTCCGGTCCGCCTGGCGGCCGAGGGGGACGGGATCGAGCCGCTGCTCGCGGCGCTCCGCGGCGGGCTTTTTTCCACCGGGGGCTGCTCGCTGATCAAGATCACCCCGGCGCACCTCGAGGCGCTGAGCGAGCTCCTCACGCCGCGGGAGGCGGCGCAGGCCGCCGGCACCGTGGTCATCGGCGGTGAGGCGCTCCGCTGGGAGACCCTGGCGTTCTGGCGCCGGTACGCCCCGGCGAGCCGCCTGATCAACGAGTACGGTCCCACCGAGACGGTCGTCGGCTGCGCCATCCACGAGGCCGGTGCCGGCGGCGCGCCCGGCGTGTTTTCCGGCGACGAGGTGGGCGACGTGCCGATCGGCCGGCCGATCCAGAACATGCGGCTCCATGCGGTCGACGCGGACGGCAACCTGACCCCTGCCGGCGTCCCTGGCGAGCTCTGGATCGGCGGCGCCGGCGTCGCCCGCGGCTATCTCAACCGACCGGAGCTGACCGCCGCGCGTTTCGTGCCCGATCCCTTCTCCGAGCAGCCCGGCGAGCGGCTCTACCGCAGCGGCGACCGGGTCCGCCGGCTGCCCGGCGGCGAGCTCCTCTTTCTCGGCCGGCTCGACCACCAGGTCAAGGTGCGCGGCTTCCGCATCGAGCTGGGGGAGATCGAGACGATCCTCGCCGCGCATCCCGACGTGCAGGCGGCCGCGGTCCTGGTGCGCCGTGACACGCCGGCCGGCGTGCCGGCGCTGGTGGCGTACGTCGCCGCGCCCAAGGCGCGCAATCTCGGAGCGGAGGAGCTGCGCGCCCATCTGGCCGGCCAGCTCCCGGAGCACATGGTGCCGCAGCTCTTCGTCTTCCTGCCTGCCCTGCCGCTCACTCCCAACGGCAAGGTCGACCGCCGCGCCCTGCCGTCGCCCGACGAGCGGCTGTCGCGCGACGCCGACTACGTGGCGCCGCGCACGCCCTCCGAGATGCAGGTGGCGCGCATCTGGGCGGAAGTGCTCCGGGTCGACCGGGTGAGCGTCAACGACCGCTTCTTCGAGCTCGGCGGCCAGTCGATGCTGGCGGTGCAGGTCGTCTCCCGGGTACGCGACGCGCTCCAGGTGGAGCTGCCGGTGCAGAGCCTGTTCAACGAAACCACCGTCGCGAGCCTGGCGGCCGAGGTCGACACCGCCGTCGCCCGCGGCGCGGTGGCCGACGCGCCGCCGGTGACGCCGGTGCCGCGCGACGGCGATCTGCCCCTCTCGTTCGCCCAGGAACGGCTGTGGTTCATCGACCAGCTCATGCCCGGGCTGACCGCCTACAACATCCCCGGCGCGGTGCGCATGCGCGGCTGGCTCGACCGCCCGGCCCTGGCGCGGGCGCTCAACGAGATCATCTCCCGCCACGAGGTGCTGCGCACCACGTTCGCCACCCGCCGGGGCCGGCCGGTGCAGGTGGTCGCGCCGGAGATGCCCCTGGAGATCGCCACGGTCGATCTCGCCGCCGCGGAATCGGAGACGCCGGAAGAGCGCTGGGAACGCGCCATGGCGCTCGCCCGCGAGGCGGTGCGCACGCCGTTCGACCTGGCGCGCGGGCCGCTGCTGCGCGCCTCTCTGCTCGAGCTCGGTCCGGAGGACGTCCTCTTTGTCATGGTCATCCACCACATCGTCTATGACATGTGGTCGCGCGACGTCTTCCTCGGTGAGCTGGTGACCCTCTACGAGGCGTTCAGCGAGGGGCGCGGCTCGAACCTGCCGCCGCTCGCCGTGCAGTACGCCGACTTCGCCGTCTGGCAGCGCCGCTGGCTCTCCGGCGAAGTGCTGGAGAAGCAGCTCGGCTACTGGCGCGGGCAGCTCGCCGGCGTCGAGCCGCTCGAGCTGCCCACCGACCGTCCGCGGCCCGCGGTGCAGACCATGCTCGGCGCGCGCGCCACCCGGGCGCTGAGCCCCGAGCTGACCGCCGCCCTGAAGCGCTTCAGCCGGCGCCGGAAGGTGACCCTGTTCGTCACCCTTCTCTCCGGGTTCTACGCCCTGCTCGCCCGCTACACCGGCGCGCGCGACCTCGTGATCGGCTCGCCGATCGCCAACCGCAACCGGGTGGAGATCGAGGCGTTGATGGGTTTCTTCGCCAATACCCTGGTGCTGCGCGCCCGCCTCGCCGCGGGTGTCACCGCGGAGGACCTCCTCGCCCAGGTCTCCAGGCTGACCCTCGACGCCTACTCCCACCAGGACCTCGCGTTCGAGCGCCTGGTGAGCGAGATCCAGCCCGAGCGCGATCTCGGCCGGCAGCCGTTCTTCCAGGTGATGTTCAATTTCCTCATCAACTACAAGCCGCCGACCCTGCAACTGCCGAAGCTCGCTCTGGAGACGGAGCAGGTGCACACCGGCGGCGTGCCCTTCGACTTCACGCTCTCCATGTATGAGACCGAAGGCCGGCTGCACACGATCGTGGACTATGCGACCGACCTCTTCGACCGCCTGACGGTCGACCGGATGCTGGCCCACTTCGAGCGGATGCTCGCCGCGCTCGCCGCGGCGCCGGCGCAGCCGCTGGAGTCCCTGCCCCTCCTCGACGCGGCCGAACGGTTCCAGATCGTCCATGGGTGGAACGAGCCGGCGGGGGAGCCCGCGCTGGCGCCGCCGCTCTCGCGCTGGGTGGAGGCCCAGGTGGCGCGCACGCCGGACGCTCCGGCGGTGGTCTCCGGAACAACCGCCTGGACCTATCGCGAGCTGAGCTCCCGCGCCAACCGTCTGGCCCACGTGCTGCGCCGCCATGGCGTGGGGGCGGACTCGGTGGTGGCCATCGCCGTGGAGCGCTCTCTGGAGATGGCCGCCGCCGTTCTCGGCGTCATCAAGGCAGGCGCCGCCTATCTGCCGCTGGACGCGAGCTATCCGGCGGACCGGCTGGCGTTCATGCTGGCCGACGCCGATTGCGCGGTCCTCCTCACCCAGGAGCACCTGTTGGCGGATCTCCCCACCTACAGCGGCACGACCCTCCTGTTGCCGGAGAGCTGCGAGGGAGAGGGGGAAGGCGAGCCGGCGGTCGAGGTGGACGGCGACCACCTGGGCTATCTGATCTACACCTCGGGCTCCACCGGACGTCCCAAGGGGATCGCCATGACGCAGCGCGCGCTGTCCAACCTGGTGGCCTGGCAGGTCTCCATCCTGCCGCCCGGCGGCCTGCGCACCCTGCAGCTCGCCTCGCTGAGCTTCGACGCCAGCTTCACCGAGATGCTCTCCGCGTGGAGCACAGGGGGCTGCATCGTGCTGATCACACGGGACGAGCGGCAGGACCTTGCCGCGCTGGGCCGGCTGCTCGCCGCCCGGCGGATCGAGCGGGCGATCCTGCCCGTGGTCGCCCTCCAGCAGCTCGCGCAGCTCCTGGACGAGCCGCCGGCCGGCTTGCGGGAGATCGTCTCGACCGGAGAGCAGCTCCAGATCACCGGCGACGTCCGGAGGTTTTTCGCCGTGCCGGGGGCGTCGCGGCTGCGCAACGACTACGGGCCGTCGGAGACCCACGTCGTCACCACCCACGTGCTGGATGGGCCGCCGGAAGCCTGGGCCGCGCAGCCGCCGATCGGCCGGCCGATCCCGGGCACCCGCATGCACGTGCTCGATGCCGAGCTCCAGCCCTCGCCCCTCGGGGTGATCGGCGAAGCCTGGCTGGGTGGCGTCTGCCTGGCCCGCGGCTACCTGAAGCGGCCGGATCTGACGGCCGCAGCGTTCTGCCCCGATCCGTTCGCGTTCGAGCCGGGCGGCCGGATCTACCGCACCGGCGACCTCGCCCGCTACCGCGCCGACGGCACGCTCGACTTCCTCGGCCGCATCGACCACCAGGTCAAGATCCGCGGCTTCCGTGTCGAGCCCGCCGAGGTGCAGGCGGCGCTCGACCGGCACCCCGGCGTGGAGTCGTGCGCGGTGGTGGCGCGCCGCGACGGGGGGGCGCAGCGGCTGGTCGCCTATCTGGTGGCCGCGCAGCGCCCCGAGGTCGGCGCGCTGCGCGCTTTCCTGCTGGAGACGCTGCCCGAATACATGGTCCCCGCGGCCTGGGTGTACCTCGATGCCCTGCCGCTCAACGCGAACGGCAAGCTCGACCGCGCCGCCCTGCCGGCACCCGGCGGCGAGCGCACCGGGCAGCGCGCCTACGTGGCGCCCCACACGCCGGTGGAGGAGACCCTGGCGGCGATCTGGGGCGAGGTGCTGGGGGCGGAGCGGGTCGGCGTCGAGGACAGCTTCTTCGACCTCGGCGGTCATTCACTCCTCGGCGTGCAGGTGATCTCGCGGATCTCCGAGGCGTTCGGCATCGAGCTCCCGTTGCGCCAGATCTTCGCCGAGCCGACCGTGGCCGGATTGGCGCGGACGGTGGAGCGGCTGATGTGGGCCCTGAGGGGATCGCAGGCGGGGTCTGCGGAGACGGGCGAGGAGGAGGGGGAGATTTGATCGCCGAAGCTCCTCTCGCGCTTCTCGACCACCTCCGGGCTCTCGACGTGCGGCTGTGGGTCGAGGACGACCGCCTGCGCTTCCGCGCCCCCCAGGGAGTGCTGACCGACGATCTGCGGGACGCGCTCAAGGCGCACAAGAACGCCATCCTGGGCTTCCTGCGGCAGGCGCAGGGGGCCCGCGACGGCGCCCTGCCGCCGATCGGCCGGGCGACGCGGCAGGGGGAGCCGCCGGAGCTGCCGCTGTCCTTCCCGCAGGAACGGCTCTGGTTTCTCGAGCAATGGCGGCCGGCGGGAGGGCCGGCGGCCTACAACCTGATCGACGCGGTGCGGCTCCGCGGTCACCTCGCGGTGCCGGTCCTCGCCCGGTGCCTCGGCGAAATCGTCCGCCGCCACGAGATCCTGCGCACCACCTATGCATCGCGGGACGGCCGTCCCGTCCAGGTGGTGGCGCCGCCGGCGGCCTTCCCGCTGCCGGAAGCGGATCTGCGGGACCTGCCGGACGGCCACCGGGAAGGCGCGGCGCGGGAGGTCCTGGCGGAGCTGGCGCGCCTCCCCTTCGACCTGGCGGCCGGTCCGGTGCTCCGGGCCGCGCTGCTGCGCCTGCGCGGCGATGAGCACTGGCTGCTCCTGGGCTTCCACCACATCGCTTCGGACGGCTGGTCCTCCGGCGTCCTGATCGGCGAGCTGTCGCGGCTGTACGCGGCGTGGACCGCCGATCCGCCGATCTGCCAGTCGCCCTCCCAGTCGATCTCCAAGCCGTCACCGCTGCCGCCGCTTCCGCTCCAATACGCGGACTACGCGGTGTGGCAGCGGCGGTGGCTGGAAAGCCCCGCCTTCGCGGCCCAGCTCGCCTACTGGAAAGAGCGCCTGGCCGGCGCCGACGGGATGCTGGAGCTCCCCCTGGATCGCCCGCGGCCACCGGCGCAGAGCTTCCGCGGCGCCGCGCGGCGCTTCCGCCTCGACGCCTCCCTGTGCGCCGCGCTCGACCGCCGGGCCGAGGCGGGAACCACCCGCTTCATGGCCCTGCTGGTCGGCTGGGCCGCCCTGCTGCACCGGATCACCGGGGCGGGCGACCTCCTGATCGGCACGCCGGTGGCCAACCGGCGGCATCCGGAGGTGGAGCCGCTGATCGGCTTCTTCGTCAACACCCTGGTGCTGCGGTCGGAGCTGGCGGGAGATCCGCTCGCGGGAGCGTTCCTCGACAGCACGCGCGAAGGGGTGCTGGAGGCCTTCGCGCGCCAGGACGTGCCGTTCGAGAAGCTGGTGGAGGAGTTGCGCCCCGTGCGCGATCCGAGCCGCTCGCCGCTGTTCCAGGTGCTGTTCTCGCTGCAGAACACGCCGGCGCCGCCGCTCTGCGCCCCCGGCCTGGTGCTGGAGCCGGAGATCCTGGAGAACAGGACGGCGAAGCTCGACCTGTCGCTGTTGGTGGTGGACGGCGGGCCGCCGATGGCCGCCACGCTCGAATACAGCACGGACCTGTTCGACGCCGCCACGGTGGAGCGCCTGGCCGGCGGGCTCGTACGCCTGGCCGAAGACCTCCTGCGCCATCCGGAGCGCCGTCTCTCCGCGCTGGCGCTGCTGAGCGAGGCGGAGCGGGCGCAGCTCCTGGTGGAGTGGAACGACAGCCGCTCGGCCTATCCGCGCGAAGCCTGCGTCCACGACCTCGTCGCGGAGTGGGCGGAGCGGACTCCGGACGCCGTGGCCGTGGTCTGGGGAGAGGAGGCGCTGAGCTACCGCGAGCTGGACGCGCGGGCCGGCCTCCTCGCCCGCCGCCTGCGCGCCCGCGGCACCGGCCCGGAGGTCCGGGTGGGGGTGATCCTGGAACGCTCCGCCGACCTGGTGGTCGCCCTGCTCGCCGTGCTGAAGGCGGGAGGGGCCTTCGTCCCCCTGGACCCGAGCCACCCCGCGGAACGTCTGATCAGCCTGCTGGAGGACGCACGGGCCTCCGTGTTGATCGCCGCGCCCGGCTCCGGCTTCCCGGACCGGCCCCTGGATCCCGCTGTCCGGTTGCTGCGCCTGGAGCCCGGTTGGGAAGCGGCGGACCGCGGCGAGCCGGCGGCGCCCGCCGCGGCGCCGCCGGTCCTGCCGGACAACCTGGCGTACGTCATGTTCACCTCGGGGACCACCGGCCGGCCCAAAGGGGTGGCCGTGTCGCATCGCGCCGTGGTCCGGCTGGTGCGCGGCAACCATTTCGCCCGCCTCGACGCCGGAGAGGTGCTGCTGCTCCTCGCGCCGGCTTCGTTCGATGCCGCGACCCTGGAGATCTGGGGCGCCCTGGCCAACGGCGGCCGGCTGGTGGTGTACCCCGGCCGGCGTCCCACCCTGAAGGAGCTGGGGGAGGTCCTGGCGCACCATCGGGTCTCCACCCTCTGGCTCACCGCCGGACTCTTCCATCAGATGGTGGAGCAGAACCTCCAGGGCCTGCGGCCGGTCCGCCAGCTCCTCGCCGGCGGTGACGTCCTCTCGCCGGAGCACGTGAGGAAGGCCCTGGAGGCCCTTCCCGGCTGCACGGTGATCAACGGCTACGGCCCCACCGAGAACACCACCTTCACCTGCTGCTCGGCCTTCGCGGCGGCGGCCCAGGTGGGCGAGTCGCTCCCCATCGGCCGGCCTATCGCCAACTCGCGCGCCGTCGTGGTCGACCGCGATCTCCAGCCGGTTCCGGCCGGCGTCCGCGGCGAGCTGCTAGCCGGCGGCGATGGCCTCGCCCGCGGCTACCTGGACCACCCCGGCCTGACCGCGGAGCGCTTCGTTCCCGATCCCGCCGCCGGCCTGCTGGCCCGGCCGGGAGAGCGGGTCTACCGCACCGGCGATCTGGTCCGCCTGCTGCCGGACGGGCGCCTCGACTTCCTCGGCCGGATCGACCAGCAGGTGAAGGTCCGCGGCTTCCGGGTCGAGCCCGCGGAGATCGAATCGGTGCTGGCCTCCCACCCCGCGGTGGCCGCCACCGTGGTGCTGGCGCGTCCGGGCCAGAGCGGCGTCCGCGCCGACCGCGAGCTCGCCGCCTACGTGGTGGCCCGTCTCGCAGCCGAGGCACTTACCGCCGCCAGCGCCGCCACCGCCACGACCCTGCGCGATTTCCTCCGCGAACGCCTCCCCGAGCCCATGGTGCCCACGGCCTGGGTGTTTCTGGAGGAGCTGCCGCTCACGCCGCACGGCAAGGTGGACCGCCGGGCGCTTGCACAGATCCGCGCCGAGGCCGCCGCCGGGCTCGCCGCGCCTCACACGCCGACGGAAGAGGTAACGGCGGGCCTCTGGGCCGAGGTGTTGGGGCGCCAGGCCGTGGGCGTCCGCGACAACTTTTTCGATCTCGGCGGGCACTCTCTGCTCGCCGTGCAGATCGTGGCGCGGGTCGAGCAGGCCTTCGGCGTGGCGTTGTCGCTGCGCCATCTGTTCGAGGCGCCCACCGTGGCCGGCCTGGCGGAACGGATCGACCGCCTGCTCGCCGCCGGGGGCGCGGCGGCGCTGCCGCCGGTGGTGCCGGTGCCCCACGACCGGCCGCTGCCGCTGTCGTTCTCCCAGGAGCGGCTCTGGCTGTTCGAGCAGCTCGAGCCGGGCGGCGCGGTCTACACCACCTGCCGCGCCGGGCACCTGCGCGGGCCGCTCAGCCTGGCGGCGCTGCGCGCCACCTTCGGCGAGGTGTTGCGCCGGCACGAAGTCCTGCGCACCGGCTATCACGCCGCTCCGGACGGCCGTCCCGTCCAGCTCGTGGAGCCCTGGCGGCCGGCGAGCCTCCCGCTGATCGACTTGCAGGCAGTGCCGGCGGCGCGGCGCGAGGCGGAGGCGCGGCGCCTGGGCAATGAGGAGGCAGCCCGCCCCCTGCCGCTCGACCGCCCGCCGCTGGTGCGGGCCGCGGCGCTGCGCCTCGGGCCGGAGGAGCACGTCGTGCTCCTGAGCATCCACCACATCTGCTGGGACCTCGGCTCGGGCGGCGTGCTGCTGCGCGAGCTCGACGCGCTCTACCGGGCCTTCCAGGAAGGGCGGCCCTCGCCACTGCGGGAGCTGCCATTGCAGTACGCCGACTTCGCGGTCTGGCAGCGCGGTTGGCTTGCCGGGGAGACGCTGGCGGTGCAGCTCGCCTGGTGGCGTGAGCGCCTCGCCGGCGTCGCGTCCCGCCCGCTGGCGCTGCCGAGCGACCGGCCGCGGCCTGCGGTGGAGACCTGGCGCGGCGCCACGCAGCGATTCCTGATCGCGCGCTCCCTCGCCGAGCCCGTGCGGCAGCTCGGCCGCGGCGAGCGCGCCACGGTCTTCATGACCCATCTGGCGCTGTTCCAGGTGCTCCTGGCGCGCTATGCGCCGCAGCCCGACCTGGTGGTCGGCACGGCCATCTCGAACCGCAGCGGCCCGGCGCTGGAGGGGCTGATCGGCTTCTTCGACAACCTGCTGCCGCTGCGCACCGCCACGGCCGACGCCGGGGAGCTGGGCTTCCGGACGTTCCTGGCGCGGGTCCGCGAGGTGGCCCTCGACGCCTATACACACCAGCACCTCCCGTTCGAGCTGCTCGTCCAGGAGCTGCGGCTGGAGCGCGAGCGGAGCCGCACGCCGCTCCTCCAGGTGATCTTCCTGTTTCAGCTCGACTATCCCACGATGACCCGCGAGCTGGCCGGCCTCACCATGCGCCCCTGGCAGCTCCGCGTCGAGACAGCCAAGTTCGACCTCACCTTCTCGCTGCGCGAGGGACCCGACGGGGTGGTCGGCCAGGTCGAGCACAACACGGACCTGTTCGACGAGACGACGATCCGGCGCCTGGTGGGGCATTACGAGGTCCTGGCCGGAGCGGTGCTGGCCGCCCCCGGAGAGCGTCTCGGCGAGCTGCCGCTGCTGACCGCGGCGGAACGCTTCCAGGTCCTGGAGGAGTGGAGCGACACCCAGGCGCCGGAAGTTGCTCTCCTGGTGCCGGAGCAGGTGGCGGCCCAGGCCGCCCGCCGGCCCGGGGCGCTCGCGGTGGTGGGGGGCGCCGAGGCGCTCACCTATGGCGAGCTGGACGCCCGGGCGGCCCGCCTCGCCCGCCGGCTGCGCAGCCTGGGGGTCGGCCCCGAGGCGCGGGTCGGGGTCTGCGCCAGCCGCACGCCGCTCCTGCCGGTGGCCCTGCTGGCGATCTGGAAGGCCGGCGGCGCCTACCTCCCGCTCGATCCGGCCTATCCGCCGGCGCGGATCGACTTCATGCTCGCCGATGCGGCAGCGGGGGTCCTCCTCACCGAGCGCGCCCTGGCCGGCCGTTTCGCGGCACCGGGCCTGGATGTCCTGTTCCTGGACGACTTGCTGGATGATCTGCTGGACGGTTTTGCGGACGATGGGAACGGCGCGGCTCCCACCGAGCCGCTCCTGCCGGAGCAGACCGCTTATGTGATCTACACTTCCGGCTCGACCGGGATGCCCAAAGGCGTGGCGGTACCACACGGCGCGTTGCGCCGGCTGGTTGGCTGGCACCTGCGGGCGTTCGCTGTCGATGCGGGCGACGTGACCACCCTCCTGGCGGGGCTCGGCTTCGACGCCGCGGTCTGGGAGATCTGGCCCCCGTTGGCCGCGGGCGCGCGCCTGGAGCTGCCGGACGAGGCGGCGCGCTCGGCGCCCGAGGCGCTCCGCGACTGGCTGCTGGCGCGCGGCGCCACGGTGAGCTTCGCGCCCACCCCTCTGGCCGAGGCGCTGATGGCGCTGCCCTGGCCGCCGGAGACCTCGTTGCGCCTCCTGCTCACCGGCGGCGACCGCCTGCACCGGCCGCCCGCGGCATCCATGCCGTTCACCCTGGTCAACAACTATGGCCCGACCGAGAACACGGTGGTCGCGACCAGCGGCACGGTGCCCGCGGCGGTGGCCCGCGTGCCGTCGATCGGCCGGCCGATCGACGGCGTGACCGCGCGGGTGGTCGATCCCTGGATGCAGCCGCTGCCGGCGATCCTCGCCGGCGAGCTGGTGATCGGCGGTGCCAGCCTCGCGCGCGGCTATCTGGGACGCCCGGACTTGACGGCCGAGCGGTTCCTCCCCGACCCCTGGAGCCCATGTCACGGTGCCCGCCTCTACCGCACCGGCGACCTGGTGCGCTGGCTGCCGGACGGCTCCCTCGACTTCCTGGGACGCATCGACCAGCAGGTCAAGATCCGCGGCTTCCGGGTCGAGCTCGGCGAGATCGAGGCGGCGCTCGCGGCCTGCCCGGGGGTCGACGCCGCAGCCGTCGTTGCGCCGGAGTCCGCCGGCGGCTCCCGCCGGCTGGTGGCCTATGTGGCTGGGGCGGGCGGCGCGGCGGACGCGGACGCCCTGCGCCGGCGGCTGGCCGAGCGCCTCCCCGAGCACATGATCCCCGCGCTCTTCATCCCGCTGCCCGAGCTGCCGCTGACCCCCAACGGCAAGGTCGACCGCCGGGCCCTCCCCGTGCCCGCGCCGGAGAGCGAGGAGGGCGGCTCCGCCGCGCCGTCGGATCCGGTGGAGGAGCTGCTGGCCGGCCTCTGGGCGGAGCTCCTGGGCCGCGGGCGAGTCGGCGTCCACGACGACTTCTTCGCCCTCGGCGGGCACTCGCTCCTGGCGACCCGGCTGGTCTCCCGCCTGCGTGACCTCCTGGGCGTCGAGCTGCCGCTGCGCGCCCTGTTCGAGGGTCCCACGGTGGCCGAGCTTGCCGGGGCGGTGCGCGCCGCGCAGGCTCCCGCCGTGCCGCTCCCTCCCCTGGTCCGGCTGCCGCTCGCGCCGGAGGAGCGGAGGAGCGGTCTCCCGCTCTCCTTCTCCCAGCAGCGGCTCTGGTTCCTCGACCAGCTCGCGCCAGGCAGCCCGGTGTACAACATCCCCGCGGCGGTGCGCCTGAGCGGCGAGGTCGATGCCGCGCGGCTGACCCGGATCTTCGCCGCGGTGGTCCGCCGCCACGAAGCGCTGCGCACGACCTTCGCCGCCCGCGAAGGCCGGCCGGTGCAGGTGATCGCCGGAGAGCTGGCGCTGGAGATCCCGCTGCTCGATCTCTCAGGCCTGCCGGCCGAGGGGAAGGAAGAGCGTGCGCGCGCGCTCGCCGCGGACGAGGCGGCGCGGCCGTTCGATCTGGAGCGCGGGCCGCTGCTGCGCCTGCTCCTGGTGCGTCTCGGCTCCCGCGAGCACCTCCTGCTGATGACGCTCCACCACATCGTGGCCGACGGCTGGTCCATGGGAGTGCTGCTGCGTGAGGTCGGGGAGCTCTGGGGGGCGCTCGCCGGGGGGCTGCCGGCGCGCCTGCCCGAGCTACCCGTGCAATATGCCGACTTCGCCGTCTGGCAGCGAAGCTGGCTGCAGGGCGAGATCCTGGAGGCCCAGCTCGCCTCCTGGCGTGACCGGCTCGCCGGCGCTCCGCGAGTGCTCGATCTGCCCACCGACCGCCCGCGTCCGGCGCAGCAGACCTTCCGGGGCGCGGTGCAGAGCGTCAGCGTGCCGCCGCCGCTCGCGGCGAGGCTGCACGCGATCTGCCGCCAGGAGGGCGTGACGCCCTTCATGGTCCTGCTGGCCGCCTGGGCGGTCGTGCTCGGCCGCCACGCCGGCCAGGAGGATGTGCTCCTCGGCACTCCGGTCGCCGGCCGCAACCGCCGCGAAATCGAGGGGCTGATCGGATTCTTCGTCAATACCCTGGTGCTGCGGGCCGACCTGCGCGAGGGACCGAGCTTCGCCGGGCTGCTGGGCCGCGTGCGCTCGGCGGCCCTCGATGCCTTCGCGCACCAGGACGTCCCCTTCGAACGTCTCGTGGAGGAGCTCGTCCCCGAGCGCGATCCGGCCCGCCCGCCGCTGTTCCAGGTCCTCTTCGCGCTGCAGAACGTGCCGGTCGGCGAGCTGGCGGTCCCGGGTCTCTCCCTGGCGCAGCTTCCGCTTGCCGGCGGAGCCGCGAAGCTCGATCTCACTCTGACCCTGGGAGAGGACTCCGGCGGATTCTCCGGCACCCTCGAGCACAACACCGACCTGTTCGACGGCACCACGGTGCAACGCCTGGCCGCCCGCTTCGTCACGCTGCTGGAGGGGGCCGTGGCCGCGCCCGGGGAGCCTGTGCCGGACCTCCCTCTGCTCCTGCCGGGCGAGCTCGACCAGGTGCTGCGGCGGCACAACGCCACCGCGACGGAGTTTCCGCGCGAGGTCTCCCTGGCCGAGCTGTTCGCCGGCGTGGCGCGGGAGCTGCCGGAAGCGCCGGCGATCGTCTCCGGAGACGAGATCTGGACCTACCGCCGGCTCGACGAAGCCTCGGACCGCCTGGCGCGCCACCTCCGCTCGCTGGGCGTGGGGATCGAGAAGCGAGTGGGGATCGCTCTCGAGAGCTCCCCGGAGCTGATCCTCGGCACCCTCGCCATCGTCAAGGCCGGCGGCGTCTACGTCCCGCTCGACGCGGCCTATCCCGACGAGCGCCTGGCCTTCATGCTGGAGGACACCGGAGCCGAGGTCGTGCTGGTCCACGCCCCGACGCAGGACCGCCTCGCGCGGCTGGCCCGGTGCCTCGTCTCCCTCGACTCCCTTGATGGCACTACCGGCTGGCAGGCCGGAGACGCCGAGGATGCGGACGCGCGGGTGCCGCCGGAGTGCCTGGCCTACGTGATCTACACCTCGGGCTCCACCGGCCGCCCCAAGGGCGTGGCCATCTCGCACCGGGCCATCGTGCGGCTGGTGAGGGAGACCAACTACGTGCGCCTGGGTCCCGGAGACCGCACGGGCCAGGTGTCCAACAGCAGCTTCGACGTGGCGACTTACGAGATCTGGGGAGCGCTGCTCAATGGCGCCGCCGTGGTGATCATCCCGCGCGAGGTCGTGCTGTCCCCGCCGGACCTCGCCGCGGCGCTGCGGCGGCACCGGGTGACTTCGACGTTCCTGACCGCTGCGCTGTTCACCAAGATGTCGCGCGAAGAGCCGGAGGCGTTCGCGGCAATGAACGAGCTGCTGGTGGGCGGCGAGGCGGTGGATCCGGTGGCGGCGCGCACGGTCCTGGCGGGCCGGCCGCCGCGGCGCCTGCTCAACGGCTACGGGCCGACCGAGAGCACGACCTTCGCGGCATGGCATCACATCCGCGAGGTGCCGGCAGGCGCCACCATGGTGCCCATCGGCCTGCCGCTGGCCAACACCACGCTCTATGTCCTGGACCGCCGGCTGTCTCCCCTGCCGCCGGGGGCGGTGGGAGAGCTGTGCATCGGCGGCGAAGGCCTGGCGCGGGGATACATCAACCGGCCGGAGCTGACCGCCGAGAAGCTCGTGCCGCATCCGTGGGGAGCCGGCGAGCGTCTCTACCGCACGGGCGACCTGGCGCGGCAGACCCAGGAGGGGCCGATCGAGTACCTGGGGCGCATCGACAACCAGGTGAAGATCCGCGGTTTCCGCATCGAGCCCGGGGAGATCGAGGCCGTGCTGGCCGGTCATCCCGCAATGCGGGAGGTGGCGGTCCTGGCGCGCCGGGAGAATGGCGAGACCCGCCTGGTGGCCTATGTCTCCGGCCGCGGTGCGCTGCGCGCCGAGGATCTGCGGGAGTGGCTCCGGCAGCGCCTGCCCGACTACATGGTCCCCGCCGCCTTCGTCGTCCTCGACGCCTTGCCGCTCACCCCCAACGGCAAGGTCGACCGCAAGGCGCTGCCCGCGCCGGAGCGCGGCCGGGGTGGCGCGGAGAGCGGAGGACCCGGGCCGCGCGACGCCCTGGAGCTGGAGCTCGCGCTGCTCTGGGAAGAGCTCCTCGGGGTCGGGCCGATCGGCGTGCGCGACGACTTTTTCGCCCTCGGCGGCCATTCGCTCCTCGCAGTGCAGCTCGCCGCGCGGCTGCGCAGCCGTCTCGGCCGGACCGTGCCCACGGCGGTCCTGCTCCGCCATGCCACGGTCGAGCGCCTCGCCGCGGTCCTCCGCCAGGACGAGGGGCCGCCGTTGCCGCGGAGCCCGCTCGTGGAGCTGTCCCCAGCGAGCGGACAGGCGGGAGGACCGCCTCTCTTCCTGGTCCACCCGATCGGCGGCGAGATCCTGTCCTACGTCCACCTGGCGCGCCGCCTCGGCGGCCGGAGCGTCTGGGGGGTGCAGGCCCCGGAGCTGGAAGACCTTGCGCCGGAGACGATCGAAGAGCGGGCGGCCGTCTATCTGCGCGCCGTCCGCGAAGTCCAGCCGGCGGGGCCGTATCTGCTCGGCGGCTGGTCCCTCGGCGGTGTCCTGGCGTTCGAGATGGCCCGCCAGCTCACCGGCGGGGGAGAGGCCGTGGAAGCGGTTCTCCTGATCGACTCGCCGGCCCCGGGAGCCGGCGGGCCGGCGCGCCCGCTGACGGACGCCGAGCTGGCGGATGCGTTCGTTCTCGACCTCGCCGGCGTCCTGGGGATCGACGAGCCGGGAGGGCTGGATCTCGGCTCCGGTCTCGCTTCTGACCTGGGGCGGCTCGCGGAGCAGGCCGGGCGGGCGGGGCTCCTGCCGCCGGGCTTCGACGCCGCGGAGCTGGAGCGGCGCTTCCGCCGCTATGCGGCCCTCCGCCGCGCCCTGGAACGGTATGCGGGTGGACCCTGCGCAAGCCGCCTGGTGCTGCTGAAGGCCGCGACGCGGCCCGCCGGAATGGTCCTGCCCGAAGACCTCGGCTGGGGCCGCCTGGCAATGACAACAGCAACGGCATCGGCTCCGGTCGAGGTCCACGAGCTGGACGGGGATCACTACACGCTGCTGCGGGAGCCGGGAGTCGAGAGGCTCGCGGCGCTCGTCCGCGAGCGCCTCCTCACCCTTCCCGCAGCACCATGAGCGGATCGACACGGGTCGAGCGCCGCGCCGGCAGATAGCTGGCGAGGAGCGCCACCGCCAGCAGACCGATGGACATCAGCACATAGGTCGAGGCGTGCGCCGGATTCACGTTGGGGAACACGCTGACCAGCAGCCGGCTCAGTGCCACCGCCGCGAACAGGCCGATCGCCAGACCGATGCCGGCCAGCAGCATCCCTCGCCGCAGGATCGGTCCCAGCACGTCGCCGCGCCGGGCTCCCAGCGCGATCCGGATACCCAGGTCCCGCTGCTGCTGGCTCACCGCGTACGACATGATCCCGTAGATTCCCATCGCCGCCAGGGTCAGACCGATGGCGCTCAACAGCGTCAGCAGGAGGGAGATGAACTGCCGGGCGCGGTAGGAATCGGCCAGCCGGTCTTCCATCGTTCCGATCCCGTAGAGAGGCAGGCCGCGGTCGAGGCGGGCGGTGACTGCCTTGACCGCGGAGGCGACCCGGAGCGGCTCGCCCCGCGTCCGCAGCACCAGGGTGAAGCTGCGGCTCGGCGCGGAGTGCTGCGTCGCGGGGAGATACCAGGTCGGTCCCGCGTCGGCCGGGGTCACGCCGAGCCCCTGGTCCGCGATGTCGTCGACGACGCCCACCACGGTCAGCCAGGGGTTCGGCGAATCGGCCGGACCGCGCTTCACGCGCTTGCCCACCGCGCTCTGCCCCGGCCAGAACCGGCGCGCCGTCTCCTTGCTGACGATCACCGCCAGGACCGAGTCGGCGCGGTCCTGCGCGGTGAAGGTGCGCCCTTCCAGCAGCCGGAGACCGAGTGTCTCCAGATACCTGGGGCTGACGATCCGATGGTTGAAAATGATGAAGTCGTTCGCCGAGGCGAGCTGGCGCCCCTCGATGGTGCCGGCTCCGAGGCTCTGCTCGCCGTTCAGTGTCGAAAGCGGGAGGCCGGAGGTGGCGCTGGCCGATTCCACTTCCGGCAGGGCGGCGATCTGGGGGAGCAGGGTTTCGAGAAATGCGGACTGCTGCGCCGTCGCCGGGTAGCGCGCCTCCGGCAGGGTGAAGCGCAGGGTCAGCAGGCGTTCGGTCTTGAATCCGGGGTTTTCCGCCTGCAGCCGCCGCAAGCTGTCCACCATCAGCCCGGCGCCGACCATGAGGATCACGGCGAGGGCCGTCTCGAAGACCACCAGAAGGTCGAGGACGCGCCGCCCCTGCACGCCCATGCCGGAGCGCTGCCCGCTCTGTTTGAGTGTGCTCTGGAGGTCCGGCCGGGTGGCGCGCAGCGCCGGAAGCAGGCCGAGCAGCACGCCGACCCCGACCGACACGGCGAGGGTGAACAGCAGCACCAGCCAGTCGATCGAGACGTTCTGGTAGAAGGTGTTCATCGACGCGATCGGGCTCAGGACCACCAGCGGGCCGAGGCTGAAGCGCGCGAAGACCAGGCCGAGGACGCCACCGGCGAGCGCGATGAGGACGCTCTCCAGGAGGAGCTGCCGGAGGAGCTGACCCCGGCTCGCCCCCAGGGCCAGCCGAATTCCGATCTCGCCGCGCAGCTCGTTGGCGCGGGCCAGCATCAGATTGGCGACGTTGGCGCAGGCGATCAGCAGCAGAAAGCCCACCGCGGCGAGCAGGAGGTAGAGGCGCGGCTGAATGCCGGTCAGGAGCTGGTCGCGCAGCAACAGCCGCTCGACGGTCCATCCCGCGTTGCTCGCCGGGAAGGCCTCGCCCAGCTCGCGATAGATCCGGTCCAGATCGCTCTGCACCTGCTCTTCGGTGACCCCCGGCTTCATCTGGCCGAAGACGCCGAGCGCATGGTTGTCGCGGGCCGTACCGTTCGGATCGAAGCCCATCGGGACCCAGATCTCGGCCTGATAGGGGAACTGGGTGTCCGGTCCCATGATGCCCACGATCTTGTAGCTCCGGTCGTTGAGGAGGATTTCGCGCCCGATGGCATCCTGATCGCCGAACCGCCGCTTCCACAGGTTGTAGCCGATCACCGTGACCGCGGCGGGCTGGCCGGGCAGGTCGTCCTCGGCGAGAAGTGTGCGGCCGCGGTATGCCTTGAGTCCCAGGGTCTTCAGCCAGTCCCAGGAGGCCACGGCGCCCTGCACGTACTCCGGCTCGCCGTCGCCGCTGATCGCGAAATCGCTGCGGCTGACCGCTCCCATGCTGGAGAAGACCTTGTTCTGCTCGCGCATCGTCGCGAAGTTGCGCGGCGTCACTCCCACCCTCTGGCCATTCGAGCCCGGACCCCGGAAGACGTCGCTCAGGAAGATGACGCGGGTGACGTCGAAGAACGGCAGGGGCCGGAGCAGGATCGTATTGATGAGGCTGAAGATCGCCGTATTGGCTCCGATCCCCAGAGCGAGGCAGAGGACAGCCACGACGGTGAACAGGGGGACGCGGACGAGCTTGCGCACGGAATAGAGAATTTCGCGCATTACAGGATTCTCCTCATCGAAATACGGCTCTCCACTCTTTCAGGTGCTCGCGCCCATGGAAGCGTGACAGCAATCCATCGCTCCAGCCATGGCTAAGGCTGTGCCTTGAGCCACTCCACGATCATCGGGACCAGCGTCTCCGGGGGAGTGCCCGGCGCTCCTTTGAAAGCCGCCTCCATCGAGCTCTGCACCAGGAACGAGTGATCCATCTGCGGAATGGTGACCAAGCGCGCCAGGCCCGGCTTCCGGCGGTTCACCATGTCGACGATCATCTGGTGGTCGTCGCGGCTCATGATCCAATCGCGTTCGCCCCAGATCGCGAGCACGGGGACGTCGACTTTCTCCCAGGCCGCCGAGAGGTTGAGGTCCTGGAGCTGCTGATAGAACGCCGCCGGGCGGCCATACTGGTGGCCGGGCTCTCCGTACCAGATCTCCGCCAGGGAGGGTTTCTGCCGGATCGCCTCGCCCGGAGTCATTTTCTGGACGAGGTAGAGCGTGTAGAGCTCCGCGTAGCCCGCCATCTTCCGGTTGATCTCGCCGGGCGTGTTGCCGAGCAGGGCGAGGCGCCGCCGCTCGTGCTCCATCATGTGCTCGAGCCAGGTCTTCGCCCAGCCGCCGGACACCACGTAGCCGCGGACTTTCTCCCCGTCGGCGACCAGGGGCGCGATGCCGCCGCCGTTGCTGATCCCGAGGATGAAGACGCGGTCCGGGTCGATGTCGGAATGGTGCTTCAAGGCCTGGAGGCCCGCGCGGTACCCGGCGAGCTCGCTCAGGAAGTCCGCCTCGACGCACGGCGGCCCCTCGCTGTCGCCGGCCCCCGGCTTGTCGACCCGCAGCGTGGCATATCCGGTCGTCATCGCCAGGCCGTGGATCAACTTCATCGTGCCGGCCGTCCCGCCGAGAGGCCACTCCGGAGAGTTGCAGCTCAGCCAGCCGACGATCAGGATGCCCGGGAGCTTGCCTCGGGCACCCTTCGGCTTGGTGAAGATCGTGCGCACCCGGTAGCCGCGGTCGGTGAGCACCGAGCCGTATGTCACGTCCAGGTTGTCGAATTTCTCCAGAGGGAGAGGGGGAAGAGCCAGCTTCCGTGTCATCACCTGACCGTCGCGGAGGATCTCGAACTCGGCCGTGTCGCCTCCCCGCAGGCCGCCGTAGACCCGTCCGAACGCCACGGAATCCGAGAGGAGCTGGCCGTTGATCCGCAGAATGCGGTCGCCCACCCGCCATCCGTCCGCCTCGGCCACCGTGCCCGGTTCCACACGAGTCACCTCAGCGCCTGCTTCCCCGCGTGCCGGAGGGCGCAGGCTCACACCCAGCCATGCTTGCCGCTGCAGCTCCCTGCCGGAGCTCTCGGCGTGGCCAGGAGCGAAGACAAAGAGAGAAGCCCAGAGGAGGGTCAGAGCAAGAGTCTCACGAAACAACACCATGCGGACCACCTCCACGAGAAAAACGGAACCACCTGGAGCCGGAGAGAGCGCCGGCCGACGCCCTTCCCGGAAAGTAGGAAATTTATAGCAGACCCCGCGAAGGTTCGGCAACACGCAGATGCCCCTTCGAAAGGCGTACGTCCGAACTCGTCTCCTTTTCGCCATCCGGCGCACCGTATGGAGTGTGGGGCCTGTATGTCCGGCGTTTACTTGGGCTCTCAACCAGGAGGATCTGAAATGCGACTCGATCAAGGACAGCACAAAGCTTTTGACGATCAAGGGTTCCTTCTTCTTCCCGACTGGTTCAGCGCGGCGGAGGTGGGGGTCATGCGGGCCGAGCTTCCCGCCTTGTTCGCCGAGGATTCCGAACGGAGGGTGCTCGAGAAGGAGACCGGCGCGGTCCGTTCGGTCTACGGAGCCCACCGCACCAACGAGATCTTCCGGCGGCTGACACACCATCCCCGGCTGGTGGAGCCCGCAATGCAGATCCTCGGCGGGCCGGTCTATGTCTACCAGTTCAAGGTCAACGCCAAACTCGCCTTCGTCGGTGACGTCTGGGAGTGGCATCAGGATTTCATCTTCTGGCAGCGGGAGGACGGGGTGGAGAGCCCTCAACTGCTGACGATCGCGATCTTTCTCGACGAGGTGACAGAGTTCAATGGTCCTCTGCTTTTTGTGCCGGGCTCGCACCAGGCCGGTGTCATCGAGCCGCCTCGAGCGGGAGGTGTGCCTCAGGGCTATGAAGGGAGCCCAGACTGGATTGCCAATCTGACCGCGGACCTCAAGTATTCTGTGGACAAGGACTCGCTGTCCCGTCTCGTCGAGCGCGGTGGGATCGCGTCGCCGAAGGGACGCGCGGGGTCGGCTTTGTTCTTCCACTGCAACACCGTCCATGGCTCGGCCCCAAACATGTCACCGTTTGACCGCAAGCTCGTTCTGCTGACCTACAACCGGGTCGACAATGCCCCCGCGCTCCGGGAAAAGGCGCGGCCCGAGTTCCTGATGAGCCGGGATTTCAAACCGGTCGTCCCTCTCGAGGGTAATGTTCTGCTGACCTGAGGGCTGCGGACGTGGCGCCCGACCTGGCGCCACTGGCGGAAGCCCCGTGCGTCCGCGTGGCCGCGGAGCGCGACGATCAGTCGATTGCGCCAACTCCACCGTGAGCAGGGGGAGTCGAGGTGGCGGGTCAGAAAGGTCAGGGCGAGCGCCTTCGGAACTGCGCCGGACTTGAAGGCTTCGAGGATCTCGGCGGCGACCTGCTGGGCGTTGGCGGTCACTTTCACGGGCATCTCCTTTTCGAGAGGGAGAAGGCGGAATGCCTTCTCTTCGGCCCATGACTCCCTCCTCCTCCCCCGCCTTTTTTTCTGATTGGATTTCGAGGGGGCATCGGTTCAGCAGGATCTCGACGCCGTAGTGCGCCTCGGCAGTGTCGAGTCCCGCGTAGTTCCGTGGCCACCATTTCGACCTTTTCCGTGGCGGTCAAAAGCGGTAAGGCTGCAGTCCCGGATTCGACCGGAGGCGGTGGA
>Ga0307506_10000050_pt1 | contig 51826 bp, 36 predicted proteins | sample 25_S_MG_FD_202175 | JGI IMG/M metagenome (GOLD analysis project Ga0307506, IMG submission 202175) | Soil microbial communities from Populus trichocarpa stands in riparian zone in the Pacific Northwest, United States - 25_S | ecosystem: Environmental > Terrestrial > Soil > Riparian zone > Trees... | reverse complement strand
GTCATGAGGGCACCTTTCGAGAGGCTGCTCAGGCGCCGTCCTCCATGGCCGCGCTCGGCACCCCTCAACCCCTCATAGTGCCGCAGAGAGCGCACGAGCGCCCGGAAATCCGGGCAGAAAGGTGGCATGGTGCATGCCCCATCCGCCGGCAGGTGACTCCGAGGACCTCCGTTTCGCCGTCCTCTTCCTCCGTGCCTTCGGCAAGCTGGACCGCTCGGAGCTGGCCGCCGCGAGCGGCGTTTCCCGCAACCTGATCGGCGCCTACGAGGCGGGAGACAAGACGCCCTCGTGGCCGACCCTCGAACGTCTCGCCGCGGCCGTCGGCTATCCCGCGGCTCTGCTCGAGCCGATGCTCTCGTTCATCCGCCTGTTCCGCATGGCCTGGGAGCAGGGTCCGTGGCCGCTCGACAGGCCCGTCACGATCGGCCCGGAGCCCGATCTCCTCTTCGAGGGCGCCATCCGCGCGGCCGGCATGCTGCACCTCGCGCGCCTCACCCGCTCCCAGGAGGATGACCCCGAGGAGACCCGCCGCGCCGCGCGCGACGCGTTCTCGCGCCTGATGACCCTGCCGGCCGCCTTGCGCCGCCGCGCCCTCCCGGTCGCCAAGGGGCTTCACACCCGGGCGGGCGCGGAGATCCTCAGCGCGGAGCGCGACCGGGCGGCGGCGCACGATCCGGATCTGGCGCGCGAGCTCGGCGAGCTCGCGCTCCTCGCCGCGGAGCAGAGCGGGCCAAGGGACTGGCAGAGCTCCGCGGCTTGATCAGGGCTCCCCCCCGGGTGAGGGGCTCGGAGCCACGACTTTCGAAACGCTCTCTAATACCACCGCGCCTCCCCGTCGTCCTTCTCTGGTGGAGGGCGGTGGCCCTCGAAAGGAGAGCGTCCCATGACGGTCGACCCAGCTCAGCCAGCGCCCCCTGAAGGAGCGGACAAGAAGGCGCTCGCTCCTCCCACGATCTCCCTGCCCAAGGGGGGTGGAGCGATCCGGGGCATCGGCGAAAAATTCGCCGCCAATCCCGTCGCGGGAACCGGCTCCTTCTCCGTCCCCCTCTACACCTCTCCGGGGCGTTCCGGCTTCGGGCCCCAGATGTCTCTGACCTATGACTCCGGTTCCGGAAATGGACCCTTCGGCTTCGGCTGGAGCCTTGCGCTGCCTGCGATCACGCGGAAGACGGACAAGGGCCTGCCCCAGTATCGCGATGATGGAGAATCCGACGTCTTCCTGCTCTCCGGCACCGAGGACCTCGTTCCGTTGCTCGCCCTTCCCGAGACGCGGACGGTCGAGAACGTCGAGTATCAGATTCAAGGCTACCGGCCGAGAACCGAAGGGCTGTTCGCGCGCATCGAGCGCTGGACGGACCGGCAATCCGGCGTGATCCACTGGCGGTCCATCACCCGGGACAACGTTCTGACCGTCTATGGCAAGGACGGCAATTCCAGGATCTCCGACCCGGGTGATCCCGATCCCGAGAATCCGTCACGGATCTTCTCCTGGCTGATCTGTGAAAGCCACGACGACAAAGGCAATGCCCTCGTCTACGAATACAAGGCGGAAAACAGCGAGAACGTCGACCTGACACAGGCCTGCGAAAAGAATCGGACACCGGCCGGCCGGTCGGCCCATCGCTACCTGAAGCGGATCAAATACGGCAATCGGGTCTCCCGCCTCGTGCAGCCGGACCTCTCGCTCGCCGGCTGGATGTTCGAGGTGGTCTTCGACTACGGGGAGCACGACCTGGAGGCGCCGGCGCCGAACGATGCCGGCACATGGCTGTGCCGCAACGATCCGTTTTCGACCTATCGGGCCGGGTTTGAAGCACGCACGTACCGCCTCTGCCAACGCGTCCTGATGTTCCATCACTTCCCCGGGGAGGACGGCGTCGGACAGGACTGCCTCGTGCGTTCGACAGACCTCCGGTTTGAGGACCTGACGCCGGACGATCCAATCCTCTCCTTCGTCGCTGCCATCACCCAGAGCGGCTACAAGCGGATTCCCGGCGGGTATCTCAGGAAGTCGATGCCGCCGGTGGAATTCGAGCACAGCCGGGCGGTGATTCAGCAAGAGATCCGCGAGCTCGACGCCGCGAGCCTCGAAAACCTTCCGAACGGCCTGGACGGTGGGCGCTACCAATGGGTCGACCTGGACGGAGAAGGAATCTCGGGCATTCTCACCGAGCAGGCCGGCGGCTGGTTCTACAAGCGCAATCTCAGCCCGCTCCACGGCGAGCCGGCGCGCTTCGCACCGGTCGAGCTCGTCGCGAGCCGCCCCGCGGCGACCGATCTCGGCTCCGGACGTCAGCAGCTCCTCGATCTGGCGGGCGACGGGCAGATCGACCTCGTGCAATTCCAACGGCCCCTCTCCGGCTTCTACGAACGCACTCCGGACGGGACCTGGTCGCCATTCACCCCCTTCTCCTCCGCGCCCACGATCGCCTGGAACGATCCCAATCTGAAATTCGTCGATCTCACCGGCGACGGCCACGCCGACGTCATGATCTCCGAAGACAGCGTCTTCACCTGGTATCCCTCGCTGGGAGAAGGAGGCTTCGGCGCCGCGGTGCAGGTCGCTCAAGCCCTGGACGAAGAAAAGGGGCCTCGCCTCCTCTTCGCCGACGGGACGCAATCCGTCTACCTGGCGGACATGTCCGGAGACGGGCTGACCGATCTCGTCCGCCTGCGCAACGGAGAGGTGTGCTATTGGCCCAATCTGGGTTACGGACGCTTCGGCGCCAAGGTCTCGATGGACAACGCGCCCTGGTTCGACCGCCCCGAGCTTTTCGATCAACGCCTGATCCGCCTGGCCGACATCGACGGCTCCGGTGTCGCCGACATCGTCTACCTGGGCCGCGACGGGGCGCGCATCTTCTTCAATCAGTCGGGGAATCGTTGGAGCGAGATGCGGACGCTCGTTCAATTTCCGCCCTCTGACAACCTCGCCTCGGTCAGGGTCGTGGACCTGCTGGGCAACGGGACCGCCTGCCTGGCCTGGTCCTCGCCGCTTCCCGGCGCCGCGCGCCGGGCGATGCGCTACGTCGATCTGATGGGCGGCCAGAAGCCGCACCTGCTCGTCGGCGTGAAAAACAATCTGGGCGCTGAAACGCGCGTGCGCTACGCGCCCTCGACGAAGTTCTACCTCGAAGACAAGCTCAACGGCACGCCCTGGATCACCCGGCTCCCCTTTCCCGTCCACGTCGTCGAGCGCATCGAGACGTTCGATCGCATCAGCCGCAACCGCTTCGTCACACGCTACGCCTATCATCACGGTTATTTCGACGGTATCGAACGTGAATTCCGCGGCTTCGGCAGGGTCGAGCAGTGGGATACCGAAGAGATCGGCAGCATTCCCGATGACGAGACCACGTCGACGGCGACCAACCTCGACGCGGCCTCCTTCGTGCCGCCGATCCATACACGGACCTGGTTTCATACCGGCATCCATCTTGGGCGCGAACGGGTCACCAGCCATTTTGCCGGCGAGTATTACAGCGCGACGGGCCTGAGCGATGCCGTTCTCCCGCCCGGCCTGAGGCCGGACGAGGAGCGCGAAGCCTGCCGCGCGCTCAAAGGCTCGATGTTGCGCCAGGAGGTCTATGGCCTCGACGGCACGGACAAGGCGCGGCACCCCTACACCGTCACCGAGCAGAGCTTCACCATCGAGCTCCTGCAACCGCAGGGCGCCAACCGGCACGCCGTCTTTTTCACCCACGCCCGCGAGTCGCTCAATTTCCACTATGAGCGCAATCCGGACGATCCGCGCATCAGCCACACACTGACTCTCGAGGTGGACAAATACGGCAACGTGCTGAAATCGGCCGCCATCGGCTATGGCCGCGAGCAGTCCCCGCTGGACGAGCAGCCGGACCAGGACAAGCAGACGCAGACGCTCATCACCTATACGGAAAGCAGCACGACCAAGGCCGTGGATGATCCGGACGACTATCGCACACCGCTGCCAAGAGAAGTATGCACCTTCGAGCTGAGCGGCTATGCCCCGGCGAGCGCGAGCTTGCATTTCCGGATTTCGGACTTCGTGACGCCGGATCCGGCCGACCCCGGGGGGAGAAAACAGATCCTCCTCTTCGACGGCGAGGTCCCCTATGAAGAATCGCCGCCCGCCGGCCGCCGGCGCCGCCTGATCGAAAACGCTCGCACCCTCTATCGCAAGAACGACCTCTCCGGCCTCTTACCGCCGGGCCATCTCGAATCGCGCGCCTTGCCCGGCCAGAGCTACAAGCTCGCCTTCACGCCGGGGCTGCTCGCGCAGACCTACGGGAACCTGCTCGCCGATCCGGCGCAGGTGCTCGGCGGCAAGGCCGGCGATCAGGGCGGTTATGTCGATCTGGGGGCGGATGGCCGGTGGTGGATTCCGTCCGGACGGCTCTTCTACAGCACGGCCGCCGATGCCGCGGTGGAGCTGAGCGAAGCCCGGCAGCATTTCTTCCTGCCGCGGAAATTCACCGACCCGTTTGATTTCGCCACGACGGTCGATTACGACACGTACGACCTGCTGGTCGTCAGAACCGAGGACGCGGTGCAGAACACCGTGACCGCTCTTCACGACTATCGCGTGCTGCAGCCGTGGCAGATGACCGATCCCAACGGCAACCGGACTGAAGCCGCCTTCGACGTTCTCGGCATGATCGCCGGCACGGCGGTGAGAGGCAAGGCGACCGGACCCGACGAGGGAGATTCCTTCGCGAGCTTCATCACCGACCTGACACCCGAGCAGGTTCAGGAATTCTTTGATGCGCCGGACCCGCGCCCTCTCGCCGTTCTGCACCTCGGCACGGCCACGACGCGCATTCTCTATGATCTCGACAGGCTTCCGGCCTGCGCCGCCACCATCGCTCGTGAAACACACGTCAGAGATCTGGCGCCGGGCGGGCAGACCAAGGTGCAACTGAAATTCGTCTATTCCGACGGCTTCGGCCGCGAGGCGCAGATCAAGGCCCAGGCCGAGCCCGGTCCGCTCGGTCCGCGCTGGGTCGGCACCGGCACGAAGATCTACAACAACAAGGGCAAGGCGGTGCGTCAGTATGAGCCGTTCTTCAGCCTGTCGCATCACTTCGGCATCGAGCAGCACGGCGTCAGCAGCACGCTCTTCTACGATCCCGCCGGGCGCGTCGCCGCCACGCTGCACCCCAACCACGCGTGGGAGAAAGTCGTCTTCGATCCGTGGCAGCAGACCACGTACGATGCCAATGACACTGTCCGGAATGCCGACGGCTCCACCGATCCGAAGGCGGACGAAGACGTGCGGGGATTCTTTTCACGCCTGCCTGACGCGGACTACCTCCCCACCTGGTACGAGCAGCGCATCGCCCTGCCGGCGAACGATCCCGAGCGGGATGCCGCCGGCAAAGCAGCGGTTCACCGTCAAACGCCGGCCGTCGCCCACCTCGACACGCTGGGCCGCACCTTCCTCACAATGGCTCACAACCGCTTTGAGCGCAATGGCAGCTTCGTCGAAGAGCAGTATCCCATCCGTATCGGGCTGGACATCGAAGGCAACCAGCGAGAAGTGCGCGATGCCATCGTGCAGAATGACGACCGATTGGGGCGCATCGTCACGCTCTACGACTACGACATGCTCGGCCGCCGCATCCACCAAGCCAATATGGAGGCGGGAGAGCGCTGGACCCTCAACGACGTGACAGGAAAACCTATTCGCACCTGGGACAGCCGAGGCTTCACCCGGCGCATCACGCACGACGAGCTGCGCCGCACGACCGGGCTGTTCATCACCGAGAACAGCGTCGAACGGCTGGCCGAGCGCACCGTGTACGGTGAAGGCCAGGGTGACATGAACAACCACCGGACACGCATCTTTGAAGTCTTCGACGGCGCCGGCGTCGTGACCAACGAAGCCTATGATTTCAAAGGCAACCTCTTGCACGGCAGGCGGGAGCTTTTGCCCGACTACAAAGGTCAGGTGGACTGGCAGCAGAATCCCGCGCCCGGCGATGGAACCTTCACCAGCAGCGCGACTTTCGATGCGCTGAACCGGCCGACCGCCACCACTGCGCCGGACCAGAGCGTCTATCGCCCGACCTATAACGAAGCCAATCTGCTCAATAAGGTTGACGTGAGCCTGCGCGGCGCGGCGACAGCCACTCCCTTCGTCATCAACATCGACCATGACGCAAAAGGCCAACGCACCCTCGTCCAATACGCCAATGGCGCGGCGACGGCGTATGAGTACGACGACCAGACCTTCCGCCTGATTCATCTCAAGACCACACGACCGCCGGGCCAGAACGGCCTCGCCTCGCAGATCTTCGAGAACGCCGCGACAGTGCAGGATCTGCGTTATACGTATGACCCGGCGGGGAACATCACCCGCATCGAAGACGCCGCGCTCCTCACGGTTTTCCACAACGGCCAACAGGTCGAGCCGGTCTCTCACTACACCTACGATGCCGTCTACCGTCTGGTCGAAGCCCAGGGCCGCGAGCACATCGGCCAGACGATTCTGGCCTTTGATGCGCCGGGCGACAGCTTCCGCGATCATCCATTTGCCGGGTTGAACGCAAATCCGAACGATTTACAAACTCTGCGCAATTACACGGAGCAGTACGAATATGACGCCGTGGGAAATTTCGCCCGGCTGATCCACCAAGCGGGATCCAGCGCGACGTGGGCGCGCGCCTATGCCTACGACGAGGCGAGCCTGGTTGAAGCCACCAAGCAGAGCAATCGCCTGAGCAGCACGGCGGTCGGGCAGACGATCGAGGCCTACACCCACGACGCTCATGGCAACATGACCGCCATGCCGCATCTGACGTTGATGCAGTGGAGCCCCAAGGATGAGCTCCGTGCGAGCTCCAGGCAAGCAGCGGGCGACGGCACGCTGGAGATGACCTACTACGTTTATGACGCGGCGGGCCAGAGGATACGCAAAGTGACCGAGCGGCAAACCGGGGCGCGCAAGGACGAGCGCATCTATCTTGGCAGCTTCGAGCTCTACCGCGCATACAATGGCAACGGCTCGACGGTGACACTGGAGCGCGAGACTCTGCATGTCATGGATGGCAAGCGGCGCATCGCAATGGTCGAAACCAGGACCATCGAGAATGGCGCTTCCATCAACGCGCCGGCACCGGTGCAACGCTGCCAATTCGATAATCACCTCGGCTCGGCGAGCCTGGAATTGGACGAGAACGGGGGCCTGATCTCCTACGAGGAATATCACCCCTACGGTACGACATCCTATGAAGTCATGAGCAGCACCGATGTCAGCCTGAAGCGCTATCGCTACACGGGCAAGGAGAGGGATGAAGAGACGGGGCTTGCTTATCACCGGGCGAGATATTACGCGCCGTGGTTGAGCAGATGGGCGAGCTGTGACCCTGCAGAGCATGTCGATGGACCCAACCTCTACGTTTACGGCCGAAGCCAGCCACTCGGCCATGTCGATTTCGATGGAACCCAGTCGACTCCCGCGGATAAGCTCAAGCAGCCGGCGCAGAGCGAATCTGTACAGCAACAACAGCCACAAAGTCCCGCCGCAAAAGCTCCGGCGCCCGAACCTCTCAAGGTCGTGTTCTTCAATCTCAAGAATGGCCCGCCCAAAGGGGGAAGGTTCGCCACGCGTGGAAAAGAACTGGCCGAAACGCTCGGCAGCGATGCATGGGATGACGATAAGAAGAAGCTGATCAAAGGGGTGCCGATTCAGGCGGACGGCTCGATTCTGGGGCAGGTCGAACAGCTCTCGCAACGCACCGGTCGAAAGGTCGGCGAGATTCAGATCGTCGGCCATTTGCACTACGGCCTCAACCTCTCCGCCAAAGAAGCCGCCCAGCTCAAGAAGTACGTGACGCCGGACGTAAAGATTGTCTTCCACGGCTGCCTTAGCTGCGCACTGGGAAATCTCGAAACCATGAAGACGGGCCTGTTCAAGGAGATACCGGGAGCGCGAGTGTATGGGCACGAAGTCAAGGTCGACGCTGCAATGCCGTTCGGCTTTGTCCGCGTCGAGCTCAAGAAGGGTGAAGTGGAGAGGACCAGCCTCGGCCGCGCCACGCCGGAAGTCATACCAGAGGACTATGTCCGGCAATGGGCCAAGTCCACGGTGAAGATCATTGGCATTCAACCGACAAAAGAGTTGTTCAAGGGCAAGTTGGTCGAGCCGGACGTCAAGCAGATCGCGAATCAGGAACTGGACAAGCTTGCAGCCGAAAAGAAGAAATAGAGAGGTGAGCAGAATGGATATCAGAGCTGCTGAAATCGTTCATCGCGTCGAAGGGCGAATCCTCTTCGATCACGGGCTGCCTGCCGGAGGCATTCCGATCCGCCTGTATCATCGCGGCTACGGTTGCGCCGAGACCCTGCTCGGCGAGACCCGGGCCGATGAGAACGGCTCCTACAGCCTGTCCTATGAATCGACCGGGAGACTCGTGAACCTCGAAGTCCGCACGACGGACGCCGGCGGCAAGGAGATCTCTCTTTCGGCGACCCGGTACAACGCTCAAGCCGGAGAGGTCTTCAACCTCATCGCGCCGGCGAGCGTCAGACCGCTCACCCCTGAGTATGAGCGCCTGAAAGCGGATCTGAGAGAGCACGTCGGCGAGCGCGGGAGCCTCGCCACGGCCCACGAGAATCCTGATTGCCAGGACATCTCCCTCCTGCACCGGGCGACGCTCTGGGATGCCCGCCTGATCGCCTTGCTGGCTCTGGCCGCCGCGCTCAGCGAGAAGAGCACGATCGCCGAAGAGGCGCTCTACGCCCTGTTCCGCTGCGGCCTCCCCACGGACCCAAGGCTTCTCGCGCACACCGGAGTCGCCGCGGTCGAGAACGCGCTCAAGAAGGCTGTCGCCGCGGGGATCGCCGGTCTGAGCAGCCAACAGATCACGGCGGCGAAGGCGGCGTTCCGGAAATTCTCGCGCAAGGTCCGGCGCGCGACGAAAATCCCCGGAGCTCCCTCGAGCTTCGCCGACCTGTTGCGGACGACGGGACTGGCCCGGAACGAAGAGCTGATCTTCGAAAACATCTACTTCGCCCACCGCGGGACGCCCGCCGAGCTGTGGCAGAAGGCGGCGAAGAAAGGCATCTCCAAAGAAAAGATCGGACAGGTGCAGCTCCAGGGCAAGCTCGCCTACCTGACGCTGAACAACGCCGCCCTGGCGTCCGCGCTGCAGCGAGAGATCGGCGAAACGGAAAAGCTCGGCACGTTGGTCGACCAGGATCTGTATCAGGAGGTCGCCTGGCAGAAGCGCCTGGAGACCATGGCGGGCGGGAGCGATGCGGAGCTGAAGAAGCTGATCCCTCCGGCGTACAAGGGTGGGCAGACCGCCGAGCGGTTGCAAGCCTATTCCGCGGACCTGGCCCGGAAAGTACGGCAGGCCCATCCGACGCGGGTGATCGCACGGATGGTCGAAAAAGACGAGCTTCACCTGGGCGGCCACCACGAGGCCCTGAAGATGCCGGTCAGCACCGTCTTGAAGAACGCCGAAGGCCTCGGTTTTTCTCTCGGCCGCACGCCGGTCAACCGTTTCATCACGGAGAATCACCAGGAGCTCTTCCGGAACGTCGAGGAGAAAGACGTCGAAGGCACCACGAAGGCCCTGAAGAAGCTGCATCGCCTCTACCAGGTCACGCCGACCGACCAGGCCCTCCAGGTGGCGCTGAGCGCCGGCTTCGGATCGGCGCATGACATTGTCGCGCTGTCCCACGATGCCTTCCTGGACACCTACGGCAAACAGCTTGCGGCAGACCCGGAATTGTCACGCAGCATGGCGTCGCAGCTCTACCGCAAGGCGCAGTTGGTCTCCTCCGTGACCTATAATTTTTTCACCGCCGCGAAGCAGATGGACAGCGCCCCGGCCATCTACGCGATCTCCCCTCCGGCCGGAGCGGTCCAGGAGGCGAAGAACGAGCTCATCAAGCACTTCCCGACGATGGAGTCCCTCTTCGGCTCGCTGGACTTCTGCGACTGCGAGCACTGCCGGTCGGTGCTGAGCCCGGCGGCCTACCTGGTCGACCTGTTTCAATTTCTCGATCCCGAAGACCCGGCGTGGAACGGTTTCAAGAAAGCCTGGAGTGACACGCATCAGGACGAGTACATCGACCACCACCTGAAGGCCTACGACGCTCTGGTGGAGCGGCGTCCGGATCTGCCGCAGCTTCCGTTGACTTGCGAGAACACCAACACCGCGATGCCCTATATCGACATCGTGAACGAGATCCTGGAATATTATGTCGTCAAGGGCCATCTCGATCCCGTGACCGTCCGCGATACGGGCAAGGCGACCACCGCCGAGCTGCTGGCCGAGCCGCAAAACATCCTCCAGGAAGCCTACGACAAGCTGCGCGACGCCCGGTATCCCGTCGGCCTGCCTTTCGATCTCTGGCTGGAGACCGTGCGCCGCTTCTGCGATCACTTCGGCCTTCCCCTGTGGAATCTGCTGGATGCATTCCGCACGACGGAAAAGCTGTTCGCGCAACCGGCCGATCAGGTTCCTTATGATCGATCCGCCGTCTTCACCGAATACCTCGGCATCTCGCCGGCCGAGCGCGCGATCTTCACCGACGCGGAGCCGCTGGCGAGCTGGCACCTGCTCTACGGCTTCGACGACGCGGCAACCGCTCTCGCCGCCCTCGCCTCCGCGAAAACCCTTTCCCGCCGCCTCGGCGTGAGCTACAAGCAGCTCATCGAGCTGGTGCGCACGGGATTCGTCAATCCGCGGCTGGATGCGCTGGTCATCCTGCAGAAGCTCGGCGTCGAGATCAGCGACGTCTTCCGCTACAAGAACAACGAAGCACTGCTCGCGGCCGACGAAGCGACCTTGTCAGTGCAGGAGCTGAGCCTCGTGCAGGAGCTCAAGGCCTTTCAACAGCGCCTCGGCGATCTGGCCGCGGCCTTCCCCGCTTTCGATGCGGCGGCCTGGCTCGATGAATCCTGGCAGGCCCACCTCTTCGACAAAGTGGTCGTGCTGGCCGATCCCGACGCCGGCTGCAACTTCGACGCGACGACGCTGCGCTACGCGGACGGCACGGGTATCGATGGGCTGGCCCTGCTCAAGATCAACCTGTTCGTCCGCCTGTGGCGCAAGCTCGGCTGGACGATCGAGGAAACCGACCGCGCGCTCCAGACCTTCCTGCCCGCGAGCTCGCTGCCGCTGACCGCCGCCGGCATCGGCGCGGCCTTGAGCACCGCGCTGATCTATCTCGCGCATCTCAAGTGGCTGGATGAGCATGTCAAGGCCGGGAGCAACCGGCGCATCAAGCTGCTGACCCTGTGGTCCGCCCTGCCGACCACCGGCGGCAAGCCGCTCTACGCGCAGCTTTTCCTCACCCGCAGCGTCCTCAAGCAGGATACCGTCTTCGATGATCCCCTGGGCAACTACCTTTCACAAGACGGCGTGCTCATCGCGGACCATCTGCTGGCGTTGCAGGCCGCGCTCAGCCTGACGTCCAACGACATCGCGAGCATTCTGACCGATGCCGGCGCCGCCCCGGAAACGGCGAGCCTCTCGCTCGCGAACGTCTCGCTCCTCTATCGCTACAGCCTGCTCGCCAAAGCCCTGAAGCTCTCCGTCACCGAGCTCATCATCCTCAAATCGCTGTCGGGGCTCGACCCCTTCCTGGCGCTCAGCCCCGATCCGCTGACGAGTCTCGACGACGATCATCCGTTCACGCAGACCATCCGTTTCGTCACCGCCGCCGCGGCCATCCGGGAGAGCGGCCTGCGCATCGAGGACCTGGACTACCTGTTCCGCGACCGCTTCGACGCCGTCGGCAAATATCGTCCGGATCCCGAGGCGCTGGCGGCGATGGTGAAAGGCCTGGCGGCCGAGCTCAGCCGCCTTCGCGACGAGCATGGGGTCCCCCCCAGTCTCACCGACGACGCTCTGCGCCAGAAGCTGGCGCTCCTGCTGACCCCGGAAGCGCTGACGGCCTTCCTCGCCGCGATCACCGGCGCGGTGGACGTCGAAGCCGTCGCGGACAATGTCCAGCCCGCCGACCGGCTCGATCCGAAAGCCTTTGCGGGCGAGCCGCGGATCCGCGTCGACTACAGCGACGTCCTGCTGCGGCAGCGTCTCACCTGGCGCGGCCTGCTGCTGGATGCGCGCAAAGACGAGCTCGGCGCCGGCGCATCGCCGTTGCAGAACGACCTTCTGGACCAGGCGCAAAAGCTCGGCTTCGCGGCGCTCGTCGGCCAGATCACCGCGCTGCTCGGCGCCTTGATCGACACGACGGAATATCACGCCATCCGCGAGAACGTCCCGCCGTCCGATCGGCTCGATCCGAGCCTGCTCGCGGGAGAGCCGGCCGTCCGTGTGGCCTACGACGACGCCCGCGCGATGCAGCGCCTCACCTGGCGCGGCTTGCTCCTGGATTCCCGGAAGCAGGACCTCGACGCGGCCGTCAATTCCCCTCTCCTCGCCGGCCTTCTGGACGCCGTGCAGGATCAGGGGAGAGCCGACGCCGAAGCCCTGATCAACGGCGCGCTGGCGATCGTGATCGCTACGCTTGAATTCACCGCCGTGGAGGACGACGTCCCGCTCGCCGAGCGGCTCGACCCGGGCAGCTTCGAGCCCCGCATCCGCATCACCTATGAGGACGCTGCGCCGTGGGACCCCGCGGCGACCTATCAAACCGACGACGCGGTCAGCTTCGCCGGCTCGATCTGGAGCGCCAGGCAGACCAACAGCGGTGTCCAGCCGGTCGATGGCAGCGACTGGTCGGGACCGCAGGGGCGCAAGCAGAGGATCGCCGTCCAGGGCCTGCTCTCCGACGCGAAGCGAGCGCAGCTCAAGGCGGCCAACCCGTCACAAGTCCTCAAAAACCTGCTGGAAGCGATCCGCAATCAATCCGATTCGTTGATCAAGGCCCTGCGCGCCGGCCTGCTGGCGAGCGGCGATTTCAAGTCTCTGTTCAGCGGTCTGTCTGCTCTCGGCGACACCGGGGAGGACCCTCGCCTGAGGCTCATCCAGGCGGTCTCGCCGTTCATCCTGCGCAAGCTGGCGCGCCAGCAGGCCCTGCAAACCGTCGCGTCGGCGCTCGGCACGGACCGCGATCTCACCGAGGCGCTGATGACCGACGGTGCCTTGCTCGTCGATCCGACGCAGCCTGACAGCGTGCTCGCCGATGCGTTCCTCGCCGCGGGAGACAGCGGCGTCTCCGCCGCGTTTTTCGCCGCGCCGGACGGCTCGGGGCAGCCACTGGAGGACGGGCTCCTCGCGACCGTCGACACCGCGGGCAAGCCCGCCGGCGCCAACAGCGCGCGCTTCGCGGGATATCTCCAGGTCCCCGCCGCCGGGCCTTATCGTTTCTCGGCGACGGCCGCGCTCCAGGACGCCGAGATCGAATTACGTTTCGCCGATGCGCCGCTCCCTCTTCTGCAAGGCAAAGCGGCGACAGATCACTCCGAGATCAGCGCCTTCGTGGAGCTCAAGCCCGGCATCCTCTACAGCTTCACGTTCGCCGCGGATCATCTGAACGGCGGCGACGCCGGGCTACTGGTACAGGGTGAAAACCTTCCCAAGGGCAGCCTGGCCCGCCTGCGCCTCTACCCTGCCGCAGCGGTCGAGCGTGTCCGGCGCGCGAACGTCTTGCTGGCCAAGTCGCTGCAGCTCACCGCCGCGCTCGGGTTGACCTGGCGCGAGCTGCGCCACGTGCTGACGCACCCGGACGACTTCGGCGGCATCAGCTTGAACAAGCTGCCGGCCCGCCCGGCCGACGCATCCTCCGCGCAGGCCGTCGCGCTGTTCGGCTGCCTCCTGCGCCTCCTCGACTATGCCCGCTTGAAGCGCGAGGTCGCCGGCGAGACGGACGATCTGATCGGTGTCCTGGAAAACGCCCGCCGCACTCCCCCTCCCCCGCCGGCGGCGCTGCTGGAGGATCTCAGCCGGCGCTTTGCCGATCTGACGCGCCGTGATGTCGAAACCGTGCGCCAGACGGCGGCGAGCCTCGGTTTCAGCGGTGGCGCCGAGCAGATCGCCGCCGGTTTCGCGCAGGAGATCGGGATCGGGCGGTTGTGGAACGCCCTCCAGGCCGTGGATCAGCTCAGCGTCACGGCCGGCGACCTGGCGAGGTCGACCGGGATCATCGACCCGCTGCAAACGTCCGGCGAGCGGTTCTCCATCGCCGCTGCTCTGCGCAATACGGTCAAGGCGCGCTACGAGCCGGAAAGCTGGCAACGCGTCGCGCAACCGATCTTCGACAAGCTCCGCCAGCGGCAAAGGGACGCCCTCGTGGCGCACATCATGCACCGCAACGGCTTCGAGCGGATCGAAGAGCTGTTCGAATATTTTCTGATCGATCCCGGCATGGAGCCGGTCGTGCAGACGTCGCGGCTACGGCTGGCCATCTCGTCGGTGCAGCTCTTCATCCAGCGCTGCCTGTTGAATCTCGAGCTGAAAGTCGATCCCTCGGCCATCAACGCGGCGCACTGGGAGTGGATGAAGCGGTACCGGGTGTGGGAGGCCAACCGGAAGATCTTCCTGTTCCCGGAAAACTGGCTCGAGCCGGAATTCCGTGATGACAAAACGCATCTCTTCCAGGAGCTGGAAGGCACTCTGCTCGCAGGCGAGATCTCGAACGACCTGGCCGAGGACGCTCTCTTCACCTATCTCAACAAGCTCGAAGAGCTCTCTCGCCTCGACATCGTCGCGATCTATTGCGAGGAACGGCCGCTCGATCCCGCGTCCAACACCATCCATGTGGTCGGCCGCACCTTCAACAGCCCGCACAAGTATTTCTACCGCCGCTACCAATATCGCATGTGGACGCCGTGGGAGCCGGTGCCGGTCGAAATCGAGGGCGATCACATCGTGGCGGTGATCTGGCGGCAACGGCTGCACCTGTTCTGGGTGACCTTGATCGAGAAGGCCAAGCAGGACACCAGCGGGGACACCATTCCGGTCGATTTCATGACCAGCCTCGCCGTGCCGACCGGCCCCGAACGCCAGATCGACGTGCAGCTAAGCTGGAGCGAATATTTTCAGGGGCAATGGACGACGCGGGAATCGAGCGGCTTCAGCCGGCCGGTGACCGTGGACGTCGCCCCCGGCTTCGACCGCCGGGAGGTCTTCATCTTCGCCGTCAAGGAGCAGGACGCCGGCGGCGAGGAGGCGGCGGTGAGGATCCAGCTCAGCGGGGAGCTCAATCTGCAAGGATATGCGGATCCGGGCCAGTTTCATGGCAGCGGCAAATGGATGACGGCTTTTCGGGTCACCGGCAAGCACAGCCCGGCGGAGGTGGTCAGCAGGAATCCGTCCCAGCCTTCCTCCCCGCCGTATGTCAATGACCATGCGGAGATCGAACGTTACAACGGGTCCGGTTCCCTCGAGGTCACCTTCGTGGAGAAGATCGTCGAGGACGGGGTCTCCCGCCCGGTCTCCACCTGGGCCACCCGGCCCATCCTGGGCAAGGCCGGCGACTTTTCGCTGCTGATTCCGGGCTCTCCACCGCAGCTCGTCGCGCCGGAGATCGCGCATCTGGTCAGCCCATTTTTCTTCGCGGACCGGGATCATACGTTCTACGTGGAGCCGACGCTCACCGAAAAGACTTACACGGAGTGGGAGGACTGGATCATCCCGGGACTTGACATCGAGCCGGATCTCGAGCTGCCGGTGACGGCGGACGTGCCGGTCTGGGTCAACCCCGGCGGCCCGGTGGAGATCGACCCGCTGGCTCAATTCGGTTTCCAGGAGAAGTCGGACTGGCTGGCGACGCCGAAGGTCGTCCTGCAATTCGACCAGGCTTCGATCGGCGGCGCCGGCGGCGTCGATGCGGAGAAGCTGGGACAGGTCATCGGTGGATGACCAGAGAGGAACCTTTGATCATGAGCAAACCATTTCACGGCTACTATGACGAGCAGATCGGCCTCAGCGCCGCCGTCGCGCTCGAATCGATCCACGATATCTCGCTCGGCAAGCTGATCACGACCCGGCAGCGAACGCTCGATTACATGTTCCAGGCCCACTTCCATCCTTACGTCCCCCGCCTCGTCAAGCGGCTGATCGAAAAGTCGGTCCGCGGGCTGCAGGCGATGGACACCGAGACGATGAAGATGCCGGATGGAACGGTGATGACCCTGCCCGACGGGACTCCCAGGCCGGTCCTGTACGAGGATTTCTTCGCGGCGAGCTATGCCCCGTCGAGCCTGGTCGACACGCCGTACCCGGTGAAGGACGTCGACTTCACGTCCGGCGGCGCCTACTCGGTCTACAACTGGGAGCTCTTCTACCATGTGCCGATGACCATCGCCATCCATCTCAGCAAGAACCAGCGCTTCGAGGAGGCGCTCAAGTGGTTCCACTATGTTTTCGACCCGACGGACAACAGCCAGGATCCGACTCCTGAGCGTTTCTGGAAGGTCAAGCCGTTTCAGCGCACCGACGTCAAGCTGATCGAGGAGATCCTCGTCAACCTGGCGACCGGGGCTGATCCCGCCTTGCGGCAGGACACGATCAACAACATCAACGCCTGGAAGGACGCGCCGTTTCGCCCCCACGTGATCGCCCGCTACCGGCAATCGGCCTACATGCTCAAGGCCGTGATGGCGTACCTGGACAATCTCGTCGCCTGGGGCGACAGCCTGTTTCGGCAGGACACCGGAGAGACGATCAACGAAGCGGAGCAGCTCTACGTGCTGGCGGCGAACATCCTGGGGCCGCGTCCGCAGGCGGTGCCCAGGAAAGGCGCGGTCCGTCCGCGGACTTACGCCAATTTCAAGAACGATCTCGACGCGTTCGGCAACGCCCTGGTGGAATTTGAAGGCGACATCCCCTTCGATCTGTCCCCCCATGCCAACGACGCCTCCGCCGACGGCCAGCTCAACGCCTTGCGCAGCATCGGCAGCGCGCTCTATTTCTGCATTCCGCGCAACGACAAGCTGCTCACCTATTGGGACATGGTGGCCGACCGGCTGTTCAAGATCCGCAACAGCCTCAACCTCCAGGGGATTTTCCGCCAGCTCCCGCTCTTCGAGCCGCCGATCGATCCGGCCCTTCTGGCCCGCGCCGTCGCCGCGGGGCTCGACGTGGCGGCCATCGCCGGCGGCCTCCATCAACCGTTGCCGCTCGTGCGCTTCCAGCTCCTTCTCCAGAAATCCGCGGAGATCTGCCAGGAGGTGAAGTCGCTGGGCAACAACCTGCTTTCGGCCATCGAGAAAGAAGACAACGAGGCCCTCGCCCTCCTGCGCGCGCGCCACGAAACGATCATCCTGAGTCTCGTCGAAGCGGTCAGATACGGGCAGTTGCAGGAGGCGGTCAAGGCGAGGCAGGGGCTTGAAACGGCGCTCGCCAACGTGGCGCAACGCTTGACCTATTACGAGAGGATGTTGGGGAAGCAGGAGAGCGAGATCAAGATCCCGGAGCTCGACGAGCTCGATACGGAGAGCCTCTACAAGCTGAAGCTCAGACAGGGCGAGCCGGCGCTGGGCTCGCGCACGATCGACATCGACATCGCCAAGGACACACAGGGCATCACCCAAGGCAAGAAGATCAGCTCGTATGAGGTCCAGGAGCTCGACCTGCTGCAACAGGCACGTGGACACCTCGACTCAGCCGTCATGAATGATCTCATGAGCTCCGAGATGGCCCTGATCCCGGAATTCGGCGCTCAGGCGCAGCCGATGGGAGCGGGCGCCGCCGTCAAGTTCGGCGGCATGTTCCTGGCCAAGATGCTCTCGATGATGGCCATGGTGGAGCGCGCGACCGCCGACCAGATGACGTACGAGGCGGGCAAGGCCGCGAAGATGGGAGGCTTCGCGCGCCGCGAGCAGGACTGGGCGTTCCAGAGCAACCTCGCCGCCGGCGAGATCACGCAGCTCTTCAAACAGCTCCGCGCCGCGCAGATTCGCGAAGCCGTCGCGGAGCGGGAGTGGAAAAACCATCAACAACAGATCCGCCACGCCGAAGACATCGAGCGCTTCCTCACTCAGGAAAAGAACGGCAAGACGACCAACCGCGCCTTCTACACCTGGCTGCGGCGCGAAGTGAAAGGCCTGTACAGCCAGTGCTTCCAGCTCGCCTTCGACGTCGCCAGGAAGGCCGAGCGCGCCCTTCAGCACGAGCTCGGCGATCCGTCGTTGAGCTTTCTCCAGTACAACTACCTCTCCGGCAAGGAAGGCTTGCTGGCCGGCGAAAAGCTTCACCTCGACATCAAGCGGATGGAGATGGCCTACCACGATCTCAATCAGCGCGAATACGAGCTGACCCGGCACGTGAGCCTCCTGCAGATCAGCCCCAAGGCCTTGCTGCAGCTCCGTACCCTGGGCCGCTGCACGGTCTTTCTTCCCGAGGAAGCCTTCGATCTCGACTGCCCGGGCCACTATTTCCGGCGCCTCAAGTCCGTCGCGTTGAGCATCCCCTGCGTCGCCGGCCCCTATTCGAGCGTCAACTGCACGTTGACGCTCCTCAAGAGCTCCATCCGGCGGAGCGCGCTGCTGAGCGATGACGGCTACGCCCGTGCGGGCGCGGAGGACAGCCGCTTCAGCGATCACTTCGGGAGCCTTCAGTCCATCGTGACCAGCACGGGACAGAACGACAGCGGATTGTTCGAGACCAACCTGCGGGACGAAAGGTACCTCCCCTTCGAGGGCTCGGGCGCGATCAGTGAGTGGCAGCTTGAGCTCCCCGCCGAGATCCGCCAGCTCAACTACGACACGATCAGCGACGTGATCTTTCATCTCCGCTACACGGCGCGCGAGGGAGGAGGCGTCCTGCGCAACGCCGCCGTCGGCAACCTCAAGGCCTGCCTCGAAGAAGCTCAGGCCCTCGGCTCCGTGCGTTTGTTCTCCGTGCGGCAGGAGTTTCCCAGCGAGTGGGCGAAGCTCAAGAGCGGCGGCCTCGCCAACCATCCATCGCCCTGGCCACTGACCCTGGTCCTGCGCGAAGAGCATTATCCCTTCTGGAGCCGCGGCAACCTGGAAGCGATCAAGCGGGTCGATCTCTACGCCCGAACCGCGAAACCCAGCGTCGACGTCACGGCCCAACCCGACGGCAGTGGACCGAAGGACACCCTGCTGCCCGACGTCTCGCTGGGCAACCTCAGGGTCGGCACCTTGGATCTGGATCACCTGGCCTTGAAGAAACCGACAGGAACGTTGACGCTGTATCTCAACGACCTGACGATGACGGACCTCTGGCTGGGAGTGAGCTGGGGCAAGGACGGGTGATGGCTTCCAGGGACAGCGATTCCGTCACTCCACCATCACTTTTTCGATCCGCCGGTCGGGCACCAGCCAGACCAGGGCGATGAAGACGTAGAGGCTCATCGAGATCCATGGCGAAAGAAAAGCGGCGGGAATGGCGATGGCATAGGTGATCGGCGACAGCTTCCCCTTCCAGTCGCCGCCCACCGCCTTCTTGAGGATCGAATCGGGACCTTGCGAGGCGATGATCGTCTGCTGCAAGATGAAATAGGCGATGGCGCACATCAGTAGAACGACTCCGTAGAGGGCCGCGGGCATCGCGGCGAAGTGGTTCTCTCCCATCCAGCCCGTGGCGAAGGGAATCAGCGACAGCCAGAACAAAAGGTGCAAGTTGGCCCATAGGATGTTGCCGGTCACCTTGTTGCACGCGTGCAGCATGTGGTGGTGGTTGTTCCAATAGATCCCCAGGTAGACGAAGCTCAGCACATAGCTGAGAGATACCGGGATCAAGGGCCGCAGAGCCGCCAGGCTCTCCCCATGCGGCACCTTCAATTCCAGCACCATGATGGTGATGAGGATGGCGATCACGCCGTCGCTGAAGGCTTCCAGGCGCCCCTTGCCCATTCACAATCCTCCCCGGTACACCGACGTTCCTGGATTGTATGCCTGCCAATCGAACCAATCATCGAGAAGGACGTAGACCTTCGCCATCTTCTTCCCGGCGAGAGGACCGCTCACCGCGACGCCGGTAAAATCCCACTCGCTGCCCGTCTCGGCGTCCACCAGGCGGCCCGGCCTGTCCGGGCGGGCGAAGAGCTGCAGCTCGCGCCTCTCCCCATCCCCGGCATCCCCGCCGACGATGCGCTCGAAAGCCCGCACCGACCGGCCATCCTCCCCCACGATCAGAACGATGGGCTTCCCCGCCAGCGTGTCCAGCACCGGGCTCTGCCGCTTCAGCACGGTCCAGGGATAGGCTCTGGCGATCTCCCCCACGCGGACGCCGGCCACCAGCTCGCGGGGTGCGAACGGGCTGCCCGGCCGCGCCGGCGTCACCACCGGCAGCTTCGCCGTCTGTGCCTCCCAATCCTTGGAAAACTCGCGCCAGGGCGCGCTGTCGTCCGGCCGCAGCACGCGCGTCTCCGGATGCTCCTGGCGCCAGACGCCGAAGGAGACCTCGTCGTGGAAGACGAGGTCCAGGCGCCGGCCCTTGAGCGGCCCGAAGAGCGCTTCGCCCGTCACCTGCTGCCACCAGGACCCTGTCTGCTCATCCTGCATCAGGAAGTTCTGGTTGTTGATGCCTGTGAGATGGAAGCGCAGCTTCCGCCCGTCGATCTCCGCTCTCCACACCAGACCGGTGTGACAGAGCGTTCAGTAGGTCACCGCCACGGGCACGCCGCCGACGACGTCGTGCACGATGTGGTGATAGGCGACCTGGCGGACCGGATAGGCCGCGGCCTCCCCGTTCAAGGCCACCGCCAGCACGGGGTCCTTCTCTTCGACCCAATCCGCTTGCGCGGCCGGGACGGAGCCCGTGGCGGCCAGCGGCGCGAACATCTTTTCGAAGACGTTCTGCCGGGCGAGCCAGGCGGCTCCGAGTAGAGGCACGAAGGCGAGGACGAGCAGCGTCCGGCTCCACCACCGCCCGTTGCGCCACAGCCCGGCGGCCAGGAAGAGCGCCGCGGCGGCGGCGAGAGCGGTCCCCCAGGGCGCCGCACGGCGCAGAGCGTAGGCGGTGGCGATGCCGCCCGGCGTCTGCGGCGTGAACGGCCGGATCAGCCAGATCGGGATCGCCACCAGGGCGAGAGCGATGAGGATCAGAACGGCCAGGACAAGGCCGGCAAAGCGGCGGCGGGTCGGCATGGGACGATCTCCTCTCGGGCGCCATCATCTCGTGATGAGGGCGCGAAAGGAAGGGTTGCTGTTTTAGAATGCGATCCGGAGGAAGGGGGCTGTCATGTGCAGAAGCATCAAGACTCTTTACAACTTCGAGCCGCCGGCCACGGACGATGAGATCCGCAAGGCCTCGCTGCAGTTCGTCCGCAAGCTGTGCGGCTTCGCGAAACCGTCCAAGGCCAACGAAGAAGCCTTCGCGGTCGCGGTGGAGCAGATCACCGGCGTCGCCCAGGAGCTGCTCGGCTCCCTGGTCACCAACGCCGCGCCGCGCAACCGCGAGGTGGAAGACGCCAAGGCCCGCGCCCGTTACGCGTCGAGGTAGCTGCCCAGTCGGTGGAGCATCTGCTGCACCGCGATCCAGACGACCAGCTCGATCTGCGCCTCCGGGGAGAGGGCCCGCGAGACCCGTTCGACCAGCGGTGCCGGCACCGTGGCGGGGCTCGGCGAGACCGCTTTCGCGAGGTGGAGCGCCAGCACCGCCTCGCGGCTGAGCCTGGGAAGCGCGTCGAGCTCGACACCGGCCGGCCCGGCAGCGAAACGGACGACCGCGTCCAGCGTCGCCTCCCCCATCTCCGGGTCTGCCCGGAGCGCCAGCCCGCGCGCCTCGCGGGCGAGGGTCCCGTTCCCGGCGATCGTCGCATAGACCAGGCCGGCGAGCGCTTTCACGGGCAGGCCGAGCTTGCTGTCCGCCGCGTCCAGGTTGTCGCGCAGGACGGTCGCGATCGCCCGCACCGCCCTCCGGCTCCGCATCTTCGCGAGCAGCGGAAAATCATGGCCTGTGCGGGCTTTCAGATAGCTTCCCACCGCCGGCCATTGCGACGGCACCCCGCGGGTCCACGCCAGATCGAGCCGGATGGCGCCCGGCACGTGGCGCAGGATGGCGAGCTTGGTGGCCAGCGTATCGCGGCCGCCTGGGCGCGCCCGCAGCTCCGGCTCCAGGGCCGGCGTGGCGACGCGATGCTTGCCGGGGGTCCAGCCGGTCGGGGCGAGGGCCGCCGAGGCCTCCTCCACCGTGGCGTCCTCCAGGTCGACGGCGAGGGCGTCCATGAACTTGTTGAGGAAGCCCATGAGAGCGATCCCGAGGGCGATCCGCTCGGCGTCCTGGGCGGAGAAATGGCGGCTGAGCTCCGCGCGGTGCTCCGCCGTGAAGGCGCAGGGGATGCTCGCCAGCGCCTCGGCGGCGGCGACGGCGGTCTGCTCGGCCGGCGGCAGGACCCCGGCCAGCTTCTCCACCGAAGCGCCGCGGCGCAGGGTGAACGAGCAGGTGTGGGCGGTGCAGTACGAGCACTGCGCGGTGCGGCTGGCGGCGCACAGCGCCAGGCCGAGAGTCACCGCCGAAGGCCCGAAGCCCCACACCGAGAACGGCAGGTTGAGGAGGTTCGGCACGAGCAGGTTATAGGTCCGGAAGCCGGTCGGCCAGATCGCCAGATAGGAGTCGCAATTCGGCACGACGCCGATCAACAGGCGGACGATCTGGAGCATCGAGCCGTGCTCGCGGCGCAGCCGTGAAAGATCGACGGCCGCAGGGCGGAGCGCCTGGACCAGCGTCAGGTCCGCCGCCAACGTGTCGGATGGCATCGCAGTCTCCTCGGTCGGAAAAATCGACCCATCTTACACTGGCGGAGCTTTGCGCCGCGAGCCGCCTCCGAGAGTGACCAGCCCGGAGCTCTCGCGGGCGCCGTCTTTCGAGGCGCAGGGGGTTCCCGCGGAGCAGCGCGCGCAGGCTCCGGACGCCGGCTTCCCTCGGCGGGCCGGCAGCAGAGGCCGGAGCAGGATCCAGGCGCCCCACAAGGCCGCCAGGGTGACGATCACGAATTGCCCGTCGAGCCCGGCGGTCCCCAAAGGCGCGCTCATGCGGCTCCCAGCAGGCGCAGGCCCTGGTAGGTGACCAGGGCGAGCCCGTAGGCGAGCGAGGTCATGTAGACGAGCTGCAGGGCGGCCCAGCGCCAGGAGCCGGTCTCACGGCGGGTGACGACGAGGGTGGACAGGCATTGCATGGCGAGGACGAAAAAGACGAGCAGGCTGGCCGATGTCGCCGGGGTGAAGACCGGGGTGCCGTCGGTGCGCCTGGCGGTGCGGATGCGCGCCAGGACGCCTCGGTCTTGCAGGTTGCTTTCGGGGTCTCCCTCCAGGAGCACCGACATGGTCGAGACGAAGACCTCGCGGGCGAGGAAGCTGGTGAGCACGCCCACGGTGAGCTGCCAGTCGAAGCCGATGGGCCGGAAGACCGGCTCGATGGTGCGCCCGATGCGGCCGGCGAAGCTGTTGGCCTGCGCGCTCCGGGCTTCGAGGAGGCCGGCCTGCCGGGTGAGCTCCGCCGCGCGGTCGCGCTTTCCCTGGACATCTCCCTGGAGAGCCGCCGCCTGCTGGCGGAGCGCGGTGGCGGCCGGCGGCGGCGCGGAGTGCGGATAGCTGCTCAGCCACCACATCACCAGGCAGATCGCCATGATCACGGTGCCCGCGGTGCGCAGGAACGAGAGGCCTTGATCGAGAGCGAGGAGGCAGGCGTTGCGCAGCGACGGCAGCTTGTAGGACGGCAGCTCGAGGACCATCGGCCGGGAGGGTCCCTTGAGGATCGTGCGGCGGGTGACGGCGGCGGTGAGGAGCGCCGCGCCGGCGCCGAGCACGTAGCAGCCGGAGAAGGCGAGCCCGGCGAGCCACGGACGGTCGGCGAACAGCATGCCGGTCAGGAAGACGTAGACGGGAACGCGCGCCGAGCAGCTCATCAACGGCGCCACCAGGATCGTGGTCAGGCGGGCCTGGCGGTCGGGGATCAGGCGGGTCGAGAGGATGCCCGGGATGGCGCAGGCGTGGCTCGACAGCAGGGGCAGGAAGGCGTGGCCGGGCAGACCGAAACGGCAGAGGATGCGGTCCATCACGAACGCCGCGCGGGCCAGGTAGCCGGTGTCCTCGAGCAGGCTGATGAGAAAGAACAGCAGGCCGATCTGCGGCAGGAAGACCACGATGCCGGCGATGCCGCCGATGACGCCCTGGACGAGCAGGTCGCGGACGGCGCCGGGCGGCATCACGGCGACGGTCCAGCGGCCGAGGTGCTCGAAGGTGGCTTCGATGAGGTCCATCGGCACGGAGGCGAGCACGAAGAGCGTCCAGAACAGCCCGGTCATCACGGCGAGGAAGACCAGGGCGCCAAGGACCGGATGGGTGAACGCCTGATCGAGCCGCTCGGTGAGCGTGTCGAACGAGGAGCCCAGGGCATTGCGCCCGCCGACGCTCTCCGCGATCACCTGCTCGGCCCAGTCCTCGGGCGACGGGAACGCCGCCGGATCGAGGCGTTCTTCCGTGAGCTGGGCCGGCGCGCCGGCGCGCAGCCGCGCGCCAAGGAGACTCCGCAGCTCCTCCACTCCATCGCCGCGCCGCGCCACCAGAGGGATCACGGGGCAGCCCAGCCGGGCAGCCAGCCTGACGCGGTCGAAGCTGAGGCCGCGCTGCTGCGCCAGGTCGACCATGTTCAGCGCCGCGACCGCGGGAACTCCCATCTCCGCCAGCTCGCCCAGCAGCAGCAGGTTGCGCGACAGGTTGGTGGCGTCGAGCACGACGACGACCAGGTCTGGAGCGCGCGAGCCCTCCCCCAGCAGCGCCGCCCGGCAGACGCGCGACTCCGGCAGGCCGAGCGACAGGCGGTAGACGCCCGGCAGATCGATGACCTCGAAGGCGAGGTCACCCGCCTGGCAGCGGCCGACGCGCGCCCGCGTGGTGGTGCCGGGGAAGTTGGAGGTCTTGCTCAGAACGCCGCAGAGGCGGTTGAAGAGGGACGTCTTGCCGGTGTTCGGATTGCCCAGCAGGGCCACCCGGGGCAAGGAGGTCTCGGAGCTCGCCGCAGAGGCCGAGGCGGCCGGAGGGGTCGGAAAGGTCAGAATGGAGGCCAACAGCGTGCCCCGGAGCTCTTTTTAGAGAACGGTGTCCGGAACGACGAGGAGCCGGCGCGCCACCGACGCCGCCAGGCCGATCCGCGTCTCGCGGACCTGCACGATCCACGGGTCCCCCGCCTTGCAGATCCGCAGGCGGCAACGGCGCGTCATCCCCAGGGCTTCGAGCAGCGCGAAGTCGTCCTCTTTCAAGTCCGACGAATGGAGACGGACCGCGGAGCCCTCGGCCAGCTCGGTGAGCTGGATGGGAGAGCCGGAGGGGAGGGAAACGTCGTGGATCAAGGGCTTACCTCTTCTTGAGATTGAGTCTCGAAACTGGAATGGACTCTAACACAGCCGCCGCGCCGGCGCCCCACCCCTGCGCAGGTGTCTTGAAGAGACGGCGCCCACCCCGGCGGAGGGGACTGGATGCTGGAAGCTCCTCGAAGCCGGCGCTTCGGACGTCCTCGCGGATCCGCCGCCCGAGGTCGACCCGGAGGTCCTCGATCTCCTGGTGATCCGCGACTCAGGCGCACACGATAGCGCGGCCCGCCGCAACGCCCGGAGGAGTACAATGTGGCCCAGATGGAGGCACGCGAATCATGATGAGCGTCAACATTTTGAAAAAAGCCATTTCCGAGCTCCCTCCGACAGAGCTCGCCAAGCTCGCCGCCTGGTTCGAGGAGTTTCTCGCCGATCAATGGGATCGCCAGATCGAAGCCGATGCGGCGGCCGGGAAGCTCGACCGGCTGGCCGATGCGGCAGACGAGGACTTCGAAGCCGGCAGGTGCACTGAGCTTTGAAGCACTTCGCCACTCCTTCCTTCTGGCTGCACTATCGCCAACTTCCCCCTGACGTCCAAGATCTGGCGGACAAAAAGTTCGCTTTGATGAAAGAGGAACCTCGGCACCCGTCGCTTCGCCTGAAAACGGGGTGCAGCCAGGGGCCGTCCGAGCCGAAGAGGATCTTGCCGGCGCCGGCCCGCGGACGAGAGCGCGTTCATCGCCACCTGCCGCGGCGGACCGCTGCCGGCCGTCTGCGCCACCTGGCTCGCGGCGTCCCCGGCGAGGCGCACGAAGCGCTTCGCGACCTCGAGCTCCCCGTCTTCCGGGCTCATGCCTTCCAGCTCGAGGCCGAAGATGCGCCCGTCTAGCAGCTCGGCCGCCAGCTCCAGCTCCTGCCCTTCGCTGAACGGCCCTTCCCCGCTGTCGAAGCGGGATTCGGATTCGGGGTCGATCGGAGGATTTCAGGCGAAACGGGCTTCGGCCGTATACTTCCCAGCATCCATCTCAGGAGAGCTCGCATGCCTCAGCGAAAATTTGCTCTGGAGAGGGGCGGACCGCGGCGGCTCCAGGTGAAATGGGGCGGCTCGGGGGTCAAGGTGCTCCTCGACGACATGGAGGTCCCGCGGGCCGGACCGCATCGCGGTGACTACAGGCTTCCGGACGGGTCGTGGATCCATGTCGACGTGGACGCGGCACAGTCGACGATCGACGTCCTTCGCGACGGCCAATTCCTCCCCGGCACTCGCTTCGATCCATTCCATCAGCTCGCCGTGACCTTCTGCATCCTCTATGGTCTCAGCGCGCTTCACGCCGTTCTGGCCTGGTTGCCGATCGACAGCGTCCTCCCTCCTGACGTCCACATCCCGCTCCGCTCTGTCAGCCTCGGGCTCGCCGTCGCCTATGCCGTCCTGGGCTTCGCGGTGAGCAAGCGCTCGAAGGCGGCGATGTTCGCGGCGATCTCGCTTTTCGCCGTCGAAGGCCTCTGCGTCGGTTTCGGCGGGATCGAGCTCGCCTCGCGGAAGCTGATCATCTATGCCCTGCTGGCCATCGCAGCGGGCCTCCTTCAAGGGCTCGACGCGCTCCGAGAGATCGAAATCTCCGAGCGGCAGCCAACCTGACACCAGTGGTGTAGAATCCAGCGGAACCCTGGATCAAGAGGAGAGGAGGCATCATGCAGGTTGGACGCCTGGGGCTGTCCGCTCTCCGCGCCATGCTCGCCGTGCTCTGTTTCGCCGTCCTCACGGCCGGGCTCGCTGTCCCGTGCCATGCGCTGACAGCCGACCGCTCTCTCCAGCAATACGTCCACGACTCGTGGGGCTCCCGCGACGGCCTCGGCCGCGGATCGCTGGAAGCCGTGCTGCAAACCCGCGATGGCCGGCTGTGGATCGGCACCCACCAGGGGCTGGTGGTTTTCGACGGCTTCCATTTCACCCTCTTCTCCGGCGCCACCGAGCCCGCCCTGCGCGACGACATGATTCTCAAGCTCCTCGAAGGGCGCGACGGCACTTTGTGGATCGGCACGCAAGCCGGCCTGGTGCGGTATCGCAAGCCGGCGGCCGGAGAGCCCGGCGGCTTTGCGGTCCACACGCGGGAGGGCCAGGGAGCCCCCGGCATGGTGCAGGCCCTCCTGGAGGACGCCGCGGGGCGTCTTTGGATCGGCACCGACAAAGCCCTGCTGCGCGATGACGGCCACCGCCTGACCGTCTTCACCATGGCGGACGGCCTGCCCGGAGAGCGCGTGCTGAGCCTGGCCGCCGCCGCCGACGGCGGGCTCTGGGTGGGGACCTCGGGCGGCCTGGTCCATTGGCGCGGCGACCGGCCGGATGCGGTCTGGAGGCGCGGCAAGGATCTTCCCGAGGAGACGGTGCGGGCTCTGCTCACCACCTCGGAAGAAGGCCGGGAAATCGTCTGGGCGGGGACTTTCGCCGGTCTGGCGAGGCTCGAAGGCGGTGTGGCGACGGCGGTCTACACCCGCGCGGACGGCTTGCCGAGCGATGTCGTGCGCGCGCTCTGCCGGGGGAACGACGGCAGCCTGTGGATCGGCACCAACGACGGGCTCGCCCGCCGGCGCGCGGCGGGCGGGCGCCTGGAGGCGATGGGCGCGGCCGATGGGCTCTCGGGCGAGATGGCGCTCGCCCTCGCCGAGGACCGGAGCGGGAATCTATGGATCGGCACCAGCCGGGGTCTCGACCGTCTGCAGGCCGGTGCCTTCATCGTCTACGGGCCTCCCGAAGGGCTGCCCGGAGCGCAGGTCTGGGCGGTCCACGAGGACTCCCGGCAGCGGCTCTGGGTGGGCGGCAACCACGGCGGCGCGGCGGTGCTCTCCGCCGCCGGCCTGGAGCGCATCCGGCCGTCGAAGAACGGCCTGCTCAGCGACGCCGTCTACACCGTGGCCAGCGTCGGGGACACTCTCTGGCTCGGCGGCGACCGCGGGCTTTCCCGCCTGCGCGGCGGCCTCTGGCGCAGTTGGACCTCGCGCGACGGGCTGCCCTCGGACGCCGTCCTCGCCCTCCTCGCCGGCCGCGACGGCACGCTCTGGATCGGTACGCACCAGGGGCTGGTGCGCTGGCGCGAAGGCCCCGAGCGCGTCTACGGCCTCTCCGACGGCCTGGCCTCCAACGTCGCCCGTGCCCTGCTCGAAGACCGCCGGGGCGATCTCTGGATCGGCACCAACGGCGGCGGGGTCAGCCGGTTGCACCGTAGCGCCACCGGCGCCGCCGGAGCCATCGGCGCGGCGGAGCGGCTGGAGACCTGGACCCGCGACGACGGGCTGAGCGGCGATCTCGTCCTCAGCCTGCTCGAAGACGACGACGGCACGATCTGGGCCGGCACGGACGGCAACGGCCTCAATCGCTGGGACGGCGGCCACTGGACGGTCTTCGGCGCGCAGCAGGGCCTGGCCGACGACAAGATCAACCAGATACTCGACGACGGCCGCGGTTTTCTCTGGTGGAGCGGCGCCGGCGGCATCTACCGCGCGGCCAAGGCCGATCTCAAGGCGGTGGGAGCCGGCGAGCGGCAGAATCTGACGCTGACCGCCTTTACCGAGAGCGACGGCCTGCGCAGCGCACAGAGCGACGGCGGCGTGCAATCCGTCGGCTGGCGCCGCCGCGATGGAACGCTCTGGTGGGCGACGCTCAACGGCGTCGCCCGCGTCGATCCGGCGAAGATCGACAGCGCTCCCCCGCCACCGGAGACGCAGCTTCTCGAAGCGCGGATCGACGGCACGGCGGTGCGGCTCGCGGAGGGCGAGAGCCCGGTCCTGATCCTGCCCCCCGGCACTCTTCAGCTCGAGCTGCGCTACGACGCCCTGGAGCTCAGCGCGGCCTCGCGGGTGCGCTTCCGCAGCCGCCTGGTCGGGCTCGACACCCGCTGGGTCGAGACCGGGGAGCGCCGCGCCTCGTTCTACACCAGCCTGGCGCCGGGGCACTACCGCTTCGAGGTGGCGGCGCAGCGCCTGCCCGGCCCCTGGAGCCCGCGCCCCGGCCGCCTCGAGATCATCGTCCAGCCGCGCTTCTATCAACAGCGGGCGTTCTACGTGCTCGCCGTCCTCGCCACCGTCCTCGCCCTCGGCGGTCTGTACCGCCGGCGCATCCGCAGCCACGAGAGCCGCGAGAAAGAGCTCGAGCAGCGGATCGCCGAGGCGGTCGCGCAGGTCAAAGTTCTCGGCGGGCTCTTGCCGATTTGCATGGCATGCAAGAAGATACGCGATGACGAAGGATACTGGAACAAACTGGAGACCTACTTGAGCCAGCATTCGGAGATCGTGCTCAGTCACGGTCTGTGTCCCGACTGTTTCACGGAGGCGAAGCGATTTCACCGGCAAGAGTCCTGATCGTCGAAGATGATGAGCTGACCGCTCTCGTCGAGCGCGCCGCGCTCGAAGCCGCCGGTTTCGACGTCGAGGACGTACGCACCGCGGAGGCCGCGCTCACCCGGCTCGAAGCGGCGGCCTTCGACGCCATGGTGCTCGATCTGGTCCTCCCCGGCCTGCGCGGCGACGACTTGCTGCGCACGCTGTCACCCGAGCACCGCGCCAAGATGCCGGTGCTGATCGTCTCGGGCTACGACGATCCCGGCCAGATCGCCAGCCTGCTCGGCCAGGGAGCCGCCGACTATTTGGTCAAGGACAGCGGGCTGCGCTTCTTCGAGCTTCTGGTGCAGCGTGTGAGCGCGATCATCGCGAAGCGTTGACGGCGGCCTGACTGTCCCACTCTGCTCGGTCCCCCCTGGGACCGCTGGCGTCTCGCCGGCATTCAAGAAAATGGGCCGAAGGCCCGGCCTTTTCCGATCGGCTGCCGGCGGTGCTCCCTTCGCCTCGCCCCGCCAGGTTGCTAGACTGGCGCCGTGAGGGTCAGGCTCCGTGGAGTCATCGACAAGAATGTGGTGTTTGAGGGTCTGACTCGGCGGGTCTCCAAGCCGACCCTCATCATCGACGCCTGGAGGGAGTGAGCGCCATGTCGCGTCTGTCGTTACGTCTTCCGGAGTCTCTCCACCAGCAATTGGCTTTTCAAGCTCGCCGCGAGGGGATCTCGCTCAATCAGTATCTGGTGTTTCTGCTGGCCCGGTCCTCTGGGCCAGCCTATTCGGTGCGGCCCGGTGGAACGAGCGTCGACGAGCAGAAGGAAGCCTTCGCTCGGCTGCGCGAGGAGCTCGGCTCGGCCTCCCCCGAGGAAAACCGCAGGGCCTTGGACGAGCTCCGGGAGCCTGGATCTGCGGATCCGGAGCTGACACCGGAGCTCGTGCAGCGCTACCAGAGCTTGCTGGCCCGGTCATAGGGCCGGTTTTCGGTCGCTCCAACCCTCCCCCTCCCAGGGGGGAGGAACCCTCCGCCCGCCTCAAGTTAACGCCGATAGGTGCTTCTCGCTGGCTCCTCGCCGGCCGTCTTCTGCCGCCGGATCTTCGGGGCTGGGGTCGGCGCCGGCGTGGCTGAGGAAGACGTCGGAGGACCTCCGCTCTCGGCTGACTTCCTCGAGCTTACCGGAGAGGTGGCTCTCCAGCCCAGGGACCGAAGTCGCGAATGCAGTCAGCGGGATCTCGGATCCGCTGACTTCTGCCGGGAGTCCGTTCATCTGAACCGCGAGCGCAGTGACCGGATCCGCGAATACGGTGACTGAAGTCGCGAGCGCATTGACCGAAGTGGCGAAAAAAGTCACCGAATTCGCGACGGAAGTGAGCGCGGTCTCGACTTCACTGACTGAGCTCGCGAATCCGGCAAGTGAAATCTCGAATTGGGTGCGTGAGCTCGCGACGGAAGTCAGCGGAATCTCGGGAGAAGTCAGTGAAAAACCGCGGAGGCGGTGCTGCTCGACCATGTCCTCGGTCTCGCAGGCCCTTTTCATCCGCCGGCCGCACCCGCGGGAGCCAGAACCGGCTGGCCGGATTGCCGACGCCGCCATAGGCCTGAAAGCCCCAGCCCCAGCCGTCGTGGAATTCCGCGACACGCCAACCCGCGCCGAGCTCCAGGGCGCACTTGAGGTCCGCACCTGCGAGCGTCGTAGGCGGCACGACAGGGCTCGTCGTCCCAACGATGCCGCCGCACGTGCAGCCAGGCCCGCCCCTACCCCTTCTCCAGGGCGGCGCGGAAGGCGGCGGGAGTCAGTGGCGGGCGAGGCGAGGGTGCCGAGCTCATTGTGGCTGGAAACCCTGGCCGAAGCGCGCGATGCGCTCCTGGATCTCGGCGACGATCTTCCGGAGCGCAACGAGATCGGTGGCGCTGACATGCGGAGCCAGCTCCGCAAAAAGAGGCTCGAGATCCGGCTGATAGCGATGAATCAACGTCAAAAGATCGGTCTCGTAAAGCGCGGCGCGGACCACATTCCCCTGGCGGTAGAGCGAAGGCAACGCATAGAGCTTCAAGACGATCATCCCCTCCACCGTCGCGCAAGGGATCTCGCGTTCGACGAAGGGCCGAGTCGTTGCGTAGCGCCGAGCGACCGTCGCGAACAAGGGATTGCCGGTCAACAGGATGTCGACCTGAAGCCCCTCGAACATCCCGCGGGCGAAGAAATCCCCGTCCTGCCCGGTGGGAACGATCTCGGGCAGCTTCGCGAGGGAGGCAGGAGAGAGGATCAGATCGATATCCTCGGTGTTCCGTCCTTCGACGTATTGCAGGAGGGCGATCCCCCCGACCAGCAGATAGTCGACTCTCCGCTCGGTGAGCAGCGCAAACAGGCGATCCACCGTCTCTAAAATCGATCTGTCACTCAAATTCGCCCTCCCAGGATTTCCGAAATCGAAGACCAAGGCATTGCGAACCACCTTGCCGATATGGACCGGTCTCTGCGCCTCGATCGTCTTCATGGCCATCTCAGGGAGGATTGTACCCCTGCGGTAAACTATGAACCATGCCGGCGCCTGACCACCGCGAGGTCTACGACGTCTTCCTCTCGCATGGCTCGCCTGACAAGCCGTGGGTGGAGACGCTCGCCCGCGAGCTGCGAGCTCTCGGCCTGAAGCCGTTCCTGGATGTCGGTGAGATCGAGCCGGCGGCGAGCTTTCCGCTCGTGCTGGACCGCGGGCTCGCCGGCAGCCGATTCCTGGTCCTGATCCTCTCGCCCAATTCCTCGCGGCTCTGGGTAGACTTGGAGTGGGCGTCCTTCCTCTCCCATCACGGCCCGCTCGGACGGGTGATTCCCGTGCTGCTGGAGGCGACGGAAATCCCGGCGCTTCTCGCTTCGATCCAGCGCATCGACGCCACGGATCGCGATGCCACGCGGGTGGCGCGGGAGATCGCCTTCGTCGCCGGCCGGCCCGTGGACCTCAAGCCAGGGGACGCCCGCCGCCTGGTGATCGCGCAGGATCTCGTCTTCAATCTGACCCGCGAAGGAGACGACCTCCGCGTCACCGATCCGACCGGCCAAGCGCGCACGGTGACGCCACCGTGGCGGGTGGACAACCGCTTCGGAGTCTCCCTGCTCCTCTTCGACAAGCTCACCCGCGAACCGGTGACGACCGACGCCGAGTGGGCGGAGCTGGTGCGCCACGCCACCACCCTGGGAGGCCTCCTCTTCGATCTGCTGTTCGACGAGCCGGGGCGCGCGCGGCTCGAAAAAGCCATGGTCCCCGGCCGGCCACGCCCGCTGATCACGCTCCGTAGCGCGGACGATCTCCTCCTCTCCTTCCCCTGGGAGCTGTTGTGGCACGACGGCTCCTTCCTGCTGCGCGACGCTCGGGTGGATCTGGCGCGCTCGACGCCGGGAGAGGTGGGTCCGCTGGCGTTGCTGCGCGCACCCGCCGAGTACCTCAAGCTGGTGGTCAACGTCTCGGCGCCGGAAGGCAGCGGCCTCGACTACGAGGGGGAGAGCTACCGCATCACCAAGGCCCTCTCTGAGCAGTGCCGCTTCGTGCCTACCGAGCTGGGCACCTTGGACGATCTTGCTGAGACAGTGCGCGCCGAAAGCCCGACAGCGATCCACTTCTCCGGCCATGGCGCGCCCGGCGCCCTCGTCTTTGAGGACGCCGAGGGACGGTCGCAGGTGGTTTCCATCCACGATCTCCTGGCCACGCTTCGGAAGAAAGTCGATGACGCGCTGCCGCCGCTCTTTTATCTGGCGAGCTGCCACGGCAACGATCCGGGAGCACCGCGGAACGGATCTAGGGAACCTGGGTTCCGCATACCTCCGGCTGGGTGAGTTGCACAAGGCCATCGGGTACTACGAGCGGCAACTGGCCATCGCCCGCGAGATCGAGGACCGCCAGGGGGAGGGGAATGCTCTGGGGAACCTGGGCATCGCCTACGCCGCTCTCGGAGAGACCGAGAAAGCGAACGCGTTGCTGGAGCAGGCCTTGCAGATCGGGCAGGCGATCAAGAACATTGAAATCATTCGGGGCGCCACCGCCGGATTGGCCGCCTGCGCGGCGGGCCGTAGAGACGGCCCAGCCCTGTTCGAACCCTGTCGGGCCCCACCGCCGGCCGCAACGCCGGATCAGTAGAGCCCACTTCGCGACCTCCCCGCCGCAGCCATTCGTCCATCCGCGGCAACGGATCTCCCGGGGCAAGAGACGGGACATGCGGACCGCGAGCCCGCTCTCCGCGGTCTCTTCTCAGGTCGCGAAGTGACCGCAATTGACGGCTCGCGGGAATCGTCCACCCCGAAGAAGTTTTGGCGATCTACCAAAGCGGCGCGGCGAATGCGGTGGAGCACCCGTGAGCCGACACGCACGCACCAGATTTCGGCGTCCGGGTGCCGGGCGAGCAGGCGCTCCGATGCCGTCAGAGCGTTGTCGGCGACGACATACTCACCACGGTCGACGTCAATAGCTACGACTTTCCCTTGCTGGGCAGGCTCGACTTGGCCACGGATCTCTCGGTCGTAGAGGGCATCGCCGCGCCGGGCTATCTCCTCGGCGGAATAACGGGATTGCCGGGTCGTCATGAGGTCGCTCCTGTTCTCCTGCGCCCAGGATTGGGCGGCGGAGCGCATCGCGCGAGAATGATCTTCCACCCGGCTCTCGCCGCAGCGGCTTCCCGGAGGATATCGGTGACCTCGTCCTGATCGACGCCTTGGTCAGGGATGCGGGGCTCGGCTCCGTACTCTGCCGCGAGAAGTCGGCGTTCGCTCGGGGTCCTCGCACGCTCGAGGATACGGGAGTATGCCTCGCACGAGTAGGCAAAGGTCTCGCGCTTGCGGAATTCGACATTGAGCAAAAACTCGCGGCGCCGCGTCTCGGCGAGGCCCGCCATGCCTCGTTTGCAGTTGTGAAAGATATGGGCGGCCTCATGGACGATAAAGTCCGCGAACGGATCGTTCTCGGCAAAGTACTCGGGGGAGACGAAGCATGTGGCGCCCACGCTGAGGCCTACGATGCCGGGGGCTTCTTCTCCGAGGAGCTCCGCGTCAACGCTCGCGAGATAGAGATTGGCGAGGCCCCAGGCGCTGCTGTGCCAGGAGTGGGACCGCAGGATCTGCTCCAGGTTTGCTTCGCTGACGAAGACGACAGACCTCCCGAGGACGGCGAGCACAGCCTCTTGCTCCACCCTGCGGAACAGGCCGCGCACCATGGGCTCGACCTTCCCGCGCACCAGCGCAACGGTATCTATCTCGGGTATCGAGCGCTGTACACGCCGGCCGGCGAGGCGCCGCACCTCTCGAACAAGGGCCTCACGCAGATCCTTGTGAGACTGCCGAGCGCTCTGCAAGAAGCCGCCAGACCAAGCCAAATGGTTCGGATCGTAGTCGCCCGTACGGAGGTACAGCTCGACCTCCTCGGCGATCGTGGGCTTCGGCTCGGTCATGGCACCATGATAATCGCCAAGGGCCCCTAACCCCCTCTCCCACCCGCACTCACACTCGCCCGGGAGAGGGGGAATTGGAGGAGGTCGCCCTCCCAACCCAGGGCGTTGCCCTGGGCTAAATTATCAAGGGCCTTCAGCCCAAATGGGGGTGAGGGCTACGGCCGCTTGACCGTAAAGCTCATCCCTCCCGCCGTCACACTGCCCAAGTCTTCCGCAAGATCCACACGATAGGTGGCAGCTACGCCGGGACCGAGGGTAAGCCGCATCGAGGCGTTCAGAGTCCTGCCTTCGGCGAGAGCATCCAGCGGCAAGACGACGCGGCAGGCTTCGAAGCGCACGACGAGCGAGCGGCCTTCCTGCCTCAGGGTGATCCAGGGCAGGTTCTGCCAGGAGGCTTCGAGGGCGGAGTCGTAGTCGGTCACCAGCTCGGCGGTCGATCTCTCTTCGTCCAGGGGGAAGTCGTTGCACTCGAAGCGCAGGTTGGCTCGCTTCTCGGAATGCGCGGGAGCGTTCATTTTGAAGCCGCTGTTCTTTTCGATCTGGAGGTTGAGCTGGGTGATGTCGCTGTCGCCGGCGACGGTGCCTCCCCAGCCGTCGACGAAGGTGCTGAAGTTGGCCGTGGAGGGTGGATCCTCGGTGGACCTGGAGAGGGCGAGGAGGCAGTGGTGGCCTTCCTGGCCGGCCGGTGTCCAGGTGAAGGGACCCAGGACTTTCGCCTCTCCGGGCGCCAGGTCGACGACTCCTTTTTCGACGTCGATCGGCTGCCAGGAGGTCTGGAGCATGGCCGGATCGGCCCAGGCGACTTTGGCGTGGACGTCGTGGATGGTCTGGCAGCCGCGGTTGGCGACGCGGAGCCAGACTTTGTAGGTGGTGCCGAGGGTCACGGTCACGTCCTGCGAGGTGCTCCAGATGGCGGCGGCGGGATCGGTCGGATCGGGGTCGCCGGGGGCGGTGACTTTGATGTCCGGGCTGATCCAGAAGGGGATGTTGCCGAGGGACGAAGGGACGGCGCCGACGTCGGAGGTGTTGTCGCGCATGACGAGGTCGCCGGTCGGGTCCGGGCCGCCGGGCTGGTTGTCGAGGATCACGAAGGCGTGCGAGGCGGCTTTGTTGCCGGCCTGGTCGGAGACCTCGGCGCTCACCTGGTAGCGGCCGTCGGGCATGGAGGCGGTGTCCCAGCTCCCCGGCGCGTCCGGTCTCCCCCACTCGTTGGTCAGAATGTGGAAGTACTGCTCGACGCCCTGGTAGTTGCTGTTGGAGTCGAAGGGCGCGGAGACGTTGGCGAAGAGGGTGTCCGCATAGGTGACGCCGAGGTCGGCTCCGCCGTCGCCGAACGGCGGGAGGTGCGCCAGGTTCTGGATGAAATCGTTCTGATCGAGCAAGGTGGCGTTGGCGGGGTCGGGATCGGCGCAACTGATGCCGCGCAGCTTGCCGCGGCAGCGCAGGGGTGCGCGGTCGAATTCATACCAGGTGCCGTTCTGCGACGGCAGGCCTCCCGGGGTGCGGCGGATGCGATAGATCGCCTTGTAGATGCCGTTCGAATTGGAGCCGGCGAAGGGCGGCGTGCCGGCGGTCAGATCGTGATAGATGTCTTTCGCTTCGACCAGGAGGTCGACGACGCCCTTGAGCGGTTTGTCGCACGTGGTGTTTGAGTTTCCCAGGGTCACCTCGGTGACGCCGTCCTGGCGCACGAAGCGGATCGGGCCGATGGTGGGAGGCGTGGCGTCGAAGTAGGGCTTGCCCTGGAAATCAGGAGCGGGCAGCAGGGCGATCGGGTTCAGGCCGTCATAGTTCCCGCAGGCGTCGAAGATGCCGAAGTGCAGGTGGGTGTGGGTGCCGCCGTCGTAGGAGCCGAGGCCGGCGAGCTTCTGGCCGGCGGTCACTTTGTTCGAATCGACCGGCAGATCCGCCGCGGGATCGTTCATCGCCGCCTCTTCGAGCCGGGCGCGCACCTCGGAGTCGGCGGCGGTCCGCACGTTCAGATGGGCGTAATAGTAAATGTGTCGGCGGTCGGTGCTCTTGATGTAGACCCGGCAGAGATTGGCGCTGTCGCAAGAATCCCCGGCGAATTTCGGCACCGCCCACACGTCGCCGGTGGCGGCCACGAGGACGAGATCCCCTTCGCCGGCCATGTCGTTCCAGACGCCCCGGATATCGATGCCGGTGTGGAGATAGATGCCGCTCGAGTTGTCCTGGAATTCGCCGAAGTCGTTCATCAGGCTGCTGCGGGTTGGGCCGGGTTGATCATCGGCGAGCCTCTCGTGCAGGGGCCAGGTCGTGAGATCGCCCGGCTTCAAGGGCTTGGCGGTCTGGCAGTCCGGTGCATCGGCGCGGGCCGTGGCCGTGCAAGCGATCAGGAGCGCAATCAGGAGCCCTGCGGCTGCCGCGAAACGTGAGCGGCTCATGGCTGGCTCCTTTCGATCCCGTAAGCGGAAAGGCCGCGTTTTTCGATCACCAGGAAGCGATCACCTTTCGGGGCGAAGCGGACGACGGGGCGATAGCCGCTGCTGTCCGTGCCGACCTCCTCCCGCCAGAGCAGACTGCCCTCGGCGTCATAGAGAAAGATTTGCGCCGGCTGGGCCCCGATCAGGACCTCGCCGCGGTCGGAGACGGCGAGCGAGCTCACGGAGGTGACGCGGAGCGGCACGCTGTCGAGGAGGCGGCCGTCTTCGAACAGATAAAGGACGGTGCGCGTCGTCGCGGCCGAGAAGTGCCCGGCGGGGGCGATGGCGAGGTTCCAGACGACGCCGTCGACGGCTTGCGCTCCGATCCTTTTCCCTTGGAAGTAGTGGAGGACCTGCCCCTTGACGAAGCGCGGCACCACGATGCTCCGGTCGGCCGCGGTCTCGAATTTGTGGACGTCGACCTCGGCCTGCCAGAGCGGCTTGCCGTCGAGGCGCCGGGCGGCCAGGAGGCCGGGCTGGGTGTAGACGATGCGGTCCGGCCCGAAACGTGAGATCTCCAGGCCGGCGGCCGGGAAATCGCCGATCGGATGGAGGTTCGCATCGAAAATGCGCGCGCTGTCGACGACCCCGAGCTCTTCCTGTGGCTGCACGAGCGGGGCATAGAGGAGCTCCGTGCCCGGGATCAGCTTGACGATGTCATAGGGACGCAGCGTGGAGCCGGCGGCCGGATAGCCACCGAGACTCTGAGCGCCCGCGTCATAAATCTCGAGTCTCCCTTTCCCGCGCAGGGCGTAGCTCTCACCGCCGGGATTCAACAGGGCTTCCTCGCCCTGCCCGAGAAGCGTCGCGGCGCCCTGCGGATCGATGGTGGAGACGGCGTTGCCCGTCGCGGCGAGGACGGAGCCGCCGGCGCGCGGCGCGGCGTCGACGAAGACGCCGCCTTCCCGCGGCAGGAGCGGTCCCCAGATTTTTCTGACCTGCGTTCCCGCCTCCGCCTGTGCCGCGGCGAGCGCGACGAGGGAAGCAGCGAGAAGGATTCGAGTCGAAACGGATGACATTGAAGGACCTCCAGTGGTTGGCCTCTGGAGGAGAAGACGCCGGCGGAGGGGTGGCGGTATTAGACGAGGGCTTCACCTCGATCCTGGCGAGCGGATCATCGAGGCCCTGTCCCATGAGGACAAGGTCTCTCAGGTGTGGGGAGTCAAGCTTTTTCCAAGCCCTGTGGCCGCTGTGGCCGTCGGGAGAAAAAGTCGATTCGACCTCAGCGGGAAAGCCTGAAACCCGAATGTCTTGTAGAAGTCGACCGCGCGCTCGTCCTTGGCGTCTACGACAATGGCGAAAACGGCGAGCGAGCTCCCGACTCCAAGAATGCGGCGGACGGCATCGGCCAGCAACAGCTCACCGACGCCTCGCCCGCGAGCCCTCTCGTCACGCGCGAGCCGGCCAATCAGGGCGGCTGGAATCGCGTCATAGCGTGGCAACTTGTGCCCAATCTCCTGCGGCAAATCTTCGATCGAGAGGGTGAAGGGGCTCAGGCTGTAGAAACCGACGACACCTGATTCGTCGTCAACGGCGACGAAGAGCCGTGCGATATTTCTCTTCTCATCCTGACTTGCCCGGTGCCGGAACCAATCATCGAGATCAGGCTGGCCGCAGGAAAAAGCCGCCCTGTCATGATGCCTGCCAAGCGGCTCAATGACGATGGCCAAGAGGGCTTTATCCAAAGACTTCGCGATGGCGCTTCAGGGCTGCGACGAGCTTGTCAGTCGGCTCAGGCGGATTCAGCACGGCATCAAGGAAGGTATCCCTGTCCGCGCCAACTAGCACCATGCGCTCATGGTCGGCGAGAGCCCGGCGAGCCCCTTCATCCGCGCGATCACTTGCCGTTTTCTTCACGGCGCTAACGTACGGCAATCCACCGTGCTTTTCAAGAGCCTTTCGCCGAGGGCCGCTCGATCCCCAGCGCCGCCACCTTCTGGTGCAGGTAGGTGCGTTGGATATCCAGCAGGCGTGCCGCGGCGGCGAAGTTCCAGCCGGTGCGGCGGAGGACGGATTCGAGGTATTCGCGCTCGCTCTCGGTCTTGAAGTCGCGCCAGGGGAGGACGCGCTGGGCTTCGTGGAGGCGGAGGAAGCCGGTTTCGGGTGCGGGGGCTTCCTGGAAGAAGGCGGAGGGGAGCTGCTCCGCTGTGATGGGATCCACCGCGAAGATGACCAGTCTCTCGCACAGGTTGCGCAGCTCGCGGACGTTGCCCGGCCAGGGATAGCGTTCGAGGAGCGGCAGGACGCTGTCGTCCACCCTCTTGCGGCGGGCGCGGTGGCGGACGGTGAAGCGCTCCAGGAAGTGATTGAAGAGGAGGGCGATGTCCCCTCCCCGGGCACGGAGCGGCGGCACTTCGACGGGGAGGTGGGCGAGGCGGAAGTAGAGGTCCTGGCGGAAGCGGCCGTCTTTCACCTCGCCTTCGAGGTCGCGGTGGGTGGCGGCGATCACCCGGGTGTCGATCTGGCGGTCGCGGGTCTCGCCGATCCGCCGGACGCGGCCGTCTTCCAGGACGCGCAGCAGGCGCGCCTGGAGGGCGACGTCCATGTCGCCGATCTCGTCGAGGAAGAGGGTGCCGCCGTGCGCTTCCTCGAAGAGGCCGGGCTTGGCGGTCTTGGCGTCGGTGAAGGCGCCTTTGGCGTGGCCGAAGAGCTCGTCCTCGACGAGGTTGGGGGCGATGGCGGCGCAGTTGATCTTGACGAAGGGGCCGTCCCGCCGCGCGCTCTTGCGGTGCAGGGTCTCGGCGACCAGCTCCTTGCCGGTGCCGCTCTCGCCGCGGATCAGCACGCGGCCGTCCGTCGGCGCCACCTTGTCGAGGGCCTCGCGGAGGCGAGTCATGACGAGCGCGGCGCCGAGGATCTCCGGTCCTTCGTCCAACCTGGATTCGAGGACGGCGACGCGGCGCTTGAGGGCGGCGTTTTCGAGCGTGTTGCGGATCGATTGCAGGAGGCGCTCTTTGCTGAACGGCTTCTCGATGAAGTCGTGGACGCCGAGGCGCAGAGCTTCGACGGTCTCGCTGATCGACGCCTCGCCCGAGATGATGACGGTCGACGGCAGGCGGTCCTTCGGCGCGAGGAGGCGGATGAGATCGACGCCGCTCATGCGGCCCAGGCGGACGTCGAGGAGGAGGAGCTCCGGCAGCGGATGGGCCGGATCGGCGAGATGCGCGTACGCCTCCTCGCCCGAGCCCATGGCCTGCGGCGCGAAGCCTTCGGCGCGGAGCTGGAAGAGGAGATTGGCGCGGATCTTCTCGTCGTCCTCGACGAGCAGGATTCTGGTCATGCCGGCGACTCTATCGGAGGGCGGGGGGGCCGCGGGAAAAGCAGCCGAAAGGTGGTGCCGGCCTCCGAGGTGCGCAGCAGCTCGAGGTCGCCTCCATGGTCCAAAAGGATCTTGCGCGAGATGGCGAGGCCGAGCCCCATGCCCTGGCCGATCGGCCGCGAGGTGGTGTACGGCTCGAAGAGGCGGCCACGGATCTCCGGCGGGATGCCCGGCCCGTCGTCCGCGATGTCGAGGGCGATCAGCCCCCGGAGATCACCACCCTCCTCCAGGGCGGTGAGCGAAAACGTCGCCGTGCCCGTGCGCTCCCCGGTCGTCCTCCCCCGTTCGCGCAAGGTCAGGGCACTGTTGTCGCAGAGATTGACCAGCACCTGGCGCAGCATCTCCGGATCGACGAGCACCTCGTACGTCTTTCCAGGAGGATCGAAACGCAGGGTCAGCTCGGGCCAGGCGGAGGCGAAGAGATCGGTCAGCTCGCCGACCAGACGGCCGAGGTCGTGGCGCGCCGGGGCGGGCCGGGGCAGGCGGGCGAAGGAGGTGAAGCCGCGGGTGAAGCGGCCGAGGCGGTCGATCTCCTGGACGACGCTCTCCTGGAGGTGGATGAGCTGCTCGTCTTCGAGGAGCGGGCGCATGCGGATGAGCTCCAGGCGGGCGGCGGTGAGCGGCGTGCGCATCTCGTGGGCGTGCCGGCGCGCCGCTTCCTGCCAGGCCGAGAGGTTCTCCAGGGAGGCCAGGCGGCGGCGGTCGCGCGCCGCCGCCCGCGACTCCTGGCGGGACTGGCGCCAGGCGTAGACGGAGCCCGCCAGGATGACGATCCCGGCGACGACGCCGAGGAGCGTCTCCTCGTAGCGCTCGACGATCTCCTGGCGGTTGTAGGCCAGCACCTTGAAGTGGGTCTGGAGCTCGCGGACCTCCTCGAAGCGGCGGCGGTAGGCGGCGGCGTTGGCCGGATCGAAGCGGGCGAGGTGTTTCTGGTCTTCGAGGGAGCGGTCGATGAGGGTGAGGACGTCCGGATGGACGCCGAAGGCGAACCAGGCGCCCGAGAGCTGGCGCTGGAAGGCCTGGAAGACCAGGGCGGCGGCGGCCACCAGGGCCAGGATCGTGAGGAGCGTCACCCGCAGATTCAATGTCTGGATTCCAGCGGCTTGAGTCCCGGCTTGAAGGTGAGATTCCAATCATAGCTCACCAGGCTGCGGCGCCGGATGGAGGTGGCGACGAGGAGATCGAGGACCATGCCGGTCCCCGCCGACTCCTTGGCCGCCGCCGAGGCGTCGTCCGCGTTGCTGCGCTGGCTGCCCCCCACCGACTGCGAGAACCAGCGCTGCGTATTCTCTCTCTCGGACTCGGAGAACGGCACGACGTGGACGGTCACCCGGACCTGCCAGCTCCCGCCGGCGGCGAGGCCGGTGGTCGCCAACACCGGCAGCTTCTGCTCCCGCCACCAGGCGGCGAGGCTGTCGAAGTTGGCCAGGCTCTCCTTCCGGGTGGCTCCGGCGACTCCGGCGGCCCCGGAAGACACCACCAGGAAGACCTCGTCCCACGGCTCGTAGCGCACCGCGATGGTGGCGCCGCCGTTCAGCTTCTTGCCGCGCCCGTCCGCGGCGCTCACCTGGAGGACGAAGGTGGTGGTGAGGCCGGAGGAGAGGTGCGGCCGGACCTCCGGCCGCGACAGGATGTCGGGCAGGCCGCTGACCACCAGCGTGCCGTGGTCCAGGGCGAGCCGCGGCGGCCGGTCGACGGCGAGCGCGGGGAGAGGGCACCGGAAGACCAGGAAGAGCAGGAGCATCCACGGCAGTCTCGTCCGTAGTCTCATCGGCGAGACCTCCGGAGGTCGAGGTAGGTGAAGGCGGCGCGGAACACCCCCCAGCCGTTGCGGAAGACGAGCGACGGCCCCGCCGAGAGCTGGGTGACCGGCCCGCCGAACGAGGGAGAGGTGGTCTCGTAGCCGGCGCGGACGAACACCTCGGCGCGCAGGTCGCCCTGGTCCCGGCTCTTCTCGAATCCCCAGAGACTGGCCGAATAGCGCGCCTCGACCGAGGTCTCCACGCTGTCCAGATCCACCGGCTCGCGGAGGATCCGGCGGTCGGCGAGCTGGAGATGATCGATCGTCGAGCGCCCCACCGCCAGCCGCCCCCCCACCGACACCGACTGGCGCGGCGACAGCGGCCAGCTCTCCCGGGCGGTCGCGGCGAGGGCCAGCAGGCGGGCCTCGCTCTCCACGTCCGCGCGGTCGAAGATCGAGGCGCCCGCCGTCTTCACCGGCACGGTCTGCTGCGCGAGCTCGATCCCTCCCGAGACCGTGACGCCCTGGGTCGGGAAGAGCGGATCGTCGGCGGTGTCATGGAACCACTTGAGCTCGGCGCGCCGGCTCTCCCGCCGCTCTCCCGCCAGGAAGACCGGGCGATCGGTGAAGAGGTCGTCGAACAGGCCCTGGCGGGACGCCGCGTCACGGCGCGAGACGGAGGCCGCGCCGCGCAGCGACTGGTTGCCGGTCAGGGGCAGGACGACGGACAGAGCAGCGGTGTCCCCGCTCTCGACCGACCAGACGACGGCTCCCGGATCGAGCGCCAGCGGCAGGACCTCGTGGCTACAGCAGAAGGAGGAGTGCAGCAGCGAGACCGTGAGCGAGCCGCCGCGGCCGAAGAGGCCGTAGCGGGTGTAGCCGCCCTGGAGACCTTCATCGGCATTCGCCGAGGCGAAGAAGACGTTGCGGGCTCCAACGAAGAGGCGCGCCCCCGCCGTCCCGCCGTTGTGGAAATTCGCGCCGCCGCCGTAGCCGTAGCCGAGAGCGGCGGAGATCCCCTGCGCCGAGGTGGCGATGACGTCCGCATTCTGCGAGAAGAAGAACGGCCGGGTCTCCTCCACCGTGATGGCCAACGCGTAGAGGCCGCGGGCGCTGCCGCGCCGCAGGGCGAAGTCGGCGCGGACGATGAACGGCAGGCGGCGGATACGGTAGATCGCCGCGCGCAGCTCGCGCTCGGTCCACACCCGCCCGGTCGTCAGGCGCGACTCTTCGATGACGATCCCCTGCGTCGCCTCCCGGCGTCCGCCCTCGATGGTGATCGATTCGATCTGGAAACCGCCCGGCTCCTGCGCCGCCACGGTCTTCGATGCCAAGCAGAGCGCAAGAAGAAGCCCTGCCATCCATCGCACAACCAACGAAGTCATCCCTGGATCCCCTTTCTGGTCATCTTGCCCTGCGTGCTGCGCGAGAGCTACAGGGCAACGGCGATGCCAGGCGTTCACGGGTGTCCGGACGAGCCCGGAGAGAACCGGCTGCCGGGAGGCTAAATGATTTCGAACCAGAAGGATAGGAGGCGAGGAGAGGCACCGCGTGGATGCTGCGGGCGGATTCGCGGAGGGGGCCAGCCCGCTGGAGACTGTGCGCAGAACCATACGCTGCGTGCGGGAGAGCGGACGGAGGAGAGCCCTGGGATAGAATGGGCGGCGTGGCGAACCCCTTGAAGCACGAGATCAGCTCCCTCTGGCCCGATGCGGGAACCGACGACATTCTCGCGGCCTCCGACCTCCAGGCCCTGGCGCCGAGCCTCGAAGCGGAGCTCCGGCACCGGAGCTGGCTCCTCTGCTGCGGCGACGCCTACGACCTTTTGCCGCTGCTGCCCCCGGCTTGCCTGGACCTGATCCTGACGAGCCCACCGTACTGGGGGCATCGCAGCTACGGCCAGGAGCACAACTGGGAGATCCTCCAGGAGTGGCTGGATCTCGAAGAGTCCGTCGAGACGCCTCCTCCTTACGACTGGTATCGGAAGCACGGCGGGATGCTCGGCCTGGAGCCGACCCCGGAGTGGTTCATCAGTCATCTGGTCGAGATCTTCTCCCGCGCCATGCCCGCCTTGAAGCCCCAGGGGAATCTCTGGGTCAACCTGGGAGATACGTACTTCGCCCGCTGGTCCAGCATCCGCGAGCAGGGCCGGCAGGGCCTTGGGGATCAGGAACGGCTGCGGCGGACTACTACGATCTGTCCGCCGCGGAGCCAGAGATGAACGACGTCGTGACTTGCAACGTTCGCGCCGGTGAAGAGGGCCATTCTGCGACGTTCCCCCAGCAGCTCATCTTGCCGAGGATCGCGACCTCCTGCCCCAAGGGAGGCATCATGCTCGACCCCTTTTCCGGCAGTGGCCGGGCCTTGACGACCGCGGTCAAGCTCGGGCGCCGGGCGATCGGCTTCGACGGCAGCGCCGGGCAAGCCGGCTTCAAGAAGAAGCGCTTGAAGCCCGGGGATTTATCTGGATTTATCCCAATACCGTTCGCTTAAGCTTAAGGGAAGAAGCCGGCTAAGCGAACGGTATCTGGATTTATCCGGATTTATCCCCGGCCCGGCGCGGGAGCTCCCGCGCCGGGCCGGTTGAGAAGAGGTCAGAGGCTGTGCGGGCGCAGGATGCGGCTCCTGGCGGTGCCCGACACGCGGTCGAGGAGGTTTTCGAGACGGCGGGAGAGGGCGCCCAGAGAGCTGCCCGCGGTGCTGTGGCCGCCGGCCGGCTGGCGGCCGCTCGCGGCGGCGCCGCGGGGGGACGTGGGGGGGTGGCGGGCGACGCTCGCGTGCTCGAAGCCGGAGGCGATCTTGATCAGCTTGGGCTCGCTCCAGGCGGTGCCCATGAAGCTGATGCCGACGGGCAGACCGAAGGCATAGCCGGCGTTGATCTGGAGGAGCGGATAGCCGGCCATCGCCGCGGGCGAGGAGCTGGCTCCCAGGAAGTGATCGCCGTTGATCAGATCGGTCGGCCAGGCCGGCGAGCCGGTCGGCGCCACCAGGGCGTCGAGGTTGTGGGCCAGCAGGGCGGCGTCGATCCCCTGCTCGCGCGACAGGCTGTGGCTGCGTACCAGGGCGTCGTTGTAGTCCTGCTCGGTGAACGGGTCCGACTCGGTGAGATCGAACAGCTCCTGGCCGAACCACTTCATCTCCTGGGCGGCGTGGGCGTTGTTGAAGGCGATGAGGTCGGCCAGGGTGTGCACGGAGAGGCCGGTGCGGGTGGCCAGGTAGGCCGCGATGTCGCGCTTGAACTCGTAGATGAGGACGATGAGCTCGGCCGGATCGGCGAGGATGTCCTGCGCCGTCGGGATGTCGGCGGGATCGACGATCACCGCGCCGGCCGCGCGCATGGTCTCAATCGCGGTCTCGAAGATCGCGTCGGTCTCCGGGCTGTAGCCGGTGAAGGTGTCGCGGGCGACGCCGATGCGGGCGCCGCGCAGGCCGTCAGGATTCAGGAATTGGGTGTAGTCGGTGAAGAACTTGCCGGCGCTCGCGGCGGTCGCCGGATCGCGCGGATCGACGCCGACCAGGGCGCCGAGCACCGCGGCGGCATCGGCCACCGTGCGGCCGTGCGGGCCGACCGTGTCCTGGCTGTGCGAAATGGGGATGACGCCGGCCCGGCTGGTCAGCCCCAGCGTCGGCTTGATGCCCACGACGCCGTTCAAGGCGGCGGGGCAGACGATGGAGCCGTCGGTCTCGGTGGCCAGGGCGGCGGCGGTGAAGCTGGCGGCCGTGGAGGCGCCCGAGCCCGAGCTCGAGCCGCAGGGGTTGCGCTCGAGGAAGTACGGATTGTTCGTCTGCCCGCCGCGTCCGCTCCAGCCGCTCGACGACTGGAAGCTGCGGAAGTTGGCCCACTCGCTGAGGTTGGCCTTGCCGAGGATGACGGCGCCCGCGGCGCGCAGGCGCGCCGCGACCGTCGCATCGCGCGGCGCCGTGGGGCCGAGGAGGGCGAGCGAGCCGGCGGTCGTCTGCATGCGGTCGCCGGTGTCGATGTTCTCCTTGAGCACGATCGGAATGCCGTGCAGCGGGCCGCGGGCATGCCCCTCCCGGCGCTCCCGGTCGCGCGCGTTGGCGATCGCCAGCGCCTGCGGATTGACCTCGACGATCGCGTTGACCTTCGCCCGGTCGATGGTCGCGATCCGGTTCAGATACATGCGGGTGATCTCGACGGACGAGAGCTGGCCGGACGTCATCATCGCCTGAAGCTGGGCGATGGACACCTCCTCGACCCCGGTGGAGGCGGCATCGACGGCGGCGGATTCCGCCGCCTCTTCAGCCGCCGCGGCGCGGGCGCCCAGGACTCCGGACATCGACCCTGAGATCGAGGCGCCGGCTCCCGCCAGGGCCCCCCAGCGGAGGACTGTCCTCCGGCTCATCTCTGTGGAAACGTTCTCCTCGGCCCTGGCTTCTTCACGTGGACGATCTGCCGGCATCAACGTTCTCCTTTCGAAGATGGACATGCAGGAGAGATCCTACTCCTCAAGAAAGGACGCCGGTACCAGGGCGAACCGGGACAGGGAAGCCCGGCTTTCCATCAATCACTGTGCGATCACTGCGCGCGGGCCGGGCACCCGGTCTCGATCCAGCAGCTTCCTCCCGCGTCGGCCTTCTCCAGGCGGAGCGCGACCTTCCACTTCTTGCCTTCGCCGGCGCGCAGGTCGGCGGCGGGGATGCGCTGGAAATCGATCGTCCACGGTCCCGGCGAGCTGAGCGCCTGCACCGTGCCCTTGTCCGCGGTGACGCCGGCCTGGAGGGGCAGCGCCATGCCGCCCTCGGGGAAAATCGTTTCGCCGAGCTCGAGGTGCCACTCCGTTCCCCGGCCGCCGCCGCCGCGCACCGAGAGCTTGCGGCGGATCCGGGCGGAGTCGGTCGGACAGGGAGAGGCGAACCGCAGACAGACCGGCTGGCCGACCACCGGCCCCGGAGCCGAAGCGAAGGAGGCAAGGTCCTGGATCACCAGATTGTTGGAGGAATCCACGCTGAAGGTCCAGACGTTCGCGGAGGCCGGCGCCTCCCCTGCCGGGGTCTGTTCCGGGGTCTGCGCCACGGATGCGCCGGGGGCCATCACGGCCGCCGCCACGAGCCAGGGGGCCAGCTTCTCGAGCCTCGCCATACGCAACATCCTCCTCTTGATGAGAGCACCAGTCTATCTACATCAGTCCTTCCAGGCGAATACGATCATCTGGTCGGTGTCGCCGGTGAGCGGCCGGCGGTCGAAATCGCCGCAGATCTGCCAGCGCAGAAAGCCGGCGGCCTGGAGCAGCAGCTCCATCTCCGGCTTATAGGTCCAGCGCATGTGGGTCGTGGAGGGGTGCGACGCGGCCACGTTGCCTGCCGCATCGAGCTCCTGGATCTCCACCTGCGAGGTCTGGACCTGCGCCACCAGGTCCAGGGACCGGGTGTCGTAAATGCGCACCGGCAGCCCGGTGACCGGGTGCGGCGCTTCGTGCTCCAGGACCGGGCTGCCCTGCGGTCCGCAGATGATCTCGCGCCCGGGAAAAAAGATGTTGAAGACCAGCACGCCCCCGGTCGCCAGATGCTTGCGGCAGGCGCGCAGGGCGTGGAGCTGATCGTCGGTGGTCAGGTTGTGGACGAAGGCGTTGAACGGGATGATGATCAGGGCGTAGCGCCGGGGCAGCGTGAAGTCGCGCATGTCGGCCTTGTGGAGCCGCGGCGCGAGGCCCTGGGAGAGCCCCAGGGCCGCGGCCTTCCGGCGCAGCACGTCGAGCATCTCCGGGAACAGGTCGAGGCCGTCGACGTCGGCTCCGGCCTGGAGGCACGGCAGCAGGATGCGTCCCGTGCCGCACGCCACCTCGAGCACCGGCCCGCCGGCCTCGCGGGCCAGGCCGAGGTAGAAATCGCGGTCGAAGCCGAGGCCGCTGAACAGAACGTCGTACAGCTCCGCGTCGTGGAACGGCGTGTGCTCGGGCTCTGGGGGTTCCGTCGCCATCTCTCAGCTCCAATCACCCGAAAATCCGGCCAGCCAGGGCTTTGTGAAGAATATCACCGGAAAGGGGCTACTCCAGATCCGGCTCGCCGCAACGCTCGCGGATGGCGGCGCGGACGGCGTCCCGGAGCCGCACGGCGGACGGCCAGCCGGTCTCCGCCGGGGTCTCTCCCGCCGTTTCCAGCGCGGAAACCGGCGGCGCGGCGATGACCGTCGCGGTGCCCCGGCGGGGGAAGAAGTCGCTGCCCCGCAGCATGGAGCGGGTCCCCCGGATGGCGACGGGAACCACCGGCACGCCCGCCTCCGCGGCGACCACGAAGGCGCCCAGCCGGAAAGGCATGAGACCCGGGTGGCGGTGGAACGTCCCCTCCGGAAAGATGACGAACGACGCGCCGCGGCGGACGGCGTCCAGGACCTTGCGCGTCTCGCCGCTCCCCTGCGCCGGATCGAAGCGCTCGACGAAGACCGCTCCCAGACGGCGCAGGAAGACGCGCGCGGCGAAGTTTTTCTCCAGCTCGCTCTTGACGACGTAGCCGAAGCGGGGCGGCAGCAGAGCGGTGAGCACGATCGCGTCCAGATAGCTCTGATGGTTGGCGGCCACGAGGCAGGCGTTTTCGATTTCCAAAGTCTCGAACGCCTCCAGGCCCGCGGATTCCAGGCGCACGCCGGTGGCGAAAGCGAGGCCGCGGGCGATCCGCCGGGCGAGGCGGCGGCGCCGCGGCAGGCCGGGGGTGAGCACGAGGAGCGGCCAGAGGGGGAGCGCCGCGAGGCCGAAGATCCCCCAGAACCAGGCGGCGTAGAGGACCTCGGCGGCGCGGCGCCGGGCGCCGGCGGCCCGGGCGCGCAGGCCGGCTCCGGCGAGGCGGGCGAGCTGCCAGCCGACCGACGCGGCATGGGCGCCGATCCGCCCCTGCTCGTAGAGCTCGCGGCTCGCCGCGCGCCGGATCTTGCCGCTGGAGGTCTTCGGCACCGCTTGCGGCGGCGCCAGCACGATGTCGTCCGCCGGCGCTCCGAGCAGGTCGACGGCGCGGCTCTGGATCGCCTCGCGCAACGCCTCCCGGGCGGCCTCGTCCCTCTCCCGCGTCTCGGCGAGAATCACCAGGCGTTCGGTGCCGCCGGCCGCATCGGTGGCGCCGAAGACGGCGACGCACCCCTTGCGGATACCCGCGATCTCGCCGACCGCCTCCTCCAGCTCCTGCGGGTAGATGTTGCGCCCGGCGCGGATGATGATGTCCTTGACCCGGCCGGTGATGTGCAGCTCGCCCGCCGCGATGTAGCCGCGGTCCCCGGAGTCCAGCCAGTCGCCGCGGATCAGCCGCGCCGTGGCCTCGGGGTTGCGCCAGTAGCCGCTGGTGGTCGACGGGCCGCGGAATTCGATCCGCCCCTCCTGCCGATCGCCCACTTCCCGTTCCGCGTCGTCGACGATCCGGATCTCGTGCCCCGGCACCGGCAGGCCGCAGGAGACGAAGCGCAGGGCGTCTGTCTGATCCTCCCGATTCTCTGAAGAAACCGGCACCGCCTTGCCCGTACGCTGAAACACATCGCGCTCGACGGCGTCGATGCGCGGGCCGCGGTCGAGCGGAGTGAAGGCGAGGGCCAGGGAGCATTCGGCGAGGCCGTAGACCGGCGCCATGGCGGTGGGCTTGAAGCCATGGGGCGCGAAGCGCTCGGTGAACCGGCGCATGGCCTCGGGGCTCACCGGCTCGGCGCCGTTCAGGGCATAGCGCCAGGAGGAGAGATCGAGCCCCTCGATCTCGTCGTCCGCGACTTTCGCCGCGCACAGCTCGTAGGCGAAGTTGGGCGCCGGCGACAACGTGCCGCGGTGGTGGTGGATCGCCCACAGCCAGCGCGACGGCCGGGCGAGGAAGGTGAGCGGCGACATCAGGACCAGCGGCACGCCGAAGTACAGGCTCCCCATCCACGAGCCGATGAGACCCATGTCGTGGTAGAGCGGCAGCCAGCTCACGATCACGTCGCCCTCCCCCATCTCGACCGCCGGCCCGATCGAGCGCAGGTTGGCCAGCAGGTTGGCGTGGGTGAGGGTGACGCCTTTGGGGTTGCCGGTGCTCCCGGAGGTGAACTGGAGGAAGGCGATGTCGCCTCCCTCGACGGGCGGATGCGCGGTGTCCGTGCTGGAGAGCGCCGAAAGGTCGGCCACCGTCGTCAGGCGCCGGACCGTGGGGACCTGGGCGCGCAGCAGGCGGGCGAGGGTGAGGACCTCGGGAAAGGTGATCAGGAAGACCGCCTCGGCGGTGCGCAGAATCCCCGCCTGGCGCTTCAGATGGTCCTCGATCTGGCTGCGGCGGGCCGGCGGATAGAGCGGCACGGGGACACCGCCGGCGCGCTGGACGCCGAAGAACGCGGCGAAATAGTCGAGCCCGCTGGGCAGCATGATCCCCACCGCCTGCCGCGGCGCCAGGCCGAGCGCACGCAGGCCGGCCGCCACGGCGCGGCTGCGGCGGTCGAGGTCGGCGTAGGTCATCCCTTCCGGCTCGCCGTCTCCCGTGAACAGGATGTGCCGGCGGTCCGGATGGCGCTGGACATGCCAGTCCAGGACCTCGAGCAGCGTGCCGGTGCGCGCCGGCGCGGGCTCGGCGGCCTCCAGCGCGGCCATCCCGGAGGTGAAGAGCTCTTCGTGCCCGCTGTGCCCAGCTCGGGAGCTGAGCGCCCGCCAGAGGTCGCGCGGGCTCTCGGCGGAGGCGAGCGTCGACTCGGGGAGGCGCACGCCAAACGTCCGCTCCAGCCTCTGCACCACCTCGACACGGCCCAGGCTGTCCAGCCCGAGGTCGCGGTCGAGGGAGGCGTCGAGCCCGACGTGCAGCCCCTTGCGCTGTGGTTGCAGCTCGCGGAGGACCGTCTCGACGACGGCGACGACCGCGGAGGGATCAATCGCTGGATCGGCCGACGCCGCACCGGCTTCAGGAACCATGCTCAGCCTCTGCCAGCGCCGCGACAGCGCGCCGGATCTTCTCCTGCGCGGCCCGCCGCGCGCTGTCGTCCGGATACGGCGTCCGCTTCCAGATCATCTTGGTCGAAAACAGCCCGTCGCCCTTCCACCGCGGCACCACGTGCGCATGCAGGTGGGGCACGCTCTGGCTGATCTTCGTATTGATCGCCACGAACGAGCCCTCGGCCGCCATCCCCACCTCGACCGCCCGCGACAGCATCCGGACGGCGCCGAAGAACGGCGCGACGAGCCCGTCGGGCAGCTCGGGCAGTGTCTCGACGTGCGTCCGCGGAACGACCAGGACGTGCCCGTGCAGCAGCGGTTTGTGATCGAGGAAGGCGACGGTCAGCTCATCCTCGTAGACGGGAAAGGCAGCGGTCTCTCCGCGGGCGATGGAACAGAAGAGGCAGCTCGGCATCGCGGGAAGTGTATCTCTCCTCGAGCTGCCAGGGGGAGCACGGCCTGGGGGCTGGATTGCTTTTCTTGGTTCTCCAACCCGACAGCCTCGGCGTTAATTCTACTTTGTCAGACCGCCCAGCCCTCAGCCTCGCCATCCTGA
>Ga0307506_10000049_pt1 | contig 51933 bp, 42 predicted proteins | sample 25_S_MG_FD_202175 | JGI IMG/M metagenome (GOLD analysis project Ga0307506, IMG submission 202175) | Soil microbial communities from Populus trichocarpa stands in riparian zone in the Pacific Northwest, United States - 25_S | ecosystem: Environmental > Terrestrial > Soil > Riparian zone > Trees... | reverse complement strand
AGAAAGATACGAACCGGCCAAGCGAGGCCAGCCCGAGAGCTAAGTGGCACCTCAGCGACTTGGACGCGAATACCTGGCGGTATAAAGTTGTCCGACCTTCCTGTGATGTCGCGATAGAGAGCTATCAACCTAATCGGCACGTGAGTACCTCTCTGTCCCGCTCGCACGGGGATCTGAAAGATCTCCCTCCGGCCAGGGAGTAGCTCGGGCCGACGCCAGCCGGCAATTATCTTCGACGTTTCACCTCCCTCGAGGTGAATTCTTAGCTCGACGCTCTGCACGGATACTACTCCCACATTCTCGATCCAACCCTCGAGAAGAGCCCACGAATCCAAAGGGAGCTCGGTTGTAATGAGCCCTGCCGCGAGCAGCGGAATAGGAGTCGCCGGGAGGAACTGCGCGGGAAGCACCTCGAGTGTCGCTGACGCCGGCTCCGGATGAAAAGACCGGCCGAATCCGTCGCGATAGGAGAAGCCCGAGCTCGTCAGCAGGAAGGTCCCTTCCTTCCGGGCCTTTACACGGAGATCCCAGGTTATCCCCTCGCCTGGCGCCAGCTTCGGAATCTCAATCTGGCTGGAAGAGCCCAGTAGGACAATCTGAGTTGGTAGTCTCAAACAGAGGATGACGTTCGTGCAAGGTCGCGTCGCCAGATTTACAAGTTGTACTCGTAAGGTCTCGATCCGACCCGCAACGAGACGCGAAGGGGTGACGGCGACCTCGATCATCGCACTGCCGACACTTTCACAGGCCTGCTGTAGGGATGGTGGAGTGTCTTGCAATCGTTACAGTGATAGGCTTGCCTCCCTGTCAGCCCCGGCTCATTACCAAAAGCGTTGTCCACTAGCTGAATTCTGTGTTTCGAGCACAGGAGCTTACCGCAGTGATGACACACCGCATCAATCTTGATCTCCTGCTGCTCTTTGACGCCGCAAACACCGCATTCCCAAGCCATCGTCGCCACCTCGCTAGGTCGAATATTTGCCGATTCTAAAGTCGCTCCAGCTCGCGGTCGATCTCATCTTTGAGTCGCAAGAACGTTGGCTCGGAGATGCGGCCCGCCAAGAGGGCGCCAAGAAGCTCGTCCTGGCGTTTGCGCAGGCCGGCGTTGCGCTCCGCCTGTCCTGGAGTCCCGCCGCCCGTGTTGGATGTTCTGGGTTCCTCTGCGTCCTCGGAGCGCGGGGCCGAGGACGCGGCCATCTCGCCCATGTTTGAGATCGTCTCATGGACCAAATGGCTCAGCCTCTCCCACACATTTTCGATCTCCTCTTCCATCTCTCGGTTCGCATAGGCACCCTGGACTGTCAGTGTCACCTCTGTCGTGCCGCCACTAGGCCTCTCTGTCCTGTCGTATACTACGATGCCCGTGAGAATCAGATGGAAGTCGATTGGATAGACCCCGCTATAGCAGCGACCTCCAAGATCCCAATAGCGGCTCACAGTGTGGGCTTCATCGGTCGGCCTGGGTGGATTCTCGATTAGGCGCTTCACGTAGAACGCCTCGCTCATCGCATGGATTAGCGACATCACCGTTTCGTGGCCCGGCGGGACTCCAGGGAAAGTAAATGTAGACTTCCGATCCTGGTCCTTTTCCGGAGAATGCCGGTCAGGCACGATCCGCACCTGCTGATGCCGAAGGTTGGCTAGGCTCAATTCGAAATCAACGATAACCAGAGTCGAAAGCTCCGGCTTGGCCTCGTCGAGCCTACAGGTCGTGCCGAGGGGATAGTAAATTTCTACACCCTCCACGCCGGAGAAACACCCCCCAAAGCGAGCTTCGAGACGGCCACGGATCGTATCATTGGAGGGGACCGGGTTTTCAAAAAAGACGGAGAGAGTCCGCCGCCTCCCCTGAGATCGCTCATCCTCGAGCGACACCTTACGCCAGGTAATGGCCCTGAAACCATCGCCCGTGATATCGTCGACTCCCTGATCGAGAACGGCATCAGGCTTCACTTCCTTGATCTCTCCCCAGGTTACAGGTACCCGCAGATCGAGCCGTACAATCTTCTCGATTTTTCGTTCGGCGGGTTCGGATTCGCTGCCCTCCGACCAAGTCACATCAAGATCCAGACCCCGCTGCCCGGCTTCTTGAATCAATGACGGGACGATCCAGACAGGGGGGCGCCCTGATTGGCCGTTTCGAGAGAGCCTATAACTGTGAGTGGAGTGCCACTCTCCCGACTGCCTGTCGTCTTGAGCGAGCAGAAAAGGTTGCGCCGAAGCCTGGCTGGTCAGCGGCAGAACCGATCGGGGGCTCCCGCCCACAAACTCAAGGCCGACACACCCGCGCAGGACTGCAAACCCGGCATGTGCCTCGATGTCGTCCTCCGCAGTGAGACGGTACTTCCGTCTGTATCGTTCGAGGCGGGTTTGGTCGAGTTTGCTAAGACTGGCCTGGATAGACAGGGCACCCTCCGCGGACTGGATCGAGGCACGGCAGGCCCCGTCTGGTCCCAGGATTAGCTTGCTGCGCACAGTTTCCCGAATCCGCACGGAGTTAAATCGGGGTACGAGAGGTAGAGCGGGGCGACCCTGCCGGACTATCGTGGTACGCCGCCGGTAGTCAAAAACAGCCACTCCAGCAAGCAGTATGGCAGCCACCGGTGCTCCAACACTGCCGAGGCGGCCGCGCCCAGGAGGGACTAGGACGATGAGCGTGATCAGGAGAAGAGCGGCGAGCAGCAGGAGCTTCGGTGAGCGGACGACGTGCCGACAGTCGGCGCAATGGACTGCCTCCTCACCACATGGCATCTCGCGCAGGCCGAGGCCGGAGAACTCGCTGCTAAGTAAACCATCGATGTGACTCGGAGGCTCCCCACGGTGGTTGGAGCACATCGGGCGCTCGCAGTGATGGCAGACTGCAGCGATGTCAGGAAGGCCGCACACATAACAACGGACCCGCGGAGCGTGCTTGACGACGTGACTGGACATAGTTTTGACCTCTGCAGGTTCATCGCCTAGCGCGCACCTGAGGGAACAGGACGCGAAGCGCCGCCTGGAAGGCGTTCATCTCTTGGATCAACCTCTGACTGTTACCGCGCAACTCGCCGCGGACATAGATTCTGAGGTCTCCACTCTGTACTTTACTTGTGAAAGTTTGGCCGCCTTCCACCTGGGTCTGGCGCTCCGCTTCTTGATGGATGCCGGCAACTAGGACCGTGAGCCGCAGAGGATCCGGAGCCTCGGGCCGCTCTGTCCAAAGTATATGTTGGGGCTCTCTACCTCCCGGGAAAGAGAGCTCTTGCAGGACCTTGAAGCCGCGGTCGATGAGAGCGTTCCTGAGGTCGGTGATCCGCATCTCGTCGGGCACAACTTCTTGGAAGTGAAGGTGCTGATACGGTGACAAGATCCTGCGTGCGAAAGCTTCGTTTAACACCAGTTTGTATTCAACCCGGAGCTTCGTCGCGAGTTTTGTATCAACCGTAGTGACACGTGAGCCAAGGCTGTTGAAGAGTGCCACCTTGAGCCCAGACAGCAGACGGCCTGGCACCTCAACTTCCATCGCACCGTCCAAAGCGATCTGTTGATAAAGCTCGCCCGGATGGTCGATTAGCAGTTGCATTGGCTGGCTATTGAAGACTTGGGAACTTGTCCCCTCGGATTTTGGAGCCCTGGCGAGAGGCACATGAAACCATTCGAGGCAACGGGTCACCGGATCATAGCGGATCGGGACCTCATTCTCGGGGTTGCGCGCACCCATAAAAAGATGTAGCCCGCGTAGCGAGGTTATGGTAGGCCACCGAAGAGACATCCGGGCGATCATGGGCGTCGATTCGTCTGGTAAGAAGGCCGTAGGGAGGAAGACCCAACCCGTGATCTGGAGTAGCAGGCTCCTCAAGAACTTCTCCTGCGTCTTGACCTTCACCGTAAGGTTCTCGGAGCCTCGACTGCTGCTCCCCACGAGGAGCTCACCATTCGGAGAGCTTAAGCTCTCTTCGTCCCAGAGGCTCAGATCGATGTTGATCGGTACTAACTCTGGAGGACTGGGAACATAATCGAAGGAGACGATGCAGGCATTCCGGTCGTCGCAGAACTGGTCCAGCGACTCGAGGCCGCTACCGGACAGAGGGATGGCGAGGGGGACCGTCCCACAGCGGTCGCTTAGATTAAGGACCGATTTGAGATTTGTCCGACCGAAACTCGTCAGCGCGAGATGCCCAATCTTCGCCTGGAGGCCCGCAAGCGAGCTTCCCGCTCCCCTCTGATGTTCGATGTCATCACAGGCCTGTCTAGGAAATGTACGATACCCATCAAAGGGTACCTTGATCTCCATCCTACCGGTCGGCTCCCGAGAGGCCCGAAGGTAGGGATTCTTCGAGATATTCTTCTCGTAGACGTAGGTCTCGATCGCCTCGACGCTTTCCGGCATGGCGCGGGCGAAGACCTCGGAGCTTCCACGCTGGGGTGCTTTGGTCAGACGCATGAGCTTCATACCAACCTCCTCTCTTAAGGACACGGTAACAAGGGATTTGGTTGAGAGGAGCTTCAGAGTGGTGGAACAACCATCCAGACTTAACGCTCTGGCCGTGGGATCCCCCTGTCGGTTGCTCTCTTTACGTAACCAACTACCCTCTTCCGAAGAAGATCGCACCCAGCATCCGCCGCCGCTTGACGCCCCTCCTGGAGCACGGCTACCCGCGGCTCTATTCCAACGCGCTGAATGGACCTCGCTCAACGGACTCTTGTAGTTCGCCCTCTATCCGAGCCACGATTCTGGTTCCCTCCGCTCCGGAGGCGCCGCTCAGCGGCATCGGCTTCTACCGCCGCTGCTGGTCCCAGCAGACCTTCGAGCCGTCGCAATCTCGAGCACGGGGAGCGCCTGCTTCTCCATTTCGGCGCAGTGGACTGGGCGGCGACTGTCTGGGTCAACAGCTCGATCCACCTCCGTCTGGAACCTCTGGCCCGCAACTTGCAATTTGAGAGAGGGAAATGCCGTTGAAGACCCTTGAGGTGACTCTTGACTGAGCCCATGACGTCCGCATCCACCGCGGCTCCCGCCGCCGATCCCGCCGCGCGCTCCTTTGCCGAGCTCTTCGGACGGCTGCCGCTGCTCGCCGCCGAGGCGCCCGGCCGGGTCAATCTGATCGGCGAGCATACCGACTACAACGGCGGCTTCGTGCTCCCCCTGGCCATTCCGCAGCGCACCCGGGCCGAGCTGGCGACGCGGGAGGGCGGGCGCGTCCGGGCGTGGACGGCGAACCTGCCGCGAGAGGTCGAGGAGTACGTCCTCGGCGAGGAGAAAGCCGGCCGCGGCTGGCTCGACTACGTGCAGGGGGTCACTCAGGCCTTGCTCGGCGCCGGCCACAAGCTGGGCGGCTTCGATCTGCGGATCGAATCCGCGGTACCGCTGGGCAGCGGCCTGGCGTCGAGCGCCGCCCTGGAGGTCGCGGTCCTGCGCGCGCTGCGCGATGCCTTCGGCCTGCGCCTTGATGATGTCGAGATCGCCCTCCTGGGCCAGAAAGCGGAGAACGATTTCGTCGGCGCGCCGGTCGGGGTCATGGACCAGATGGCGGCGAGCCTGGCCGATGAGCACCGGGCGCTCTTCCTGGACACCCGCCACATGCGCACCGAGCGGGTGCCGCTGCCGGCCGGCGTCGAGGTCGCGGTGATCGACTCGGGGATCTCGCACCATCACGCGGCCGGCGAATACCGGACCCGCCGCGAGGAGTGCGAGCGAGCCGCCGAGATCCTGGGCTTTCCGCAGCTCCGCGACCTGGACAACCAGGACCTCTGGCGCCTCGCCCAGCTCCCCGAGCCCCTCGACCGCCGAGCCCGCCACGTCATCACCGAAAACGCCCGCGTCCGTGCCGCCGTGTCGGCGATGCAGGAGGGCGACCTGGAGCGCCTGGGCAAGCTCGTCAACACCTCCCACGACTCGCTGCGCGACGACTTCGAGGTCTCTCTCCCCGAGATCGACCTCCTCGTCGACCTCGCCCGCCGCGAAGACGCCCTCTACGGCGCCCGCCTCACCGGCGGCGGCTTCGGAGGCTCCATCCTCCTCCTCACCGAAGCCGGCCAGGGCCGCGCCGTCGCCGAGCGGGTGGCGGAGGAGTACCGGCAGACGACGGGGGAAAAGGGGAGGGTGCTGGTGCCGGTGGTTTCTGCGGGAGGATGATCTGCGGTATCATGAGCAGGAAATCAAGGGAGCCTGACGAAATGCCCGCACCTGCTCGAATCGCGCAAACCGAAGCCCCCGTCTCCTACGTCGCCCGCATTCGCGAGCACGTCGAACGGGATGAGGTAGGAGCTGCCCGAAGGGTCCTCGCCGAGGCGCTCCGCGAAGGCGCCGACGAGCCTGGCCTGAAGCATTGGGCGGATGTCCTGGCGCCTGCCAAATTCATCGGATTTCGGCCAGCGTCTGGTACCGATCTCCAGGTCGAGATGCGCTGGTTCGCCGAGCACGCGCAGGAGTACAGGGGGGAATGGGTCGCCGTTCTCAACGGCGAATTGCTCGCTCATGCTGAAACTCACGAAGATCTGCGAGCCAAGCTGGATGTGATCTCTCCCTCAGAGTATCCACTCGTCCATTTCATCCCAAAGGCCTGAGGGATGCTCGAATCTCGCTTTGTCCAGGGACGCGCGAAGTTTTCCGACCATGCGCCGGATTTTTTCGAGCCAACGGCCAAGATCTATGTCAGGGTCCGCTTTGCCGATCTCGCACAGGAATACTTAGCCCAGTTGGATACCGGAGCCGCGTGGTCTGTTCTTTCTTCCAGAGTTGTGAAAGATCTCGGAATTGATGCACGGATCGGAGACAAGATACGGCTGAGCACCCGATTCGGATCTCACGAGGGGCATCTCGTTCGAGTGCCGTTCCTGTTGATTGCTGAAGAGGGCGAGTCGCTGGAAACCCAAGGCACCTTCTTTGTCTCGAATAACTGGCCCATCGACCAGACCTTTCTCGGCTACTCCGGCCTCCTCGACAGCATCCGCTTCGCCCTCGATCCACAGGCCAACCACTTCTACTTCGGGACATCGTAGTGACTGAGCGCAGCACGCCGGATCGAAGCGGACCGGGCCTTAAATTAACCAGCCTCAACCCAGATCCGCCAATAAATCCTCCAGCACCGTCTCCTCCTCCACCGCGACTCCCGCCCCGGCGAGCTGCGCCTCACTCCCACCGGCGCTCGCGTTCGAGGCGACCGAGAAGAGCATCGAGCTGCCTGTGGGACATCGTCCCGATCTCCGCCCGGCGTGCCGCGTCGAGAGGGATCGCGAGCAGCCTGCAGACCACCTCGATGCTCCGCCGAAGAGTGCGGACCTCGCCGCGGACCTCACCCTGCCGCTCGGCGAGCGAGATGGCGCCGCGCGCATCCTGCTCGCTGATCTTCGCCCGGTCGTAGGCATCCCACTCCGCCGGGGTGAAAGCCGCCGTGCGCGCCTGCTCCAGGGCGGTGCGGAACGGCTCCTCGGCGAGCTCCGGCGGGACCACTTCCAGATTCTCGGCCACCCGGAAGAAATGCGCCCATCGCTCCACCGTGCTCTGGGCCGCCGCACCCTTCGTGTATTTGGGGAGCTCCAGAAAGACGTACTGCACCTGCGACAAGGCCAGGGCACCCTGGTTCTGCTCCTGCATCCGCCAGCGCGAGAGCATCGGCACCGCCGGGCCTCCCGGCTGCGGCGGCTTGGGCCAGAGCTCGAAGTCGCAGATCGTCACCCCCACCACGTCGCTCAGCTCCAGATAGTGCTCGCCGCCGTGGATCTGCATCACGTACGCCTTCGAGACGTTGTAGACCACCCGCTTCTCGAACGCCTCCACGTTCAGGATCTGCATCTCGACGACGTACTCGCGCCCGGCGTGGTCGCGGCACTTGACGTCGACGATGGAGAGCTTGAGCTCGGCGACGGGGACGCGCTGCTCGGGGCTCAGGTAGGTGAGGTCGTCGATCCGCTGCTCACCCTCCAGCTCGAGGAACGCGTTGAGCAGCTCGATGAGCAAGTGCTTGTTCGGCTCGGTGCCGAAGATGCGCTTGAACACGAAATCGGTCTTGGGATCGGCGAAAATGGGCCACACGACCTCATCATACGCCAAGCCCTCTCGGCCGGCGGCCGGGGCGGCGATCTCCAGCAGGTTGCGCGGAGCTCGGCGGCTACGTCGTCCGGACGGAGCTGGATGCGCCTCACTCCCACCGGCGCTCGCGTTCGAGGCGACCGAGAAGAGCATCGAGCTGCCCGTGGGACATCGTCCCGATCTCCGCCCGGCGTGCCGCGTCGAGAGGGATCGCGAGCAGCCTGCAGACCACCTCGATGCTCCGCCGAAGAGTGCGGACCTCGCCGCGGACCTCACCGCGGGCCTCACCCTGCCGCCCGGCGAGCGAGATGGCGCCGCGCGCATCCTGCTCGCTGATCTTCGCCCGGTCGTAGGCGTCCCACTCCGCAGGGGTGAAAGCCGCCGTGCGCGCCTGCTCCAGGGCGGTGCGGAACGGCTCCTCGGCGAGCTCCGGCGGGACCACTTCCAGATTCTCGGCCACCCGGAAGAAATGCGCCCACCGCTCCACCGTGCTCTCGGCCGCCGCACCCTTCGTGTATTTGGGCAGCTCCAGAAAGACGTACTGCACCTGCGACAAGGCCAGGGCGCCCTGGTTCTGCTCCTGCATCCGCCAGCGCGAGAGCATCGGCACCGCCGGGCCGCCGGGCTGCGGCGGCTGCGGCCAGAGCTCGAAGTCGCAGATCGTCACCCCCACCACGTCGCTCAGATCCAGATAATGCTCGCCGCCGTGGATCTGCATCACGTATGCCTTCGAGACGTTGTAGACCACCCGCTTCTCGAACGCCTCGACGTTCAGGATCTGCATCTCAACCACGTACTCGCGCCCGGCGTGGTCGCGGCATTTGACGTCGACGATCGACAGCTTCAGCTCGGCGACCGGGACCCGCTGCTCGGCGCTCAGGTAGGTGAGATCCGCGATCCGCTGCTCGCCTTCGAGCTCGAGGAGCGCGTTGAGCAGATCGACCAGCAGATGCTTGTTCGGCTCGGCGCCGAAAATGCGCTTGAAGACGAAATCGGTCTTGGGATCGGCGAAAACAGGCAACATGGGATCATCATACGTCAGGCAGGTCCGGACCACCGAGAGGGACCGGGGTGAGGGGTGAGCCCTGTGGTAAATTGCACCGCCATGGCGAGATCTACTGACGCCGGGGCCGGATCCTCTGTCTTTCCTCCGATGCGCATCGACACCAAGCACCTCACCGCCACCCTGGCCCGCATGGTCCGGATCGACTCGATCAATCCGTTCTTCAACGATGGCAAGGGGGACGAGCGCGCCATCGCGGCGTTCGTGGCGGAAGAGCTGCGCAGTCTCGGGCTGCGCGTCGAGACCCATGAGCCGCAGCCGCACCGGGTGAGCGTGGTGGGGACACTGCCGGGAACGCCGGGCAAGGGCGGCGGGCGGTCTCTGATGCTCTATGGCCACATGGACACGGTGGGCGTCGCCGGGATGGCGGAGCCGTTCTCCGGCGCGGTGCGCGAGGGGAGGATGTATGGCCGCGGGACGTATGACATGAAGGGCGGCCTCGCGGCGTGTCTCGCCGCGGCGAAGGCGGTGGTGGAGTCAGGGACCCGGCTCGCGGGCGATCTCCTGGTGTGCGGCGTGGCGGATGAAGAGGTGGCGAGCCTCGGCATGCTCGACGTGCTGACGCGGGTGAAGCCGGACGCGGCGGTGGTCACCGAGGCGACGGAGCTCGACGTCTGTCTGGCCCACAAGGGGTTCTGCTGGATCGAGGTGGAGACGGTCGGCCGCGCGGCGCATGGCAGCAAGGTGGACGAGGGGATCGACGCCAATCTGCGCATGGGGCGTTTCTTGAGCCGGCTGGAGGAGCTGGAGCAGGAGCTGCGCCGCCGGCCGGCCCACCCTCTGGCGGGTCCGCCGTCTCTCCATGCCGGCGTGCTGCGCGGCGGCTCGGCGCCCAGCGTTTACGCGGCGCAGTGCCATCTGGAGGTCGAGCGGCGGACGGTGCCGGGCGAGACGGAGGCGGGCTGCGTGGCCGAGCTCCAGGCGATCGTCGACCGGCTGGCCGCCGCCGATCCGACGTTCCAGGCGCGGGTGCGCCCCTTCCTCACCCGCGAGGCGTTCGAGGTGGCCGCGGACGCGCCGGTGGTGCAGGCTGTGGTCGCCGCCACCACGGAGGTCCGGGGCCGGCGTCCGGAGCTCATGGGACATACGTTCTGGATGGACGCCGCGATCCTCGCCGCCGCGGGGGTCGAGACGGTGGTCATCGGGCCGGCCGGAGCCGGCGCGCACGCCGACGTCGAATGGGTGGACCTCGATTCAGTCCACCGGCTGGCGGAGATCCTGGCGCGGACGGCGGTCACCGTCTGCGGCTGATTTGCCGGTGATTTGCGGGTGATCGGCGGCGGGTGGTAGTCTCCCCCGTCCGCCGTTTTTCTGAAACCAGCGGACACCAGCGGACGCCTTCGGAGGAAAATCCTGTGCAACTCGGCATTCTCGGCCTGCCCAAATCGGGAAAGACGACCCTGTTCAATACGCTGACCGCGTCGCATTCGGCGACCGACAAGTTCGCCTCCTCCGGGCAGACGAACATGGGGACGGCGACCGTCCGCGACACCCGCCTCGAAGAGCTCCGCGACCTCTTCAAGCCGAAGCGCTACGTGCCGGCGACCGTCCAGTACGTCGACATCCCCGGCCTCAAGCGCGGCGAGAGCTCGGAGAGCGTCGACCTCGGCAAGCTGAAGACCGTCGACGCCCTGGTGCACGTGGTGCGCGCCTTCGACGATCCCGAGATCCTGCATCCGGAAGGCAGCGTCGATCCGGCGCGCGACGTCGAAATGCTCGACCTCGAGCTGATCCTCGCCGATCACGACTTGGTGGAGCGCCGCATCGAGCGGCTCGAAAAGGCGGTGAAGCGCGGCCTGACGCCCGAGGAGCTGAAGGAGAAGGCGCTGCTGACCGACATCGTCCGGCCCGCCCTCGAAGCCGAGAAGCCGCTGCGGCAGATCGAGCTCGATGCCGACGACGACCGCCGCCTGCGCGGCTTCCAGCTCCTCTCGGCGAAGCCGGTGCTGGTGGTGATCAACGCCGGCGACGACCGCGCGGCGGACGATCCGTCCTCCTTCGGGGTGACGGCGCAGCCCGGCACGCGCGTGGTGGTGGTGAGCGCGCCGATCGAGCAGGAGATCAGCCTGCTGCCGCCCGACGAGCAGAAGGAGTTCCTCGCCGATTTAGGCCTTTCCACGCCGAGCCTCGACCGCGTGACGCGGGCGAGCTACGACCTCCTCGGCCTGATCTCCTTCTTCACCGTCGGCGAGGACGAGGTGCGCGCCTGGACGATCCGCCGCGGCACCCCCGCCCGGGGCGCCGCGGGGACCATTCACTCCGACATCGAGCGCGGCTTCATCCGCGCCGAGGTGGTGCGCACCGACGACCTGCTGCGCCTGAAGACCATGGCCGCCTGCCAGAAGGCCGCGCTCTTCCGCCTCGAAGGCAAGGAGTACGTGATGCAGGACGGCGACGTGGCCCACTTCCGATTCAACGTGTAGATCGATCGGGCACGACCTGGAGATTCAGCCGGCCGGTGCTCTGGTAGCCCGGGCGGTAGTAGACGCCGCCGGGCGGCGGCGGGGTGACCACCTGGCCGGGAGCGAGGATGGGCTGCTGGTACGGCTGCTGCTGCTCCTCTCCGCCTTCGCTCGGGTACTGCACCGTCGGCTCCGGGCGCTCCCACTGGCGCGCGCCGCGCGGCATGTTGGCTCCCGGTGGCGTGTGGATCGGCCCGCGCGGTCCGGCCTGGCCGGTCACCCGTGTATCGAGGTCGCGCTCGCGGATCACATTCCCGTCTGGCTGGGCGACCGGGGCACGGCCGGCCATTCCCGGCCCGGCCGGCTGCTGGCCGGGCTGCCCCGGCTGCCCCGGCTGGGTACCCGGCGGCTGGGCCGCCGGCTTGGCGGCGGTCGTGTCCTTGGCGGTGGTCTCCGCGCCCGGGGCCTGCGGCGGCGGCACCAGCAGGTTCGCGATGCGGTGCGGGTCCTCGTAGATCGAGGGCGCCTGCGGCACGCCGTAGTCCTTCTGGTAGGCGCGCAGCATCGCCTGCGTCAGCAGCTTGTTCTCGACGACGTGCGGGTTGACCTCCGGGAAGGCGAGCTGCGGATCGAGGGCGAGGGCGCGGGCATACTCGTCGACCGCGTTCGACTCCTGCCCCCGCGCCTCGTAGACCGCGCCGGCCTGGTAGTGCGCCCAGGCGTGCTCGGGCTGGATCTCCACCACCTGGTGGAAGAGCTTGAGAGCCTCTTTCGTCTCGCCGCGCTGCTGCAGGAGCAGCCCCAGATTGAAGAGCGCCGAGACGCGTTGCGGATCGAGCTCCACGGCCTTGCGGTAGGCCGTCTCCGCGTCCGCCGGCTGGTGGGCCAGGAGGAGCAGGTTGCCGAGGTCGTTGAACGCCGCCGGATCCTTGGGGCTGTCGGCGGTGAGGCGCTTCTGCGCCTCGATCGCCCGGCTCAGATTGGGCGGCACCGCCGCCAACGCCACGGCCACGACCGCGGCGGCAAGGACACAGGAAAGGGCAAGGATGGGCAGGGTCCGTCTGCGCACGGTGATCTCCTTCTACTGCTGTGGGCCCTTGGCGGGGACGGGCCGCGCCTTGAGCTTGAGTTTGCCGTCCTCGTTGGCGAGGCGGAACTGGACCTCGTCGCAGCCGGTCTTCTCCCGGAGGGCGGCGGCTTGCCGTGCGAGGTAGGTCTGGAAGCTGTCGAGGTCGAACTTCGGCCCCTCGCCGCGGCCGGCGAGACCCTGGTACAGGGCTTCGACCGCCGCGGGGTCCACGGTGGCGCCGAAGACGATTCCCGCCTCCGGATCGTAGCGCGGCCGTTCCACCACCACCGGACGGGCCAGCGCGTGCCGCCCCTCCTCGCGATCACGGACGCGGCGGTTGAACAGCTCGTTGTAACTGTTGAAGCGGGCTTCGAGGTCGCCGAGACGGAAGTTGTCCACCGAGGTGCTGATGGTCAGGTTGCGGAGCGTGCGGATCTGGCTCTGGATGCGCGTCCGCAGCTCCTCGGGGGGAAGATGGAGGCCGCCGTTGAAAAAGCGCTCGAAGTCGATCTGGAGCTTCCGGATGTCCACCCCGAGCTGATCGAGGGTCTCGGACAGCCCGGCACCCGTCCGGCGGGCCTGCCCCACGGCCGGCGTCCCGCCCACGGGTGTAGCCCCCTTCGCTCCTTTCGGGGCGAGGACAGGGTTGAGGCCGGGCTTCGATGTTCGCTTGGGCTCCACAGATCTCCTAGAATCCAGCCCATTATACGGACCGGATCCCTTTCGGGTCCAAGCCCGCTCTGGAGACGAGCGCGACATGCCTTCCGGACGCATCCTGATTGTCGAGGACCGCGACTCCCTGCGGCGCATGCTGGAGCTCGCCCTGACCCAGGAGGGCTACACCGTCGCCTCCGCCGCCGACGGCCCGTCCGGCATCCGCCTCGTCGGGCGCCAGGACTTCGATCTCGTCTTGACCGACCTCAAGCTGCCCGACGCCTCCGGCCTCGAGGTGCTCGCCGCCACCAAGGCGGCGCAGCCGCGGGTGCCCGTGGTCGTCCTCACCGGCTTCGGCACCGTCGCCACCGCCGTCGAGGCGATGAAGCTCGGCGCCTGGGACTTTCTGGAGAAGCCGGTGGAGATCGACGATCTCTACCGCCTCATCGAGCGCATCCTGGGAGAGCGCGGCGAGCCTGATGAAAGCGCGGTGCTCCACATCCCCGGCGCACCGGCGATCGTGGGCCGCCATCCGCGCCTGCGCGCCGCCGTCCGCCTCCTGCAACGGGTGGCCGTCACCGACAGTACCGTCCTCCTCACCGGCGAGAGCGGCACCGGCAAAGAGCTCTTCGCCCGCGCCGTCCACGCCCTCTCGCCGCGCGCCCACGGCCCCTTCGTGGCCCTCAACTGCGCCGCCATCCCCGACGCCTTGCTGGAGAACGAGCTGTTCGGGCACGAGAAGGGGGCCTTCACCGGCGCCGACCGCCGGCAGCCGGGGCGTTTCGAAACGGCGGAAAAGGGCAGCCTCTTCCTCGACGAGATCGGCGAGCTGCCGCTCGGGGTGCAGAGCAAGATCCTGCGCATCCTGGAAGAACGCACCTATGAACGGGTCGGCGGCGGACGCACGCTCAAGGCCGACGTGCGCCTCATCGCGGCCACCAACCGCGATCTCGATTCCATGGTACGGGACGGAGAATTCCGCTCCGACCTCTTCTTCCGCCTCAACGTCTTCCCCATCGAGCTGCCCGCCCTGCGCGACCGGCCGGCCGACATCCCGCTCCTCGCCCGCCATCTGCTGGGCGAGATCGCCAGGCGCCACCGGGCCGAGCCGCCGCGGCTGGAGGAAGACGCCGCCGAGCTCCTCGCCGCGGAGGACTGGCCGGGCAACGTCCGCGAGCTGGCCAACGTGCTGGAGAGGGCGGTGATCATGGCCGACGGTCCGGCCCTCCGCGCCGCCGACCTGCGCCCGCTGTTGCATCCCTTGGAGGCGCCGGGCGCGGCCGGCGAACGGGAACGCCTGCGCCGGGGCCTGGTGGAGGCCGGCGGCGACAAGAAGAAAGCCGCCGAGCTCCTGGGGATGAGCTACCGGGTGCTCCTGCGCAAGATCAAGGAGCACGACCTGGAAGGCGTGCCCCGCTACCGCGAATCGTAGCGGGGCGGTGAGGGGAGGCGGAGCAGCTCAGTGCTTCTCGGCTCCCGGCTGAGCCTTCTTCTTCTTGTCCGGGCTCTTGTCCGGACTCTTGTCCGGAACGACGGTGATCGTCTGGTTGGTGACATCGAACTTGGCGCGCACGAAGGTGAACACCCCCGCGAAGGGCACCCGGAAGCCGGTCGTGCCGCCCGCGGGGATCGAGGTGTTTTCGAGCACGGCTTCCGCCGTGCCGACCGATTCCTTCGCCTCGTTGAAAAGCTGCACTCTGACGACGACGTCGGTCGCCATGGTCTTCGCGTTGTTCTGCAGCGTTCCGAACAGCTCGATGCCGTCCCCTTCATCCCGGTTCACCTGGCTCCAGGAGGCCACCTCGACGCGGCCCTTGTCGCCGCCGCCGGACACCTGGGCACCGGCGTCCGGCAGATCGCCCTTGGGGTCCTTGGGGGTGCCGTCCGTCTCCGCCGCGCCGGCGGCCGGGCCCGGCTTGCGGCTGAAGTCGGCGTCAGTCAGGCTGCGCACCGACTTCTTGCGCTCCGTCTTCGGCGCCTCCTGCGTGGTGGCCTTCGCCTGCTCGGCGTCCGCCGCTTTCGCCTCCGCCGTGGCGTTCTCGCTCACCGCGAGATCCACATCCGCCAGGCGGAGAGACGACAGCGTACCGTTCGGCGTCTTGAAGACGACCAGCTTGCCCTTGATCTGCCAGGGCCCCTGGGTTTCGACCCGCCCGCCGGCGCGGGTCACCAGCCAATCGGCTCCGGCGGGCGCCGCCGCCGCCATGATCAGCGAGACCAGCGGGACGAGCACGGCGAGCAGCATGCGTGTCGTGGACCTCGGCATGTCACTGCACCTCCTTCCAGTTGTGCTCGATGATGCACATCGGGACCGCGGCGATGCCGATGTACCGTGTGTCCGAGCCCATGGCGCTGATGTTGTACCAGAAGTTGCCGAACTTGCAAGACGCCGGGAAGAAGGACTTGAGGCGATCCATGATGTCTTTCTGCTCCGCGGTCAGGCTCGCGGCGCTGCGCTGTGTCGTCGTCGGGTTCTTCGTGCTCCCCAGGTCGACCGTGGGGGGCGCCTGGAAAACCGGCGAATCCTGGTACCGCGTATAGGCGTTGTTCTTTTTCAGCACCGCGTTCCCGTTGCTGGCATAGAGGGTGTACGTGCGGCTCACTCCGGTGCGCCCGCAGAGCTGGGGGTTCGGGGGCTGAGCATCCGGCAGGTAGGCCGAGAAGACGATCAGGCCGCTCAGGCCGAAGGCCTTGGTGATCACGCGTTCGTTGGGGGTCAGGCGCAGATACCAGCCACGCTTCATGCCCGTGGCCGGGGTGTCGAGGATGAAGTCGGCCGCCGACGCCGCTCCCGCCGGGGTGATCTGCACGTAATTGGCCTCGGTCTGCATCGTGGTGAGGCCCTGGTCGACGATCAGATAGAAGCGTCCCTCCACGTTGTTGGCGCGGTTCCAGAGATTTTCCCGGTCGCCGGTGCCGAAGGCGAGAGCGATCGCGTCGAGCTTCGCCACGAACATGGCGACGGGCGGGTAGTAGATCGGCCGGCCCCCGGTGTTGAAAATCTTGACCGGGAGCCAACTGGCGTCCGTGATGCGCTGGACCGTCTGGGGGGCGGCGAAGGCCGGAATCCCCCTGTTCGTCGCGAGGACGACCGGTTGGAGCTGCACCGCCGTCCTCATGTCGACCTTGTAGAGGAAACCGGCGGTCGTGCCGATGTAGATCGTGTCCAGCACGCCGTTGTTGTCGCTGTCGATCACCGCCGGATCCGCGGGGGTCGATCCGGCCGGATCCCCGACGATCGCTCCGTCGAGCTTCTGCTTGTAGATGACCTTGCCGGTCTCGACGTCGAGGATGTAGAGATAGGAGCCGGCTTGCGGAGGCAGCCCGAGAAGCTTGCTTTCCGCGTCCATGCCACCGCCGAAGATGGCGACGTAGCGGTCTTCCACCACGCCGGAAGAGTTTCTGGTCTGGATGCGGCCGATCACCGGAACCGACCAGGTCTGTCCCAGGTCGGCGGTGCCGTTGGCGTCCTCGTCCAGCCGCGAGCCGGCCAGCGAGTCGGTGAACTCCCAGAGCAGCGCGGGATACGGGAGAGGACCGCAGCCGGCCGGCGTGGCGGTAGCCGTGTTGCCGAGCGTCAGACAGCTCGGCACCAGCGCCGTGGTCGGGTTGCCCCCCGCGTTGAGGGTGTCGGGCTGGGTGATGTCGAGCGCGTAGTAGCCGCTGATGAAATCATCGATGCGGTCGCCGACGAGCGGCTTGCCACCCTCGCGGAAGCCACCGATCGCCACGGTGCGCCACTGCCGGTCGGCCAGGGCCGGCGTGCCGTTGTGGAACGGATCGATGAACACCTCCTGGACTCGCGGCGAGCTGTCCAGGCCATAGGTATGAGAAGGGGTCGGGGGAGGGGTCGCCTGCTGGTCGCGGACGATCGGCAACGCCAGGCGGGGAATGTAGGAGAAGAGCTCCCAGCCGCCGCCGTCGTCGAAAAACGGGATCGTGGCGCCCGACTGGTAGATACCGGCGTCGAAGAAGTGGAGCTGCCCGTCGTTGGCGGCGACGGCCACCACCTTGCGGCGATGCTTGAGCTTGTCCGCCCAGCACCTGTAGCTGGGGTTGGCGGGGCGCCCGGAGGCGTCCTCGCCGCAGGCCAGGCCGTTGTCGTAGAGCTTTGCCGCATAGCGGTCGAAGTCGTTCGGCCGGTCGACGATGATGGGATCGGCATGGAACGTATCGCCGAGCACGTAGGAGACCGGGAGCCCTGAAGGCGTCCCGTTGTCGATCGTCCCTGACCGGATGACCAGCGTCCTTTTCATGATCGCCGTCACCTGGGCCGCCGAGGTGGTGCGCGCGGTGGACGGCGGCGCCGCCGAGGGGAGGTTGAACCCCTGGAAGAGGTCGAGCCAGTCGGCGTCGGTCGTCGCCGCGCCGGGCGGCGGATAGAAGAGGCGGAGAGCGCGCGGGAGGCTGCCGGTGCCCGGATCCGCCTTGCCATAGAACACGCGGCGCTGGGTCTGGCCCGAAAGGCCGAGGCGGAGGGCCGCCGCATCGATCGTCGAAGCGGCGTTCAGCGAGGCAGCCGTCGGTGCCTGCAGGAGGAGCTGTGTCGCGGCGTCCCAGAGATGGCAGGCGCTGCGCGGGTTGGCCGTGGCGCAGTCGATGCCGCGGTTCGGCAGGCCGGCGGAGGTCAGGGGCAGGGGCTTGAGGTACGAGTCGATGTGGCCGTTCCAGACCGACTCGTAGGCGCCTACCGTGGTCGGCGTGGGGGTGGCGGGCGGCGAGGGGTTGACCGGCGTGGGGTTGAGCGGCGTGAAGTTGGAGATGTAGATCTTGTCCGCGACCTCGGTCTGCACCGTCGGCACGGCGGCCGAGGCGAAGGAGCTGGCCTGCTCCTGGATCTCGCCGAAGATCTGGGTGAGGGCGGTGACCAGCTCGCTCTTGTTCTGCGGATAGATCGGGGCGCCGGTGCCGCCGTTCGTCGCCATGCAGGCGAGCGTGTTCCCCGAGACGTTCGCGAGGCCGAACGCGACCACATAGGTCTGCACCCCGTCCAGGAAGAGGTTCTGCGTCGCGTCGCAGGGAGCTTGCGGGCTGCTGCAGGTGTCGTCACCATCCGTGATGAGCAGCACGAACTTGCGGCGGCATCCCCAATCGGGGTCCGCGGCGGCCGCCGTGACCTTCCAGGAGTCGTACCAGGTCCTGAACGTATTGAGGGTATTGGCGAGAGGCGTGGAGCCGCTGCTGATCAGCGGCCGCACGAGAGTGCTCTTGAGCTGCAGGTACGCCTGGCCGGCGACGGGCAGATTGTTGAGATAGGGCGAGATGCGAAAATCCGGAGTGGCGGCTGGAGCCGTGATGCGATTGGGAGCCAGCCGGTTCATGATGTCTGTCTTGTGGTCGGTCAGCCAGTCGAAAGGGATGACGTCGCCGGATGTGAAGAGCGCGCCGCGCGGGTCCGCTGGGACGGCTGTCGGGAAGCGCAGGTTGTATCCGGAGTGCGCATCGGCGGTGGCGTCGGTGTTCGGATCCCAACCGTCGCAGGTGGTGGAGATGCTGGAGGACAGGTCGTCGTTGCTGGTGTAATAGACGAGCGTGGGGCTCGCGGCCGTCGAGACGGTGTTGATGCCGCCGTTTTCCCAGGAGATGAGCTCGTCCGCCAGGCCGTTCGTGAAGCTCAGGCTGTAGGTGATGTTCTTGTTGTCGAAGTCCGTGGTGCACGTGCCGGTGGATGTGCACTTGTCGACGTCGACGTTGACGACGATCGTCGCCGACCCGAGAGGGGTCGCCGGGGCGACCACGGGAGCGTAGGTGACCTCGTAGATGACGCCTCCCCAGCGGATGTAGCCCGTCACGGTCTGATTGAAGAGCGTCCCCCCTTTGGCCAGGCGCTGCAAACGCGTCACCTCCCATGGGTCGTCGAGGTCCGCGGGGTTGGCGAACGTACAGCCGACCTCGGAGCTTCCATTGCCGTTGTCGCAGGCGAACAGCGCGCCGAAGACCTCCTCGGTCCCCGGTGCCGGAAAGGTCTTGGCGGTGCTGCCCGGAATCGAGATCCCTCCGGCGCCCGCCGTGTAGATCCAGTGCTTCGACTTGATCTGGAGATCGTCCTGGTTATAGGTGGAGAAGCCGAACTGGACACCGGGGCTGCTGGTGATGCTCTGCAAAACCTCGTAGAGAGCCTGCTTCGCCTGATAGAACTTCGACGAGGCGTCGTCCGATTGCAGGCGCGCGAAGCAGTCGCGGAACGGGCAGAGCGTGTCGCACGTTCCGGCGCTGAGCTGTGCCTGCGTGCACGTCGGCGTCCAGCTCATGGAGCCCGAGGTGTCGAGAATGATCATCACATAGGGGCTTTTCGACGTCGAGCGCAACAGATCGCGATCATCGGCCGACGAAGTCCCCAGGCCGGCGAGAGCGAGCACCAACAACCCGAGGAACGGCACCAGGGCCCTTCCGATGCGGGGCTTGAAAACGTTGACGGAAAACATGAGAGCCTCCCAACGAAAACTGCGGCTTGTCCAGGTCACGGCTTGATCTCGCTGAGCGTGGGATCATTGAGCGTGTCGATCGGCGGGTCCTCCGAGTTCGCGAACCGGACCATCACGCTGATCTGCGCTTGCGAGAAGACTTTCGCACCCGCGGGAGGCATGCCGGTCCCCGCCCAACCCACCCGGTTTGCCGTGGCGGTCACGATGTTGTTGACGTCGTAATACTGCTTGTCGTTCGCATTGACCGGGCACCAGTCACAAGGCGCCTTGGCGATCGGTGCGAAAACGGTTACCTTGACCTGGTCGGCGATGCGCTGGCCGCCGAGGCCCAGGGGGCTTTCGTTCTGGATATAAGTGAACGGCGCGTAGGTGCGGGTGGCGGCATAGCGCGCCGCGGCGAGCCTGAGGCCGGACTCGGCGGCGTAAAAGGTCCGGTTGATCGTGCGCTCATTGGAGCCGAGCTGTACCTCGGTCTGCGTCACCATCACCAGGGACAATCCGACGATGGTGAGCACCACCAGCGCCAGGAGGACGGCAATATAGGCGCTGCCGCGTTCGCCGCGCCGCGCTTGCGGAAGCTTGCTCATACGTTGTTCCTCACGTCGATGACCGTTTGCAGCAGGCGGCGCCGGAACTGGCGGAGCTGACGGCTGCCGGCGGTGGCGTTCGCCACATTGAGAGGGTCGGTGCCGAGATACGTCCGGTCCTCGATCCTGCCGAGGACAGGCGCCTCATACTTGGGATCGCGCCGGTCGGTGCGGGCGACGAGGCTCAGCCGCACGAAATAGACCGGTACGTTGGTCCACACCGCATTGGCCGCGTCGTCGTTCGTGCTGTTGTAAAGCCAGTCGTCGTTCACGCCGGTCGACGCCTCGGAGATGTAGCCGTTCACCCGGTCGGCCGCGATGCTCGTCAGGCCGGCCGGCTCCCCCGCCGCGGGAATGTGGCTCACCGTGTCGAGCGCGAGGGCGACCTGAAGGTCCAGGACGTTGTCGGCGACGTCGATCGAAAGGTTGGCGGAATTGGCCCCCCCGGTCGGTCCGTAGGCGATGTCGGTGCCGGGCATGAAGCGCGCCCGCGTCAGCTTCGGAGTCGGATCCGAGGCCGCGTTGTTCGCGATCGCGTAGCTGTCGCGGATGTAGAAACGGTGCTCCTCGAGGAGCCCCACGGCGCTCACGCTCGTCAGGGAGGCCGGATAGCTCCCGATGCTGCCCAGCAGGTTGTACGCCGTCACGAGGTCCGCGGGAGCGCCGCTCCGGAGCTTGAAAGCGAAGGTCACGTCGGTCACGATGCCGTTGACGTCCACGATCTGCGTAGAGGTGGTGGGCAGGAGCTCGACCACCGCATTGGTGTCGGGCCTGCTGGCGCTCACCAGCACGAGGGCCTCGTGGATGCTTGCGGTGATCGCATCGGCCAGCGGCTGCAGGTCCTGGACGATCCCCGTCGGCGAGAGGCGCTTGATCTTCAGCGTCCCGGTGGCCGCCAGAGCGGGATTGCCGGTCACGACACCGGCGGCGGTCTTGAATTCGATCGTCGCCGTGTCCTTGAAGTTGATCTGATAGATCGGCGCCGTGAACACGCCGCGGACCGTGAGGACGTCGGTGCCGGTGACGACCTGCGGCGAGGTGGCGTCCCCGAGGCGGGAGCTCGGCAGGACGTTGTCGCGCACCCAGATCGCCTGTCCCGGCGAGACGTTGGAGAATTTGAGGCCGCCCCGGCCGGCCATGCGGATCGTCGATTCCATCTCGGATTCGGCGGCCCGCAGCGACGACTGCATGTCGGCGATGTTGGTCTGCGCGTGCGAAAGCTTGTTGGTGAAATCGAACAGCATCAAGATCCCGAGCAACACCTCGACGATGACGATGAGCGAGATGGCGAGCTCGATGAGCGTGAAGCCGGCCTGGCTGCTTTTCTTCAAACGACTCTGCGCAACCCGTTTCATCTCGTCGTCCTCAATAAGGTTTCATGACCTGAAAGGTGGTCTGGCCGATGGAGGCCAGCGGGCTCTGCACGCCGGCCTTCCGCTTGCCGCTGTCCAGCACGGAGGAGACTTCCTTGACCTGCCAGTCGATCGGATCCGCTCCGGCCGGCGCCGCTTCGCTGTCGGACAGCACGCCGTCATCGATCGCGGTGACCTTGAACTGACGCACGCGGGTCGTCCGCGTCCACACGAGCGCGTTGTTGTTGGTCACCGTCGACGTCCAGTCCTGGTCGACGACCGCCGTCCCCTTCGTGGCGCTCTTTTCGACGTACTCGACAGTCTGCAGGCTCGTCCCCGTGACGAGCGTCAGACCCTTGGTCTCGAACGGCATCTTCTCAGCCTTTTCGAGATTGGACTTGCCGTACGTCGACGCCTGCGTGTAGTCGCTGCCCAGGGCGTTGTTGACCATCGAACGGGCGAACAGGGGAATCATTCCGAGCGCGATGATCAAGAGGATCGCAGCCGCGATCAGCGCCTCGATCATCGAAAAACCGGCCTCGCTCCGCCTCAGTTCCAGGTCCACGATTGTCCTCCCTCTCCCTGCGCCATCCAGACGGCGCCTTGCAGCTTCAGGATCTGCACCCGCGCCGTGCTCTTCGGGCTCAGCACGCGGGCCTCGAGCTGATCTCCTTTGGCGTTGCTGAAACGAAAGCCGCCGAGCTGGGTCACCGAGCCGTCGGTGCGGAAGACCGCGACGTTCGGAAGCGTGATGTCGGCCGCGGGCGAGAGCCCGAAGGCGCCGACGAACGTAATCCCCTTCGGGATCTGCAGGAGGACGTCCATCTTCTCGCCGTTGTTCAGCAACCCGTCGTTGTTCGCGTCGTTGAAAGCGATCACGTTGCGGTTGGCCGTATCGACCATTACGATGGAGGCGGTGGACATTTTGATGCCCTCCAGGCGGGCGAGGCGGAACGCGATCGCCGTCTGCTGCGCGATGCCGAGGATCTTCTGGCGCTGAATGAAGGCGTAGAGGTTGGGGATTCCGATCGCCATCACCACCCCCATCAGGGCGAGGACGACCAGGAGCTCGATCAGGGTAAAGCCTGCCGCGCGACGGGACGCGTAAGAAGAGAGTTTCATGGTATCCGTCAATAGAGCAATGGCGATGCCATTCTCCGCAGCTCTCGCGCGATTCCTAGAAATAGCTGAAGGGAAAGAGCTTGGAGGATTTCTACGGAGCAGGGCGCCGGGCGGGCTCGGAGGCCGGGCTGTGGTCTTTGGTAACAGTTGTGTCGTAGGGGAAGAAGAGGACGGCCCGCGTGCCGCCGCCAGGGCGGTCTTCGAGGCGGATGAGGCCGCCGTGCAGGACGACGATGCGGTGAGCCAGGGCGAGCCCGAGCCCGACGCCGCCGCGCCGGCCGGTGGCGAAGGGATGGAAGAGGCGCTCGCGGATCTCCGGCGGCAGCCCCGGCCCGCGGTCCTCGATCACCAGCTCCACCTTGTCCGTGTGCCGCTCGATCCGCAGATCGACCGGCCCCTCGCGGCCGGCCTCCCGCTCGGCCTGCGCGGCGTTGTGCAGCAGATTGCGCAGCGCCCTTTCGAGGAGATCGGGATCGCCGAGCAGCCGCGCCTCCCGGTCGGCTCCGTGGACCCGCACCGGGTGCCCTTCGAGAGCCGGATCGGCGGCGGCGCGGAGGGCCAGGCGGGTCAGCGAGAAATCCTGCATGCGCGCGCTGCCCGGCCGCGCGAAGGAGAGGAAGTCGGCGAGCACGCGCTCCAGGTGATCCGCCTCCTGGCGGATCTCGGAGAGGAAGTCGGTGATCGACTCCTCGGAGGGGCGGCGCTCGATGAGGGTCAGATAGCCGCGCAGGGTGGCGAGGCCGTTGCGCAGCTCGTGAGCGACGCCGCCGGCCATCTCCGCCAAGCGGGCGAGATCGTCGGCGAAACGGCTCTCCTCGGCGTGCCGGCGGCCGGCGGTGAGGTCGGCGAACAGCACGAGATGACCGCGCACGCCGCCGTCGTCGCGGCGCAGGGGATGGACGGTCAATCCGAGGGTGAGGACCTGTCCTCCCACCTGCACGGGGCACTCCTGGCGCTGCGGCGCGCTGCCGGTCTCGACCGCCTGCGTGAGCAGGTCGCGCAGCTCGGGCTGGCTGCTCAGAACGTCGCGCAGGGTGGCTCCGGCTTCGGGCGGCGCCGCGTCCTGGAGGCCGAGCAGCCCGGCTCCGACCTGGTTGAGCGCCAGGACGGACCCTTCGCGGTCGAGGAGGAGGAGGCCGCTCTGCAGGCTCTGTGACAGGGTCCGTTCGAGGGCGCCGAGGTCGTCGTCCGGCGGGCGGGGCGGCGTGGAGAGCGTCGCCACGGCGCGCTCGAAGGTGGAGAGCAGGAGCTCGACCTCGTCATGGATTCCATTTTCCCCGCCGGCCGCCTCGATCTGGCGGGCGCGCTCCAGCATGAGCTCCCACGGCGCGAGCAGCTCGCGCAGGAAGAACAGCACCAACAGGATGAGGGCGCCGTCGACCGCGAGCACGAGGAGCCCGAGCAGCCGCACCGAACGCCTCTGGACGGTCAGCGCGCCGGCGTCGAGGTCGACGCGAATCGTGCGGCGGCCGGCGGCGCTCTCCCAGGAAGCGAAGCCCGCGACCACGCCGGGAAGCTTCTCGCTGTCCGGGCCGAGGCCGAGGGGGCGCTCGAGCCGGCGCCCGGCCAGCGGGGCGAGCGGAGAAGACGGCGGCGGCTCGCCCGTGGAGCTCAGCAGGACGCCGCCGGCATCCACCACGGCGACTGTCCGGGCGCCGGGGGCGAGGTCGCGCAACGGCAGTGCTCCGCCGGCCCCGCCAGAGGCGGCGAGCCGGTCGGCCGCCTCGCCGGCCAGGCGCGCGGCCTCGGTCTGGCGCTCTTCGATCAGCCGCCCGACGGCGCTCCAGTAGGCCGCGAGGGTGGCCGCGGAGAGGACCGCCAGCAGCAGCAGCGCCATGGGCAGCAGGATCAGGATCTCGCGGCGCAGCCCGAGGCGCGGCCGGCGGCCCGCGTCCTTCCTGGCAGCTTTCATAGCAGCCGTGCGTAGGAGTCGACGAGGAAGTCGCCGGCGAAGAGCGCGATCAGGCCGCCCAGCGCCAGGCAGGTGCCGAAGGGGAGCTTCGAACGCATGTCGAGGCTCCCCCAGCGCATCAGCGCGAGGCCGGCGATCGATCCCGCGAGGGCGCCGCAGAAGAGCGTCACCAGCACTCCCTTCCAGCCCAGGAAGGCGCCGACCAGGGCGAGCATCTTGACGTCGCCCAGCCCCATCCCCTCCTCGTGCCGCAGCAGATACCAGCCGCCCCAGACGGCGAGGAGAAGCCCGGCGCCCAGAAGCGCGCCGGCGAGCGCCGGCACGAGACCCGCCAGCGGCGCCCAGAGCTGCAGGGCGATCCCGGCGGCGATCCCCGGCCAGGTGATGCGGTCCGGCAGGATCATATGGTCCGCGTCGATCATCGCCAGCGCCACCATCAGGCAGCAGAAGAGCATGGCCGCCGGCGTCCTCAGGGTGAGGCCGAAATGCTCCACGCAGGCGACGAAGAGGAACGCCGTCAACGCCTCGATGGCCGGGTAGCGCCACGAGATCGGCGTGGCGCACGCGCGGCAGCGCCCACGCAGCAGGAGGTAGGAGAGGACCGGCACGTTGTCGCGGGCGCGGATCGCCGCGCCGCAGCCGGGGCAGCGCGAGCGCGGCGTCACCGTGGAGAGCCCCAGCGGCACGCGGTAGATCACCACGTTCAGATAGCTGCCGATGATCAGGCCGAGGAGCGCGGCATAGACGGCGGCGAACAGGAGGAGCGGCACGGTCAGGATTGTATGCCAGCCGGCTTCCGGGAGCGGAGGAAGAGCGCGGCGCAGGCGGCGAGGGTGAGCAGGCTGACCGCGGCGCCCGTTCCCACCCGCGGATCGCGGTATGCGAGGAGAAGATCGTGCTCTCCGGCCGGCAGCTCGACGCCGAGCTGGCTGAGCCCGGTGAGGTACGCGGCCACCGGAGCGCCGTCGACGGACGCCCGCCACCCCTGATCGTAGGTCATGGCCACCACGAAGAAGGCCTTCCCCGGCGCGCGGTAGCGCAGCCGGATGCGCCCGCCGTCGTCGATCAGCTTCAGCGCCCGCGGCGGCGGCCCCGGATAGTCCACCACGCCGGGTTTCACCCCCTCGCGGACGCAGTTCTCGGAGCGCTGGACCGCGTAGGCGTCGGCGCGCGACAGGTAGAGCGCCGAGCCGAAGCTGTCCTGGAAGCCGACCCGCGGGACGAAGCGGTAGCGCGGCAGGAGGAAGGGATTGAGGACCGGCCGCACCGGCAGCGCCCGGCGGTCCCGCGCCACGTCCGCCGCCCACTCCGCCGGCGTCTTGCGCACCAGCAGGAGGCCGACGTTCCAGGCGCCGAGATAGCGGCAGGCCAGAGCGCGGTCCGGCTGCTTCCACTCGGAATCGATGACGGTCATCGCCAACCGGCCCCAACTGGAGAGCATCAGGTCGTAGTCCGGGTCGAGGGCATAGGGAATCCCCCACAGGCTGCCCGAGTCGGGCGCGAGGCGGGCGAGCAGCGCATGGGCCGGCGAAGCAGCGGCACCGGCGCCGCTGCCGCGCAGCACCAGATCGGGCTGCCCCTCGGGCGTCGGCTCCACCCAGAGGCGGCTCGCCGGCGGCACGGCCGCCGCCAGCGGCGGCGCCACGCTGTACTCGGCGGCCGGCAGGGTGGCGACCAGGCCGTGCCCGTAGTGCCAGAGGTCGCCGGCGAGCAGCGCCACGGCGGCCGCGGTGAGGGCGCGCGACGGCAGCCGGCGTGATCTCGGGCGGCGGCAGAGGACGAAGAGGGCGGTCACCGCCGCCGCCGTGAGCACCGCCGTCCAGGCCTCGCCGCGTAGATAGAGGAGGCCGCGCAGCGCGTCCTCCGGGCCGAGAGCCGGTCCGCCATGGCGGCGGATGAACCAGAGAGCGGCCCGCGGCTCCCGGTAGAGCAGGCCGGTGAGGACGAGAGCCGTGGTGAGCAGGACCGCCGCAAGGGCGAGCGGGAAGTCCGCCGCCTCCCGCCGGCCGGCCTCCCGCTCGGCCATCAACCGCTGCCAGCCCAGCGCTCCGGCGAAGGCCAGCGCGGCGACCGCCAGGATGGCGAATTTCTCGGGGAAGCGCAGCATGCCGAGGAGCGGCACCGTCCGCCGCAGCTCCTCGTAGAACGGATTGTGACGCCCGATGGCGAGGAGGCTGCCGGAGAGGACGGCGAAGGCCCAGGCGGCGCGCCGCGGGACCGGCCAGAGAGCGAGAGCGGCGGCACCGAGCACGGTGAGCAGCAGGCCGGGATACAGAGAAGCGACATAGGGATAGTCGCGGTCGTGCAGGCCCCAGCCGAAAAAGCGCCCCTCTTCGGGCGCCGCCGGATCGCCGAAGAAGCGCGGGAAGACGAGCTCCACGACGCGCACCGGCGGCGCCGACCAGGTGCCCGCCTGGGCCGCATCCAGGCCGCCGCCGCGGGGCGAATCGGCGAGCCGGCCCCAGGTGGGCAGAAGCTGGACGGCGGAAAGCGCCACCGCCAGGGCGACCGGCACCACCAGGCGCGGCAGGCTCCACAGGCGGCGGTCACCGGGATCAGGATCACCGGGATCAGGAAGAACCACCGCGACGCCGAGCGCCAGCAGCCCCAGGCCGCTCACCACCACGGTCACCGGCTCGCCGTTGAGGAGCTGCATGGCGAGCGCGCCGCCGCAGAGGAGAGCCGGCCGCAGCCAGCCGCGGCTCCGGAGACCGGCCGGCGCGCGCAGGGCGGCGTCGCCGGCGGCGAGGACCCAGGGGAACCAGGCCATGCTGCAAAACAGCGTGAAGGCGTTGAGCAGGGAGAGCGAAGCGCCGCTGCCGGTGTAGCCCAGGGCCGCGAGAGCCGCCGCGCCCCGGCCCGCTCCGAGGCGGCGGGCCAGCACCCAGGCGCCGGCGAAGGCGAGCGCGGCATGGAGGATGGCGAGCAGGCTCAGGGCGTACGCCGGCGGCACCCCGAGGACCAGCCAGCTCGGCGGATAGAACGCGGCGTAGTTGGGATTGGAGAGGATCGGCTGGCCGCCGTGCAGCCAGGGATTCCACACCGGCAGGCCGCTCTCCGCGAGACGGCGGAAAGCGGCGCGCAACGGCAGATGGAACAAGGGGATGTCGCGGCTGGCCAGAGCGCGGCCCGGCGACAGCACGGGCAGAAAGAAGCTCAGCAGCCAGCCGGCGCCGAGCAGGACCGGAGCGGCGGCGAGCAGGGGCCGAAAGGACCGGACGGGCGCGCCGATTCGATCCCCGCGCTACTTCTGCGGCCAGCGGACCATGAAGCCGTCCGCCCAGACGACGTCCTGGTCGTAGTCCGTCGGCTCGAAGTTGCTGACCGAGTAGGAGTCTCCGGAAGCGGTGAAATCGCGCCCCTTGCTGCGGATGGCCAGAACGTGGCGCCCCACGAGGTCGGTCAGGTTGATGTAGTAGTCGAAAGGAGCCTTCCAGCCGTCGAGCGGCGGCACGACCTGGAGATACGCGGGCACGAGGATCGAGGTCAGATCGCTCGCCTGTTTGACCGACCCATACGAGCCGAGGTCGACGTTGGTGCTGGACGCGCCGGCCGCCGCCGCGCCCACCTGGTCCGACAACCAGGAGAACATGGCCGTGCCGGTGATCCGCATATCAGCCATGGTCCGCTTCTGCTTGACCTTCTGCAGAGCGTCCAGCAGGTTCGGAATCAACATGGCAGCGATCAGGCCGATGATCGCAATGACGATCAAGAGCTCGATGAGCGTGAAACCCTTCTGTGCGGACTTCGCCCTCAAGGACATGGCACCCTCTCATTCAAGATCGAAGAATACGGCTGTACGAAACAGATAGATAGCAAGGGGTGTGCCAATCCGGAAGAAACGTATTTGCCATGACTTGCGGAGCGGCATCACGTCGCCGGTGGCAAAAAAAGTCACTGCCCGCGCATTGTATGTCAGTGGCGGCCGGCCGGGACGCCCGCGGCCGGGCCGGCATAGGCGGCGAGAATGCGGCGCATCCGCGCCACGCCGCGGTCGATCTCGGCCAGCGGGATGCGCTCGTCCGTATTGTGAATCCCCCGCGTGTCCTCGCCGCCGAGAGCAAAGGGCGACAAGCCATAGGCCGGGATGCGGCGCTCGCGGAAGAAGCGTGAATCGGTGAAGCCCGGCACGAAGGTCGGCACCACCGGCGCTTCGGCGCCCAGCACCTTCTGGAGCGCCGCGTACATCCGGCCGGAGGCGGGGGACGGCGCGGCCGGCGGCGCGGTCACCAGCACCTTGACGTCACACTCGGTCCCGAGGGCTTTCCGGACCTCGGCGAGGAAGGCGTTGGCGTCCGTGTCGGGCAGCAGGCGGATGTCGAGGAGCGCGAAGGCCCGGGAGGGGATGACGTTGATCCGCGAGCCTCCGGAGAGCACGGTCGCCTGGACCGTGTCGATGAAGAGATTGGCCATCCCGGGAAGCAGAAACTCCTTGGGGCCGCTCTCCGTGATCGTCTTGTCGATGTCGGACAGGATGCGCCGCAGCGGCTGGCCGTGCAGCGGCGCAATGGCGCGCACATAGTCGCGGGCGGGAGCCGAGACCCGCCAGCGAATGGGTTTCGCCAGCAGCCGCGCCAGCCCCTGGATGAGGGTGTGATTGGCGCTCTCCGGATTGAGCCCGGAGCCGTGGCCGCCGCGCCCGGTGGCGGAGACCTCCAGCCAGAGCGGCCGCTTCTGGGCCACCTCGATCCCCCACCACAGCAGCCGGCTGCCAGAGACCTGCGAGCGCCCGCCCTCGCCGAGCACCGCCTCGACACCCTGGAAGAGCTCGGGATGCTCAGCGAGCAGCCAGCCCGTCCCCTGCAAACCGCCGCTCTCCTCGTCGGCCACGGCGAGGAAGATGACGTCGCGCTCCAGAGGCACACGGCGCCGCTTCAGATCGGCGAGCGCCGCCAGGTAGGAGATGCCCAGGCTCTTGTCGTCGACCGCGCCGCGCCCCCAGAGCAGGCCGTCCTTGACCAGCCCGGAGAACGGCGGCACGGTCCAGCCCGGGCCGGGAGGAACGACGTCCATGTGATGCAGCAGGATCACCGCGCGGCCACCGCTGCGCGGGCTCGACAGGCGAGCCCAGAGGTTGGCGCGCCCCTGCGGCGTCTTGATCTCGCGGCACGGAATCCCTTCTTTTTGCAGGATCCCGGACAGATAGGCCACCGCGCGCTGCTCATTGCCCGGCGGATTGGAGGTGTCGATCCGCAGGTAATCCTGCAGCCACCGCGCCGCCTCGGAGAGATCGGCCGCCCTCCCGGCCGGCACCCCCCCAAACGCCCCGAGGAGAAGACAGAGCAGAAACACGAAGGAACGCCGCCGCGAAAGCATTGAGCAGGAGAGCATAGCCCGGATCGGGCGAGAAGAAAAAAAGGGCGCCGTCATCCGGCGCCACAAGAGGAGGGGGTTTCCTGTCTTTCTGTTCTCGTGCTGCTTCGTGCGGTGCCGCTCGTTCCGCGGCTTCGTCTTAGCTGAGGTAGCAGGGTTCGTGCCAGCTTTTTTCCCGATCAAAACCTTTTGTTTCCTACGACTTGGAAACGGCTCTGGACAAAAAGTGGCACATCGTCATGCCACTGAGTGTCAGGGCTTCTGGGGCCAGCGGACGAAGAAGCCGTCGGCCCAGACGATGTCCTGGTCGTAGTCGGTCGGCTCGAAAGAGGTCACCGAATAGGTGGTGGTGGCGCCCGTGCCGTCGCGGCCCATGCTGCGGATCGCCATGACCTGCTGCGCCAGCGGGTTCGCCGTATTCAGGTAGTACTCATAGGCGTGCTTCCAGCCGTCCAGGGTCGGGATGTCCTGCAGGTACTGCGGGGTCAGGATCGACGCCATGGTCGCGATCGGCACCGTGCTGCCATAGGAGCCCAGGTTCACGGTGCTGTTGCTGGCGCCGGCCGCCGCCGCGCCCACCTGATCGGTCAGCCACGAGAACATCGCCGTGCCGGCGTTGCGCATGTCGGCCACGGTCCGCTTCTGCTTGGCCTTCTGCAAAGCATCCAGGAAGTTCGGGATCAGCAATGCCGCGATGATGCCGATGATGGCGACCACGATCAAAAGCTCGATGAGGGTGAAGCCCTTCTGCCGATTCCTGATTCTGCTCAACATGGATCAATGTCCTTTTCAAAAGTTTGAGTCCCGTTTACGATCGGACGGCCAGCTCGGGGCTCTGTTTGAGGTCACCCCTACGCATAAGCATGTCTGATGCCCAAAGTTACATCGTTTATTTTCAATGAGTTGAAGTTTCCCCCTGCCAAAAAATGACACGGGAAACTGGCGGAAAGTGTCAGCCGGGAATGGCGTGAAACCTCCGCGCCCCGGGCCGCATCCACTCGGCCTCCCCATCCCGGCTATCACGCTCGGCCGCTGCGGAAAGTCATCATGACTTCTCCGGCACCTCCAGGGCTGAGACGTTCTGGAAGCCGCGCGGCAGGATGGAGCCGCGCTGGGCGCGCTTGCCGAGGAAGGGATCGTATTCGGCGGCTTTCATGTTGAGGTAGCGCTTGCCGGAGTGGACGATGAGGTGTTTTCCAGGCGTCAGCGGGGTGACGGCGACGAGAGACTCGTTCTTGCCCTTGGGGAGGCTCAGGATCTGCACGCCCTTCCCCTTCGGCATGACGGGGAGCTCGATCAGGGGGAAGAGGAGGAGGCGGCCGGAGTCCGTGGCGGCCGCCAGGAGGTCGGTCTCCAGGGAGGTCACGCGCACCGGCGGCAGGACGCGCGCTCCTTCCGGCACCGTCACCACCGCCTTGCCGGCCCGCTGGCGCGACTGGAGGTCGCCCAGCTTGACGATGAAGCCGTAGCCGGCGCTGGTGGTCATCAGATAGAGGTCTTCGTCGCTCCCCATGAGCACGGCCAGGAAGGTCGCCCCGGGCGCCGGCGCCAAGTGGCTCGACAGCGGCTCGCCCTGGCCGCGGGCGGATGGGAGGCCGTGGGCCGGCAGCGAGTAGGTGCGGCCGGTGGAGTCGAGGAAGACCGCGCTCTGGTTGCTCCGCCCCTTGGCCGCCATGAAGAAGCCGTCGCCCGCCTTGTAGGAGAGCTCTTTGGGATCGAGCTCGTGCCCCTTGCCGGAGCGGATCCAGCCTTTCTCGGAGAGGACGATGGTCACCGGCTCGGTGGGGATCAGCTCGGTCTCGTCCATCGCCTTGGCCGCGGTGCGCTCCACGATCGGCGAGCGGCGGGCGTCGCCGAAGGTCTCGGCGTCGGCGACGAGCTCCTCCCGCACCTTGCGGCGCAGGCGGGTCTCGGAGCTGAGGATCTTTTCGAGCGCGTCCCGCTCCTTGACCAGGCTCGCCTGCTCGCCGCGGATCTTGATCTCTTCGAGCTTGGCGATGTGGCGCAATTTCAGCTCGAGGATGGCCTCGGCCTGGATCTCGGTCAGGCCGAAGCGCGCCATGAGGACCAGCGCGGGCTCGTCCTCGGTGCGGATGATCCGGATCACCTCGTCGATGTTGAGGTAGGCGGCCAGGTAGCCGTCGAGGATGTGCAGGCGGGCGAGGACCTTGTCGTAGCGGAAACGCAGGCGCTTGCGCACCGTCTCGGTGCGGAAGACCAGCCACTCCGTAAGCAGGTCGCGGAGGCCGAACTGCTTCGGCCGGCCGTCGAGGCCGATCATGGTCAGGTTGACCCGGTAGGTGCGCTCGAGGTCGGTGGTGGCGAAGAGGTGGGCCATCAGACCTTCGACGTCGACACGGTTCGAGCGCGGCACGATGACGATCCGGGTCGGGTTCTCGTGGTCGGACTCGTCGCGCAGGTCTTCCACCATCGGCAGCTTCTTCGCCTGCATCTGGGCGGCGATCTGCGCCTGCACCTTGTTGCCCGAGACCTGGTAGGGCAGCGCGGTGATGAGGATCTCACCGTCTTCCACCTCATAGAGAGCCCGCATGCGGAGGGAGCCGGAGCCGGTTTCGTACAGCTTGCGGATGTCGCTCCGCGGCGTGACGATCTCGGCCTCGGTCGGGAAGTCGGGGCCGAGGATCGGCTCGAAGAGCTTGTCGTCCGAGATCCGGGGCTCGTCCAGCAGGCGGACGCAGGCCTCCACGATCTCGCCGACGTTGTGCGGCGGGATGTCGGTCGCCATGCCGACCGCGATGCCCGAGGCGCCGTTGAGCAGCACGTGGGGCAGCCGCGACGGCATGAGCTTCGGCTCTTCCAGGGTGCCGTCGAAGTTCGGCCCCCAGTCCACCGTCCCCTGGCCGAGCTCGGAGAGGAGACTCTGGGCGAAGGGAGTGAGGCGCGACTCGGTGTAGCGCATGGCGGCGAAGGACTTGGGATCGTCCTGCGAGCCCCAGTTCCCCTGCCCGTCGACCAGCGGATAGCGGACGCTGAACGGCTGGGCCATGAGGACCATCGCCTCGTAGCAGGCGACGTCGCCGTGCGGATGGTACTTGCCGAGCACGTCGCCGACGGTGCGCGCCGACTTCTTGAACTTGGCGTTGGGGCCGAGACCGAGCTCGGACATGGCGTAGACGATCCGCCGCTGCACCGGCTTGAGGCCGTCGGCGAGATGCGGCAGCGCGCGGTCGAGGATGACGTACATCGAATAGTCGCGGTACGCCTTCTCGGTGAAGCGCGCGAGGGAGAGCTTCTCGACGTCGATGAAGGGCAGGGCCGGCGTACCGGGGCCGCTGGATTTTCTCTTGGAGGCTCTTGCCATGATGTGCTTCAGACCTCGACGTCCGCCTTGTTGCCCGTCTCCATCAGCCACTCCTTGCGGTCGGCGGAGCGGGCTTTGGCGAGGAGCATGTCCATCTGCTTGTCCGCGTCTTCGTCCGTCTCGTCCTCACCGGTCAGCTCGAGCTGAACGAGGCGGCGGGTCTCCGGGGCCATGGTGGTCTCGCGGAGCTGCAACGGATTCATCTCGCCCAGCCCCTTGAAGCGCTGGACGTTCGGCTTGCCCTTCTTCTTCTCCGCTTCGATGCGGTCGAGAATCCCCTTCTTCTCCCGCTCGTCGAGGGCGTAGAAGACCTCCTTGCCGAGGTCGATGCGATAGAGGGGCGGCATCGCCACGTGCACGTGGCCGGCGCGGACGAGCGGGCGGAAGTGCTTGAGGAAGAGGGCACAGAGGAGCGTCGCGATGTGCGCGCCGTCGGAATCGGCGTCGGCCAGGATGCAGATCTTGCCGTAGCGCAGCCCTTCCACCTGGTTCGAGCCGGGGTCGACGCCCAGGGCGACGGCGATGTCGTGCACCTCTTGCGAGCCGAGGACCTCGTTGGGATCGACCTCCCAGGTGTTCAGGATCTTGCCGCGCAGGGGCAGGATGGCCTGGAACTCGCGGCTGCGCGCCTGTTTCGCCGAGCCGCCGGCCGAGTCGCCCTCGACCAGGAAGAGCTCGGTCAGCGAGAGGTCCTGGCTGGTGCAGTCGGCGAGCTTGCCGGGGAGGGCCGGACCGCTGGTCACCGTCTTGCGCTTGACCTTCTTGCCGGCGCGCAGGCGGGCCTGCGCGCTGTCGATCGCCAGGCGGGCGATCTTCTCGGCTTCTTCGGTGTGCTGGTTGAGCCAGAGGGCGCAGGCGTCCTTGGTGACGCCGGCGACGAAGGCGGCGGCTTCCCGGGAGGAGAGGCGCTCCTTGGTCTGGCCGGTGAACTGCGGGTCCTTCATGCGCACGGAGAGGACGTAGCAGCAGCGCGCCCAGATGTCCTCGGGAGCGAGCTTGACGCCGCGCGGCAGCAGGTCGCGAAACTCGCAGAACTCGCGGATCGCCTCGGTCAAGCCGGCGCGGTAGCCGTTGACGTGGGTGCCGCCCTGGGGCGTGGGGATCAGGTTGACGTAGCTCTCGGCGACCAGGTCGCCCGGCTCCTCGTCGGCGATCCAGACGACGGCCCAGTCGACCTCCTCGTCCTTGCCGCGGAAGTGGCCGATGAACGGCGCCGGCGGCACCAGCTCCGCGCCGTCGAGCTCGTCCATCAGATAGGCCGGGAGACCGTCCTCATAGAACCAGTCCTCGTTGTCCTCCGGGACCCCCTCATGGATGAAGCGGATGTGGAGGCCCGGCGCCAGCACGGCCTTGGCGCGCAGGTTGTGCTTGATCTTCGGCACGGAGAACTTGGAGGAGTCGAAGAACTTTGGATCGGGCCAGAAACGCAACGTGGTGCCGGTGTTGCGCTGGCCGACCGTGCCGACGATTTTCAGCTCGGAGGTCTTCTGGCCGTCCGCGAAGGCCATGTGGTGCTCTTTCGCCTCGCGGCGCACCCAGACCTCCAGGCGGGAGGAGAGGGCGTTGACCACCGAGACGCCGACGCCGTGGAGGCCGCCCGAGAAGCGGTAGCTCTTGTCGGAGAACTTGGCGCCGGAGTGGAGACGGGTGAGGATGACCTCGACGCCCGAGACTTTCTCCTCCTTGTGCTTGTCGACCGGCATGCCGCGGCCGTTGTCGGTGACGGAGAGGGAGCTGTCCTCGTGGAGGGTGACCACCATCTCGTCGCAATGGCCGGCGATCGCCTCGTCGGCGGCGTTGTCGATGACCTCCTGGGCCAGATGGTCGGGACGGTCGGTGAACGTGTACATGCCGGGGCGCTTGCGCACCGGCTCGAGCCCGGTCAGGACTTCAATCGCAGAAGAGTCGTAGATGGCCATAAGATCGGGTCAAAGAGTACGTCATCGAACGGCGGAGAGCATAATGCGGTAACTGGGCGTATATCAAGGCCGGGTCTACCCGGCCTCAGCGCCAATTCGCGGCGCCCCTGTTCGGCTCAAGACCGGAGAGTAGCGAGGAGATCGGCTGCCGAGGCGTTGGTCGCCTGGAGGAGGACAGCTTCGAGGACGGCGAGGTCGCCACAGTCGGCAAGGGCGAGCCGCAGGTCGTCACCGACTGCGAGGCCGCGGCCCAGCAAGACCGTGGTGATCGCCCTGCGCAACCCCAGGGCCTCCCCCTCGGCACGCCCCTGGGCCGCCCCCTCGGCACGCCCCTGGGCCGCCCCCTCGGCACGCCCCTGGGCCTCCCCCTCGGCACGGACCTCGTCCAGGCTGGCATAACCCTGACGCTGGAGGAGGTTGCGGAAGGTCACCCGGAGCCCCGCCTCGCGGTCCCAGAGGGCTTCTACCGGCACCGGATTGGCGAGGATTCCCGGCGCTTCGAGCTCCTCACCGGGGTTCGCGGTGCGCGGCTTCTGCCCCGGCTGATGCACTTCCACCCTCCGGGGACCGTTCAGGCGCACCACCCAGACATGGCGGGTGCCGGCGGCGAAGAGCTCCTGGATCTTGAGCTGCAGCTCTCCTTCGTCCTGGCCGGTGTCGGCATACTCGACCGCCAGGGGAGGCGCCCCCTGGACCCACCCCGCCTGATCGGGCAGCTCGCCCACGGAGAGGTCCGGAGCACGAAGGATCTTCGGGGACGGAGAAAAGCCGATGTCGACGCCGACGGACTGGACCGCGGGGTCGCTCGCGAGCACGCCATCGCCCACGCTGGTCGCCCTTCCTCCCCGGCTCCCGGTCGGCAGGCACCGAACCGGGTGGCCGTCCGACAGCTCATACGAGTCACCGGGATGTAACTGATCGGCGCGAAAAGGACCTGACTGTCCGACTTGCGGCAACCTCATCGTCATGGAGCGAGTATAGCATCGAGCCGTAGCGGCCCGGCGTCTCCTGGCGGGATCTTGTAGAGCTCACCTCTGACCGGGAAGCCGAGGAAGAAACCGACGAAGGCGAAGCCACATCCCTGATGTCGTCTCCACACCATGCCAGGTCCTTCATCCTCAAGCTGGCCGAAACCTATCATCCAGCCCGAGAATTCCGTGACTCAGCACGCGAGTGCGGCCACTCATCTCGCCAGTTGCGTCACCCGTCAGAGCGAGCTCTCACCGCGCCACGAGATCAGCCACCGAGCTCACGAGCTCAGCCAGCGCGCTGGCCCGTCTGGTCACTGAGCTCGCGAGCTGAGTGACAAATCTCACGAGCTCTGTCACTGCGCACCGCGCGCGGTCAAACAAATCCCGGGGGCGGTGAAACAACTGGCGGGCTGAGTCATTGATCTCGCGACTTGCGTCATCGCGCCGGGGATTTGCGTGACCGCGCGCGCAGTTTGGTGACCGAGCTCGCAGCTTGCGTGACGGCGTTGGCGAATTGAGACTCTGCACCGGGAGGCGGAGCACGGAAAATGGCGGCTCGAAGGACGGAGCTCGCGGTTGGATGACGGCGCTCGCGAGCTCAGGCTGTGCGCACCCGTCGGCGGGCGCGCGGGTGGAGAGGGGGCCAGGGGGTGAGGGTCCCGCGTCGATCGCCAACCGTACCAGGACCATCAATGAGCCGTAGATGATGGGAGGAGCAGGAGCTAAAAGACACGCCGCGCGTCGTGCCCGTACGCGACCCGTGCTTGACGCCGCCGATTCCCGGTTGTAGTCTATGCGGTAACAGGGCGTAATTCAAGCGTGTCGCCCCCCGCCGTACCGACCAGAAGCCGTATCAACCCCGCTGTACCAGAGGAGAACCGACATGAGGTCACGAATCGGAATCACGTTGCTGTCGTTGTCGTGCCTGGCCGTGGGCACCGGAGCCCGGGCCGCCGAGCCGAGCAAACCCGCAGGCGCACCGCCGATGGACGAGATGATGGCCATGATGGCGAAGGCCGCGACCCCGGGCCAGCCGCACAAGCTGCTGGCGCGGTATGTCGGCGACTGGACCTACACCCAGAAGATGTGGATGGCACCGGGCCAGCCACCGGCCGAATCCGGCGGCACCATGCACGCGGAGCCAAAGATGGACGGCCGCTATGTGGAGCACACCTGGAAAGGGAGCTTCATGGGTGCCCCGTTCGAGGGTCGTGGAACCGAGGGCTACGACAACGTGAGCAAGCAGTACGTCAGCATCTGGATCGACAACATGGGGACCGGGATCTCGAATTCGACCGGAACCTGCGACGACGGCGGCAAGAAGTGCACCTACAACGCCACCATGAACGATCCGATGAGCGGCGGGCCGACTACGATGCGCTCCGTGATCACCTGGGCCGACGGCGACAGCTTCACCAACGAGATGTACGGCAAGGATCCTGCGTCGGGGCAGGAGATGAAGATGATGGAGATCACGGCGAAGCGCAAGAAGTAGGCTCGATGCGTCGCGGCCAGGGGGCTGAGGGGGACTTGTCCCGGCTTGTCCCGGCTTGTCCCGGCTTGTCCCTCCTCGGCGCCTTCCCCACACCAGAGAGAGTAAAGGAGAGATTTCCATGAAAAATGTCTTGATCGCCCTGCGTCTCATGCTCCTCCTGGCAGCCGTGCTGTTCGCGGGAGTCAGCCTCTTCCCCTCTCCCTCCAGAGCGTCCTTCTGCCCCTCGACGTGCGGTCCGGTGGGACCGATCTCCTGCGGCGGCTCCAGTTGCCGTCGCCCTGAATGACAGGCCGAATGACGAGCCGCAGGGAGGCGAAGAGGTCCCGGTGTGCCGCGTGAGCGCATCTTCTGGCTGCTCCTCGCCTCGCTGATCCTCGCCGGGCTGGCCTCCGGGCTCTTCCGTCACGAGGGTCCGGAGGCCGTCCAGCTTTCCTTCGCGCCCGGCGCTCCGGCGCCGGTGCCGCAGGAGGGCTCGCGACGGACCTGGAAGACGGAACGGTTCGAACGGATCGCCGCGATCCCGGCCGGCGAGGGGCAGCCGCTCGAGCTGCCGACGTTGCTGCGGGTGGATGGGCGAGGCGATCTCTACGTCCTCGACTCCGGCGCGCCCGCTGACCGGCGCGTCAAGAAGCTCTCGGCCGACGGACAGCTTCTCGGCTCGTACGGCGCCCCGGATCTGGGCAATCCGATGGACGTGGCGCCGGCCTCCTCGGGAGAGGTCTGGGTCACCGATCCCGACCAGAGGAGAATCATGGTCCTCTCCGCCGCGGGAGCCGTCGCACGCCGGATCGGGCTCGACGAGGCGGCGGTCCGCTTGGTACCTGCGCCGGGCGGCGGCTTCGTGGCCACCCGGTTCGAGGGCTCGGCGGGATTGTTCCACCGGTACTCTGCGGGCGGCGAGCCCGCCGGCTCCTTCGCGGCTCTGTTTCCCGAGAAATTCCAGAACGCCCTGGCGGCCGACGGCTGGCTCGTCCCCAGCGGTCCCGGATCGTTCGTCTACATCTTCCGCAATACCGGCCTGCTCGCCGCCTACACCCTGGAGGGGCGTCCGCTCTTCTTCCGCCGGACGCTGGAGCCCGTGCCTCTGCCCGAGATCCACATCGACCCCGCGGCCGGCCAGAGCATCCCGCAGGAGTCTTCACTGGCTTCGATCAGCGGCAGCGTCGTCGGGACCGATCTCTGGATTCTGAGCGCGCAGCGTGACAGGACGGAGCGCGCGCTCGATGTCTACGACGCCGGGACCGGTACGTATCGATATTCGGTGGCGCCGCCGGAAAAAGATGCGCGCTATGTCGTACTGACGGCCGACCGCCTCTTCAGCGCCAGCCGCCGGGGCGTCACGGTCTGGCGCCGGGCGGGCTGAGCGGATCGAGCTCGAAATCCCGCGCCAGGGAGTCGGCGACGGCGAGACCTTCGAGGGTCGGAATCAGCCGGCTGTCTTCGATCCGCAGCAACCCTTCGCTCTTCAGCTTTTCGATCAGACCGGCGTTGCCGATGCGAAGATCGATTTCGTAGCGCTCAAGAAATCGGTCGTTATCGATCCCGGCCGCGGTCCGAAACCCGAGCATAAGAGCTTCGAGTGCGAGATCGTAAGCCGCCAGCTCCTCGCTGCCGGCAATGGGGCGCTCGCTGCTTTCCACCTTGACTTCGTACGGCTTCAGCTTCCGTTCGTTCCACCAGCGGCGGGCCGTGGAAAACGAATGCGCTGAAGGTCCAAGCCCGAGATACGGCGTGTGATTCCAGTACTTCCGGTTGTGACGCGACTGGTGCCCGGCGCCACGGGCGAAATTCGAGACCTCGTAGCCGGGGAGCCCGTGATCGGAAAGAAATCGATGCGTCAGAAGGAAGAGATCAGCCTGGACAGGCTCGGGAATCTCGGTCATCTTGCCCCGGGCGAGACGAAAACCGAACGGCGTCCCTTCGTGGATCGTGAGCTGATAGCAGGAAAGGTGATCCGGATCGAGAGAAACCGCCTCTTCGAGCGTCCGGCGCCAAGCCTCCGGCGTCTGGCCGGAGAGGCCGTAGATCAGATCAATCGAAACCGTATCGAAACCCGCCGCGCGGGCCATCTCGAAGCTGCGCCGGGCCTGCTCGGGGCTGTGGCGGCGCCCGAGAAAGCGGAGAGATTCGGCGTCGAAGGACTGAATCCCCAGCGACAGCGTGCGGACGCCGAGATCCCGCCACGCGCGGGCGCTCTCCTGCGTGACGTCCTCGGGGTTGGCCTCGAAGAAAATCCAGGCGTCGTCGCGGATCGAAAGACATTCCCGTACGCCGTGGAGAATGTGACCGATCTGGTCCGGAGAGAGGGCCGACGGCGTGCCGCCGCCGAAATAGATCGTGTCGATCTCCGGAAAAGCGTCCCGATCCTTCCCCCACAACTTGAGCTCGGCCAGCAGGTGCTCGACGAAACGGGCCCGCCGCTCCGCTCCGCCGGTGAGCACCGCGAAGTCGCAGTAGGGGCAGATCGCGGAGCAGAACGGAATGTGGAGGTAGAGGCCGGGGCGATCCGAGATCAGACGTCAGTCCGTTTCAGGAGGCTTGCCTTCATTAGTGTCCGGAGCGTACACGAATAGCTTGCGTGGATTGTGGAGCACCCATTGATTGCCGGCTTTCACGAGGTCTCCCGTCACTTCCACCGGGCATTTCTCGCTGAAAGCCTTAATGGCTTGCCCATACTCTGGCTGTTGCAGGGTTATATGGACCTTCCGCAGTCGCCCCTCTACCATCGCTTCAATCGCAAGATCACCTATCAAAGTTTCCTGCGCGGGTTGGCGAAGCAATTCTACGAAGCCGAAAAGGCGCTCCTCCTTAGGGGACCTGGGCTTCAGGATATCAACCGCAGCCTTGAGCACAGGCATGATTTCTGGCCCAAAGGTCACCACGGCTGCCGGTGCCGGTCCAATCAGCGGCCTGATAGGCGCCCACAAGCAGCTAACTTCGAGCACCTCGCCCGGTACGATTCCCTGTGCTTCGACGAGCGCGCTGTAAAGATTTACCGTAGCACCCCTATTCAGGGCTTCTGTGAATGGCCGGAAGTCCTGCGTCTGCGAGGCCTCAAGCGCGGCTTCACGCGTATGGTCCAAGATATTCATGAGGCGGACACCCGCGCGCCGCTCAAAAGGTTCGGAGGACGGGGTCGCTGCCTCTGGACTGATATCATCAGTCAACCGAGCCACCGCCGGGATCTGCGCCGTTACCACAAAACTAGAGATTTCTGTCTGACCAAGGAGGGCCTGGGACATGAAACGCGCAACATCCTCCGGCCTTCGGCCAGCCACTATCTGGCGGCCCGGATCGTGCTCAGCCGAAGCTGCCAACAATAAAAAGTCGCGAGCATAGCTCACAAACCTGACGCCGTCCTCAATGGGCATAGTTCCGAGAAAGCTAGAGTGTGGTTCCTTGCGGAATCGAAAAACATCGCAGCTAGCGGCCTCGATGTCGCGTAGTATGTCAAGCTGCGAGCGTTGTTCGTCACGCTGGAGGTCTCCGAGCACTTCAGCCATACGCTCGGCAAAGTCTCCTAGCTTAGGATCCAGGGGAAGCAGAATCTCGACTGGCTCTTGATGGGCTTTGACCCATAGAGAGTAGCGATTTGGCTCATGAGTGACTCTCTTCCAGCCTCGGGCATTCAGGTAGCCACTTACTCGCGCCGGGTGTATCCGGAGCAACGTAGCGCGGTCCTTGATAGCTACGATCACCGAGAAATCCCCCTTGCCATTAGAGACTGTAGGGCCTCCGGCGTTAGTACGTTGCTTCGAGGAATGTGAACCGTTACAGAGTTGGTATTCGTCCGGTCCTCTGCCCCTCGCAGCGATAGCCAATACCCGCAGCGCCGAAGATTCATGCGCCGTTCACTTTGCCGCCAGTGGTGGCGCAGGCATGTTGACGTCATGGTCTTCATCTCCCAGGCCATTCTAACAGGAGGCCTCCCCCGCCACCCCCCCATAGCTCTTCATCAGCGGCTTCTCCCGCCCGAGACGTTCTTCGGCGGCGTGGATGAGGTCGGCGAAGCCGGTGCGCTGGGCGGCACTGACGAGGATGCCGTTGTAGCGCAGGGCGAGGGAGCGGGCCTCGGCGGGCGGGACGAGGTCGGACTTGTTGAGGACGACGAGGCGCGGGAGGCCGGCGAAGCTCAGCTCCTCCAGGATCTTCTGCACCGCCTCCAGCTTGTGCTCGAGGCGGGGGTCGGCGATGTCGACGACGTGTAGCAGGAGGTCGGCGTCGGCGAGCTCTTCCAGGGTGGCGCGGAAGGCGGCGACGAGGTCTTTCGGCAGGTCGGCGAGGAAGCCGACGGTGTCGGTGATCACGACCTCGCCTTCGCGGGGGAAGCGCAGGCGGCGGCTCGTCGGATCGAGGGTCATGAACAGCTTGTCGGCGGCTTCGACGGCGCTGCCGGTCATGGCGTTCAAGAGCGTGCTCTTGCCCGCGTTGGTGTAGCCGATGATGGAGAGAACGGGGACGCCCTCCTCGCGGCGGCGCCGGCGGCGGACGTCGCGTTGGCGGGAGAGGCTCTCGACCTCCTTTTCGAGCGACCGGATGCGGTCGCGGATGCGGCGGCGGCCGACCTCCATCACCGTCTCGCCGGGACCCCGGCCGCCGATGCCGCCGGTGAGGCGGGAGAGGCCGGCGTCCTGCTCGGTGAGGCGCGGGAGGGAGTACTTGAGCTGCGCCAGCTCCACCTGCACCTTGCCGTCGCGGCTGCGGGCACGTTGGGCGAAGACGTCGAGGATGAGCTGCGTGCGGTCGATCGCCTTGAGGCCGGTGGCGTCCTCGAAGGCGCGCGCCTGGGCCGGCTTGAGATCGATGTCGAAGATCGCCACGCCGGCGCGGCGGCGCATCCCTTCGAGGACGATCTCCTGCAGCTTGCCGCTGCCGACGACGGTGCGCGGATGCACCTGGGAGCGCTTCTGGCGCATGGTGCCGGCGACGGTGACGCCGGCGGAGCGCACGAGCTCCAGCATCTCGCCGAAATGCTCGTCGTCGGGGACGATGCCGATGACCAGGGCGCGCTCCTGCGCGGTCTCGCCGGCCGCGCCGGTGACGCGCGCCAGCTCTTCTTCCAGAGCCTGCATCGTGGCCTCGACGTCGAAAGCGAGCTGGTGGACGTCCGGCGCCTGGATGCGCTCGAAGGGCTCGGCGGCGTCTCCTGGAGAGTCCTGAGCGTCCGGGGGGATGGGAGCGAGATGGGCGAGCTCCATGCGGCCGGGCAGGCCCCCGGGCAGCACCTCGATCATGGCCACCAGGTCGAGGCGCAGGAGGGCGAGGTCGTTGAGGTCGTCCTTGGTGAGCGGCTCGCCCTTGAGGTGGGTGTGGACCAGGCGCAGGCCGCGGAAGCGGCCGGTGCCGCCGCGCAGGCGTCCGACGTCGGGCAGGGTCAGGCTGTGGGCGTCGCCCACGATGACGTTGCGGATGATGCCGTCGCGGCCCAGCAGGACGCCGACCTGGCGGTTGAGGCGCCGGGAGGTCTCGGTGAGGTGCCGCGCGAGCTCCGGCGAGACGACGTCCCGGGGGTCGACGCGGCGGCGGTAGGTGCGCTCGAGGGCGCGGACCTCGGAGGCTTTGATGCCCCGGACGTCGCCATGGATCTGTGAGATGAGAGTCTCCTTCTTCGTGGTTCTCAATGCACCGTCGGCGGTGAGTAGTAGCCGGCGGCGGGCGCGGGCTCGAATCCCATTCCCATCAACACGAGGAGGAGCTCTTCTCTTTCCGCCGGGCTCGCGGCCTCCAGAAGGGCCTGCTTCTCCTCGGGACGGAAGGGCAGGGCCACCGCGAGGCCGTTGAGCAGCGAGATGCCGGGCAGCGAGGCGAGCAGGCCGAGGTCGAGCTCGAGGCCGTTCGCCGCGCTGAACGAGTGGACCGCGGCGAGGAGGCGCGAGGGCTCCACGAACGCCTGCGGCTCCGCCGGGTCGGCGGCGAACTCGCCGTAGTCCACCGCCGCCCGCCGGTAACCGCGCCGAGGCGTCAGCTCCTCGCGGACGCGGAAGCGACAGATGCCGCGCAACACGATCTCGTAGCGGCCGTCGGGCTGCGGCTCGCAGCGGTCGATCCGGCCGACACAGCCGATGGTGTACAGCGCGGGATCCTCGGCGGGCAGATCGAGGGCCGGCCAGTTGTCCTGCCGGGGGACGAACGGCTGGATCATGCCAATGTGAGGAGAACGCCCCGCGCCGCCCGCCTCCTCCATCGCGTCGGCCACCATGTTGCGGTAGCGCGGCTCGAAGATGTTGAGCGGCAGGAGGGTGCCGGGCAGGAGAAGCGATCCCGTCAGAGGGAAGACAGGGATCACCCGGGGCGCGGGGCTGTCTTCTGGAGGCTGCATGTTCTATTTCAACCTGCTCAATCCCGGCCGAGGACGCACCAGCTCAGCACGGCCATGGCGCTGGTCATTTTATGGTAAGCCTGCCGGAAGGCGATACTCTGCGGCCCGTCCAGGACCTCGTCGACCACCTCGTAGCCGCGCATCGCCGGCAGGTCGTGCATGAACAGCGTGCCCGGCTTCGACGCCTGCCGCATCACCGCGGGAGTAACGGTATAGGGCCGGAACCTGTCGAGCCAGTCGGCGTCTTTTTTCGCGACGCCCATGGTCAGCCAGCGCGTGGTGTAGACGACGTCGACTCCGCGCGGCAGGGCGTCCATGGTGTGGTGCTGCTCGATGCTGGAGCCGGTATGGACGGCGAAGCCGCGAGCCTGATCGATGACTTCCGAAGGAATGCCATATCCCTCGGGCGTGACGATGGTCAGGCGCATTCCCGGCAGCATCCCGAAGGCGAGAGCCAGGGCAGCGGTGGTGTTGTTGCCCTCGCCAATATAGAGGACGTGCAGGCCTTCGAGACGGCCGAAGGCCTCCTTGAGGGCGACCAGGTCGGCGATCGCCTGCGTGGGGTGCTCGTTGTCGCTCATCGCATTGATGATCGACATGATCGACATGATCGACATGCGCCCCTGATCGGCGAGCGCGCGCATCTCCGCGATGGGCTCATTGGTGCGGATCACCAGGGCGTCGAGGTAATTCGCCAGCACCCGCGCGGTGTCCTGGAGCGTCTCCCCGGTCACGATTTGCAGGTCGTTCGGACCGTAGGAGATGGTCGACGCCCCCAGCTTCATGGCGCCGACGGTGAAGGAGGTGCGCGTCCGCGTCGAGGACTTCTTGAAATAGATCCCGACGACTTTGCCGGCGAGCGGCTTGCGCGCGTCCCACGCGCCGCGGGCGATGGCGACGCCGTCGTCCACGAGGCGGGTCAGGACTTCCGTGTTCAGGTCAGCGATCGAAAGCACGTGCCTGGCGACCATACGTCTCCAAAAAGACATTCAAGCAAAAGACGCGGGGCTACGAATCCGGGTCCGCCTTGAGGACCGCCAGGAACGCCGCCTGCGGAATTTCGACGGAGCCTACCATCTTCATCCGCTTCTTCCCCTCTTTCTGCTTCTCGAGGAGCTTGCGTTTGCGGCTGATGTCGCCGCCGTAGCACTTGGCCGTGACGTCCTTGCGGAAGGCGCTGATCGTGGAACGGGCGATGACGTTGCCGCCGATCACCCCCTGGATGGCGATCTTGAACTGTTGCTTCGGGATGGTCTCGGCGAGGCGCTCGCAGTAGTGGAGCGCACGCGGCCGCGCCTTCTCGCGGTGCACGAGCTGCGACAGCGCGTCCACCTTCTCGCCGTTGACCAGGATGTCGACCTTGACCAGGTCGGTGTCGCGGTAGTCGTTGATCTCATAATCGAACGAGCCGTAGCCCTGGGTGATGCTCTTCAGGCGGTCGTTGAAGTCGAAGAGGATCTCGGCGAGCGGCAGCTCCGCGGTGACCTGGAGCCGGCCGACGGCCAGGTACTCGAAGGTGGTGTTGGCGCCGCGCCGCTCGCGGCAGAGGTCCATCACCGGTCCCAGGTAGCGCTCCGGGATCATGATCGATGCCTTGATGAACGGCTCGCGGGCGCTCTCGATCGACGACGGATCGGGAAAGAGGGCGGGGTTGTCCACCTTGATCTCCTCACCGTTTTCGAGCGTGACCTCGTACTGCACCGAGGGGGCGGAGAGGAGGAGCGAGAGGTCGTACTCGCGCTCCAGGCGCTCCTGCACCACGTCGAGGTGGAGGAGGCCGAGGAAGCCGCAGCGGAAGCCGAAGCCGAGCGCGTTCGAGGCGTCCTTCTGGAAGGTGAGCGCCGCGTCGTTGAGCTGCAGCTTGTCGAGCCCCTTCGCGAGGTCCTCGTAGTCGTCGGTGGCGATCGGGTAGATCGAGGAGAACACCACCGGCTTCGCCTCCTTGTAGCCGGGCAGCGGCTCGGCGGCGGGGCGGTCGGCGTGGGTCATGGTGTCGCCCATGGTGATGTCGCGCACCGCCTTGATGCCGGCGATGACATAGCCCACGTCTCCCGCCGCGAGCTCCTCGGTCTTGACGCGCCGGAGGCGGTTGTACCCCACCTCCTCGACCTGGTACTCCTTGGCGGTGTGCATCAGCCGGATCTTCTGCCCCGGCCGCAGCGTCCCCTCCTTGATGCGGCAGAGGAGGACGACGCCGCGGTAGATGTCGTACTGGGCGTCGAAGATCAGGGCGCGCAGCGGGTCCTCCCGGTCGCCCTCGGGCGGCGGCAGCTTGTGGACGATCGCCTCCAGGACGTCGTCGATGCCGATCCCCTGCTTCGCCGAGCAGAGCACCGCCTCGTACGGATCGAGCCCGAGGTCCGAGTCGATCTCCTCGCGCACCCGTTCGACCTCGGCCGACGGGAGGTCGATCTTGTTGATGACCGGCACGATCTCCAGGTTGTATTCGAGGGCCAGGTAGAGGTTCGCCACGGTCTGCGCCTCGACCCCCTGGGAGGCGTCGACGAGCAGCAGGGCGCCTTCGCAGGACATCAGCGAACGGCGGACCTCGTGGGAGAAGTCGACGTGGCCGGGTGTGTCGATGAGATTCAGGTGGTACGTGTTGCCGTCGCGGGCGGTATAGGGCAGGCTCACGGTATTGCTCTTGATGGTGATGCCCCGTTCGCGCTCGATGTCCATGGAGTCCAGGATCTGATCCCGGAAATCCCGCGCCTCCACCGCTCCACAGCGCTGGATGAGACGGTCGGCCAGGGTAGACTTGCCGTGGTCGATATGGGCGATGATGCAGAAGTTACGGATGCTGTCCAAAAAAGTCTTCCTCTCCGCGGAGCTCGCGACGGACCATCCTACAACGTCTGGCGATTTGTGAGCGGCTGATGAAACCACGCCTGGTCTGGTCGAGTGAGCGCGCAAGCGGTAACACGAAGAAGGGGAAGGTCTGTTCCCGCTGCGGCGCCGAGCCCTGCCGCTGCGAGCCCTTCCGGAGCCTGCCGCCCGGCGAGCAGGCGGCTGTACGCGTGCGCCGCGAGAAAGGCGGGCGCGGCGGCAAGACCGTCACCATCGCCGGGCCGCTGGTCCTGACGCGCGCCGACGCCACGGCGCTCCTCGCCGCCTGGAAGCGCGTGTGCGGCGGCGGCGGCACGCTGCGGACGGTGAAGACCGCGGGCGGCGACGCCGCCTTCGAGGTCGAGGTCCAGGGAGACCACGCCGACCGCGTCCTCGCCGCGCTGATCGCGGCCGGCTATCCGGCGAAACGCTCGGGCGGCTGAGACGCCATGGACCTCGGCCCTCTGCGGAGACACCGCGACTTCCGGGCGCTGTACGCCGCCCAGCTCGTCTCCTTCCTGGGCTGCATGGTCACGTACGTGGCCCTGCCGTATCAGATGTACCGGCTCACCGGCTCGTCGCTCGCGGTGGGGCTGCTGGGCCTCGCCGAGCTCGTGCCTCTCCTCCTCACCGCCTTCGTGGGAGGCGCGCTGGCGGACACGATGGACCGCCGCAAGATGGTGCTGATCACGGAGGTGGGGCTCGCCCTGGGGAGCGGCGGCCTCGCGCTCAGCGCTCTCCTGCCGCGCCATCCCGTCTGGATCCTCTACGGGATCGCCGCGTTCATGTCGGCGCTCAACGGGCTGCAACGCCCGTCGCTCGACGCGCTGACGCCCCGGCTCGTCGACCGCGACGAGATCCCCGCGGCCTCGGCTCTGGCGGGCTTCCGGGGGAGCGTGGGGATGATCGCCGGGCCGGCCCTGGGCGGCGCGCTGATCGCCTCCACCGGGATCGCCGCCACGTACACGTTCGACGTCCTGACCTACGTCGTGTCGTTCTTCGCGATCCGCTCGATCCGTGCCGTGATCCCGCCGGAATCGACCGAGGGGCCGAGCCTGCGGAGCGTCCTGGAGGGCTTCCGCTACGCCTGGAGCCGGCAGGAGCTGATGGGCACGTACGTGGTGGACATCGTCGCCATGGTCTTCGGCATGCCGCTGGCGCTCTTTCCGGCTCTCTCCGGGACGCTGGGCGGGCCCAAGATCCTCGGGCTCCTCTATGGCGCGCCGGCCGGCGGCGCGCTCATCGCGAGCCTGACGAGCCGCTGGACGCACCGGGTCCACCGGCACGGCCTGGCGGTGATGCTCGCGGCCACCGCCTGGGGCCTGGCCATCGTCGGCTTCGGCTTCTGCGACCATCTCGTGCCGGCCCTCGTCTTCCTCACGCTCGCCGGTGCCGCCGACGGGGTGAGCGGCCTGTTCCGCATGACGCTGTGGAACCAGACGATTCCCGACGGCCTGCGCGGCCGGCTGGCGGGGATCGAGATGGTGAGCTACATGACCGGCCCGCTTCTCGGCCACGTCGAAGCGGGCCTGGTGGCCGCGGCGTTCGGCGTCCGGGCGTCCGTCGTCTCCGGTGGCGCGATCTGCGTGCTCGGAGTCCTCCTCTGCGGCGCGCTGCTGCCCCGCTTCGTCGCTTACGACGCGCGGCGGCTCAAGCCTGCGAGCTGAGCTTCAGCGTAGACTATGTAACACTTCGGGCCGTCGCCGCGCCTATGGGGGGAGGGAGAACGCTCATGAGACCGGACCTCGTCAAACCAAGGGCACGCTCCTCCAACATCTTCATCAACTACCGGCGGGAAGACAGCTCCGGCCATGCGGGCCGTCTGTTCGATGCCCTGAACGTGCCTTTCGCCGGCCGGCTGTTCATGGACATCGACACCCTCGAGCCCGGCGTCGATTTCGTCGAGGCCATCGAGGCGGCGGTGGGCTCGTGCGAGGTGTTGATCGTCGTCATCGGCCGCGAGTGGCTGGCCATCAAGAACGCGGCCGGGAACCGCCGCCTCGACGATCCCGCCGATTTTGTCCGCCTGGAGGTCGAATCCGCCCTGGCGCGCAAGATCCGCGTCATCCCCGTGCTGGTCCAGGACACGCCGATGCCGCGCGCCGAAGATCTGCCGCCCTCGATCGCCCGTCTCGCGCGGCGCAACGCCATCGAGCTCAGCGACGCCCGCTGGGCCTACGACGTGGAGCGCCTCGTCCGCACGATCCAGGACATCCTGGCGGAGAAGGAGGCCGCCGCTCCGGCTCCCCCCGTTGTGCCGGAGAAGGCGGTCGCGGCAAAGACCGCGCGGCCGGTCGTCTGGCTGCTCTCTCTCATCGCTCCCTTGCTGATCGTGGCCGCCGCGCTGTTCTTCTGGATGCGGCAGACTCCGGGCGGACAGGACGATCCCTCGCGGCTCGTCCAGCCGGCCAGGCTCGAAGGCGGTGGCACGACCCCTGCCCCCAAGCCCACCCCGGAGACGCCGCCGGTCAAGGTCCTGCCTCCCAACGTCGAGCCCGCGCGGAATCCGGCCAAACCCTCTCCTCCCGTGGTCAAGCCCATCCGCAAGCCTCCTCCGGTCAAGCCTCCGGCCGTGGCCAAGCCGGAGCCCAAGCCAGAGCCCAAACCCATCGAGAGCCCGTCTCCGCCCCCCGCTCCGGTTGTGCAGCCGCCGCGCGCCACGATCACGGCGCCGGCTCAGGGAGACAAAGTCGGCCCCTCGGTGCAGGTGCAAGGCACCCTCCCCGGCCTCGGCGAACGGCTGGCCTTCCTGTGCATCCGGCAGAGCAACGGCGCCATCTACCCCCGTGGCGAGGTGTTCCCGGAGGCCGACGGCCGATTCTCCATCCAACTGAGGAGCTCCAAGGAGAAGACCTTCGAGATCCTCATCGTGACCTCCGCCGGCAAGGACGCCACCCGGCTCTTGAGGGATCAGAAGAGCCGGGACGACGGCCTGCCTGTCCTGCCCACGGGAGCTTCCATCAGCAGCGGCATCGTCACTGTGAAACGGCAGGGGACGTTCGGCAAGATCTTCAATCCCCAATAGACCGTTGGCAGCGCTCGTGCAAGATCGAGGGCAGAGGAGGGAAGTCCATGTCCGAGATGATGACCGACACGACCGTGACCAAAGTTGATTCCAGCCACTCCCCCAAAGGGAGCATGGGACAGAAATACCTGGCCTCCGGCCTCCACGTGGCCATGCGGCTCTGGGACCGGGAGCCCGGCGAGGGAAAACCCGAGCGCCGCCGCGACTACGAGACCGTGGGCTATGTGATCGAGGGGAAAGCCGAGCTGCACCTCGAAGGGCAGATGGTCCTGCTCCATCCGGGAGACTCCTGGGTCGTCCCGCGCGGAGCGGAGCACACCTACAAGATTCTGGAGGCCTTCAAAGCCGTCGAGGCGACCTCGCCCCCGGCGCACGCCCACGGCCGCGACCGGGAGTGACCGTCAGCGGGCCGTGCAGTTGATCGTCGAAGAGACGGCTCGTCCGCGCGGTGCCTGCTGCGCCGGGTCCGCCTTGGAAAGAACGACCTTGTCACCGTCCAGGCGCGCGGTGAGGCCCGCCGTGCTCAGCAAGGCGCGCCAAGCCTTTTCGAGAGGCATCGTGCCCACATCCCCCGAAAGCTTTCCCTGGGCCGCGGAATCCTCGAACAGGACTTCGATCCCTGAAGCCTCGCCGAGTCGCTTGAACGTCTCTTCGATGCCGTTGAATTTGCCGAGGGTCACCTCGGTCTTCGGCAGCCGCGCCGCCAGATCGGACGGGAGACTCGCAAGCCCCGCCGGCCGGAGGCGGGGAGCCCCGAAGGCTCCACGCCACAGCTCTTCCGCCCGGCAGGGGGCTTCCGCGAAGCAGGGCGGCGACTGCGCGATGCGCTTCGCGCGGAGGCAGGGGTCCTGCGGAACAGCGAGCGTTGCGGCCAGCAGGAGCCCGAACATGACATGGTGACTCATGGCGTCCTCCTCTTCGTCTGCTGGAATGCTACCGCAAAAAACAGATCGCGAAACCTCCGCAACCCGCGACTTAATCGAGATGGAGGTCGCTGCGGCAACGGCGCGGCCTTCTGGCTGCGGATGCAGGCTGCTCATGATCTGTGGCACGCGGAGCGAAAGCTGCGGGCCGAAATACGCAAGATCCCCGAACACGCCGCGGAGTGATACGCAGCTCAGCGAACCCGGAGCGGGGCTCACCCTTGCCCACGCCCCAACCGGCCGGGCGCGGAGTCCTCCTCTGTGGCGCGTTGCTGCCCGCTTCGCCTCCTACGACGCGCGGCGGAGCGCGCCTACGACCGGAGCTTCACCGTAGAGTAGACGACGTTCCCTCCTCAACCCGTGACAAAGGGGGAGGAAGCGCCGCAACGACGAGAGGCTTCGTCAACTGTACCCGACGAGTCGTGATGAAGACTCCAGGGAATATCACGATCCCTCTTCACAGTGTCACGACAGGAGACTATCTCGTAATACGCCAAGCCCATGTCGTCACAAGAAGTCCTTGCCTCATCATGGAGGCTCTGGACTTCATCACCAACACGAACGTACTCGTAACAAGACCTCCTCGCCGTGAGGCAGAGTGCCCAGGGATCGCAATGAGATCAGCCGGTGTCGTCACAAAAAAACTCGAAGATGTGACACAATAGAGAGTCGACGTCGCAACATTTCAACAGAATAGCGCAACTATCGTGGGGAACGTAACATTCCCCCTCTCCAGGGAGCCGCCGCGACTACGAGACCGTGGGCTACTACGTCGGTATCGAGGAGAACCCGCTCCAGCACCAACTCCTCTGCGCCCCGGCCGAGCTTGACCGTGACGAATGGAAGCTCATCCTCCAACCGGATTTTCAAGAGGCCGCCCGGGTTCCAGCCCAGTGGACTTCTTCGATCTCCACGGTCTCGCACGTCCGGCACGTCGAGAGACGATACGCCTTCCCTACCCGCACCAGTGGCACGAAAGGAAGCGAAGTAGCAGAACCGAGGGCCAGCTCCGAGAGAGGCCGGCCCTTTTGGTATACTGGGATGCTGTCAAGCCTCGCTTGACACTTTGACTCAGCCTGACCTACCCTAGTGAGAATGATCCAGAGCTTTCGGAGCAAAGGGCTGGAGAAGCTCTGGAACAAGGGAGATCCAAAAGGGGTCCGCAGCGACTTGCTGGACCGCGTGCGACGGCGACTGACGGCTCTCGATGCGGCGCAAGTCTT
>Ga0307506_10000048_pt1 | contig 52120 bp, 33 predicted proteins | sample 25_S_MG_FD_202175 | JGI IMG/M metagenome (GOLD analysis project Ga0307506, IMG submission 202175) | Soil microbial communities from Populus trichocarpa stands in riparian zone in the Pacific Northwest, United States - 25_S | ecosystem: Environmental > Terrestrial > Soil > Riparian zone > Trees... | reverse complement strand
GGGGTGGGGGGGGGCGGCGGAAGGCTCGCCTCGACTGGACACGCGTGAACCTGGACTGGACGCGCATGAGCCCCGAGTGACTGCGCACCGTCCGCGCTACAATTCTCGCCACAATGCTCCTCACTCTCCTCGCCCGGAGGCCCCGCGCATGCCCACGGTCTTCCTGAGCTACAGCCATGGCTCAAGAGGATCCAGGCCCGCCCGAAAGATGGCCAAGCGCTCGCCAGCTTCACAGGAGACTTCACAGATCAGGAGCTGACCAGGATCGCCAAGGAGATCCGGGGGATTCTCGATCGCAAGCTCGAATCCTGGGATACGTCCCGCGACCGAGAGTTCCGCAGCCCCACCGACGACTTCCTGGATCGCGTCGCGTCGGTCTCCCGCCTTCGCGAGCCCGAGGCAGAGATCCGGCGCTTTCCCGGCATCGGAGACGCCGGTGGCTATCTGCGCGTCGTCCGCCGGGTTGGCGTCATTCAGTCCGTGTATCCCATCGGCGCTGCAGAGCAGGGTCTCTCCCGGGAGAGCTACCAGTCTTTCCTGGAGGAGATCGACGCACCGTATCGCAAGACCGATCCAGGATTGATCTCCTATCTGGTCTATGGCGGCGCGCCGGCCCCGGAGGATCTCGTCAAACAGGCGGGAGCCCGACGGGTCCACCTCGTGAGCTTCGTCGAATACCAGGGCATGATCGATTTCCGGACTTATCTCCGCCGACAGACCGTCACGCTAGAGAACGATTCCATCTATCCGCCCAGCCTCTATGTGTCCCAGCGGATGAGGACGCTGTCGATCCTCGGTCGTGAGGAGGACGAAACCGCCGACGCCTTGGCCCAGGTTCAAGGCTGGCTCGACGCGCCGCTCGGGCGCTTCATCGTCCTCCTGGGCGACTTCGGCACCGGCAAGACTTTCCTCCTGCACGAGCTCGCCCGCCGCATGGGCGAATCCGAAGGAGGGCTTGTTCCCGTGCTCCTCCAGATGCGCTCGCTGGAGAAGGGACGCAGCCTCGACGCCCTCCTCGCCCAGCACTTCGCTCAGGAAAAAATGGAAGGCTTCTCGCCCGCCAAGTTCCGCTACATGCTGGAGCAAGGCCGTATAGCGCTCCTCTTCGACGGCTTCGACGAGCTCGCCCTGCGTGTGACGTACGCGAAGGCTGCCGATCATTTCGCGACCCTCCTCCAGGCAGCGGCCGGCAACGCCAAGGTTGTCCTCACCAGCCGAAGGCAGCATTTTCTCTCGGAAAGCCAGGTCAAGACTGCCCTCGCCCAGCAGGTGGAGCTTCTTTCCGGGAACCGGCTCACGATCCTGCAACCGTTCAATCGAGAGCAGGTCCGTTTTTTTCTGATCAAATTCTTTGCGGGTGACGAGAAGAAAGCCGAGGCCCGTCTGGACCTCATCGATCGCGTCAAGGATCTGCTTGGGCTCTCCTCTAATCCACGACTCCTGGGCTTCATTGCCGAGCTCCCGGAAGAACAACTCGTCGCGGCCTGTACCGAAGGGGAAGAGATTACCGCGGCCAAGCTCTACGAGCTTCTCCTCGATCGATGGCTTATCTATGAATTCGACCGCGTCCATCCCAAGGGTGCCCCGCCCGGTCTGTCGGTCGCGGAACGGTGGCAGGCGGTGACCCTGGTGGCTATGCGGCTCTGGCAGAAGACGGATCGATTCGTGAGCCTGTCGGATTTGAGTGAAGAGACGGCGCGGGTGGTGCAGGCCATCGGTCCGGCCGCTCTCGATTCTGAGGTCGCCGCTTTCCAGGTGGGCTCGGGCACTCTTCTGGTACGGGACGAAGAGGGCAACTTCGCGTTTCTTCATCAGTCTATCCTTGAATGGCTCGTCGCACGTAATGCTGCCGAGGCGCTCAAAAGCGGCGTGGCCCCTGAGGCTTTCTCCTCACGAGAGATCTCTCCTCTCATGGCTGATTTCTTCGTCGACATGGCCGGCCGGGGGCGGGCGGTTGTCTGGGCGCGGGGAGTCCTCTCGGCTCCGGCCGGCGAGATGGCAACAATGAGCGCTCTTCTGTTGTTGGAGAGACAGAACGAGATGATTCGCGACACCCTGGATCTGGCCGGCCAGGATCTGCGAGGCAAGGACTATTCAGGGCAGGACCTCTCCGGCGCTGATCTGAGCGAAACTAATCTCACCGCGGCCCGGTACGCGAAGGCTGCCGATCATTTCGCGACCCTCCTCCAGACGATCCGAGAAGCTTCGCATGCCGCAAGCGGGTTCTCTTAAAACGGGCTCCCCGCAACTTGGCTCCGAGCAGGCGAGCGCTGAAGTCTGCTTCCGTGAGATCCGCTTTGGTCAAAATGGCCCTCCCGAGATCAGCATCCCGAAGTATGGCCCTAGCTCGCCCTGCGTGTGACGTTCCCGGAAAGAAGCTCCACCTGCTGGGCGAGGGCAGTCTTGACCTGGCTTTCCGAGCGGCTCTTCTGACGGCACGATCCGTCTCTGGAACGTCGCTGATGGCCGCTGCCTTGCCGTTTTTCTCTCCCTCCCCGAAGGCTGGGTGGCCTTCTCCCCGGACGGCCGCTACAAATTCGGCGGCGTGCCGGCCGGGGGGTTCTGGCATGCGGCCAGCCTCTGCCGGTTCGAGATTGGGGAGCTGGACGAGTGGATTCCCGGCCTGCGGCTGGCGGACGATGCTTCGTTTTTTGATCTGCCGGCGTGGAAGCCTGAGGTTGTGGTGCCGGAGCGGCCTCTTCTTCACAAATCCAGCCCCGAAGGGGCGGCAGGATAGAGCCTGGGGCGTGAGCCCCAGGTCAGGGGCTGGATTCCGTGGTGGAACGCGGGATGGGCGAGGGGATGGGGGGGCCGAAACCTATCATCCAGCCCGAGAATTCTGTGACTCAGCTCGCGAGTGCGGCCACTCATCTCGCCAGTTGCGTCACCCGTCAGAGCGAGCTCTCACTGCGCCACGAGATCAGCCATCGCGCTGACCCGTTGGGTCACTGAGCCCGCGAGCTGAGTGACCCATCTCACGAGATGTGTCACTGCGCACCGCGCGCGGTCAAACAAATCCCGGGGGCGGTGAAACAACTGGCGAGCTGAGTCACTGATCTCGCGACTTGCGTCATCGCGCCGGGGATTGGCGTGACCGCGCGCGCGGTTTGGTGACCGAGCTCGCGGTTTGCGTGACGGCATTGGCGAATTGAGACTCTGCGCCGGGAGGCGGAGCACGGAAAAGAGCGGCTCGAAGGACGGAGCTCGCGGTTGGATGACGGCGCTCGCGAGCAGGAGGACCTTCGATCGAGTCTTGTTGTCTTGTTGGCCAAAGTTAGCGCCTATGGGGGATGGGGGTGAGGGGCCTCTACTGAAAATACCCCGTCACATCGACAGTGAAATCAACCGGCGCGCTGGCGCTGGAGCGCACCACCAGGGCGCCTGTGCCGTCGAGGGACAGGATGCCGTTGTTGCCCCGCGTCACTCCCGGCCTGAAGCTGACCGCGCTGGCCGGCGAGAGGGGGGAGCCGGCGGGGAGCGCTTGCAGGGAGCCCTGGGTGGTGGGTGCGATCACGGTCAGGTTGATCGCCAGCGCCTTCGCCGTCAGGGGGATGCCGCAGCTCCCCGCCGCGAGGAAGGTGCGCTCGCCTCCGGCGGTCAGAGAGGGGCCGCCCAGTGGGCCGGCGGGATTGCGGGTGTCGATCAGCCGGCAGGGTGTGACGGTGTAGAAGCTCTGGGCGGCGGAGACGAGGATGGGCTGGCAGGCGGTCACCTGGACGTCGTCGAGGAACCAGCCGGCACGGCCCAGGCCGCAGTCGGAGATCGAGAGGAAGCCGGGCTTGACGGTGTGGCCGGCGCAGCCGCCGGTGCCCAGGGTCGCCGCGTTGCAGATGGCGTCGAGGTCGACCACCGTGTTGACCATCGTGCCCTGGAAGCCGCTGAAGGTCGAGACTCCGGCCATTGCGCCGGGGGGGCAGGTGCCGGTGCCGGGGCCGGCGATGGTGCTGTCGTAGGCCGCTCCGCTCAGCGCCGAGTCGGGGCCGAAATAGAAGATGCTGCCGCCGTCGACCGTCGCCGCCACACGGCCGCCGTCATAGGAGGGCTCGAAGTCCCGCCGGTGCCAGAAGGAAAGGCGTGTGTTGGCCATCCCGGCGGGGATGGCGAGGGCCGGCGGTGCGGCGACGGCGATCTCGCCGTTGCCGTAGACGGCCGTGCAGGAGGTGGCGCCGCCGAAGCGGAAGATCTGGCTGCCGGAGTGCGCAGGGCCGCAGGCCTGGATGCCGCGCCAGTCGTTGTTGGTGAGGCTGCCGCCGCTCAGGACCTGGGTGGTCCAGTTGGAGAGGCCGGCTCCGGTCTCGAAATCCTCCTGGTAGAGGGAGAGCGGCATGCACGTCACTGTCGAGGCCGTGGCGGGCAGGGAGTTGGCCGATTCGCAGGCGCCGGTGAAGGCGCGGACCTTGTAAAAATAGGCCGTGCCGCCGTCCAGGCCTTGATCGGAGTAAGTGGTCGCGCCGACCGTGGCGCGCAGTGTGTAGGGACCGCCGAGGCTCGCCGCGCGGTAGGCGTTGTAGCCCGTGGCGCCGGCCACCGCCGTCCAGGCCAGGTCGAGGCGCGGGACCGTGCCCTGGGTGACGCTCAGCCCGGTGGGCGCCGCGGGGGGCGTGCAGACCGGCGCCGACGGCGTCGCCGACTGGCAGGCGGTGGGCGCGGCGGCGCAGGCCGTGCCGCCGGTGGGGTGGGCGACGAGCTGGTAGGAATAGGTGAGGCCGCCGGCCACGGACGGGTCCGTGTACGCCGTCCCGGCGAGACTGTCGGCGATGCGGACGAAGCCGGAGCCGCAGCCGAGCTCGCTGCGGTAGAGATCGTAGAGGATGCCGGCGCCGGAATTGGTCCAACTGAGCTGCACCTGGCCCGTGCCGGGGGTCACCGTCAGCGCCGGCACCGCCGGCGGCGTGCAGCCCGAGAAGCAGACATTGGCGCCGGGATCGGTGGCGCAGGCGATGCCGTGGCGGTTGAAGGCGGCGAAGAGCTGGCAGGAGTGCGGGGTGCCGTTCGTCAGGTTGCCGTCGTCGTCGTCCGCGGCGCGCATCGTCCGCCACAGGGAGCCGGTGGCGCAGCCGGTCGACGTCCAGGGAGTGACTCCGGTGTTGCAACTGAAGGCGCTGGTGGCTGTCGGGCGGGAGAGGTACCAGAGCCGTTCCACGGTCGTCCACGCCGCCGCGCTGGCCGGATTGGGCAGATCGCGGGCGGCGAGGTCCCACAGCGCTTCGGAGGAGACGTAGGACTCGCAGTGCCCTTCCTTGCCGCAGGGACCTTCATAGGAGGCGCGGACCGGGCAGCGGAGCTGCGTATGGTTGGCCACCGTGGCCGGCAGGCGCGAGGCGTGCAGCGCCCAGTCGATGTCGCGCACGCCGGTGCAAGCGGTGCAGGCGTCGCCGTAGCCGCTGCAATTGGACGTCCGGAAGCCGGGTCCGATGCACGAGATGTGTGTCGCCAGGGCGGCGGTGAAGTCGCCGTAGGTCTCCGCCGTGCCGAGGTCGCCGGAGGAGCCGTCACCGTCGTTCTGGTCCAGGCCGTGGCCGTACTCGTGGAGCGAGACGCTGGAGATCTCGCCCGTATTGCCGCAGCCGCCGCCCGAGCGGAAGAAGTTGATGGTGCCCGAGCCGGGCTGCCAGTAGGCGTTGCAGGCCTGGTTGATGTTGACGTTGACGGTCAGCTTGGCCTGCAGCCAGGAATTCGTGGGAAGCCAGGCGCGCCCCGCCTCCTTGATGCGGTTGACGTGGTAGTACTGGGTGCGCGCCGCGTGGGTGTTGCCGGCGCCGCCCGTCCCCGGTGTCGAGCAGTCGGTGCCGCCCGAGGTGCCGAAGGCGAGCTCGCCGGTCCAGTCCGAGGCTTTGGCGATCGGGCCGCAGGAATCGTTGATCTTCACGTACCTGCCGTCGAGCTTCGAGGTGACGGTGGACAGGCCGGAGAAGAAGCCCGCGGAGTCGGCGAAGCCGGCGGCCGGCACGTCGGCGAAAGGCATGGGGAGCGCGGCCTCGGGGGTCGTCGTGGGCGAGAGCGGGAAGGCGCCGCCCGTCACCCGGCCGTAGCGGTTGACGTCGGCGAGCTCCACGACGCGGCCGGTCTCGGCGTCGATGCGGGCACGCCAGGTGCCGGCTTCGCCGCGGCGGAGGAAGACGATCTCCCAGACCAGGGCGAGACCGCGGCCTTCGCCCGGCGCGAAACCTTGGGAGAAGCCGGGATCGGACAGATTGGCCGGCAGCAGGTGGAGCGAGCCGCCGTCGCTGAAGGAGTCGGTGGCGCCGAAGCCGCCGACGAAGCCGGCGAGGGCCGCGAGCGCCTGCTCGCGGTCGATGCGGGCGGCCGGCACGGCGGCGCCGGGGGAGGGGAGATTCTCGGTGCCGATCTCGATCAGATTGCCGTGGCTCACCCGGAAGACGAGGCGCGCCCCTTCGACGGTCATGCCTCCCTGGCGGACATTGAAGTCGACGTACCAGAGATCACCGTCCTGGCGGCCCGAACGGTCGCGGTCGAGCTCCAGGGAGGCGCCCAGGGAAGGCGCATCGATCCCCAGGAGCGGCGCGATCCGGGGCAGATAGGCGCGCGCCGCCGCCTCCAGAGTCTTGAGATCGGCGCTCCCTCCCGCGGAGATCCAGCGGATGCCGCCGCCGACCGCCGATTCCAGGTGGCCCGTGCGCCGGTCGACATAGGCTTGCCAGCGCACCGGGCTCGCCGCCTGGAAGCTCGCCCAACTGCTGCGCACCTCCGTGGGGAGAGATGACGAGGCGGCCTCCAGCGGCTCGATGGCCGCTGCCGGCTTGAGCCGGGAATCTGAGAAGACCAGGGCGCTCAGCGGGCCCTCCCCCTGCGGCGCCACCTGGGCGTCGAGAGGGAGGGTGGGCAGGAGAAGACTACCGGCGAGGAGAAACAGAGAGGAGACGAAGACGTACGAGCGTACTGCAGACAGCAACATCCATTCCCTTTCCGGGCTCTGAAAACGAGACCGAGGGATGGATTGTCACTGAAAGTACCCGTTCACGTCCAGGACCAGATGCACCGGGCCGCCTGCGGTGAACACCTGGAAGATGCCCGTGCCGTCTCCGAGGAGGACCATGGCGTTGTTGGCGCGTGTCTGCCCGAGCGAGAAATTGATGGAGCTGATCGGGGGAAGGAGCTGGCCGCCGGGATACAGCGTCAGGAACCCCGGAGCTTCCGGCTGCGTCACCGTGACGTTCACGGACAGCGCCTTGGCGGTGGCCGGCACGCCGCAGGCCGCGGTCGCGGTAAAGGCCCGGATGGCCCCGGTCTGGAGAGCCGGACCGCCGAGCGGCCCATCCGGCCCGCGCGTGTCGAGCAGCCGGCAGGGGACCACGGTATAGAAGGCGAGAGGCGGCGGCGGCGCGGACTGGCAGGCGCCGGCGAATCCGGCGTCGATCGTCACCGAGTCGATCAACCAGCCGAGGTAGCCGACGCTGGAGTCCTCTCCGGCGTGCCAGCGCACGCGGACCTCGGCGCCCGCCCAGGCGGAGAGATCGACCTTCACCAAGGACAGCACGTTGAAGCCACCGGCGGTCCAGGCGCGTTTGCCGGCGATCGGGTTGGAGGTATTGGGATAGAGCGTCGCGTTGTAGCCGCCGGCCGTGAACGCGGCGTCGGGCACCACGCTCCAATGCGCTCCGTGATCGGTGGAGATCTCCAGGGTGCCGCCGTCGTACAGGTTCTCGAAGCTATAGGTGTGCCAGAAGCTGACCGAGGAGCCGAGCCGGGGCACGAAGAGCGGTGAGACGATGACCTGGTCCGCGGTCTGGCCGGTCTGCGGCACGTACCAGGAGTGGGTCGGGCTCTGGTACTGCCAACTGTTCCAAGTCCAGTCCTGCGTCCCGGTGAGCGCCGTGTGCGTCCAGCCGTCGAGATCGAAGCCGCCTCCCGACCGCGTTCCTTCGAAGGTGTCGATGCGGGTTTCCGGCTGGACCAGCGGTCCGGTGGGGAAGGCGCCGCGGCGCACTGTGTTGCCGTCGGCGCGGCCGTTCGAGCTGTCCAACGCTCGTACGATGTAGTAGTAGGGCGTGCGCAACTGGAGCGGTCCCGCGTCGCTCAACGCCGTACCGGTGAGGCCCGACGCCACGAGGTAGGCCGGTCCCGGCACGAAGTCGGGCGCGGTGGCGCGGTACACCGAATAGGTCAGCGGCGCGCCGCAGCGGGAGCTCCCCGCGGCCCAGGAGAGGTCGAGGGTGCAGGTGGCCAGGACGGGGTCGGTGGCGGCGGCGAGACCGGCGAAGACCGGCGTCAAGGTGCAGGGGCCGGTCGGCGCCGCCTGGACGCAGCCGGACATGTCGGACTCGCACAGGCCGCCGCCATCGAGCCCGGCCACCCGGTAGGCGAAGGTGACCCCGCCGGAGGCGTCGGTGTCGAGGAAGGGCGAGCCGGCGGTCGCGCTGCCGACCTTCTCGTAGGGGCCGGGCGCCGCGCAGGTGCCGGGAGCGCGGTAGACGTTGTAGGAGGCCGAGGGCGGCGTGCCATTGCTCCACGTCACCTGGACCTGGTTGTCCGCCGGGGTCGTGGCCGCGCCGATCACCGGCGCGCCCGTGCAGCCGTGAGCCGCGCAGACGGTCACGGTCACGTCGTCGAGGAGCCAGCCGGTATCCGCGATGATGCTGTCGGAGTAGGCGTCGAACCCGATGCGGATCGTATGCCCCGCGCAGCCGCCGGAGCCGACCACCAGAGCGCAGGCGGCGTCGAGGTCGACCACGGTGTTGACGAACGTGCTCTGCTGGCCGGTGAACTGGTAGCCGTCGGTATACCCCGTGCCGCCGACGATGGCGGCCGCCGGCACGAAGATCGAGGAGGAGCCGTCGACCGACACCCTCAGCCGGCCGCCGTCGTAGCCATATTCGAAGCTCCAGCGGTGCCAGAAGGAGAGGCGGGTCCGGCTCGTGCCTGCCGGGACTTCGATGCCCGCGGTCCCGCCGGGGGAGGCGAAGAGCTCCTCGCTGGTCTGGTAGATCTGGCCGCAGGCGGGGCCGCCGAAGCGGAAGACCTTGTCGCCCGAGTGGGCCGTGCAGCTCTGGATGCCGCGCCAGTCGTCCGCGTTGGACCCGAAGACCAGATCGACCGTCCAGTCGGCGAGGCCGGCGCCGGTCTCGAAATCGTTCGCGTAGAGCGTGACGGGGGCGCAGACGCCGGTCGCCGCCGTCGCCTCGGCCGAGCTCGCGGAGAGGCACTCCTCGGCCGCCGCCTTGACCACGTAGTAGTACCGCGTCCCCTCGCTCAGGCCGGCGTCGCTCCAGGCCGTGGACGGGGCCGGCACCGTGGCGATCTGGGTGTAGGGGCCGCCGGAGACGCCGGCGCGGAAGACGAAGTAGTCGGTCGCCCCGGGGGCGGCGCTCCAGGTGACGTTGATCCGGTCGACTCCGGCGGCGGCCGCCGTGACGCCGCCCGGCGCCGCCGGCGGCACGCAGGGCGCACCCTGGGGCGTCGCCGACTGGCAGGCCGACGGCGCCGCGCCGCACGACTCGTTGCCGCTCGGATGCGCGATCACCTGGTAGGAGTAGGCCAGGCCGTTGGCCACCGACGTGTCGGTGAGCGTGGTGGCCGCCGCGTCGTTCGCCATCCGCGTGAATCCCGAGTTGCAGCCGAGGTCGCTCTTGAAGACGTCGTAGACCATCCCGGGGCCGGCGCCGGTCCAGCTCAAGGCCACCTGGCCGTCGCCGGGGGTCAGCGACAGCGCCGGAGAGGCCGGCGGCGTGCAGGCCGCGAAACAGACGTTCGCTCCGGGATCGGAGGGGCAGGCGAGACCGTGGCGGTTGAAGGCGGCGAACAGATTGCACGAATGGGGCGTCCCGTTGGCGAGATTGCCGTCGTCGTCGTCGGCGGCGCGGAAGGTGCGCCACAGCGAGCCGGCGGCGCAGCCGTCCGAGGTCCAGGGCAGCGCCGACGTGTTGCAGGTGAAGGCGCTGCCGGTGGTCGAGCGGGTGAGATACCAGAGGCGCTCGATCGTCGCCCAGGCGGCGGCGCTCCCCGGGCTGGACAGGTCGCGCGCCGCCAGGTCCCACAGCGCCTCCGAGATCACATAGGACTCGCAATGCCCCTCGCCGCCGCACGGCCCGTCATAGCCGAAGCTGCCGCCGCAGTGGGTGCGGGTGAAGTTGTCCACCGTGTGCGGCGTATTGGACGTGTGCTTCGCCCAGTCCATGTCGCGCACGCCGCTGCAGGCCGTGCACGCATCGCCGTAACCGCCGCAGTTGCCGGAGAAGAAGCCGTTGCCCTGGCAGGATTGGTGCGTCGCCAGGGCGCCCGTGAAGTCGCCGTAGCTCTCGGCCGTCCCGAGGTCGGGGGAGAGGCCGTTGCCGTCGTTGGAGTCGAGGCCGTGCCCGTATTCGTGCAGCGAGACCCCGGCGATCTCCCCGGTGTTGCCGCAGCCGGCGCCGGAGCGGAAGAAGTTGACGTAGAAGCCGTCCCAGTAGGCGTTGCAGACCTGATTCAGATTCACCCGGGCGGTGAGCTGGCTGTTCAGCCACGAATTGCCCGGCAGCCAGGCGCGGCCGGCCTCCTTGGCCCGGTTCAGGTGATAGAACTGCGTACGGGCGGAGTGCGTATTGCCGGCTCCACCCGTTCCCGGCGTCGCGCAGTCGGTGCCCGCGGAAGTGCCGAAGGCGATCCGGCCGCTGCCGCTCGCGCTCTGCGAAATCGGGCCGCAGGAGTCGAAGATCCGCACATAGAGGCCGTTGAGCGCCGAGGCCACGGCGCCGCCCGGGTAGTTGTAGGTGCCGGCCGAGCTCGTCGTGCCCACCGGGGGGACGTCCGCGAAAGGCATCGGCAGCACGGCCTCGCTCCCCGTCGCGAAGGAGTCCGTGTAGACGCCGCCGTTGACCTTGGCGTAGTCGTTGACGTCGCTGAATTCGAGCACCTGACCGGTGGCGGCGTCCACCCGGCCGCGCCAGGTGCCGGCCTCCTTGGCACGGCGGAAGACGATTTGCCAGACGAGCGCCAGGCCGCGGCCGCCGCCCGGCTCGAAGCCGTCGGCGAAGCGGGGATCGGAGGTGTTCGCCGCCAGCAGATGGAGCGAGCCGCCGTCGACAAAGCTGTCCGCGGCGCCGAAACCGCCGAGGAACGCCGAGAGCGCCTGCAGCGCCTGCTTCCGGTCCACCGCCGCGACGGGAGCGGCGGCGCCTTCCGCGGGCAGCCCCTCACTGCCGAATTGAACCAGGTTGCCGTTGCTCACCCGGAGCACGACGCGCGCCCCTTCGATCGTCCGGCCCTCCCGCTGCACGTCGAAGTCGACGAGCCAGAGCGCCGGGGACGGCTGGCCGGAACGGCTGGTAGAGAGGACGAGAGAGGACGGATCGACGCCGAGGAGCGGCGCGACCCGGGAAAGGAAGGCGCGGGCGATCCCCTCGAGCGCCTTGCTATCCACCTCTCCGGGCTCCGTCAGCGTGTTTCCGTCACCCGGGAGCCACGGAATTCCGGAGCCTTCGGCGACCTCCAGCCTGCCGGTGCGCCGGTCGACGTAGGCTTGCCACGAGCCGCCGGTCTCGGCGGTGAAGCGGGCCCAGCCGTCGCGCAGCTCGGCCGGAACGAGAGCCGCCACCTGCTCCAGCGGATCGGCCGTGGAGGTGGGGCGAAGCTGGGGAGCGGAGAAAGACAGCCGCGCGAGAGGGCTGCTCCTCGGTGGCGCCACTTGCGCGGCGGCCGGGAGCACGGCGAGGGAGAGAAGGACAGCCGAGACGACAGCGGACCGGTAGACGGGGAACAGCATTCTCTTCCTCCTTGGTGTTTGAGGTCTTGTTGTAATGTGACGATGGCGGCGATTCCATTTCAGCCCGGGCTTGCCGGATTCCGCGATCCGCAACACAATACGGGTGTCTTCTTGAACAGCGTGAGCCCTGGGACCGGCTGTCCAGGCCGGGCCGGCGGAGGCGCGGAGGCTGCTTGCTCAAAGAATTTCTACGAAAGGTGAGTCTCTTCAAGGATCTGGAGAACGATCAGCTCCAGCGCCTCGAAGAGCTGGTGCAGGAAGAGGGCGTCGCGGCCAAGCAGGTCATCTTCCGGGAAGGCGACCTGGTGGATGCGTTCTATCTGGTCAAGGACGGGCTGGTGACCGTGTTCCGGGAGGAGAAGGGCAAGCCGCTCCAGGTCCTCGCCCGGCTCGAGCCCGGCGGCTTCTTCGGCGAGATGGGGCTGCTCAACGACAAGGCCCGGCGGGTCGCCTCCGCGCGCGCCTCCATGCCCACCGTCCTGCTGCGCATGGAGAAGCACGACCTCGTCACCGTGCTCGCCGACAATCCGATGCTGGAGCTCAGATTCCGCGCCGAGGTGATCCGCCGCCACGGCCTGAACGTCTCCGCCCTCCTCGGCCTCGCCGGGCAGCGCGACGTGCGCATCCACCTGCGCGTCCCCGCCCTCGTCACCCTGGAGGACGGCACCGCCTCCGAGATGATGCTGGAGAACCTCTCCCTCGGCGGCGTCGGCCTCTCCGGAGCGCCGGACGACTGGCAGCTCAAGCGCACCGTCTGCTTCCACCTCGGCCTGCCCGGCGAGCCCTCCATCCTCCGCGTCACCGGCGCCGTCACCTGGCGCGAAGGCAACGCCGTCGGCATCGCCTTCGACAACGACTCCGCCGGCAACGCCCCGCTCATCCAGCGCGTGCTGCGGCGGTTTCTCGACGCGCGGAAGTAGGGGCGCCGCCCCCGCCCGCCCCCTCCCCTGGCCCCTCCCCCGCGCGTGCCCCCCACGCGCCCGCCTTGTCAGATTTCTTCAGCCTGCGGCGAAATCCACAGCAGGTGCGGAGCCTGAAACGTTTCGCGCCTCGTCGACACAATTTGGTAAGCCATCATCATCTTGTCGACTGGAAGCCGTTGCCGGAGGCTGATTCATGAGCACTGTTCCCACCCCGTACGCCGAGCTCGAGATCGGGCTCCACCGTCTGGCCGCCGAGGCCTACCAGGTGGAGCTGCGTTTCACGCATCCGGAGAGCGAGGCCGAGGTGCCGCCGGAAAAGGGGCTGCTCACCGTCGATTTCGCGGCGCTGCTCGCTCTGCAACAGAATCCCCGGGCCTATGGGGAGGCGCTCGCGGCTCAGGTTTTTGCCTCGGAGGCGATCCGGCTTCTCTATGGCAAGGCGAAGACCGCGGTGGAGGCGAGCGGGCTTTTCCTCCGCCTGCGGCTGCTGGTGGGGCCGACCGCTCCGGAGCTCAACGGCCTGCGCTGGGAGCTGCTCAGCGATCCGGAGACCCGGGCTCCTTTCGCGACGTCGGAAAAAATCCTCTTCTCGCGCTTCATGGTCAGCCGGGACTGGCGGCCGGTGAAGCTGCGGCCGAAGTCCGATCTCGCGGCGCTCATCGCCGTCGCTGCGCCGCCCGATCTCGACCGCTATCAACTGGCCGCCGTCGACCGCGACGGCGAGATCGCCCGCGCCCAGGCGGGGCTCGGCGGCATCCGGAGTAGTGTGCTGGGCCGCGACGAGCCGCTGACGCTCGACCGCCTCGTGGCCCGCCTGCGGGAGGGGATCGACGTCCTCTCCCTGGTCTGCCACGGCGCCCTGGTGCGCGGCCAGACGCCTTACCTGTTCCTTCAGGATGAAGACGGCAACGCCGCCCGCGTCGAGGGCGCCGCCCTGGCCGAGCGGCTGCGCGAGCTGCCGCGGCTCCCGCGTCTTGTCGTCCTCGCCTCCTGCGAGAGCGGCGGCACGGCGGACGGCTCCACCCAGGCGGCGCTCGCGCCGCTTCTGGCGGAGGCGGGGGTGCCGGCGGTGGTGGCCATGCAGGGACAGGTCAGCATGGAGACGGTGGAGAAGGCCATCCCCGTCTTCTTCTCCGAGCTGGGGAAGGACGGCCAGATCGACCGCGCCCTCGCCGTGGCCCGGGGCGGCGTGCGCGAGCGCTCCGATTCCTGGATGCCGGCGCTGTTCCTGCGGCTCAAGAGCGGACGCATCTGGTACGAGCCGGGGTTTTCGAACGGCGGCGGCGCGGCGGGCGACTTCGCCAAGTGGAAGTCCATCTGCCGCCAGGTGCGCCGGGGCAAATTCATCCCCATCCTCGGCCCGGACTTCGGCGAGGTGGTCACCGGCACCAGCCGGGAGCTGGCCGGCCGCCTGGCCGACGCCGAGAAGTTTCCGCTGGAGACGGACGAGCGCTCCGACCTCGCCAAGGTGATGCAGTACCTGATCATCGATCAGGACCGCGAATACGCCCGCAGCGCGGTGGTCAAACAGCTCCGCGCGCAGGTCCTGGAGCGCAACGGCGACCGCCTGGACGCGGGCCTCCGCAGCCGGCCGCTCGGCGAAATCTTCGATGCCATCGTCCCGGACGCTATCCCGGACAACGCGCGCAGCCGGGAGGAGACCTGCCCCTACCGCATCCTCTCCGGGCTGCCGGGCAAGATCTTCATCAACGCCGGCGCCGAGACGCTGCTCTACAAATCTCTCAAGGCGGCCGGCAAGCAGCCGAGTCTGCTCGCCTGCAACTGGCGGCCGACGGAGGAGAGCCATCCCCGCGAGCCGCGTTTCGAGGGCAAGCCGAGCGCCGAGACGCCGGTCGTCTATCACCCCTTCGGTGTTTTCGCTCAGCCGGATTCGCTGGTCCTGACCGAGGACGATTTCTTCGATTACCTGATCGCCACCTCGGCCTACAAGCTGATCCCCACCACGGTGCGCGGCTCGCTCACCCAGAGCTCCCTGCTGTTCCTCGGCTTCCCCCTGGAGGGCTGGACGTTCCGCATCCTCTTCCGGCTGATCATGACCCTCGAAGGGTGCGCCAAGCTCAAGCAGTTCTCCCATGTCGGCGTCCAGGTCGATCCCGAGGCGCACAGCCGGGCCGACGTCGAGCGGGCGAGGAAATATCTGCAGAGCTACTTCGGCGCCGAGCGCGGGCGCGGCGAGCCGCGGATCGACGTCTACTGGGGGAGCGCGGCCGACTTCCTGAAGGAGCTGAATTCCCAACTTGCGGAGACCCAGGACGAGGATGAGCCGGTCTCTGTCTCTTCGACGGTGGTGGCCGGTGGCTGGTACTGAGGCGTTTCGCATCGCTCTCCTGGAGACGCGGGCGAAGCTGGCCTTCGCCGCGGCGCGGAATCCCTATGTCGGGCCGCGCCCGCTCGAGCTCGACGAGCCGTTGTGGGGCCGCGACGCGGAGATCGCCGCGCTCTACGATCTGCTGTGCGCCGAGCGCATCGTCCTCCTCCATTCCCCCTCGGGCGCCGGCAAGAGCTCGCTGGTCCAGGCCGGCCTCATCCCGCGCCTGCGCGGCGGCTTCGACGTCTGGCGGCCCACGCGGGTGAACCAGGAGCCGGGCGCCGCCGCGCCCTCCCGCCGGCCGCTCAACCGCTATGTGCAGAGCGCGATCCTCGGCTTCGAGGAAGGCATCCCCCGCGAGCTGCGCCGTCCGGCGGCGCGGCTCGCCGGCCTGTCTCTCGCCGAGTACGCCGCCGGGCGGCCGAAGCGGCCCGGCGCGCCGGCGAGCGCCATGCTGATCTTCGATCAATTCGAAGAGGTGCTCACCGTCGATCCCCTGGCCGTGGCGGCCAAGACGGAATTCTTCGATCAGCTCGGCGCGCTGCTTCACGATCCCCAGCTCTCGGCGCTCTTCCTGATGCGCGAGGAGTATCTGGCGCCGCTCGATCCCTACGCCGACCGGGTGCCGACCCATCTCAAGAACCGCTTCCGCATCGATCTCCTGGGGCTCGCCGCGGCGCGGGAGGCGATCGTCAGCCCGGCGCGGGAGAAGGGGCGGCAGTTCCCGGCCGCCGACAAGCTGGTGCACGACCTGGCGACGACCCAGGTGCAGCAGGCGGACGGCTCCTTCGTGGAACAGACCGGCCATTGCGTGGAGCCGGTGCAGCTCCAGGTGGTCTGCCACCGCCTCTGGGACGCCATGCCGGAGGACGACCTCGCGATCGAGGAAGAGGACCTGGAGCGCTTCGGCAACGTCGACAAGGCCCTGGCCGGCTACTACGCCGGCGCGGTGGCGCAGATCGCCGGTGGGGACGCGGGACGCGAGCGGGCGATCCGCGACTGGTGCGGCGAGCGGCTGATCACGCCCGGCGGCATCCGCGGCCAGGTGCTCAAGGGCACCCAGGAGAGCGGCGGGCTGGCCAACGCCGTCGTCGAGCAGCTTCGCTCCTCCCACCTGGTGCGGGCCGAGAAGCGCGCCGGCGCCACCTGGTACGAGCTGGCCCACGACCGGCTGATCAAGCCGGTGCGCGAGGACAACGCCGCCTGGCGCGAGGAGCATCTGAGCGCCGTGCAGCGGCGGGCCGCGCTATGGGAATGCCAGAGCCGGCCGGCCGGGCTGCTCCTGGCGGCGGAAGAGCTGGCGGCCGGCGAGGCCTGGGCCGCCGCGCCCGCGGCGGAGCTCACGGCCGTGGAGAGCCGCTACCTCGCGGCGTCGGCCGAGGCGGCCGAGATTCTCCATCTCGAAGCCCTCCAGGCGCGGCGCATCCGCAAGCTCGGTCTCGCCGCGAGCGTCCTCGCCGCCGCCGCCTTGATCGTCGGCGGCATCGCCGGATGGCAATGGTGGAAAGCCGAGAAACAGGCCGTCACGGCGCAAGACCTGGCCCGCGGGGCGATCGGTGGCAGCCTGCTCGAAACGCAGCCGTCGCAGGCCGGTCTCGTTCTCCTCGACGTCCGCGGAGCCGAGCAGGCCGCGCCGACCGTCGCGGCGCTCCACAAGGCGCTGGCGGCCCTGGAAGGCAAGCGTGACGTGAGAACCTTCGCCGTCCTGGAGCATGAAGGCGATGTCGCCGCCGCCTCGTTCAGCCCGGACGGCAAGCACGTGGTGACGGCGTCCGCGGATGGCACGGCGCGCCTGTGGGATGCTCACTCGGGCGCGCCCTGGGGCCGGCCGCTCTTGCATGCGGAGGCGGTCCGCTCCGCCGCGTTCAGCCCGGACGGCCGGCAACTGGTGACGGCGTCCGACAAGGTGGTGCGGAGATGGAACGTGGCCACGGGGCAGGCGCTGGGAAAGCCGCTGCCTCATACCGAGAGAGTCAATTGGGCGGCGTTCAGCCCGGACGGCTCGCGGATCGTCACGGCGGCCGACAAGACGGCGCGCATCTGGAGCCTGGACGGCACGCTGCTGCGCGAGCTGTCAGGCCATGAAAGAGGCATCATGTCCGCCGCGTTCAGCCCGGACGGCCAGCGTGTCGTGACCGCCTCGTTCGACCATACGGCGCGGCTGTGGGACGCCGCCACGGGCCAGCCGTTGGGTCAGCCGCTGCCTCATCGCGAGGCCGTCCGCTCCGCGGCGTTCAGCCCGGACGGCCGGCGCGTGGTGACCGCGTCGCGGGACGGCGCGGCGCGCGTGTGGGATGTGGCGACCGGGAAGCTCCTGGGAGAGCCCTTGCGCCACCGGGCCGGCCTGCGCGCCGCCGCGTTCAGCCCGGACGGTCGCTTCCTGGTCACGGCGTCCGACGATGAGACCGCGCGCCTGTGGGACATCGAGAAAGGGACCGAGATCGCCATTCTCGGAGGACATACGGCGGTGGTCCGCGCCGCGTCGTTCAGCCCGGACGGCTCGCGGATCGTCACCGCGTCCGCCGACGGCACGGCGCGCCTCTGGAGCCTCCGGAGCAGTCTCCTGCCCGGAGAGGCTCTCGCCGTGCTCCGGGATGCCGAAGGCAGCCGGTTCGCCGGCGCGTCGTTCAGCCCGGACGGTGTCCGCGGCGGTCGCGGCGTTCGCATCGTGACCGCGTCCTCGGACGCGGGCAAGTCCTGGACCGCGGTCTGGGACGCCGCCACGGGCGCGAAGAGGTCCCAGGCCGCGGGGCCGTGCAGCAGGATCAGCGGGATCGCGTTCAGCCCGGACGGCCACTCCCTCGCCGCCATGTGCAGAGAGGGGACGGTGCAGATCCGCGACGCCATCTCCGGCGCCGCGGTGGCCGTTCTCCCCGGCGGGACGATCCGTAGCGCCGCCTTCAGCCCGGACGGCTCCCGGCTCGTCACCACCGCTCGGGACAATCGCGCAACGATCTGGGACGTCCATGCACAGAGACCGGTCGCCGTGCTGATCCATCCCAAGGAAGTCACCGCGGCGGCGTTCAGCCCGGACGGCAAATGGATCGCGACGGCGTCCGCCGACAAGACGGCGCGCCTCTGGAACGCCGCGACCCGGCACTTGACCGCCACTCTGAAGGGGCACGGCGGGAGCGTCGGCAGCGTCTCCTTCAGCCCGGACGGCACCCGGCTCGTCACCGCCTCCGCCGACCAGACGGCGCGGATCTGGAGGACGGCGACGGGAAAGCTCCTCGTCGCCTTGCCGGGGCAGGGAGCGGAGGTCACCGCCGCCGCCTTCAGCCCGGACGGCACGCGGGTCGTCACCGCGTCCGAGGACGAGGCGCGGCTCTGGGACGCGAAGACCGGAAAGCCCCTGGCGACGCTGCAAGGACACGCGGACAAGGTCACGGCGGTCTCCTTCAGCCCGGACGGCGCGCGCCTCCTGACCGCCTCGGCGGATGGCACGGTCCGGCTGTGGGCCAATCCCGATGACTACACCAGCTTCCTGCTCGGCCGCCTCCGCGCCCGCAACCAGCTCTGCCTGGATCGCTCGATCCGGATCGACGTCCTCGGCGAGACCGCGGAAGACGCCGACCGCGACACCCAGGCCTGCCAGGCCTGCCTGCCGGTCTTCCTCGCGCGGCTGGGCAAGGCGCCGGAGAGCCGGCCGGAAAGCTATGTGGACGCCTGGAGCGCCTACCGGGAGTGCCGCGAGTCGCGATAGGCTGTGCTGAAATCATTGCTCAGGGGAGAGCCCATGACCGACGACCTCCTCACCTTCAACGGCGTCAACGGCGCCACCGGCGAGTACGGCCTGCCGCCGATGACGGCGGAGGAGCTGTCGCGCTTCCTGCGCGGCGAGGAGAAGCCGGAGAATCTGGCCGAGCTGCGTTTTCGCGTCGACCAGAAGGACAACCGGCATTTCGGCGTCAAGGAGGGAGTCGATCCCAAACGGCTCGACCAGACCGGCTGGGGGGTGATCTTCGCCCGCGACGTCGAGCCCGCGGTGCGCGAGGCGCTCGCTCCGTTGCTCGCCCTGCGCCGGGAGCAGGCGGGCGATCTGTTCAAGGTTTTCGAGATGGCCGCCGCTCAATCCAAGGCGCAGTTCCTCGCCCGCAACGGCGTCGGACCGGGGCCGGCCGATCCCTTGAAGATGCCCTACTACCTGCTCCTCGTCGGCAGCCCGGAGCAGATCCCCTACCGTTTTCAATCCCAGCTCGACGTCCAGTACGCCGTCGGACGCCTCCATTTCGACCGCGTCGAAGATTACGCCCACTACGCCGCGAGCGTCGTCGCCGCGGAGTCGGGGAAGGTCCGGCTGCCGAAGCGGATGAGCTTCTTCGGCCCCGAGAGCGCGGGCGATGCCGCCACCCGGCTCAGCGCGCGGAATCTGGTGGCGCCGGTCCTCGACGCCTTGCGGAATGCCCGGCCGGACTGGCAGATGGGCGCTTTCCTTCAGGAGCAGGCGACCAAGGCCCATCTCAGCCGCCTGCTCGGGGGCGCGGAGACGCCGGCTCTGCTCTTCACCGCCAGCCATGGGTTGGAGTTTCCCTTGGGAGATCCACGCCAGAGGCCGCACCAGGGCGCCCTCCTGTGCGGCGACTGGCCGGGTCCCGCGGAATGGAAAGGCGCGATCCCGCAGGACTTCTATTTCGCCGGGGATGATCTGGCATCCGACGCCTCGCTCCTCGGGCTCGTCGCCTTCCACTTCGCCTGCTACGGCGCCGGCACGCCGCGCCTCGACGAGTTCGCCAAGCAGGCGTTCAAGGACCATCGCGCGGAGATCGCCCCCGAAGCTTTCCTGGCGGCGCTTCCGACGGTGCTCCTCAGCCATCCCCGCGGCGGCGCGCTGGCCGTGATCGGACACGTGGAGCGGGCCTGGGGCTACTCCTTCCAATGGGGAAAAGCGGGCGCGCAGACGACGGTCTTCGAGAGCGCCCTGACGCAGATGCTCGACGGCTGCCCGGTCGGCTTCGCCATGGAGTTTTTCAACGAGCGGTACGCCGAGCTGTCGACCGTGCTCGCCGATCAGCTCGAAGAGATCGAATTCGGCCAGGCGGCCGATCCCTACGAGCTCGCCGGCCTGTGGACCGCCAACAACGACGCCCGCGGCTATGTGATCCTCGGCGATCCGGCCGTGCGGCTGCCGATCGCATCGCTCGGCAAAGCGGAGGACCGCGGGGATCACCAAGACGAGGAGGGTGTGGTGGGCGTGCTCCTGGGGGGAGCCTCGCTCGGCACCGAAGCGGTCTCCATGAGCATCCCGGCGGCCGCCGAGGCCACCCCGCAGGACGCAGAAGACGCGGGAGCCCATTTCAGCGCCTGGCACCCGCGCGCCCTGCCGGTGGGGGAGACCGCGAAGCTCCTGGTCTACGCCCACCTCCTCGCCGCCCGCGCCGCCATCGCCGCCGACGCCGGCCAACGGCTCGGCCAGGCCGCCGCCGGCTACCGCGAGGCCCGGGCCACGGCGTCCGCGGCGATCACGCCCGGCACCGAGATCACCCTGCTGCCGCAAGCGGAAGGTCTGCTCTTCGATCCGCCGCACGCCCACCTCACCTGGAACGGCGCCTGGCAGCGCGCCGACTTCACCATGACCGCCACCGGCGAGCACGCGGGGCACGTCATCCGCGGCTCGATCGCCTGCTCCGTCGGACCGCTGCTGATCGCCGACATCCCCTTGACCGTGGTCGTCCCCCGCCCCGGCGAAGCGAGCGCCGAGGAAGTGGCATCAGCCGTCGAATCGGCGCGCATGTACCAGGCCGTCTTCGCCTCCTACTCGCACGCCGACACCGGCATCGTGGAAGCGATGGAGAAGGCCTGCAAAGCCCTGGGGATGGACTACCTGCGCGACGTGATGACCCTCAAGAGCGGGCAGAGCTGGTCGGACGAGCTCCTCCGCATGATCGACAAGGCGGACATCTTCCAGCTCTTCTGGTCCGCCGCCTCCTGCCAGTCCTCCTACGTCGAGCAGGAGTGGCGCCAGGCCCTCCGCCTCACCGGCCAGAAGGGCGCCGCCTTCATCCGCCCCATCTACTGGGAGAAGCCGCTCGCCCCCGTCCCGACCCCCCTCTCCCACATCCACTTCGCGCCGATCGATCTTCCGGGCCTCCCCGCCGCGCCCGTCGAGGCCCCGGTCCGCCCTCCGGAGACGCCTCTCACCATCTCCACCTACGCCAACGCCGACCCCGCCGATCCCAGCGGCGGAATCCTGAAAGCCCGCACCCGCATCACGCCCACCGGCGACATCGACACCCACCTCTCCTCCGACCCCGCCGACGCGCACCACCTGGAGATCCACGCCCGGATGGTCGGCGACGCGCTGCGGGCACGGAAGTGAGCGGCCAGCCCCGAAGGGGCGACAGCATACAGAAACGGTTCCACCCCAACCCTTTTTAGCCCTGAAAGGGCGGCAGTTGCCTGCGCCTGCCACGGCGGCATTGAAGGCGAACCAAGCCGCGGCGGAGAGAACCGGCCTTTCCCGGAGGGAGAGACGGTATAACCGTTATCCCGGCGCTGTAAGCGTTATCCCGGGCGTGTAACGCTTATCCCGGGCGTGTAACGCTTATCCCGGGCGTGTAACGCTTATCCCGAGCGTGTAACGCTTATCCCGGGCGTGTAACGCTTATCCCGAGCGTGTAACGCTTATCCCTGCCGGGTTAGCCGTTATCCCGGCCGTATAACGCTTATCCCTGTCGGGTTAGCCGTTATACGCGGCGTATAGCCGTTATCCGCGGCCGTGGAGTGGCTATCCCGGTCGTCGATCCCTTCCACCTGCGTCCTTCGCAAGCCGTTCCCTTCGAAGGATGCTTCTTCGGCCTGCAAGAAGGCGCCCGGCCAGCCCCGAAGGGGCGACAGCATACAGCCTGGGGCGTGAGCCCCAGGAAACGGTTCCACCCCAACCCTTTTTAGCCCTGAAAGGGCCGCAGCAGCGCAGCGCCACGACATTTGTCTGCTGTCACCCCTTCGGGGTTGGAGCGAGCCGCCGGCAAGGCGGCGCTGGTGGTATGGGAAGGTGCAACGGCTGGCTTCCGAGGAGGCGACATGGCTGCGAAGCGGCTCGTGCTTCCGCACCATTTTGCCTGGGCCAACGTTCAGTCTGCCCTGTGGCAATGTCATTCTGCTCGAGGCCCGGACGGTGGACAGCGATCGCCGGGCCGCGGCGCGCCCCCGCCCACGAGGTGCGGCTCCGAGGGTAGAGTCGCCGGCGGGCGTCCCCACGAGATGGGAAGACCTCCGGAGCGCCTGCTACACCTTCACCGCCGCCTTCCGCGAGGCGGGGAGAAGCTCTCGGCGAGGTAGCAGTTGGTTGAATCCAAGTCGATTGCACAGTACAGTGGCAATCTTGTCCCTCCTTTCGTGGATTCGTCTCCCCACGAGCCTGGCCCGCCAGGGAGGGGCCTTCTGGAGGATCATCAGGGAGGAGCGCAGCGCTTCGTGGATCAGGCAACGCACAACAAGATCGTCTCTTTCATCTGGAGCATCGCCGACGACGTCCTGCGCGATCTCTTCAAGCGCGGCGAGTATCCCGATGTGATCCTGCCGATGTGCGTCATCCGGCGGATGGACGCGGTGCTCGAGCCGACCAAGCAGAACGTGCAGCCATGAGAAGGAAAGCCGCCCCTTCACCCAAAAAGCGCAGGCCCGCCGTCCTACAGCCAGGGGATCGCGAACAACGCAGCTTGGCCGCCGTGACGAAAACGCCGGCAATCGTCGATCCGGCGGGCCTCATCTCGGACTTGCGCAGCCTCATCCAGTCCGCACGCCAGCGGATTGCCACGGTCGCCTATTCCACCCAGACCGTGCTCGGCTGGCACGTGGGTCGGCGTCTCTCGACCGAGAATCTCCAGGATGGTCGGGCTGCCTATGGGAAACAAATTCTCGTGACAGTGTCACGAGAATTGACAGCGGAGTACGGGCGCGGCTTCAGCTATGCCGAAATGTGCCGCATCGAGCGTTGGGACGTGCGCACGCTAAGTTGGCTATTGACACGGAACGTGGTGGCCCGTAATCGCTCGACAATGGAGCCGGAGTCGACGAGCTCCGTGAAGAGCTCGGGCAGGAGGCGGGTCTCTTCGATCAAGATCAGATAACAGAGGGCCGAGGTATCGGAAACGGCCTTCACTCCGAGAGGCCACTCCGAAGGGTCGCGAAATCCTCTCGGAGATCATCCTCCGTGTAGCCGAGATCCACCCCCGAACGCTTCAGAAGCTCCTCCGTTTGCCAACGCGACGAAAGCCGGTCAGCAGATGGTCCGCCATCCGGTCCGGGACATCCTCCGCGCGATCAGCCGCCGCCCGGTTGACGCAAGACCTCAGCCGACAGGCGGTCAAGGTTCTGCTCGTTGGCGGGAACGACGATGTGCTCAATGCGCTTGGCGACTTCGGATTTCTCGAATGCCTGCGACCAGGAGACGACAGTTCCCGCCGCCGACGGAGCCAGGTCAATGGTCAAGCGATACTTCGGCTCCGAGACGTGCTGAATGACGATCTTCCTGGGCGATATTTCCTCGAAGACACTTTCGTTGGGAAAGTTTTTGCCATTGGGGCCGTGCATGATGTAGGACCAATGCCCGCCAGGCTTGAGCTCGCAGACATTGAAGGTATTCGTGAAGCCGGCTGGTCCCCACCACCGGGCCAAGCGCTCCGGATCGCTGAACGCGGCAAAGACCTGGTCGACGGTTGCCGGGATTTCCCGGGAGGTGTTGAATGGCGTCATAGGCTTCTCCGTTTCAAAAAGACTCAACCGATCGCGACGAGCCCCTGCGCTGAATCGTCTCTGCGTCCGCCATTATCTCCGAATGATACGACGGAAATCATGAGTCACGCTACCGTGCCCGTGCAACCCTCTTGACGCCGGGCGTCTCTGTTCTCAGACTGCGGAAGCCATGTACGAGCGCCGCTCCCAGCCCCCGATCTCCGGCCGTGCCTTCCTGCTGCGGATGGCCCGCCACGGCGGGATCGCCGCCGCCACCCTCGCCTTCTCCCTGTTCATCGGGATGCTCGGCTATCACACCTTCGAGAGCCTGCCGTGGATCGACGGCTTTCTGAATTCCGCCATGCTCCTGGGCGGCATGGGGCCGGTGGACCCGCTCAAGACCGAAGCCGGCAAGCTGTTCGCCGGCTTCTACGCCCTCTATGCCGGCCTCGTCTTCATCACCGTCGCCAGCCTCCTCGGCGCGCCGCTCTTCCATCGCCTCCTGCACCGCTTCCACTGGGAGGAGCAGGAGAAAGAGCGCCCGCGGAAGAAGTGAGCCTGCCGGGATGATCTCCCCTGGCCCGCAGGTCTTGGGCTCACCGATTCGCCGCTAGACCGCCCACCGTGCCTGCCAGAACGGCTGATCCGCCCACCGCGCCTCGCGCGTGTAGAGGTGGGAACGCAGGCCCAGGTATTCCTGCCAGCTCCGCGCCAGGCTCTCGCCGTAGGCCGTGAAATCCGTGGTCTCCCCGGCCAGCCGGCGGGCGATGGCGTCGCCGGCCTGGAGGCCGCCGGCGAGGGCTTTGTAGATGCCTTGCGAGGTCAGTGGGTCGTAGGAGCCGGCGGCGTCTCCGACGGCGAGCCAGTCGGCTCCGTGGGGGAGATCGAGGCGGGAGCTGGAGGCGGGCCAGGCGCGGAGACGTTCGGGGAGGAAGGCGCTGCCGTCGAGGCGGGCTCCGAGGTGGCGGGTCTGGGCGAGGTGGCAGAGCCAGGAGACGGGGTTGCGCAGGGTGCGGCGGCGGCAGGACTCGGGATCGGTGGTGACCGCGACGACGGCTTCGCCGTTGGCGAGGCGGGCGGCGTACCACCAGCCGTAGCTGCGGGCTTCGAGGAGGGTGAGCTTTCCCATACCAGCGTCCAGGGCGGCGCCGGGATGGAGGTGGAAGCGGCCGGCGATGCAGATCAGGCGGTCGGCGATGCGGCGGCGGGCACCGGCCAGGCGGGCGAAGGCGGCCCTCTGGCCGGTGGCGTCGACGACGATTCCGGCATCGATGAGCTGGGTGCGGCCCTCCGTGGTTTGGAAGGTCAGGCGCCAGCCGCCGGCCGGCCGGCGCTCGGCGGTCTCCAGGCGCCAGCCGAGCTCCAGGCGGGCGCCGCGCTCGGCGGCCTGATGGGCCAGGAAGGCGTCGAAGCGGGTGCGGTCGAGGTGCCAGCCGGGGCCGTGGGGATTGGTGACGAAGTCGTTGTAGCCGAGGGCGTCGTCGCCCCAGCTCGAACAGCTCCCGAGGCAGCGCTCGTGGCCTTGCGCGAGGAAGCCTTGGAGAAGGTTCAATTCGGCGAGGAGCAGCGCGGTGTCGGGCGGGATGCTCTCGCCGATGCGGAAGCCGTCGAAGCCGCCGGCGTCGGCCAGGAGGACCCGGCCGATGCCGTGGTGGGCGAGGCGGAGGGCGGTGGCGCTGCCCGCGGGTCCCGCTCCGATCACCACGACGTCATGCCGGCGGCTAGCGACGGCGGAGCTCACGAGGTCGGCTCCACGGTCTGGGTGAGGGTGTTCGGGAAGGGCTCGACGACGTCGCTGACGTTGCTCATCAGGCTCGCGACTTCGAGGAAGTAATTCTGATTGAACGTCGTGGGGTAGCCGACGATCGCCGGCGCCTGGACGACGGTGCCGATCTCTTGCCAATGATCGAGGATGTCCTCCCGCACCTGGAAGCGGCCGACCTGCTCCATCTGGAAGAAGCTGCCGTCCGGCCCGGCGCCGGGACCCTCGGGCCCGGAAAGCGGCGGATAAACGCCGTTGTCGGGTCCCGGAATGGTCGGAGTCCCCTCGCCGCGCACGGAGAAGCGCTGCTGCGGGAGCGCGCCGTTCGCGGCGACCAGATCCTGATAGTTGTAGACCGAAACCGGCCGCTGCGCCGGCCACGACCAGAGCAAGGTGACATTGCGCCCGTCGAAAACCTGGTTCGGATTCGTGATGTCGCCGCCCGGGTTGGGGGACGGCAGGTGGGTGGCGCACGAGTTGTAATCGGTGTGCCAGGGCAACGCCACGAACTTGCCGACGTCTCCCGGCTCGACGCGGGTCTGCGTCCGCTCCGGGATGTAGCCGACGCCCAGGAACGGCTGGCTCTTGGTGGCCTGCGCATAATTGAGCGGCGCGGCGTTGACACGGTATGGGCCGATGTTGGGATCCTGATGGCTCGGGTTGTAGAACGCGGCGTCGCGGACCACGAAGGTGAGGTCGATCCCCGGGCTGAACCGCCCACCGAGGCAGTTGGTCAGCACGTTTTTGTCGAGCTGCTCGCCCGCGGTCAGCGGGACGCCCGGCGCCTTGTTGTATTTCCCCTCGAACCACTGGTTGATGAAGAAATATTGGGTTTTGGTGAGCGTCAGATACGAGGCGCCGGTGTCGCCGAGGGCCAGCGGCATCATGGGCGCTCCGGTTTCGAGCTGGTTGGGAAAGGGATTGGACGGGGGGTTGGGGTAGGGATTGCGGATGTACGATGGCACGTTCAGCGTCTTCGCCGGATCGGCATCGGCCGTGATGCCGGCCAGCCGCAGGTGAGAGCCGACAGCCGTGCTGTTCAGGCTGGTGACGAACATCTGGAGGCTGGCGCTGCGGAACAGCGGCAGGACGTCGTCGTCGAACGAGGGCTGATAATTCTTGTTGAAACCGGAGTCGTCCTGCGGCATGCAGGGTCCGTTGTAAATCGAGGGATTGAGCCCGAAGCAGCACAGCCAGGTGTCGTACACCTCGTCCCACAGCGTGATCGCGTTGCGGATCTGTGGCGCGTAGGCCGGATCGGTCGAGACCACCCAGGCCGTACCTTCCAATTCCAGTGTGGAGCCGTCGCTGAGCACCAAGGTCGCCTGCACCGGTCCGTCGGCCGTGTCGTCGAACCAGCCGTCGTTGTTGACGTCGTCGGCCAGAGGGAAGCTTTGGCCGTCCTTGGTCCAACCGGTCGCCGTCCCCTGACCGCCAAGGACGATGAGACGGCCCTGCGCGTCGGTTTCGAGCGCGCCGAGCTCCTGCACCGGCGTTCCCGAGGGGCTGTAGAGCGGCGAGAAATGATCGGCGGGGAAGGATACCGGATAGTCGGGGAGCGGCTGGATGCCGGCCCCCGGCTGATACCAGGTCGGCGTCGTCGCGCCGTCGAAGCGGATGCGCGCGGCGTTGGCGCCGTGGATCGCCCGCGGCCCGGCATCGATCATCAGGCTGGTGAGCCGCTGCGGGCTCGACGGGTCGTCGGTCCCTGCGAAACCTTGATTGCGCATCGGCGGGAGCAGGCCGTTGAGGTACCACGACAGACTGCCGATGACGATCGGCGTGGGCGGCGATGTGGCGGGCGGGAGGGATTCCTCCAACACCCAGCAGTTGGCTTTCTTGTTCGCCAGATGGACGGTCCAGACGATGTCCGTCACCGTCTTGCCGTCGATCACGCTGCCGAGCGTGATCTCCTGGACCTGGCCCTGATAGGGATATTGCGCAGCCGCCGCCGGGTCGTCATATTGATAGATCCGGAAGCGCTGCGCCTGGCGCTTGAGCGCGCCCGCGGCGTCGCGCAGGTCCTGATCGCTGATCGGATCGGACTCGGTGCCCGGCTTGATCGGCAGGCCGCCGACCAGGCTCATGCCCGGCTGGGCCATTCCCGCCGAGCTCTCCGGAGCGAGGTAGAAATCTTCACTGTTGCCGACGCGGGAGAGCCCGATCGCCGGATGGATGCGCAGAACGGGTGCGGTCATCAGTTTCCCTTTCCCTTGGGCTGGTTGTCGACATACGCCTCGAGAATGATGTGGCTGACGTTGAGATTGGTCCCCTGGAGCGGCGGGATCGACGGGTTGGAAGGGTTGTACATCAGCGTGTTGTGGCACGAGAAGCAGTTGTTGTCGCTCTGCACGTTCTGGGTGAACGTTTCGATCACCGAATTGTTGAGCAGGGTCGATCCGAGCAGATGCGCCTGCTGGTTGTTGTTCGGCTGGAGGTCGCCGTTCGTCCAGATCGCTCCCACCTCGAAGTAGCTGCGCGCCAGATCGTCTCCGAGCTGGCTCTTGACGGAGGCGTTGAGCGTCGTGATCGCCAGCAGGTTCCCGTCGGTCGGCGGAGTCCCCGCGGCCATGCCGAACGGAAACTGGCGGCAGACCTGGGTGATCGGCGTCAGCGTCTGGGCCGCCGCGTCGAGCTTCAGCTTGCCGGTGTCGACCTGGTTGCAGTTGAGCGCCAGAGTGTTGGCGGTGTAGAACGCCCAGTCGCGGGTGCTGACCGGCGCGGACGGCGACTGGCTGGGAGCCATGTCCGGAGCGTTGTCGTCGTGCTCGAACGTCGCCCAGACCGCCTCCGGATGGCCCTTGACCCAGCCGACGACGTGAAACCCGACCAGCGCCACCTGGACCGCGAGCGGGGGAGAGCTCTCATCGGTCCGCACATTGCCGTCGGGTCCGGTGACGAGGCGGTCGACGAGCGCCGGCCGCACGTAATACTTGCTGGTGTCCTCGCCGGGCGCGACGATCTTCCACGACACCTTGATCTCGACGTCGCCGGTCGCGAATTCAGTCGCCGGCGGGATCTGATTGAGGACCGCCGGATTGTTCCATTGCAGGCTGATGATCTGCTGGAACATCTGCGGATTGACGTACTGCGCGTAATAGCTCGCGCGTCCGCCGTGCGCCACCAGCACGCCGAGCGAATCGGCCTGCGTGACCTCGTCGAGCGACTGGTGCGGCCCGTGGACCTTCTGCGTGCGCACCGCGAGCTTCATCGGGCCGCGAGTGCTCGCGCTGTCCTTCCCTGCGATCACGTCCTCGACCGTGGGGAACATCTCGAAGCGCAGCTTGCCGCCGTTCGTCTGCGTCAGCCAGAGGAAGCTCTGCCAGGCCCACTGGTGGAACGCGCAGAACGAATCGAACGGCTGATTCGGATTCGGCTCGGGGGTGCCGGCGTGCGGGAACCAGGCGGCCGGAGCGGCGCACGCTCCCGCGGGGGGCGTGCCGGTGCCGGTCACCACAGGCGTTCCGGTGGTGCCCGTGGTCGGTGTGCCGGAGCCGCCCGGCGTCTCCGGCGCCGTGCCGCAGGCCGTGAGCAGCACCAGGGCGGCGAGCACGGCGACCGTCGGCAGGAGAGAGGGAATCTTCCGTGGAAAGCTCCACGGCGGCTCGGAGACACATCGAGACAGCGAGGCTAAAGTCATGGCCACCTCCCGGGGGCGAGAATGAGTGCTGCTTGCTATCGCAGGCCCCTGAGGAGCAACGGCTGTGCCACGCCGGCGAGCGCCCCAGGGGCGCCCGCCACGACGGAAAAAAACTTGTCGATCAGGAGTTTCCGAGGCCTCGAGGAAACCGTCCGGCGTCGAGCGACGCGGCTCGATGGAGCACCGACATGTCGCCGACGTGTCGGCCGACGTGTCGGTCGCCGTGTCGGTCGCCGTCCCACCAAGCCCCCGGTGAACGGCCGAGAGCCAGGAATCCCAGGAAATCGGCCACCACGCCGCCAGAGTCCCGGCACCGCAAATCAACGCGTTCCTGATGGCCAGCCGCCGGGCGGCGGCGCTCAGCTCGGACGTCATCGGCGCACCTCCTCCCACCTTTTTGGCTGTGGTGGTGTCTAAATGAGACGAGCCGCTGCCGAGGAAGCCGGGCGATATTCCCCAGGGGTTCCGAGCCGCGACGGCCAACCGCAACCCTCAAAGGAGTCATGCTGATGAAACGTGGACGCCAAGAAGTCCTCTTCACCCTGGCAGTCGCATCCCTCCTGCTTCTGGCGCCGGCAACGTTGCTCGGCCAGGATAGCGGAGCGCTCGATCTCGGCTCTCTTCTGCGCGCACGTGATCCGGCGGCTGTGATCGGAGGCGTGAAGGACGACGACCTGAAGGAAAAAGTCCAGGACCACTGGGCTCAGCAGGTGATGGATGATTCGCAGACCGCTGCGGAGCGGAACCGGAGCGGGCTCTACCCCAATCCCAGCCTTCAGGCCTATGTCAATCTCCTGGGACAATCGCTCCTCCCCAAGGAGGTTTTGGACAACGCCCTCGTCAGCTTCAAGATCGTCGAGGATCCCCTGCCCTATGCCGACTCCCTGGCAACCGGCACGATCTACTTGAGCTCCGGGATCATCTCCCTTCTCGACAACGAGTCGCAATTGGCCTTCCTCCTCATGCACGAGGCCGGTCACGTCATGCTTGCGCATCACGTTCAACAGGCCATTGAGGAGGAGAAGGGGGAGAGGAGGGCCGGCAGGATGAAGGTGCTCGGAGTGGCGGCGGGTGCGCTGGCCGGCTTCATGGGAGGCGGCAAGTCCGCTGCCGGCCTCTTAGCGGGCTACGCCGGGGGCTCCCTGGGGAACGAGGCAGCCAGGCGTGGAATGCCCGTCTTTGAATCCTTCCGGAATCGCCATTTCATGAAGGAAATTCAGATCGAGTCCGATCAGTTCGCGACTCAGGTCCTGCTGCAGCACGCTTTCGACGCCCGCGAGGCACCGGCGCTCATGGCCAAGATCGGCGGCATCATCCATCGCAGCGGCGCCGCGGCCGAGCTGGCCTTCGGCGACGCCGACGATCTTCCCTTGCGTTCTTCCAAGGTCAAGGAGCTTCTGAACGGACCTTTCCAGCCGGTCGTCGCCCGCATTCTCGACGGCCACGGATTCCGCATGGCCTCCCCGCGCTTCAGCCAGCTCATGTCGGAGCTGAAACGAGACAACGGCCTCCTGGCCCTGCAGAAGGATCTTTTCGTCATCGCCCGAACCAATCTCGATGAAGCAGCCGCCGTGCGCACGGACGATCCGCTTACCATGTACGGCCTGGGAGTGCTCTACCGGACGGTGGGCCGCACCGCCGAGGACGCCACCCGAGCCTCGAGCTATCTCAAGTCCGCGATCGAGTTCGACGAAGTCCGCCATCGATTCCCCGAGGCCTATCTCCAGTACGCCGTCGAGCTCCTGAGCTACGAGGATCCTCAGCGTTATCCCGAGATCCAGAAAGCGCTCAGAAATTATGTCGTGCTCTATCAGCGCCAGTCGGGGGGGAGCCTGCCGCGGGAGATGCCGTTTATCTACGACTACCTCGATCTGACCGGCGACCGTAGCTGGATCGCCTACAACGTCAGCAACGTGAGCTCCGAAGCGCCATACCAGCTCACGGGGGATGCGAAGATCGACAGGAGCGTCCAGGCGGCCGAGAAACGCTCACCTTAGAAAGCAGGAGGCCATCCCCTTGCGAACGGCAAACTGGATCGTCTTGGCGGGATTGGTGGGAGCCTGCCTGCCAATCCCCATGATACCCGTTGAGAGTGTCGCAGCGACTTTCTCAACGGGTGTCATCCAGCTCGAGCTTCCGGAGCTCGGTGCCCAGATGCATGCGCCTGGAGTTGTGCGAATCCCTGAGCCCGAGAAGATCCATCGGCTCGTCCTGCATATCCCGTTGGCCCGGGTTTATAAGGCTTTTCCAAAGATCAACACCATGGGCACCGGGCTCGTCCAGACGATCTGGGCGCGCAAGAACGAGGTGGTCTGCGAGATCGATCTATCGCTTCACCAAGGGCGCTATTACGCTCTGAGCGCAGCCGACAACACGGTGGAGATCAGGGTCGTGCCGAAACCCGGGGCCGAGCCGTTGTACGCCAAATGGGTCATCGCGCCGCCCAAGGAGCCGCAGGCCTGGCAGACCCATCAGAGCCTCGAAGGCGGCGACGGCTCCATGGCAGGTGCGGAGATGAGCGCGGATGGCCTGGTGGTCCAGGAAGAGCTCGAGGATGGCCGGCTGGTCAAGCTCGACAAGGAAATTACGACCGCCAAACGCATCTTCGTCCAGGCGCGCTTTCCCCATCGAGAGGAGTCCGTGTCGTTGCGGCTCCATTGGACCGGCGAAGAGGGTGCCGAGAGGACGTTCTCCGTCGGCAGTTGGCACGGCGGATCAGACGCCAAAGGGGTGGAAGGTGTCGACGACTGCCTCCCGACACTGGAGGGCAACGTGGATCTCACCCTGGGCCAGAACCGGCTGGACGTCGAGGTGTTGCACGGTTACACGGCCCTCTACCGCAGCACCTACAAGATTTACCGGCGAGCTTCGAGCGCGCCGACCGCGGTGAACGGCGAGAAGTGGGCTGTCGTCATCGGGATCTCTGATTACAAGGTGGACGGCCTCGACCTTCGCTACGCTCACCGCGACGCCGAGGCGATGCGGGATTTCCTGATCGGAAAGGGAGGCTTCCGCCCTGACCACGTTAAGTTTCTCAGCAACCAGAGTGCAACCTATCAGGGAATCCATGCGGCGCTCTTCAGCTTCCTGGCCGCGGCGCAGCCGGATGACCTGGTCCTGATCTTCCTGGCAGGGCATGGTGTGCAGGATACGGTCAACCCCGACAACTTCTTCTTTCTCGCTCACGACTCCGAGGTCGGGAACCTGGGTGGAACGGCCATCCCGATGTGGGATCTGGGCAACGTCATGGACTACACCATCCGCTCCCAGCGCATCCTGGTCTTTGCTGATACCTGCCACAGCGGTGCCGCGCTCGACAGAGGCGGGGACGGAAAGAATCTCAACTTCTTCAACAAATATCTCGAAGTGCTGGCAAGGAAAAAAGGGCGGCTGGTGCTGACGGCGAGCCAGGCCCATGAGTCCTCGCTGGAAGATACGAAGCTCGCCCATGGGGTCTTCACGAATGCGCTTCTCCTCGGGCTTGGCGGCGCCGCCGACGACAACCCGGCCGATGGAATCATCACTGCCGGCGAGCTGGTCGACTACGTCCAGGCGAAGGTTCCGGACGGGACCGCCGGAGAACAGCATCCATCCTATGGCGAGCAAGGTTTCGACATGAATCTGCCTCTGGCCTATGTCCAGCGAGCTCAGACCTCGAAACACTGAGGGAGCATCCAATCCCATGAGGTATGAGAGCTTCTCGCTGCGCATCGAGCCCGGACCGGACGGCTCGTATGTCGTTTCCGTGCGATCACCGCGGGGCGAGGGGCAGGGAACGTTTCAGCTCCCCCGGGCCGCTCTCGCCGCCGGGGGAGCGGCGGCTCTCGACGCGGGGAGAGATCTCTTCCGGGCTCTGGTGAGAGACGAAGCCGCCGGTCTTTTCTACGCCAGCCTGGGAAGCCTGCGCGGCCCCCACCAGGGGTTGCGGATCAACATCGCGGTCAATCCACGGTGCCGTGAAGAGGCACCTCTCCAGCGCCTCCCCTGGGAGCTGCTCTGCCGCCCCGAGACGGAGGATTTTCTCTGCCTGAGCCGGCAGACACCGGTCGTCCGCTCCCTGGAAGCGCATCGGGAACGGCGTTTTGCCATCGCCCGGCCGCGCCGGCTCCGGATTCTCGTCGTGGCAGCGAGCCCGACAGGTTGCCCCGCGCTCGACGTGGCGCGCGAGCAGGCGCATCTCGAAGCGGCCTGGAAGGGCCAGGAGAAGAGCGTCGAGATCGTATTCCTGCGGCGTGGGGGAGTGGAGGAGATGCGCCAGGCCCTTCTGGCGGCGCCCTTTCACATCCTCCATTTCATGGGGCATGGGGAGCTCGAAGAGGTGAGCGGGCAGGGAAACCTTTACTTCGAGCAGCACGACGGAACCGCTCAGCCTTTCGAGGGAAGGCATCTGGCCCAGTTGCTCCACGACTTCAAGTCGCTCCGCCTCGTCGTCCTCAACGCCTGCCACACGGCGGAGTCTGTCGGGACGCTCGGGCCGAATCCCTTCGCCGGAGCGGCCTCGGCCCTGGTGATGGGGGGCGTGCCCGCCGTCGTGGCGATGAGCGGACCGGTGTCGGATGCCGCGGCCGTCGCCTTCAGCCGCACGTTCTATCAGCGGCTGGCGGCCGGAGATCCCATCGAAGCGGCCATGACCGAGGGCCGTCTCGCGATCCAGCGCGCCGACCCGGAGGACGGTGCCTGGGCTATACCGGCCCTGTTCCTCCGCAGCGCGGATGGGATGCTCTTTGCCCCGCCTTCCACCGTATGGGCTCGCCGCGCCGCTCTTCTGGCCGGCTTCGCCCTGGCTCTCTCGCTCCTTCTGTTTTTTGCTTCCGGCTGGCGGCGGGAGCACCGCACCGCCGAGGCGACGCGGCTCACGAATGACGGCGTCGGCTTCCTTGGGCTCGGCAGGGAGCAAAAAGCACGAGAATTCATCCACTCCGCCCTGAAGAGCGATCCGGGCAACGCGGCGGCCCTGGGAAACCTGGCCGTCGTGGAGATGCAGCTCGGCGACGACGAGGCGGCCCTCCGGCACGCCCGGGCGGCCGTGCAAGCAGCCCCCGAGGAGGCCGTCCACCACTACAACCTCGGCAACCTCCTGGCGCTCAAGAAGCGCTACGACGAAGCACTCCCCAGCCTGCGGCGGGCGATCGAGATCGATCCGGACTATGCCTACGCCTACAACGAGCTCGGCAATGTGTACCTGGAGCTCGATCGTCCGGCCGAGGCCCGGAAGGCTCTCGAAACCGGCCTGAGCCGCGATCCCAAGGTCTCAAAGCTCCACAAAAACCTGGCCAGGGTGGCTTTGTCCGAAGGGCATCCGGAAGAGGCGATTCTCCAACTGGAAAAGGCTTTGTCCCTCTGTTCTCCCGCGGACCCTGCCGGGAGGAGCGAGGCCACCTATTGGCTTGCCGCCGCTCAGGCGGCGGCGGGCCATGCCAGGGAGGCCTGCACGGCGCTGCGCAGCTTCGAGGTCCTCGATCCGCTCCGGCTGAGCCCGTTCGCGAAAAAAGCAATGCTCCTGGCGGAGCAACAAAGGTGCGCCCTATGACCTTGATGGATCGCAGACGAGCTTGCCTCGGAGCCATCCTCTTTCTCCTGGCGAGCCCGGGCACCGCGCAGAAGCCCGCGGATCTGACCGCCGTTCTGACCCAGATCGAGGGCCAGGTGACCCTCGGCAATGTACGCCGTGCGGCGCAGCGTCAGGTCATTCGCCAAGGAGAGGTTGTCCACCTGCCCCCTGGTGCCCAGGTCACCTTGATCTGCTCGACAGAGACGCTGGTGAGCCTGTCAGGGTCGCAGGATTGGATCCTTGAAGCGGCGGCCTGCGAGCAAGGCCGCGTGCTCCCGGAAAGCTCCTATCGGAATGTGGCGGGGTATGCGGGAAGAATGATCCCCAGAAAAGGCAACTTGCTCCTCGAGCTCGAGCCTCGGGGTATGGAAGCGGCGTTCATCCCGATTCTCTTGAGCCCACGCAACACGGCGGTGATGAAAGCCGACCCGTGCCTCGTCTGGACCCAGGTGCCGGATGCCGTCGAGTACGAGATCACGGTCCGTGGGCCGGTCAACATCGCGATCCGCCCGGCGCCGGCCGAGCTCCATTGCGGCCGCGGCTCGGGTCCCTGGAAAGATCTCGATGTCTGCATCTGGAAACCTTCGGGCAAGTGGTCCCGGCTTGAGCCGGAAAAGCCTGTCTTTCTGAGACTCGGTACCCGCCAGGTCCTGGGTGCTCCGTTACGCGAGATCCGGGAGGTGCTCTACAAGGTCCACCTCTTGTCGGTGAACGATCAGCACGATATCGAGGAGTGGCTCCATCAGATTGCAATGCTCCCCCTGGACAAGGCGAGCCATCTTCTCCTGACCGCCGGAGCCTACGCCCAGAGTGGGCTGTACGCCGATGCCATCGCCGCCTATGACCAGGCTCTGCAGGCGCAGGAGATGCCCGAGGCGCGAGTGGCTCTGGGTGACCTCTACCTGAAAATTGATTTGGTAGAGTCCGCTGAGCGTGAGTATCGGCAGGTCCCGGCGGACACGCCTGATCCCGCCGCGTATGCAGCGGCGGAGCTCGGCCTCGGATATGCGTCCTACGCTCGCAATCTCTTTGATGAAGCGCGAGCACACTTCGAGCGCGCCGGCGCGCTCTACGCCACACTCTGCCTGCCGGCAGAGGAAGAGGAGGCACGAGCGGCGGCCGCTCGGGTTCAAGTGGCGGCGCAATCGACCTCCTCCGCCAGGGCCTGCTCTTCGCCCAAGGCAGCTCGCCAGATAAGATAGGATCTCTCCATGCGGCCAGTCTTCGCGGATCCCAAGACCGACTTCGTCTTCAAGCGCATCTTCGGAAGCGAGGTCCACAAGCCTCTCCTCGTCGAGCTGCTGAACGACCTGCTGGAGCTCTCCGGCGACCACCGGATCGTCGACCTCGAGTACCTCTCCCCCGAGCAGCGCGTGCCGGTCGTGGAGCTGAAGATGTCGGTGGTGGACGTCAAGTGCTTCGACGAACGTGGGCGGCACTACGTGGTCGAGATGCAGGTGCTCAACGTGGAGGGTTTCGAGAAGCGGGTGGTGTACAACACCTCCAAGGCCTACGTGACCCAGTTGCGTTCCGGGCAGGACTATCCCGGCCTCGACGACGTGGTGGGGGTGACGATCTGCGATTTCTTGCTCTGGCCCTGGCCGCCGGACCCCGGCGGTGCAGCGGTGCCGATGCTCAGCCGTTGGCGGATGCAGGAACAGCACGGCGGCGCTCTCAGCCTTTCGCAGGTGCAGTATGTCTTCCTGGAGCTGCCGAAATACCGCTCCGGTGACGATCCGCAAGGGACGATCGATCGCTGGGCCTACTTCTTCCGCGAGGCGGAGAACCTCGAGGTGGTGCCGCCGGCCTTGTCGCAAGCGCCCTACCGCGAAGCATTGGAGGTCGCCCGCATGGCGGGATTCAGCGCCGGCGAGCTCGACCTCTACGACCGCGCCAAGATCGCCGAGCAGGACGCCCGCGGCGCCCTCACCCTGGCCGACCGGTTGGGTGTCGAGAAAGGGATGCGCAAGGGCGTCGAAAAGGGATTGCGCCAAGGTCGCGAAGAGGGGTTGCGCCAGGGCCGCGAAGAGGGCCGCGAAAAAGAATTGCGCGAGTCGATCCACACTTTTTGCCAGGCCGCCGAGATCGAGCTCGGCGCGGATCGCGAAGCCATCCTCGCCGGGATGGGGAACGACGAGCTGAAGGCGTTGCAGGTCCGCCTGTTTCGCGAGCGGCGTTGGGACTGAGGCAGACTGCGGCATCGCGACCTTCAGGACTGGCGAGGCACGCCTCCCCCGCGTTAGTTAGGCTGCTCGCCCATGGCATACGACGCCGGATTGGCGGAAAGAGTCCGAGAGGCGCTGCAAGACATGCCCGGCATCTCCGAGAGGAGGATGTTCGGCGGTCTGGCCTTCCTGCTGCACGGTCACATGTTCGTCGGCATCTCGGGCGAGTCGCTCATGGCGCGGATCGGGCCTGAACGCTACGTGGAGGCTCTCGCCAAGGAGCATGTCCGGGTCATGGACTTCACGGGCCGCCCGATGAAGGGCTACGTGTTCGTCGACCCGAAGGGGCTGGAAGCGGATGCGGATCTGGAATTCTGGGTCTGAGAAGAGGCGCCTGCCGGCCGCGGAGCACGAAGCCATCCTGGCCGGACCGGCCGCGCCATGCAGTCCGGCCTGGACGGGGGTAGGCCCCCCAATACGCCAAGCGGGGACACGCGTGCGTGCAGTGAGTACAATACACACGATGAACAGCCAAGAGCTGATTGCCGAGCTCAAAGCCCATGGTTGGGCGCTGGATCGGGTTAGCGGTTCGCATCACATGTTCAAGCATGCGATAAAGCCCGGCACGGTGGTGGTGCCGCATCCCAAGAAGGACCTCGGCAAGGGCTTGGTGAATGCGATCCGCAAGCAAGCCGGGCTGAAGTAGGAGATGACCATGCGCTACCCCATTGCGATTGAACCTGGCGACGCGAAGCACGCTTACGGCGTGGTGGTGCCGGACCTGCCCGGCTGCTTTTCCGCGGGCGATACCCTGGATGAGGCGATTGCCAACGCGCCAGAGGCCATCGCGCTATGGCTGGAGGACGTGGTGGAGCGCGGCGAGGTTGTGCCCGCCGCCAAGCCCTTCGAGACGCACCGGGAAAATCCGGACCTCGAGGGCTGGATCTGGGCTGTGGTGGAGGTGGACCTGTCGCGCTTGACGGGCAAGGCGGAGCGGGTCAACATCACGCTTCCTAGCCGCCTGCTGGCGCGCGTGGATGCGCGCGTCAAGAAAACCGGCGACACACGCAGCAGCTTCCTGGCGCGGGCAGCGATGGAGGCGCTGGCTCACGGCACCTGATCTTCGCTGGAAGCGCACCGGTAGCGGTAAGGAGGCCGAGCGAGATCGTCACCGGGGACCGCAGCGACGGCGCCGTGGTGCGAAGGTCGGCCCTCCCCGTTCTGCGTTAAGATACCTCCATGCGGCCTGTATTCGCGGATCCCAAGACCACTGTCGTCTTTAAGCGCATCTTCGGCAGGGAGGCCCACAAGCCTCTTGTCATCGAGCTGCTGAACGACCTCCTGGAGCTCTCCGGCGACCACCGGATCGTCGACCTTCAATACCTTTCCCCCGAGCAGTCCGTGGCGGTCGAAGAGCTCAAGCTGACGTTGGTCGACGTCAAGTGCTTCGACCGGCACGGCCGGCACTACGTGGCCAAGCTTCAGGTCCTCATCATCGAGGGTTTCGAGAAGCGGTTGGTCGTCAATTCCTCGAAGATCTATACCCAACTGCGCACCGGTGAGAACCATCCAGGCCCCGACGACGTGGTGGGGGCGGCGGCGAGGCGCGTACCCCTGCTGTGGTAAAATGTCCTCGACTTGGAGACGACGATGCCTGAGAGGACAACGCTGCCCGAAGTTCTGACCCTGGAGGACGCCGCCCGCTTCCTGAAGCTCTCGCCGGATACGGTGGCCCGGCAAGCCGAGGCCGGCCAGATTCCCGGACGCCAGGTGGAAGGCTCCTGGCGCTTTCTGCTGCCCAGGCTAGAGGATTGGCTGGGCCGGCGCGACAGCAAGGCGATCTTTCTTGAACAGGCGGGTGTTTTCAAGGACGACGAATCGATGGACGAGCTTGTCGCTCAGATCTACAAAGCTCGGCGAACGACGCTACGCTGGTGACCCGCAACGTCCGCCACTTCAAGCAGATTCCTGGTCTGAAGATCGTGAGCTGGGCGCAATAAGAGGGGGGCGAGCGAGCGGAGCCCGGCCCTTCCTGCATGCATGAGATCATCGATCTGAGCCAGGAGATCTTCTCCGGGATGCCGGTGTTTCCCGGCCTTCCCAACGTTGAGATCACCTTGCACGTATCCCATGAGCAGTGGGATGGCATCACCGGTGGCGACGTCGTCTCGCCCGCCGTGAACCGGATGGAGCTCGGCGAGCATACGGGGACGCACGTGGATGCGATCAACCATATGGCGCGGCAGTACCGGGGGCAGTCGATCGAGACGATGCCTCTTTCGATGTTCTATACGGAGGGGATCTGTCTGGATCTGTCGCAGAAGGGGCTGCGGGATTTGATCGAGCCGGCCGATCTGGAGCGGGCTCTCTCCGTGGCGGGTCTCGACATCAGGAAGGGAGATACGGTCCTTCTGTATACGGATCATTATCGCCGCGCCTTTGGAACCGATGATTGGTTCCATGGACCGGGGGTCAGCGTCGAAGCGGCGCGCTGGCTGGGCGAGCAGGGGATCGCGGCGTTCGGGGTGGAGACGGCTTCGCCGGGTGTGATGGACGTCTCGAACAAGGAAGTCCACTGGATCTGTGGAGAGCTCGGCTTCACGCATTACGAAAACATGATCAATTTGCATCAGCTCATCGGCCGGGGGCGGTTCCGCTTCATCGGGCTGCCGCTCAGGATTCGTGGCGGGACGGGCTCGCCGGTACGGGCGGTGGCGGTCTTTGAGGGGTGAACGATGAGATACGTGCTGCTAACGGCGCTGGTTCTGTCATCGATGGGCTGTGCCGTGGCTGCGCGGCCCGGTCCGCGTTCCCTCTCCGATCGCCCCAATCTCGTCGTCGTTCTCTCCGACGACCAACGTTGGGACACCCTGGGCGCGGCGGGCAATCCGGCGATCCACACTCCGGTGATGGACCGCCTGGTGCGGGACGGCGTCTATTTCCGCCAAGCCACCGTTTCGGTGTCCCAGTGCCATCCGGTGCGCGCCAGCCTGCTCACCGGCCTGCCGGCCTGGAAGCACGGCGTCTATTCGACCAAGCTCCAGGCGCCGGGGGTGGCCGAGACGCTCTGCCGGCGGCCGACGGTGGCGAGCCTGTTGCGGGAGGCCGGTTATCACACCGTGGTGGTCGGCAAGTGGCACGTCCCCGCGTCCCCTGGGAAGTGCGGCTTCGACGAGGTGCGGACCTGGCTGCCGGAGGGCGGCACGGACTACCGCGATCCCGAGCTCGCCCATGGAATCTCCGACGCGCACGAGAGCGTCGTCCCCGGTTTCACGCAGGAGATCTTCACGGACGATGCTCTGGATTTCCTGCACGGCAAGGCCGCCCAGGCCGGCCCGTTCCTCCTCTGGCTCGGCTACACCGCGCCCCACCTTCCCTACGAGCCCAACCCGGAGCGCATCCAGGCCCTCTATGCCGGGAAGAGCGATCAGGAGCTCCGGCCGCCGGGCTTTCCGCGCGACGTCGTGGCCAACGATTGGCGCCACTACGACGAGGCGGTGAGCCATCTCGACGAGCAGCTCGGGCGCGTCCTCACGGCCCTCCGGGAGACCGGGCTCGCCGAGCGGACGGTCGTGGTCCTGCTCGGCGACAACGGCTACATGATGGGCGAGCGCGGCATCGGCGGCCCCGATTCGGGTGCCGACGGCAAGCAGGTCCCCTACGAAAGCTCGCTGCGCGTCCCGTTCATCGTGTCAGGACCGGGACTGCCGAAAGGGCTCGTCTCGGACCTCCCCGTGTCGAGCATGGACCTGCCGCCGACGCTCCTCTCCCTCGCCGGCCTCCCCGCGCCGGACGGCTGGCCCGGGCGCGACCTCACGGCGGCTCTCGCGGGGAAGCTCGACATCGGCGAGGCCTTCGCCGAGTGGTCCGACGAGGGGAGCGCGAAATTCGGCGCTCTCGCCTTCCGCGCCGTACGAACCCCGGCGCACAAGCTGATCCTTTGGAAAGACCCGGCCCGCGGCGCCGAGCTCTACGACCTCGCGGCCGATCCGGCGGAGGCGCACAACCTGGCCGCCGACCCGGCGGCGGGGGAGGTGCTGCGCGACTTGCGTGCCCGGCTCCTGGAATGGATGCGGCGCAACGGAGACCCGGCGCTTTCCTGGCCCGCCCTGCGCTGAGCGGTGTGGCCGCAGGATCTATCCCTCGGCCTCATTTTGGCAAGACTTCTCGGAGTGATCGAATCGGGCTCCGATACCCGCGGCTCACCATCTCGGTGAGGAGAGAATCGCCAAGAGGGAAGGTGATGACGCCTTTTCGCTCAAGCCTCACCAGCGCTCCGATCGTACCTGAGGTCTCCAGGTGCATGCTGGCCGCGACCCGGCGAGCGGATCCGTCGTCGGTCAACACGGTCCCGTCGCGGGCTTCGGCAATGGCGAGGCAGGCAGCTTCACCGGCCTGAAGGAGACGTTCAAAGTCGGTGACTCGGCTCTTTTCGCCGTCTGTGAGGTCGAGGAGGTTCAGCCAGGACCAGTCGCCGCGTAGGACGAGACCCAACCGTTCTCCTCTCGCGAGCTCCTCACGCACCACCCTGGGAGCGGCAAGGTTGGGATAGGCCAAGCGGAGAAGATCAGGTCTCCTGGCTTGGGCGAAGTTGTTGAGGACGGTTGTGTCCGCCAGGATCAAAGACACGGAATGGTGCGCTCAGTCGAGCTTCAGAGCGACGGAGACCTCGGCTCTTGCCTCATTCAAGGAGGCGGGGCCGAGGCGTAGAGGAACACCGAGGCGCAGGAAACGGTCTTGGAGCTCGAACCGGGAGATTCCCAGGAGGTCGGCTGCCTTGCCCAGGCTGATCTCGTCGGCGAGGTAGGCCTGCAAGGCGGCACTGTCAGAGTCGCCCTGCGGCTGTTCATGCTCCGTCTCGACAACGGCGCACCGGGCGAGCGCCTGGAGGAGCCGGAAGTCCTGTGGATCAAGAAGGACCGCCTGGTCTTGTCCGGACTTTTCGACGAAGGCAACCTCCCCATGCTGCACGCGATCGACCACCTCTTGGGTGTGGGTCGCAAGCTCGGCTTGGGAAATCGTGGTTCTGGTCATGAGAGGCTCACTCGTCTGTGGCGAGTCTACATCAGGGCGAGGCTCTGCCTCACCCCCGTCCTCTCCAGCCGCCTTCGCGGCGGAAGAACCAGCCCTAGTCGGCGCGCCCGCTCTCGGAAGGAGCTCGGTCTTCGGCAGGAGCCTCCCGACTGCCGGCTGCTCTCCCGTGCTTCGCCGGGCGAGCCGCATGCCCCGCGGGTTGAGCCACTTGCCCCACGGGGCAGAGGCCTCGACCTTTGGCGCAGGCTTCTCGCCCCACGGGGCAGACGTTCCGACCCGCGGGGCATGCGGCTCGCCCCACGGGGCAAGTGTTCCGACCCGTGGAGCATAGGGCTCGCCCCACGGGGCAAGTGGCTCAACCCGCGGGGCATGCGGCTCGAACCGCGGGGCATGGGTTCCGACCCGCGGGTCCAAAGCCTCGCCCTGCGGGGCCAGCGAGCCTCATCGGAGATTTCCTGGCTCAACTTGTCGGTTTGACGTCGCAGGCTTCGCCAGCATTCTCTTTCGCGGCCGTTGCGCCACACCCTGCCGGGTAGGGATTCGCCCGCCCGCCGGTACGTGATCTCCCCGTCTTTCATGCGTTGCAAGCTGTGGCGGGAGTGAGAGAATGGGCGCCGATGACGACGGTCAAGAGGATCGCGGTGCTGACCAGCGGTGGGGATGCTCCGGGGATGAACGCCGCCATCCGCGCGGTGGCACGGACCGCGATCAGCCGCGGGTGGGAGGTCTTCGGCGTGCAGCGGGGTTTCGCCGGTCTGGAGAACGGCGACATCATCCCTCTCGATGCGCGTAGCGTCGGCGGCATCCTGCAACTGGGCGGTACGATGCTCGGCAGCGCGCGCTGTCCCGCATTCCAGCGGGACGAAGAGCACAGGCGGCGTGCCCTGGGCCGGCTCGGCGAGCGCGGGATCGAGGGGCTCGTCGTGATCGGCGGCAACGGCTCCCAGCGCGGCGCCTGGGCGCTCTCCGGCATGGGTTTGCCGGTCGTCGGCGTCGCCTCGACGATCGACAACGACCTCTATGGCAGCGAGATCACGGTCGGCGTCGATACCGCGCTCAACATCGCGCTGGAGGCGATCGACCGGCTGAAGGTCACTGCGTCGTCCCACCATCGCGGGTTTCTGGTGGAGGTCATGGGGCGCGACTGCGGCTATCTCGCCTTGATGGCGGGCATCGCCGGCGGCGCCGAAGCGGTGCTCATTCCCGAGGTCGCGACCGATCCGGAGGAGCTGGCCCGCGAGCTGCGCGCCGCTTACGGGCGGGGCAAGCGCCACGCGCTGGTGGTGGTGGCGGAAGGTTGCGCCATGGACGCCCTCGCTCTCAAGCAGTACTTCGACGAGCATCGCGCCACGCTGGGCTTCGAGATGCGGGCGACCATCCTCGGCCACGTGCAGCGCGGCGGCGCTCCCAGCGCTTTCGACCGTCTGCTGGCGACGCGGCTGGGAGCCGCCGCCACGGCGGCGCTGGCCGCGGGAGAGCACGGTGTGCTCGTCGGCCACCGGGGAGGCGAAACCGCCACGACGCCGCTGGCCGAGGTGGCGGCCCGGCACAAGGCGCTCGACCTCTCCCTGGTCGAGCTGGCGCGGGTGCTCGCGTGCTAGCCGAATCCCTGAAATAAGGACTATGCTATGAACAGCTCAATGATTCTGCCGCAGGTCGACTCCTGCGCGCTGAGAGGAGCCATGAGAATCCTGATTGCTGACGATCACGCGCTGTTCCGCGACAGCCTGCGCAGCCTGCTCGTTTCCCGCGGGTTCGAGGTCGTCGGCGAAGCGCGCGAAGGGCGTGAGGCGGTCGATCTCGCGCGCCGGCTGCAGCCGGACATCGTCCTGATGGATCTATCCATGCCGGGCCTCGACGGTCTGGCGGCGACGCGGCTCATGGCGGCCGAGATGCCGAAGGTCAAGGTCGTCGTCCTCACCGGCTCCGACGAGGACGCCAATCTCTTCGAGGCGATCAAGTCGGGTGCCCAGGGCTACATGCTCAAGAATCTCGAATCGCGGGATTTCTTCGCCCTGCTCGAGGGGGTCGGCCGCGGCGAGCCCGCGCTGACGCCTCTGCTCGCCGGCAAGCTCCTCCAGGAGTTCGCCCGGCCGCCGCGGCCCGCGGCCGAATCCCACGATCCGGACGCCTTGACCGAGCGCGAGCGCGAGGTGCTCGAGCTGCTCGTCCGCGGCGTCACGTCGAACCGCAAGTTGGCCAAGCAGCTCGGAGTGAGCGAAAACACGGTCAAGTTCCACGTCCGCAACATCCTCGACAAGCTTCATCTGCACAACCGCGCGCAAGTGGTGGGTTTTGCCTTGCGCCATGGCATCGTGGCGTCTCCCGGGAGCTCCTGAGGCCGATGCCCGACAACCCCGACGGGGGAGAGCGGGAGCGTCACAAGGCGCTGATCGCCGAGCACCGGCGCTCGCAGGATGCCTTGCAGCAGAGCACGGAGCGGCTCCGCGCGGTGCTCGACGCCGCGGTGGACGGCATCGTGCTCATCGATCCCTCCGGGATCATCCAGTCGGCCAATCCGGCGGTCGAGAAGATGTTCGGCTATGCGGCCGAGGAGCTCGTGGGGCAGAACGTCAAGATCCTCATGCCGGAGCCCTGGCACCGGGAGCACGACGGCTATCTCGAACACTACATGGCGACCGGCGAGGCGCGGATCATCGGCATCGGCCGGCAGGTCGAAGGCCGGCGCCGGAACGGCTCGACGTTTCCTCTCGATCTGGCGGTGAGCGAGGTCCGCCACGGCTCCGAGGTTTTCTTCCTGGGGATGATCCGCGACATCACCGAGCGTCTGCAGATGGAAGCCGAGATCCGCCAGGCCCAGAAGATGGAGGCCATCGGCCGTCTCGCCGGCGGCGTGGCGCACGACTTCAACACCCTGCTCGGCACCATCCGCGGCTATAGCGAGATGCTGCTCAGCGCCTTGCCGCCCGGCGAGGCCTTCCACCGCCACGTCGAGCAGATCCACCGCGCCGCCCTGCGCGGCGCCCAACTGACCCGGCAGCTCCTCGTGTTCAGCCGGCGGCAGGAGATCCATGCCGAAGAGGTCGACATGGGAAAGCTGCTGGCGGACGTGGAGGTCATGCTCGATCGCCTGATCCGCGAGGACATCGAGCTGATCCGGCAGGTCGAGCCGCGGCTCGACCGTGTCTGGGGCGATTCCGGCGAGCTGCACCAGGTGATGCTGAACCTGATCGTCAACGCCTGCGACGCCATGCCCTCCGGAGGCTCGCTGACTCTCTCTCTATGCAGCCTCGACATCGGCGAGGAGATCGCGGTGGAGGGTGGCCGGCTGCCGCCGGGACGCTATGTCCTGCTCCAGGTGGCGGATACCGGGATGGGGATGAACGCGGAGGTTCACAAGCGGATCTTCGAGCCGTTCTTCACCACGAAAGAACCGGGGAAGGGGACGGGCCTGGGGCTCTCCACGGTGCACTCCATCGTCCGCCGGAGCCAGGGCGGCATCGCGGTCGAGAGCCGGCCCGGGTTGGGCTCCTCGTTCCGCATCTACCTGCCCAGTGCCCGCGCGGCGGCGGACGAAGAGCCGGCGGCGGCCGAGCCGGAGGAGGTCCAGGCGGCGGCGGACGGCGCCGCGCCCCACGAGACGATCCTCCTGGTCGAAGACGACGACATGTTCCGCGGCCTCCTGCGCCAGGTGCTGGAAGGCCAGGGCTACCGGGTCCTCGCCGCCGAGCATCCGGCGGCGGCCCTGGCTCTCGCCGCGGAGCACGGCCCAGCCATCCAGCTCATGCTCAGCGACATGGTGATGCCCGGCGGCTCCGGCGCCGATCTCGCGCGCAAGCTGAGAGGGCTGTATCCCGCGCTCAAGGTCGTCCTCATGTCGGGCTACACGGACGACGACGCCGTGGTGAATCGCGCAACGGAGATGGTCATCGCGGATTCTTTCCTCGAAAAGCCCTTCGCCACGCAGAACCTGCTGCGCCTGATCCGCGATCTCCTGACCGCTTGAGATCACGCTTGAGATCAGGAGCCCGCGGCGGGCAGGGACAGATCGAACGTCGGGCGTCCCCCGCGGTTGCCGGCGCGGAGCGTTCCGCCGAGAATCCGCGCCAGCTCCTTCGCCAGCGGCAGCGCCAGGCTGCGACCGCCGCGCTGCCGGCCGACCCGGGCACCGTCGTCGAAGGGCTCGAAGAAGGCCGCGAGAGAGGTTTCCTCGAAAGCCGGCCCGTCGGAGGAGATGACGACCTGGAGATCGCCGTCGTCGGCATCGAGACGGAAGAAGACCTCGGACTGGGCATGGCTCACGGCGGCGCCGAGGAGCAGGGTCAGCGCTTGTCGCAGGCGATCCGGATCGGTGCGGAAGTCGCGGGGAAGGGCGGGATCGAGGGAATCCGTCATGGCGATCCCCCGCTCCCACGCCCGCGGGCGCACGGCCTCTTCGACCTTGTCGGCGAGCTGCCGCAGGGAGACCCGCTCCGGGCGGATCTGGACTCTGCCGGCCAGCAACCGCCCCAGGTCGGCGGCCTCGCCGACCAGGGCCTGGATGTCGTGGACCACCTCGCGGATGTTTTCGGTGTAGCGCTTCTCCGGATCGCCGAGGTGGCTCTGGGGCGCTTCGGCCAGGAGATCGGCCAGCATCCGGAGGCTGGCGATCGGCGTCCGCAGCTCATGGGTCAGATTCGAGAGGAAGCGTATCCACTGCTCGGTCGTCTGCAAGCAGGCGCGGTCCTGATCGATCATGAGGGGATCCGTCCCCGAGCGCTCTGCGTCCGACATTGAGAGATCATGCCGTCCCTTGCCAGCTTGAGCAACCTGTCATGGGGCAGGGCGTCGCCCACCCCTCAGGGTGGCACTCGCCTTGTTGAGAAAGTCCGAATGTCCCGGGAGACGGCCTCTTGGGCACTCATTGAATTGAGCGTCATCGAGAGTCACTCCGTTGTTCATCAGCCGCAAGCCTCCGCAGTCCACCGAGATGTCGATCCGATGACCGATCCGCTTCTGTGCCACGGCATGCCGCTGTCTCTCGTCGCGGCCCTCCGCCGTCAGGCCGCCCGCCGCCCGGGGCGGCGGGCCTTCCTGTTTCTCTCCGATGGAGAGAGGGAGGCCGAGAGCCTCACCTACCGGGCTCTGGACCGGCGGGCGCGGGCCGTCGCGGCAGCGCTCCTGCGGCAGGGCGCGGCGGGGGAGAGGGTGCTCCTGCTCTTCCCGCCGGGGCTCGATTTCGTCACTGCCTTCTTCGGCTGTCTCTATGCCGGCGCCGTGGCCGTGCCCGCCTATCCTCCGCGGATGGCGCGGTCGGCGCGGTCGGAAAGCTCGGACAGATCGCTGCCGCGGCTGCGCGCCGTCGCGGCGGACGCGGCGCCGCGTTTCGCCCTGGCGCCGGCGGCCGGCTTGGACCGCCTGCGCCGTGCCGCCGCGGATCTGCCGGAGCTCTCCGGCGTCGAGTGGATGGCTCCGGAGGCAGAGGGCGGGGAGGACCGGCGGGAGCCGGACGCCGGGCCTGACCCAGGCCCTGAGACCCTCGCCTTCCTCCAGTACACCTCCGGCTCGACGTCCGACCCCAAGGGGGTCAGAGTCACCCACGGGAACCTGCTCGCCAACGCCCGTTCCATCGCGCTCGCCGTCGGCCTCGGCGAGCGCGACGTCCTGCTGAGCTGGCTGCCGCTGTACCACGACATGGGGCTGATCGGGATCGTCCTCCAGTCGGTCCTGCTGGGGGCGCGCTGCGTGCTGATGGCGCCCACCGCCTTCCTCCAGCGTCCCTTGCGCTGGCTCCGCGCGGTGGCGCGCTACGGCGCGACCTTGAGCGGCGCTCCCGACTTCGCCTACGACCTCTGCGTGCGCAGGAGCACCGCCGAGGAGAGGGCCGGGCTCGACCTGCGCCGCTGGCGGGTCGCGTTCAACGGCGCCGAGCCGGTGCGGCCCGAGACCCTGGACCGCTTCGCCCACGCCTTCGCGCCGGCCGGGTTCCGCGCCGCCGCGCTCTGCCCCTGCTATGGCCTGGCCGAAGCGACCCTGCTGGTTTCGGTGGCGTCCCCGGGGACGGCGCCGCGCATCCGGGAGGCGGACTGCGGCCTTGTCCGGCGGCTCGCGGGGAGCGGGACCGCCGCACCGGAGACGGAGATCGCGATCGTCCACCCGCGCACCCGCCGCCGCCTGCCGGGAGGGGAGGTGGGGGAGATCTGGGTGGCCGGCCCGCAGGTGGCGGACGGCTACTGGGGCCGACCGCGCGAATCCGCCCGCCTTTTCCGCGCCCGGCTCCAGGGAGAGGAGGCAGGAGGGGATCAAGAATGGCTGCGCACCGGCGATCTCGGGTTTCTGGGTGCCCCGGGGGACGGTGGCGAGCTGTTCGTCACGGGCCGCATCAAGGACCTCATCCTGCTGCGCGGACGCAACCTCTATCCCCAGGACGTCGAGCGGACGGTTGAGGCGAGCCATCCCGCCTTCCTGCCGGGCGGCGGCGCCGCGTTCGCCGTGGAGGCGGACGGCCGGGAGAGCCTGGCCGTCGTCCAGGAGGTCGGCCGGCGCTTCCGAGCCGGCGAGGCGGCGGAAGCCATCGCGGCGCTGCGCCGCGCGGTGGCCGAGGAGCACGAGGCCGAGGTCCAGGGCGTGGCGCTGCTCGCTCCCGGCACCCTGCCGCGCACCTCCAGCGGCAAGGTGCGGCGCGGGGCCTGCCGCGAGGGCTACCTGGCGCGGAATCTCGCGGCGGTCGCCTGGGACGTGGGCGGAGGCCCGGGCGGAGATCCGGACGGCGAGCCGGAGACGCGCGGAGAGATCGCCCGGCTGGTCGCGCGCGCCCTGGGCCGGGAGCCGCGGGGGGACGACGAGAGCCGTCCGCTCGCCGCCCTCGGGCTCGGCTCGCTGGGCGCGATCGAGCTCCAGCACGCCCTGGAGACCGGCTGCGGAATCGTGCTGTCGCTGCCGGTCCTGCTTGAAGCGAGCCCTGCCGCGCTGATAGGGCTCGCGGCAGGCGAGAGGGGCGCGGCGGAGGGTTCCTCCCCCGCCCAGGGGGGAGGAGGAAAAACCGCGGCGCCGCTGAGCGAGATCCCCCTCTCCCATGGCCAGCGGGCGCTCTGGTTCCTGCACCGGCTGGACCCCGAGGGGACGGCCTATCACGTCGCTTTCGCGGCCTGGGTGCGCCCGGGCGTCGGGGCGGAGCGGCTGCGGGCGGCGCTGGAACTTCTGGTCGAGCGCCATCCTGCCCTGCGCACGGTCTACGAGGAACGCGGCGGCGAGCCGGTGGCCCGGGTGCGGGCGGCGGAGCCCGCGGTCTTCGCGGTGATCGCGGCCGGAGACGGCGAGCTGCGCGAGCGGGTGGCGGCGGAGGCGGCGCGCCCTTTCGATCTCGCCGCGGGGCCGGTCTTCCGCGTCCGGCTCTTTCTCGATCCCGTTCACGGTCCCGCGGGGCGGCAGGCGCTGCTGGTGGCCGCGCACCATATCGCCGTCGACCTGTGGTCGATGGTGGTGCTGGTCGATGAGCTGGCGCGGCTCCTGTCGGCGCCCGACATGGCCGCGGCGGCGGCGGCTCTGCCTCCCGCGGGCTCCTGGGCCGCTCACGTCGCCGCCGAGCGCGAACGGCTCGCCGGCCCCGCGGGGGACGCGCTGTGGGATTTCTGGCGCGGGCGCCTGGGCGGCCGGGAGCTGCCGGTGCTCGATCTGCCGGCCGACCGCCCGCGGCCCGCGGTGGCGCGCTTCCGCGGCGCCGCCGTTCCCCTGACCCTCGGACCGGAAACCGTGGCGGGGGTGAGAGCCCTGGCGGCGGAAGCGGGGACGACCCTGTTCACCGTCCTGCTCGCCGCCTTCCAGCTCCTGCTCGGCCGGCTCGCCGGCCAGGACGAGGTGCTGGTGGGCGCCCCCGCCGCCGGCCGCGGCCGTCCGGAGCTGGCCGGGCTGGTGGGATACCTGGTGAATCCGCTGGTCCTGCGCGGCGGACCGGGAGACAGCACGGGAGGCGATCCGACGGTGCGGCAGCTCCTGGCGCGGGCCTGGGACGAGGTCCTGGGAGCGCTCGCGCACCAGGATTTCCCCTTTCCCCTGCTCGTCGAGCGCTTGCAGCCGCGGCGCGATCCGGCCCGGCCGCCCGTCTTCCAGGCCCTCCTCGCCCTGGAGCAGCCGCAGCGCCTGGGGACCCCCGCGGCGCCGCTCCTCCTCGAGCCGCTGCCGCTCGACCTCCCGGGAGCCCAGCTCGACCTCGGGCTCAACGTCGCCGAGCTGGGCGGCGGGCTCGCCGCAGCTCTACGCTACGACGCCGACCTCTTCGATGCCGCGACCGCGGAGCGCTGGGCCGCCTGCTTCGCCCTCCTGCTCGCCGGAATGGCGGCGGCGCCGGAGGCGAGGGCGGTGGAGCTGCCGCTGCTCTCTCCCGCGGAGCGCCGCCAGCTCGCGGCGGACGGCGGCGCGCCGGCGCCCGCGGCGCGGGTCTACGGCCTCTTCGCGGCGCAGGCGGCGCGGACGCCGGACGCTCCGGCTCTCTGGTGGGGCGAGGCGACGGCGGCCGTGGTGACCTACCGCGAGCTGGCGGAACGGGCCGGGCAGGCCGCGGCCTGGCTGGCCCGCCGCGGCATCGGTCCGGAGGCGTGCGTGGGAGTCCTCCTGCCGCGGACGCCGGACCTGGTCGCGGCGATCCTCGGGGTGTTGCACCGCGGCGCCGCCTATCTGCCGCTCGACCCTTCCTACCCCGACGAGCGGATCGAATGGATGCTGCGGGACGCCGGCGCCGCGGTGGTGGTGACGCGCGATGACGTTTCGCATTGGGCTGCCGCTCCCGCGCCGCCGCCCGCGGCCCGGTCCGGAGATCTTTTCGCGGTCATCTACACCTCGGGCTCGACCGGCCGGCCCAAGGGGGTGGCGGTCGAGCAGCGGGGCGTCGCCGCCCTCCTCGCCTGGGCGGAGCGGGCTTTTTCCGCCGAGGAGATCGCCGGCGTGCTCGCGGCCACCTCGGTTTGCTTCGACCTCTCCCTCTTCGAGCTGTTCGTCCCCCTCACCCGCGGCGGGGCCGTGGTCCTCGCCGAAAACGCGCTGGAGCTGCCGCGGCTGCCGGCGCGCGGGCGGGTGACCCTCGTCAACACCGTCCCTTCCGCCGCCGCCGTGCTGGTGCGGACGGGGGCGCTGCCCGCTTCGGTGCGCACCGTCAACCTCGCGGGAGAGCCACTCCCGGCGCCGCTCGCCCGCGCTCTTGCCGCCGCGGGCCGGCGCGTGCTCAACCTCTACGGCCCCACCGAGACCACGGTCTACTCGATCGGCGCGGAGGTGGGGGCGGGAGAGGGAGTGGGAGAGGAGCCGCCGCCGATCGGACGGCCGCTGCCGGGCGAGCGGATCCTCCTCCTCGACCGCTGGACGCAGCCGGTGCCGCCCGGGGTGCCGGGGGAGATCCGGATCGGCGGCGCCGGGCTCGCCCGCGGCTACCTGGGGCGGCCGGACGCCACCGCCGAGCGCTTCCTGCCGGATCCCTGGGGGCCTCCCGGCGCCCGCCTCTACCGCACCGGCGACCTCGCCCGCCTGCGGCCGGACGGCGAGCTGGCCTTCCTCGGCCGCCTCGATCACCAGGTCAAGATCCGCGGCTTCCGCGTCGAGCCGGGGGAGGTCGAGGCCGCCCTGGCCGGCCATCCGGAGGTGGCCGAGGCGGCGGTGGGGAGCGGCCCCGAGCCGGACGGCGGGCGGCGGCTGCTCGCCTGGGTGGTGCCGGCCGGAGAGGCGGGGGACGACCTGCCTTCCCGGCTGCGCCGGTATCTGGAGGAGCGGCTGCCGGCATTCCTGGTGCCCGCCGCCTGGATCGTGCTCCCCGCCCTGCCGCGCACCGCCAACGGCAAGCTCGACCGCGCCGCCCTGCCCGCTCCCGGCGCCGTGCCGGGCAGCGCGAGGGACCGGGCCGGCCGGGGCTCAATTCCGCGCACGCCGATCCAGGAGCTGCTGGCGGGGATGTGGAGCGAGCTGCTGGGATGTGACGCCGGACCGGGCGACGATTTCTTCGCCCTCGGGGGGCACTCGCTGGCCGCCACCCGCCTGGCGGCGCGGGTGCGCGACGTCCTGGGCGTGGAGATGCCGGTCTCCCTCCTCTTCCGCGCTCCGACCCTCGCCGGCCTGGCCGCCGAGGTGACGCGGCTGCGCGCCGGCGCCGCCGAGGAGACCGGGCCGCCGCTCACCGCCGCTCCGGGAAGGAATGGGGGCACAGGCGTTCATGTGAGGCGGGCGGAGGGTTCCTCCCCCCTGGGAGGGGGAGGGTTGGAGCAGGGGGGAGGCCAGGAGGGGGGCGCTGCGAACGGCCACAAACCCTCAATGTCCAGCGTTGTGCTCGAAGTTGGCGCCCCCCTCCTAACCTCCCCCCTTTCCCAACCGCCTCCCGCCCAGGGGGGAGGAACAGGCGCGGCTGGCGCGATCCCCCTCTCCT